>ENA-UESS01001485-UESS01001485.1-human-gut-metagenome-genome-assembly--contig:-NODE-1485-length-10370-cov-5.826678_pt1 | contig 10370 bp, 11 predicted proteins | sample MGYA00243004_ERZ508005 | MGnify/ENA primary metagenome ERZ508005 (study PRJEB26167, sample SAMN06115471) | human gut metagenome | host: Homo sapiens | place: China:Guizhou | collected 2016-06-29...
CAATATATACAATGACAATAAAAAGAAGATTGGAGGATTTTCCGATGAAAATGACAAACAAGGAGAAAACAGCACAAAAGACCGAGATACATGACCGTTAAGTGGTTCCATGCGGAACCGTACTATTTAAGGACACAGAAGAAAGCGCAGGAGGAATAATGCCGGAAACATATATCTTAAAGATAAGAAGTGGCAGGAATAAAGTACATAAAAAGAGGCTGTATTTCTGGCTGAAAGATTACGAACATGTTCCAAGGCAGAAGAACCGGGATTTTTATCAGAAAAAAGAATGTTCTGTAATGGAAAAGAACCGTATGCTAAGATGGTGCCGACGGTGGGGGTTTGTACTGGAAGCAGTACCTACAAAGTATACCAGGAGTCGGAGTTACCGGGCGGAGTATTTCCGCGAGAATCCGTCAAGGACAGGAAGGTATCGCTGCGTTTACTGCGGCAGGAAACTACCAAAAGAGAAGATAACTGTGGATCACATTTTTCCTATCCATGAAATGGAGACTTCGGCTGCCGTAAGAAGGCGGGCGGCACTGCATGGAATTAAAGGATCAAATGATGTAAAGAACCTCTGTGCCGCCTGCAGACGGTGTAATCTGCGGAAGGGTATACATATGGGGAGGTGGATACGGAAAGCGTTCCTGGGGCGGATGACATGGTACTGGCCGGCGGTAAAGATACTCCGGCTGGCAGCCGTCTGTCTGGTTTTATACGCATTCGGGCGCTGGCAACCGGATATCATCAGTTTTGTATGGGAATCAGTGCAGAAACTTAAATTTTAAAGGAGCAGGAAAAATATATGAGAAAAATTGAGAAAATATCAAAGAAACATAAGATTTTAAAAGAATTAAGTGAACAATCGGATTTGTTCCGGAAGGTGAAAGTGCTTCTGATATTTGTGGCAATTGCTGCCGCGGTTTTCATGGTGTCGTATTTGGAACATAATGCACTGGGATGGCTGGATTATTTTGATAACTATTCGTTGCCAGACATTTTTACTGTTTACGGTCTTCTTCTGATCGGGAATGTGGTAGTCGTGGCCGTCGCATGGGCGGCATACGTCAATATCAGATACATTTTCATTCCGTATATCTGCACGAATGTCCGGAAAATGCGTGCGATCCGGAATTACTGCTACATTCCTCTAACGGAAGAGGAAGTTCTTCAGAAAGGATTTAAGAATGCCAGGGAGTATTTTTCTTATGTATGCCGCTTACTTGAGTATACAGATACAATCATTCCGGATGGTGGATTGACGTTTGAGAAAAGAAATCGTACGCAAAAGAAGAAGGTGTATTTACCGCTTAAGAAAGAGGATCTTCGGGAAATGCTTCTGGTGTGTCTTGCCCTGTTTGAAAATAACGGTTCCTTGTTTGACCTTGAGGCAGAGGACTGCCGGATGTGCCCGGAATCTTTCAGGAATTTTGTTGCAGTTATGACAGTCAAGATGACGGCAGGTTACCCGCGTGATGCGTATGTCAAAGTGGAAAAAAATGGAAAAATAAAACTGGGATTTTACGAAAATAGCAAGATCGAAATCAAAATTTGAATACACTGAGGTAATTGCAAATGGAAAATATGAAAATACACGAGAAAATTAAAGAGATAAAAGCATCCGTGTACCGCATGGCAATCTTACCGGAAGACGATGAGGCGTTGGAAGAAGCAGATATGCACACGCAGAAGATTATCAACCTGCTTGATGAAATTGAAAACATTCTTATGGAAATACCACAGACAGCGGAGGAAATGAAAAGGTGCCAATATCTGAAACATCTGAAAGATAAGGAAATCAACTACAGTGAGCTGTGTAAGAACGATTTTAAGTTTGGCAGTGACTTAAATATGAGGGATACCTGTAAAATGGTCAGAGACACGATTACTTCACTTGTTCTTAATCCGCAGATGCCGAGGCTGGATAAAGTAACCGAAATGATACATGGGTTAACAAAAGACCCGGCATTCGTATCCACAATAAAAGAGCAGACATATTCAAACACGGACTGGTTCCGTACAGTGCTAACCTGTGGAAAAAGCATTTCCTGTGCATTCCTGGAATTTTCCGATGTAGTTGCAGCGATTCTTCCGGAGATGAAACCGTGCATTGGATTTGATCAGAAAAGCATATACCACAAGCATGATGTGTACGAACATACACTTGCGGTTGTGGATGGCTGTCAAACGGATGATTTCTGTACAAAAATGGCAGCCTTTCTACACGATATTGGCAAACCATCGGTATGCACAGAAGATGCATCCGGGCATCGGCATTTCACAGGACATGCAACAGCTAGTGAGGAGATTGCAAAAAAGATCCTTTGCCGTTTTGATTTTTCTGCAGAAGAAACGAGGATCATTCTGGAACTGGTCGGATACCATGGGATGAAACTGCTGGCATCAGAAGAAAACGTAAGAGCTGTCATGGAAAACTCGGAGGAGGGCTTCTTACAGAGGTGGTCCAAATTGCGGATTGCGGACAGGAATGACCATGTATACCCAAAAGATGCCGTTTTTGAGACGGATGTTGAGAAAATCCTTGAACTTGCACAAAACAGCCAGATAGTCTCAAAAAATAATTATTGAAACTAATACATTGCATATGTATAATAGGTTTATGTAAGAAAAACAGGGAGAATGAGAGGATGGAGTGTATCAGTTCCCTCATTGTTTTAAAGATAAGGTAGTGGCTTATGGCAGGAAACACGCTCCGCAAAAAGCAGGAAATTATTAAACAGCAGGAAAAGCAGATTAAGCAATACGAAGAACTCCTTATGGCGATAAGCAAAGAAAACAGGGAAATAAGAGAAAGGGAAGATCTTTTATTTCATGACAGCCCGGATTTTATTGAAATGACGGAACGTATCAAGTGGTTTTCAAGTCTTAATTCCTTTAATGAGAAGGCATTAGCTGGGGAAAGATCACGGAGACTAATCTTCGATGAGGAAACCAGACAGGTTTACATTGACAACAAACGTCTCATTGAAGAAAAGACAAATGAAGAGTATTTTGTTGGTATTACGGAATATCAGCATGGTGCAGAAGACTGGATGCAGATGAAAAAAAATATACTGAAGTTACAGGGAAAGATTGCACAGCTTAAGGAGGTTTTGGAGAACCGGGAGAATAAGATCCAAGAACTACAGAAGGAATTAAGTATTTGCCAGAAGAATTCCGGACAGGTGCATAACGCCCGCGGAGCAGGAAGAAAAAAGATGAACAAGGAAATGCGAGATCGCCTTGCATTGTTTGATAAGCTTCTGGGTGAGGGACATCCAATGTCAGAGATCATGGGAAAAATGGGGATCAGCAAGGCAACGTATTTCCGGTACCTAAAGATTTCCAGACAGGGGGAAGAAAACCTGGGAGGCATGGGAAGTCCATGATGTAAGCCGCTGTGTTTCTTGCAGTGGCGTCACCTGTCATATTTTTGCTACAGAAAATGACACCACTGCGGGAAGCGTTGATTTTCCCATTTACACCCGGATTGATGACCGTATTGCCACCGATCCATACATTATCGCCTATTGTAACCGGCTTGCCAAGCTCCACACCGGTATTTCTGATCATCGCATCTATCGGATGACATGCACAGTATATATTGACCCTTGGTCCCAGAAATGCATGATCTCCAATGATGACATCACACTGATCCAGAACTATCAGCCCTGTATTTGCATAGAAATAATCTCCCACGTGTATATTGGTTCCATAGTCACAATAAAAAGGTGGCTCTATATAACACTCCTTTCCCATGTGTGCAAATAATTTTCCAAGATATTCTCCGGTTCTTGTCATAGTCTCAGACCTCGAAGCACTGTTGAACTTATCTACCAGATCCTTCGCCTTACCCTCCGGATCCCAATCCACACATCTGTATAATTTACTTGCTTTCATTCTTCCAAGCATTTTCTCTACTCTATCCATAGCATTTTCTCCTCGCATTTATAATATTTACTCATCATGTTTATAACTGACTAAAGGATACCATTGTTTATGTCTGTAATCAACTTCTAGCAACAGAAAAATGGACTGTGAAAATAGGCCCATTTTTATCTATCTTTTATTAATACACATAAAGGTACATTCCAAACCAATGCAGCGCAGCCCCCAGCATCACAAAGATATGCCAGATAAAGTGCATCCCCTTGGTGTCCTTCACAAATGGAATCATGCCGAGCGTATAGACAATACCACCGCCCACGATCCATCCCAAAAGCGGCTTGTCATTTCTGAACCAGTCTGGAATGAACATGATGGCGCTCCATCCGATGACGAAGTACAGCGTATAGTGTATCGGTCGGAACCTGCCTGGTCCGAACACACATATGATGGTGATCCCCGCTATGATGAGTGCCCACTGCACACAGAACAACACTATTCCAAGCACATTTTCCCAGTACACAAGGTACATCGGAGCAAATGTTCCGCCTATCAGCAGATATATCGATGAATAGTCAAATCTTCTCCAGATACGCTTGACTGCTAGCCCGGATTTGTATGAGTGATACAGGCAGCTCATAAGAAACATCAATATCAGTGATATTCCATAAAAACACGATGCCATCACTTTGAGCCCTGTGTCTGACTTCAGGAGAAGAAGGACAAAGCCGGCTATGGCAAGTCCTGCTCCTATTCCATGGGTGACTGCATTTCCCACTTCCTCAAGCACGGTGAGTTTTGGTGGCTCATTCAGTTCCCTGTAGTGCTGCCTTTTTGCTCTTTTTGCCTCTTTCTTCTCTTCTTTTCTTTTCTCTTTGTCCAGCTCAGCTTTCTGCTGAGTGCTCATATCCGATTCCGAGTTCTTTATTTCTGCCATATTTAATCCTGAAACTTCTTTCTATCTATAATTCTATCTATAATTTATTCTGCTATCTATAATCTACACTGTCTTACAACCGCAGTCTCCAGCTCCCGTGCAGAGTACAGCCCTGGGATCATCATCGCAGACCGCTAAAGTGCCTCAAACACCTGCACCCCGCGTCTCTTCAGCCATATCCTGAACAACGCGGCAATGACAGCTGTCAACACTGCGCTTATTATAAGATATAATGTCGATCCAGTCAGGCTTCCGAAGGCTACGTATCCTGCTACAAGTACTATAATATACACAAAATTAGATAAAAGAGCAACAAGTACACCCATGCTCTGCTTCACGACTGATGCTTCCGACGTCCAGTCAAGCTTTGGCATCTTGAGATTGACTGCAAGCCCTATGTATGCAGTCAGGCACACATAAAGACATGGTATCAGTAACATCATCACGCCATCTACAAGTGATGGTGTCACAAAAACAAGCATCACTATATCAAGGATCAGCGCCGGAATCAGGGTAAGTATCACATGCATCCCCAGTTTTGCCCTAAGTATCTGCCACGATGTAACTGGAAGCGAACGCACGATCCAAAGATTCTTTCCCTCCAGAGATATCGATGGTGCAGTCAGATCATTCATCGACGCGGCGGCACATACGGCTATACACGGCCGGATAACTGTCACGATCACGATTCTTGATACGTGCTCCATACGTAATACTATTTCCAATGCAAGCTACAACGGCGCACTTCAGTTTAAGATAGAAAGAGCACGTGTGGCAGCAGAAAATGAGTATACACAGTCGGATTACATACCATCATCAAGATTTGACATAGAAGATATGTACAAAGAGCTGTTAGGCTATGTGAATAGTGTCGAAAATGTATACATCTGATATTCTATCTCCATCTTTAAATGTTTCAATAAAACGCATAACTACTATTCTCCATTTCTGTATATACTAAACTTATTCTGACATAATCTGCCATATATAATCCATATGCCCTTAAAATAATAAATTGCAAAAAATCATTCGCACCTGCATTATAAACTATAAATGAAAATATTGCATAATTTTATTAATAACACTATCATACAAACCACATCTCCGCCTGTACACAATAACCATTATATTTTACTCTGCTATGTCAAGTCAATACAAGTACCTCACAACTATTTATACCCAATTATCCTTATATCTTAATTTAATCTGCTACAATTTCTATCATATTGTTACTGTTCAGCGCGATACACAACCTGAGAAATATACATAAAAAACAGGAATTGGCACCTCTATATTAACTCTGCAAGAAATACCTTTGCATCTGACAATCCTCTTTTCTTCAATTCCTTTGCGACTGCTGCCAGTGTCAAAAGATAAAAGCTGTCATCTTCAACCTTTGTATCTTTCACTTCCTGCCTTACTGTTCCAATCTTGTAATACTTACCGTCGTACTCAAGAACATCTCCAAAAAGTGCCGGAGTAGTTGTAATCTCCTTTACCCCTGTGACAAATACCTGAGTTACGGTTTTCATCATTGACCAGCCGTGATCAATTCCTATTACTTCTAACTTGTTATTCATTTTTCTGTTCCTCCAAATCTTACTAATTTTGTTCATACAGCTACCCGTACCTTTCGGTTTGTGTTTCTATCCTATTTTCCTTGTCTCTGAAATATCTGCCAGCGATTTATATTCGATCACACTCTGCTCTTGCTTTCATAAGACAATACTTCCATATACAGCCACCTCTCTTTTTGCGAGATGACTTACATTCAGACCAAATCAGCTTCTTTTCTGCCATCTCCTGCTCATTTCCAATAAAAAAGGCAGGACAAACAGCCGGATACACTTTTCAGTGCAAAGCTAATTTAGTCCTACCTAAAATTATTACTATTCAATTTTCACCTCTCTTGGGTACACAAAGCACACTCAGCCCATGAATCTGAACTGCTCTATGTAATGGTCATATTTCGGATTGATATGTCAGCGCTGCCCTATCCTGTACCGATTTAAAGGTATAAAAATAAGGACTAAATTAGTTCCAACCCCTTGATTTTACTGGGTTTCTTCTAACTTGTCCCAATTATAACTCAAGCACCGATCAAAACGGTATCATAAGAATCCCAGTCTGCGGGAGTAATCTCTGTCAGTGCAATATCCCGAAGGCTCTCATCATCATGCTCTCTGGATACCCGGCTGGAGCTGTTAGTCCAGTTCAGGTCATCACTGGTATAGGGCTCTACCGGAGTGATCTCATACTTACTGTAATTTACCATATATTTTGCATCCTGATAGAGGGATTCTCCCGCCGCCGTCACCACAAGACCTCTGTGGGTTCTGGCAAAAAGCTGTACTCCAAGATTATTTTCCAACGAATTGATCTGCTTGATCACCGCCGGTGGGGAAATATACAGTTTGTCCGCTGCCTTGCTGAAACTGCCTGCTTCCACCACACAAATGAAGGTATCCAACTGGGGATTGTACATCATTTCTGTTACCTCCTTCTATTGAAAAGGTCTCTTTCTTCCTACGACCAACATTATTGCATCATATAGCGTGATTGTAGCAGTCGGTAGTAGCTACCGGTCAATGGTTTTTATATTTTTTTAGGAAAAAACGGTGAAGCCTGTTGACTCCACCGTCGTATTCTTACCCTTTATGTTATTTCAAACTCTATTTGCAAATCTGCCGATTTACAGGTGTTCCATCAATCCGCTGATCCCCTGTTCCTCATAAATATCCTTGTAATACGCTACTCCTTCCTGAATCAGCTGATCGATGACCTGCATGCCAAGAAGTTCTACAGGCGCCTTGTCATCGGTCATGAGGTAATCTCCGGTCACGTAGGCACTGCTGTTGTCCGCTACCCGCTGCATCATGTTCTGCAGTCCCGCATCTGACAGATTCTCCACATGATCGGATAATACTTCTATCATATCACTGTGCTGGGAAGCAAACAGTTCGCGGTTGGTGGAGCCTGCCACGTCTACAGTATAGACATTGTCAAATACGTTGGCAATGGTGTCGGCAAGGTACTGATTGATATCCCCTTCCTTGTTGCCGTGCATGTTCATATTGACTACCATGACACCACCGTCCTTCAGATGATCTTTGACCATGGTAAAGAATTCCACGGAAGACATCTGGAAAGGAATGGTGATGTCCTGATAGGCATCCACCATGATGACATCATAGGTGGTATCCACCGCCTGCAAAAAAGCCCTGCCGTCATAGGTAGTCACCTTCACATCCTCCGGCAGGGAAAAATATTCTCTCGACAGCTCCGTGATCTTTTCGTCGATCTCCACGCCCTCGATATTCATATCGCCGAAATATTTCCGGCACTGGGTCGCATAGGTTCCGGTTCCCATACCAAGGATCAGTACATCCATGTCCTCTACCGGTTTATCCGGCACCATAAGGGGCGCCGCCATGGCATAGTCATAATACATGCCGGTAAGTCCCCCTTCTTTCATATAGAGGGATTGGACACCGAACAGCACGTTGGTGGACAGGACCACCTGTCTGTCCGTCTCCGATACCTGCAGATAATTATAGATGGACTCTCCTTCGTAGGTCAGATCCTTCTGCCAGAAAGCAAAGGAATCCGAATATCCCAGACCACAGCACAAAATAAAAATCAACACTGATGCCACGATCTTTTTCTTTCCTGTATGCTGGCAGATAAAATAAATCACAGACAAAATGATCAGAATACCGGAAAAGATCAGAAACGTAATGGAGGTTCCCACCGCCGGGATCGTCACGAAAGTCGGTACGAAGGTTCCGATGATGCTTCCCACGGTATTGAATGCACCTAAAGTTCCCACGGTCTGTCCGCTGTCATCCAGACTATCCACGGAATATTTTACCAGAGAAGGGGTCACAGTTCCCAGTAAAAATAAGGGGAACACGAAGATCACCATGCAGGCTGCAAACGCCGCAATGATGAGGAAATTGTTGCTGACGGTAAAGATCAGCAGTGCGGAGATCCCAAGGATAATGTACTTGCCCACCACAGGGATCAGGGCAATCCAGATGGCCGCGATCAGGATCCTGCCGTAGAGTTTGTCCGGGTTCGGGGACTTGTAGGAGTTGCCTATATACTTGATGAGCCGAGCATAGGACTTCACCAGAGGGACAATGATAAGCTGCTCGGTGCGTTGATGAAGTTAAAAGACCTCGGAAATACACTTATCGTTGTAGAACATGACGAAGATACGATGCTTGCGGCTGACTATATAGTAGACATAGGACCTGGAGCCGGTTCACATGGCGGCAAAGTGATTGCGACTGGAACGGCAAAAGACATCATGGCTTGCAAGGAGTCGATAACAGGTGATTATTTAAGCGGCAGAAAAAAGATACCTGTTCCTGAGGTGAGAAAAGAGCCTACAGGCTGGATAAAGGTAAAAGGTGCAAAAGAAAATAATCTCAAAAATATAAATGTAGAGTTTCCGACGGGAGTTATGACCTGTGTTACGGGAGTTTCAGGTTCGGGAAAAAGTTCGCTTGTAAATGAGATACTTTACAAGTATATGGCAAAACAGTTGAATAGGGCGAGAACTATACCGGGACTTTGCAATAGTGTTGAGGGTCTTGAACAGCTTGACAAGGTTATCAATATAGACCAGTCTCCGATAGGAAGAACACCACGCTCAAATCCTGCAACTTATACAGGGGTATTTGATATGATAAGAGATTTGTTTGCCGCAACACCTGATGCAAAAGCGAAAGGATATAAAAAAGGCCGTTTCAGCTTCAATGTAAAGGGAGGAAGATGTGAAAACTGCCACGGTGATGGAATTATAAAGATAGAGATGAACTTTCTGCCGGATGTATATGTTCCTTGCGAGGTATGCGGCGGAAAGAGATACAACAGGGAAACGCTCGATGTAAAATATAAAGGCAAGAGCATATATGATGTGCTGGACATGACAGTGGAAGAAGCACTCACATTCTTTGAAGCAGTACCGACTATCAGAAGAAAGATAGAAACACTTTATGAAGTGGGACTTTCATATATAAAACTCGGTCAGCCGTCAACAACGCTTTCAGGTGGTGAAGCACAAAGAATCAAACTTGCCACAGAACTTAGCAGGAGAAGTACGGGAAAAACGGTATATGTACTTGATGAGCCGACAACAGTCTCGCTGCAGGTAATCATGAGATTATAGTTAAAGTGAGTAGTGAAAATTGGCAGAAGAATAGTATTATTACTTTCACCCACGAAAATGAAACAAAAAGTAATTTACCAGTGCTTATAAATGAGCAGTCTTTAATGCCCGATAAAAGTAAATATAATTGGTATATTCAGTCCATTACTTTGCCTGTAGACAACTTTGGCACCAAAGATGACAGAGTAAAGGATGGAACTATATATATCAGGGATACAGCTTTGGAATCTTTCCGCAATAGAATGACTGGCGATGGAGCAACAAATTGGTCGGCAGTGTTTAATCATCCGGCTGCACATCTTTTGTTGGAAATGCGCAACCCTCAGCAGGATACGAGGATATTGAAGTTTAAAGCAGAATTGATTAATA
>ENA-UESS01001486-UESS01001486.1-human-gut-metagenome-genome-assembly--contig:-NODE-1486-length-10365-cov-22.448289_pt1 | contig 10365 bp, 6 predicted proteins | sample MGYA00243004_ERZ508005 | MGnify/ENA primary metagenome ERZ508005 (study PRJEB26167, sample SAMN06115471) | human gut metagenome | host: Homo sapiens | place: China:Guizhou | collected 2016-06-29...
ATACGGCTTTCGACGGATGGCTTTCGGCAAGTATTTTATTATTGTTACCAGTAATAACTTCTATTTATCCATACATTAAATACAATTACACCTCCCCCATTCTTTCCATTCGCTCTATCGGTGTCCAAAGTCATTCCAAACATTTTCGTATGTTCTTTCTAGGGGCACAGTATATTATAACTTTTTTGTTAGTGGTATTATCACTTTATTTTAATCGACAACTTGGAATGTTGTTAAATACCGAACCCGGCTTTCGTACTAAAAACATAATGAATGTAAATTTAGTATATGAATCGAAAGATTTTAGCAGTTATACTTATGAAAGTATGCAACAACGTCGCCAACGTGTCATGCAATTGGATAATGAACTTAATGCATGTCCTTTTATTGAATTGTACGAACCTAGCAATGAAAATATCCTTACTCCTACCTTTGGTACAAACTATCTGAACAATAAAGGAGAAAAGGTGTTTCTGAATATTCATTACGCCACTCCTGCATTTTTCAAATTATATGATATAAAAGTAATTGAAGGTGAGATACCCGATATAAATAAAGAAAACCGGCGCACTGTTTTTGTTGTAAACAAAGCCGCACTGAAAGCATTAGGCTATACTTCAATCAATGGCGCTGGAGTGATTGAAGAAAATCAAAAAAGGGCTAATGCTAACGCTTCTCTTCAACCTATCGTTGCAGTAGTAGAGGATTATTTTGAAGGACATTTGACATCTGGAATCAAGCCTACTATCTATCCTGTCGGAGCACGGTTCAGTGGTGATCTTTATCAGATAGCTTATACACCCGGCAAAAAGAAAGAAGTGATTGATTTCTTACGTAATTTGGAATATAAAGTCTATGGAAGTGAAGACTTTGAATATACTTTCCTGGAAGATGATATCAAAGCGATGTATACACAAGACCGCCAAACAGCCACTATTTATTCTATTTTTGCAGGTATGGCTATTATTATTTCCAGTCTTGGCCTGTTAGGGATTTCTCTTTTTGACATTCGCCAACGATATCGGGAAATAGCGATTCGTAAAGTGAACGGTGCAAGTGCCAAAGACCTTTACCGACTGTTATTCCGCAAATATATAACCGTTTTAATTATAGCATTTGTCATAGCTATTCCTTTGGCTTATTATCTGATAAATACCTATACTCAAGATTTTGCAGTAAGGGCACCTGTCAGTATAGACATTTTTATCATATCATTGCTGTTGGTAATAATCATATCACTGGGCACCTTAGCATACCAAATACAAAAGGCGGCATATATTAATCCGACACAAATCATGAAAACAGAATAATTTTATAAAACAACGGAAATATGTTAAGGCATTATATAAAAATGGCAATGCGCCACTTATTAAAAAATAAGATACAAAATCTGATATCTATCGTAGGGCTATCCGTCGGGATATTATGTTTTAGTATCTGTCTTTATTGTAGCCGGTTCATCAGCGAAGTAGATTCTTGCTTTTCCAATAAAGAACTCATAGCAGACATAAATTTATGTACAACACGGGGAGATTTGTATTCTGGTATTCCGGCAACAACGATTGAAGAATTGCGCAAACTTAGATTCGATGAGGTTCAAGATTTTACCTTTACCGTTTATCCCCGAGAGCGGAGTTACAACGTAGAGATAAAAGAAGGGAAAGAATTGCCATACGATCATTTGATGACAATGGAAGTAGACTCTCTTTTTAGGAAAGTATTCACTCCCCGAATACTACAGGGATCATGGGAAGTAGCCTCCAACACCCCCAATACCATCATACTGACCCGCTCTTTAGCAAAAAGGATTTTCGGTGAATCAGAAAATCCCATAGGCAAACGTATGATATTGACACAACGTCTTTTTACAGCACCAGATACCACTCCTCGTACTGGAGGCATAGTCTATACCATTCAAGCCGTGATAGAAGATATTCCCCTGAATACCAGCCTGAGTTTTCTTGAGAAACTGGATATGCTGACTTTGAATGACAGTGAAGGAACATTGCAATTCAACGGTCGTAATAATATGACTGGAGGTTTTGGTTTTGCCCTGCTACGTCCGGGTAAAACAGCTCGAAAATTAGAAGCCCGTTTTCGCTCCATAAATATGAAGCACCACATATATGACGAAGAAACAGCTATAACCGCCTCGCCCTTTGGAGAGGAATTTTGGGATAAGTCCATTGCTCCTTATTTTGCAGGAATAACCATGATAGTAGGCCTGTTGATTTTACTGACCGGACTTCTTAATTTCTTCCATTTTCTTATGGGAACTTTTTTGAATCGTAACCGTGAATACGGGATACGCAAAGTTATGGGCAGTGGAAACCAGCAACTTTTTTACCAACTCTTTGTCCAGTCTGTCATCATTGCATTCATCGCTTTCTTGTTTACGTTCTGCTTGATTGAAATAATCAGTCCCTATTTGAATTTCAATTTATTTAATTACGTTCTTATCATTGAAAAGAACCTCTTGTTTATACAGACCGCAGAGTATATGGTATTCATCTTATTTTTATGTATGATATTATGCTTTATAACTGTATTGCGCATACATTACACACCCATCCAGACAGAGATTCATGGCAGTGAGATAAAACGTCATAAACATGGAATGCGGAATATTCTGTTAGGTATCCAATTTTTTATATGCTGGGTTTTTGTCGCATTTACCGTAGCTCTTTATATGCAAGCGGAGAAAACGGAATCTACCCTATTCAACACATTGACTGAAAAAGAAAAAGCCAATATACTAAGTTTCTCCATAGATTATATGTTTATGAAGAATGAAGAGAAACTGGCTTTAATAGAACGTATATCCAAATTTTCCGGTGTACAAGACAAATTATTGGCAGACATCAGTTATCTGAAAGGTATATCAGGTACTGGGATGCAAATGGAAAAAGGTAACTCGGAAAGCAGTTTTGAAGTAAATGTCATGAATGTTTCTACTAACTTCTTCCAATTCATGAACATACCTTTACTATCGGGACACACATTAAAAGCCAAAGAGGATTTGGTAGTAGACAAAACATGGGCGGAACGCCAGAAAAAAGATCTGTTAGGAACTATTTTATACAATTACTCGGAAAGCTATACCATTTGCGGTGTATGTGACGATTTTATCGCCGATGTATATAATCAAAGTCCTGGATTTGTATTCTTACCCAGCGACTTCAATTATTATGTAGGTCATTGCTATCTGAAATGCGAGCCGGGGGAAACGGCTGATATAAAAAAAATGATAGAAAAGACATTGAAAGAAACACTCCCGGAAAGTATTCATCCTCATGTCACTACATTGCAGGAAGATATATATGAAGCACAAGCAATAGAAAATAAATTGAAAGGGATTATTCTATTCTTTTCTATCGTCAGCCTGCTCATTACTTTGTTGGGAGTTTATTCGACCATCACATTGGATACGGAACGCAGACAAAAGGAAGTAGCTATCCGGAAGGTAAATGGAGCAGGATTGAAACAGATTATTTTATTGTTTGCCCGCCTTTATATAAAACTGCTGACTGTTTCCGCAATTATTGCATTTCCATTAATTTATATAGTCATACAAATATGGAAAAAAGCATATATTGTATTCTTTAATGACGGTATCATATATTGGGCAGGAATTTTCATCGGAATAACATTTATTACGGCCCTCACGGTATTATTCCGTATTCTGGGAATTGCACGAATTAACCCTGCAAAAGTAATCAAGAACGAATAACTTTATAAAATATAAGATTATGATCAAAACAGTAAACTTACAGAAAATCTTCAAAACAGAAGAAGTCGAAACATGGGCATTGAACAATGTCAATCTAGAAATCAAAGCAGGCGAATTTGTAGCCATCATGGGACCATCCGGTTGTGGAAAGTCCACCCTGCTGAATATCCTCGGCCTTTTGGACAATCCTACGGGAGGCACTTACGAACTGAACGGAACAGACGTTTCCAAATTTACCGAAGCACAACGCACCAATTTACGTAAAGGGGTCATCGGATTCGTGTTCCAGAGCTTTAACCTGATTGATGAATTGAATGTATTCGAAAATATCGAGTTACCCTTATTGTATATGGGGATTCCGGCGGCAGAACGCAAACGCCGGGTAGAAGATGCCATGAACCGTATGGCTATTGCCCATCGGGTAAAACATTTCCCACAACAACTATCCGGCGGACAGCAACAACGTGTTGCAATAGCCCGTGCTGTAGTAGCAAACCCGAAACTGATTCTAGCAGATGAGCCTACCGGCAATCTGGATTCCAAAAACGGCAAGGAAGTAATGGAACTTCTGACCGAACTGAATAAAGAAGGAACAACAATTGTTATGGTTACCCACTCCCAACACGATTCCGGCTATGCAGGGAGAACCATTAATTTGTTTGACGGGCAGGTGGTGAATGAAATAAAAATATAAGTCAATTTATTATAGAGGTGGTTAAACCACCTCTATAATAACAAAAGGATATTATAACAATGAACGTCTTCTTAAACATCAAACTTATTGCCCGCAACTGGTGGCGAAACAAACTTTTTTTTCTGATTTCGCTATTCAGTCTTACAGCTGGATTAGGATGCACCAATCTGCTTATGACTTTTTTTATCCATGAATATAATGTGGAAAAATATAATACCGACCGTAACCTCATTTATCTATTACGTCAAGACTCTCCAATGGAAGAAGGTATTAAAGTAGCCTACTCTACCTCAGACGCAGCCACACAGATAAAAGAAAAATATGCTGAAATTACAGATATTCTGCGTGTAAACGGAATGTCTGGTAATCTTTGCAAATATAATGGAACAGATATCAAACAGTTTCTTTTTATCAGTGCCGACTCTACTTTAAATCAATTTTTTCCTTATACAACTTCAGAAGGCAGCCTGGAAGAAGTCCTCACGACTCCGGACAAAGTTGCTGTAAACAAAAGATTTGCCCACCAACTTTTCGGAAATCATTCCGGTATTGGAGAAATCTTGGAAATAATCAATAAAGAAGGACAAAGTAAAAGTTATAAAGTAGCAGCTATATTAGAAGATCGTCCACAATCTTTTCTGCATTTTGATTTGCTGACAGGACTATCCGACAAATCATGGGGTGGTCCTGTATTATTGAAACTACAACCAGGTGCATCTCCCTTAGCTTTACAGGAAAAAATTAAAAAAGACAAGATTCCAGCATTAGTACCGGATTCACGATATTATATTGATCCGATAAAAGAACTATACTTTAATACAGGAAAAGACAGCAAGCAGCAACAGTTGGCTTTTTTCCAACATTGTGATGTATTATTACTATATATCAGTCTGATTTCGGCCCTGCTTGTGCTTATCATCGCTTGTTTCAACTATACAAATCTGACTCTCTCACGTACCCTGCAGCAACTTAAAATGATACATATAGAAAAGCTGATGGGAGCAAAATCAAAAGAAATCCGCAGTCAGTTATTTCTTGATGCAGCACTTACCGTTTTATTTGCATTCCTGTTATCATTATTGCTTATTAATGACATGCTACCGTGGTTTAACAACCTGTTGTCTACCCGCCTTTCCTTCTCTTTCTTTTTCAGCCGGCAAGTTCTACCTTTACTTTTATCCTTCATTTTCCTCATGGCTGTCATTCCTGGTCTGTATATCAGCCATAAACTCTCTCAACAGACTTTGAGCAAGTATCGGCAAGCTTATACAGGAAAGAAAAAGCAACAATTTATATGGTTGCTTGTTACCATCCAGTTTATATTTTCAATCGGGTTAGTGTATGCAACCACTCTTGCACAAAAACAAATGGATTTAATCAAATCCCGTGCATACCATTACGAAAATACAATAGAAATAGGGAGTGGCACCCTTCCTCTGTTTCCGCTCTATCAGGAACTGAAACAAATGGATGGAATAGAGTCTATAAGTCTTTCCATGAGTTCTGTACTTTACTGTTGGCTTCGTGAACTTCCTATCCGACAAACAGACGGTAGTATCCAACATAATTCTATAGCACACATCCCTACCGACACAACTTTCTTCCAAACCATGCATATCCGGCAAATTGCCGGAGTATCTCCCTCCCAAGCCTGTCGGGAATATACTCATCCGGCTTTTATCAATGAAAAGCTTGCGCGTCTGCTGAACATAGATATTTCCCACATAGGTCATAAACTAAATGAATTTGATGAATTCTCGGATTCATTAAGTACTATTGCAGGTATTTTCAAGAACTTCCCATTAAACTCCCTGGAAGAGGAAATCGGTGGTCAACAAATATCTATTGGAACAGAACAAGATTTAATTCAGAAAGGAACATTCATACAAATAAAACTCATTCCTGAATATTATAAAGAAACATTGGTATCTATTGAAAAATTATGGAAGGAAATGAATGGTGAAAGAGGTTTCAAATATGTAGATATGCATAAAGAATTTATGTTGCGTAATAACAAAGTAATTATACTCTCCCGAATCCTTATCAGCTACTCATTTATTGCATTGGCCCTGACCTGTTTTGGCCTGTTCGGTATTTCATGGTACGCTGTACGTCATCGTACCCGTGAAATTGCAATCCGTAAAGTGCACGGTGCTTCCAATTGGGAAATAGTATGGTTACTAAACCGTTCGTTTCTATGGCAAATACTAGTAGCATACATCATCGCTATTCCGATAACGTGGTTATTAATGCAACATTGGCTGGAGCAATTTGCTTATCGAATTTCAGCCACACAATGGAATTTCCTGACCCCTGTTCTTATTGTATTGGTAATTACAACCATTACGATAACAATACATAGTTATCTCAGTGCACGCACTAATCCGGTAAACAGCCTGAAAGCTGAATAGCAAACGTCTATGTATATGTTCTCTTTTGCTGAAAAAGAACCAAGCTTACAGAAATCACAACAAGGATTATGCCCAAAGCACTGTATGTAGTAAAGAGTTCTTTGAATACAAATACCCCTACCAGGACTGCCGTAAGAGGTTCCAATGCACCCAATAAGGAAGTCAACGTCGGTCCTGCCAATTTTACAGCCTTCACCAACGTAATATTAGAGATCGCAGTTGCAGGAAGTGCCAGTCCTCCGATATAGAGCCAAGTGATTACATTGGTTTCCAAACGGACCCCCTCATCATAGAAAAGTCCTCCCAGCAAAAAGAACAAGGCTCCCAGTCCCATCACATAACAAGTTAATACCGTAGAATTAACTTCCACTGCTCTGGTTTTTCTTATACCTATTATATAACCGGCATAAGAGAAAACCGATATGCAGGCCGCTATCAACCCCATCATTCTATTTCCACCATTATATTCTATATTTCCGGAAGATAATAAAGATGCTCCTACTAATGATAAAACGATAGCAGCGAAAGTCACAATAGACTTTTTTTCTCTAAAGAAAACAGCCATTGTTACTGCAACAGCCAGCGGATACATAAAATGGATGATAGAAGCAACACCACTTGCAATATTCTGATAAGCTATGACAAGACTGAACGAAGTAAGCGCACGCAGCAAGCTCAGTCCGAAAATTGTTTTAAAATCTTTATACCCTATATGAAAATCACATTTGGTAAGAAAAGCAAAAACAAGCAAGACAACTGTAGCAACTCCCCAACGATAAGTCAGCACTTCGAAAGAAGAATATCCAATAGCCAACAAGCTTATGGAAAAAAACGGTGCCAATCCGAAAGTCGCAGAAGACACTGCTGCATATAAAATACCTTTTATCCGATTCATGTCCTTTTCAAGTAAAGCGGATACAAAGATAGACAATAATACATAATAAAAAAACAGGTTGCCTTTGTAAAGGCAACCTGTGATATCTTACTTTATGATTTCCAACTTCTTAAAGCATTTGGTCAGTTTATCCACAGCATAGTCAACTTGTTCCTTTGTATGAGTAGCCATCAAAGCAACACGCACCAAAGTATCTTGTGGTGCACAAGCCGGTGGAATAACAGGATTAATAAATATACCCTCGTCAAATGCCAGCTTAGTCACTTCGAATGTCTTATCCGTATCACGAACATAAAGTGGAATAATCGGACTTTCAGTATCACCGATTTCAAAACCGGCCTGACGGAAACAATCCAAAGCATAATTTGTAATCTTCCACAAATTCTCACGACGTTCGGGCTCACTCTTGAGGATATGAAGTGCAGCACGTGCAGCAGCTGTTGCAGCAGGAGTATTACTTGCAGAGAATATATATGAACGTGAGTTGTGACGCAACCAGTTGATTGTATCTTTATCCGCAGCAACAAAACCACCGATAGAAGCCAGTGACTTTGAGAATGTACCCATAATAACATCTACCTGATCTGTCAGTCCGAAGTGATCACAGACACCTCGCCCGTCACGACCGAACACACCCAAGCCGTGTGCTTCATCCACCATGATACTTGCATTGTATTTGTCTTTCAAACGAACAATCTCAGGCAAGTTAGCCAAATCACCTTCCATAGAGAAAACCCCGTCCACCACAATCAGTTTCACAGATTCCGGTTTACACTTCTGAAGTTCTTTCTCAAGGGCTTCCATATCATTGTGCTTGTATTTCAACTGGGTGGAGAAAGAAAGGCGACGTCCGTCTACGATGGAAGCATGGTCACGGTCATCACAGATAATGTAGTCATTGCGGTCTGTCAGGCAAGATACCACACCCTCATTTACAGTAAAACCGGTAGAATAAACCAATGCATCATCTTTCCCTACGAATTCCGCCAATTCCTTTTCTAACTGAACGTGCAGGTCAAGCGTACCATTCAAGAAGCGTGAACCTGCACAACCTGTACCATATTTACGGGTTGCAGCAACAGCTGCTTCAATAATCCGTTCATCGTAGGTTAACCCCATATATGAGTTGGAGCCAAACATCAGCACCTTTTTACCATCCATGATAACCTCTGTATCCTGATGGCTGTCTATCTCACGAAAATAAGGGTAAACGCCTCTTTCCATGTATAGTTGAGGCAATCTGAATTTACTTAACTTGTCTTGTAATAATCCCATATCCTATTGTATATGTAAGCCTCGTCGGCCTACTTTAAAATAATGTATATAAACTCACTAATACATTCTGTTTTCAAGGTGTTCCCGTCAAAACAGGCTGCAAAGATAGTAAATTCTACAACCGATTGTACTTTTTTTCAAAAAAAATATTTAGGGGCATCAAAACTTTTAGGATTTAGGGCAGTTATAAACAAAATGTATTACTTTTGCGTTTAATAAAGAGCTAAACTACCAAAGTAAAAGTATGACCACGAAAAAGAAAATTGTATTTGTCGTTAATCCTATCTCGGGGACACAGGGGAAAAGAGCCATATTAAAATGGATTGACGAACGTATAAACCGTACACTTTATGATTATACGATTGTCAAAACACAATATGCCGGCCATGCTGAAAAGATTGCGGCTACAGCTGCCAAAGAGAAAGTAGATATAGTAGTGGCTATTGGAGGAGATGGAACTATAAACGAAATAGGACGTGCGTTGATACATACGGATACGGCATTAGGCATTATACCTTGCGGATCGGGAAACGGACTGGCACGGCATTTACAAATTCCTTTGGAACCCAAGGCTGCTATTGACATTATAAACGAAAGTTCTGTTGCCTGTATTGATTACGGAAAAATAAACAATATACCCTTTTTCTGCACATGCGGAGTAGGTTTTGACGCGTTTGTCAGCTTAAAGTTTGCTGATTCAGGTAAACGCGGACTACTAACCTATCTGGAAAATACCTTGCATGAAAGTCTGAGTTACAAACCTGAAACTTATGAAATAGAAAATGAAGAAGGAACGGTAAAATACAAAGCTTTCCTGATAGCCTGCGGCAATGCCTCCCAATATGGGAACAACGCATATATTGCTCCACAGGCCTCGTTAACCGATGGGTTGATGGATGTCACAATATTAGAGCCGTTCACAGTGCTGGATGTTCCTTCTTTATCTTTTCAACTTTTCAACAAAACCATAGACCAAAACAGCCGGATCAAGACATTCCGTACTAAAAAGATTAAAATACATCGTTCAAAACCCGGAGTTATGCATTATGACGGAGATCCGATCATGATCGGATTCTGCTCTATCATTTGGCAACTCCTTTCGACAGTCTATTCCAAAATGCCTGTAACAGTAATGGCAAGCCAATACCCAATACTAAATACGTGTAGGATTTATGATTTCTGTTGCGATTGGCAGTGTTATGAGATATTACAGAGTATTTCCACGTGAAGATATCAAAGATATGATAATCCGTGCTGTTGATGATCTTATTGAAAACTGTATGCTTGGATGTGGAGTATTTTATTATAAAGAACTTCCGAGTCTGCAGAGACTTGGTAATAATACGCTTTTGCTTGAATC
>ENA-UESS01001489-UESS01001489.1-human-gut-metagenome-genome-assembly--contig:-NODE-1489-length-10359-cov-10.933573_pt1 | contig 10359 bp, 13 predicted proteins | sample MGYA00243004_ERZ508005 | MGnify/ENA primary metagenome ERZ508005 (study PRJEB26167, sample SAMN06115471) | human gut metagenome | host: Homo sapiens | place: China:Guizhou | collected 2016-06-29...
ATCTGGATCGTGCTGGTTCTGATCGTTACCGCAATTGACCGCTGATCTCGTCCTTTTTCTTTAAGCACTGTGCAAAAAATGCACGGTGCTTTTTTCATGCCGTCTTAGCTCAGAGGCAGAGCGCCGGTCTCCAAAACCGGATGCCGCAGGCCCGAACCCTGCAGACGGTGCCATGTGCCGGTGTTTTTGCCGGCCTATCATTCACAACGCCACGGCTGCGGTAAAGCCGGAAAGGAGAATCCATTATGGCAGAAACTGTGCATCAGGAAAACACCCCCGCTGCCGGAGAGCAGCAGACCGAGCGCACCTTTACCCAGGCGGAGATGAACGCCATCATCTCCGACCGGCTGACCCGTGAGCGCTCCAAATACGCCGACTACGACGACCTGAAAGCCAAGGCAGCCCAGTTCGATGCCGCCCAGGAGGCAGGCAAGACTGAGCTGCAGAAAGCAAACGAGAAGGCCGCAAAGCTCCAGCAGCAGCTGGACGCCCTGAACAGCGCCAACACCCTGCGGGAAGTCCGCGCCAAGGTGTCCACTGCCACCGGCGTGCCCGCTGACCTGCTCAGCGGCGACACCGAGGAAGCCTGTACCGCACAGGCACAGGCCATCCTCAAGTTTGCAAAGCCCGGCTACCCCAACGTCCGGGACGGCGGTGACCCTCACCACACCCCCACCTGCTCCACCCGTCAGCAGTTTGCCGACTGGTTCGAGCAGGTGACCAAGTAACCTGTAAAGGAGAGATTATTTACAATGGCAGCAACCGATATCAACCGCACGACCACCATCACCCTGCCCGGCGAGGTGTCCAGCGAGATCCTGCAGAAGACCCAGGAGAGCTCTGCCGTCATGGCACTGGCCCGCTCCATCAAGCTGCCGGGCCTGGGCACGACCATCCCCATCATCACCGGCGACCCCGAGGCCGCCTGGGTGGGTGAGACCGAGAAAAAGCCGGTCAAGCGCGGCACTCTGGCCACCAAGGTCATGCAGCCCTACACGCTGGCCGTGATCGTGCCCTTTTCCAACCAGTTCCGCCGCGATGTGCCGGCCCTGTACGACGAGCTGGTGAAGCGCCTGCCGCTGGCGCTGGCTCAGAAGTTCGACGCCACTGTGTTCGGCGGCGTGACGGCCCCCGGCTCCAACTTCGACACCCTGAAAGCCTGCACCGCGCAGGAGATCGGCACCGAAGCCTACGCCGGTCTGGTGGCCGCTGACGCCGACATTGCCGACCACAACGGCATCCTGAACGGCTGGGTGCTGTCCCCCAAGGGCAAGGCCCTGCTGCTGAATGCTGTGGACGGCAACAAGCGCCCGCTGTTCATCAACAGCGTGGCCGAGGGTGCCGTGCCTATGATCCTGGGCTCCAAGACCGTGCAGAGCAAGGGCGCGTATGTTTCCGGCGCGCCGGATGTGGTCGGTTTTGCCGGCGACTGGACCCAGGCGGTGTATGGCACCGTGGAGGGCGTACAGATCGCCATTGCAGACCAGGCTACCCTGGATGACGGCGGCACCTCCATCAACCTGTTCCAGCAGAACATGTTTGCCGTGCGTGCCGAGATTGAGGTGGGCTTCCGCTGCGATACCACCGTGTTCAACAAGCTGACTAAGGCGGCGGGCTGATGGTGGAGTTTATCAATCAGCTGACCGGTACGGTCATGTACGTTGCGGAGGAGCGCGCGGCAGAATACGCCGCTGCAGGCCATAAGCAGGTGGCGCGGGACCCTCCCGCTGCCCCTGCGGCAGAAAAGCCCAAGGCGGCCCGCAAGACCAGAGCAAAGTGAGGTGCTTCCCATGCTTTACGCTGAAGTGCAGGATGTGGAGGCCGGCTTCCGTGCTCTCTCCAAAGAGGAACAGACCCGCTGCGTTGCCCTGCTGAGCGAAGCGGCCGTGATCATCGACCACTACAGCCCGGACGCGGATGCCGACACCAAGCGTGTGGTGTCCTGCCGGATGGTGCGCCGCCCGCTGGGTGACGGTGAGGACGGCGTGAGTTTCCCTATGGGGGCCACGCAGGGCACCGCCACCGCCCTGGGCTACAGCCAGAGCTGGACCATGGGCAGCGGATCCTCCGGAGAACTGTATCTTTCCAAGCTGGAAAAGAAACTGCTGGGCGTCGGGAGCAAGATCGGAGCCCGCAGCCCGCTGGAGGACTTATGCTGAAAGGAATTGACATCACCCTGTACACCAAGACCCAGACCGGTGAGGACCGTTTCCATGCCCCGATCTATGAGGAAACGCCCGTCACCGTGCACAATGTGCTGGTGGGCGAGCCCTCTTCCGAGGCGGTGGTCACCGAACTGCAGCTCACCGGGCGGCGCATCGCCTACACGCTGGCCCTCCCCAAGGGCGACGCCCACGACTGGAACAATGTCCGGGTGGCGTTCTGGGGCCAGACTTTCCGCACCGTGGGCGGGGCCGTGCAGGGCATCGGATCCATGGTGCCCCTTGCCTGGAACAAGAAAGTGCAGGTGGAACGGATTGAATAACGTCAAGTTCAGGCTGAACAAGAAAGGCGTCGGCAAGCTGCTGAAAAGCAAGGAACTGGCCGACGGCCTGAACCGCCTTGCCTTTGCGGCCCAGAGCCGCTTGGGCGACGGGTACGAAGCCGTGTACTACACCGGACCCACCCGTGCCGTGGCGGAAGTCCGGGCGGAAAGCTATGCCGCCCGCAAGGAGAACGCCGACACCAATTCCATTTTAAAGGCCCTGAAATGATCGAAGAAATCATCCTGAATTACCTGCGGGAAAACGCTTTTCCCTGCTATTTATCCGTGCCGGAGAACCCCTCCGGCAATTTTTGTGTCCTGGAAAAGACCGGCTCCGGCTGCGACGAGGGCATTTACACCGCCACGCTGGCAGTGCAGTCCTACGGCGGCACAGACTATGAGGCCGCCCGGCTGAACCACTGGGTGGTGCAGGCCATGCAGGCTGCCGACACCCTGCCGGAAGTGGTCTCCTGCGACCTTATCACCGACTACAATTTCCCGGACACCACCCGCAAACGGCCCCGCTACCAGGCCGTTTTTTCTATCACTCATTACTGACCTGTGAAAGGAGAACTACACATGGCAGACGCAACCAAAGTAACCGCCGCCAAGCCCAAAGTGGGCGGTGCCATCTGGCGTGCCCCGCTGGGCACCCCGCTGCCCACCGACGCCAAGACCGAACTGGACAAGGCTTTTAAGTGCCTGGGCTACGCCTCCGAGGACGGCGTGACCAACAGCAACTCGCCCTCCAGCGAGAACACCAACGCCTGGGGCGGCGACACCGTGCTGACCCAGCAGACCGAGAAGCCCGACACCTTCCAGTACACCCTGCTGGAGGCCCTGAACGTGGAGGTGCTCAAGTCCGTGTACGGCGACGACAACGTCACCGGCACGCTGGACACCGGCATCACGGTCAAGGCAAACTCCTCCGAGCAGAAGGACTGCAGCTGGGTCATTGAGATGGTGATGAAGAACAAGGCGGTCAAGCGCATCGTCATCCCGGATGCCGCCGTCACCGCCGTGGGCGATATCACCTACGCCAAGAGCGCCGTGGGTTACAACACCACCCTGACCGCCGTGCCGGATGCCCAGGGCAACACCCATTACGAGTACATTCTGGGCGGCACTGCTGCCGCCCAGGCCGCTGCCAAGACCAAGGAGGTGCAGGCATGATCACTGCAAAAACGAACGACGGCTTTGAAATCGAGATGGACGAGAATTTCCTGGATGATTCGGAACTGCTGGAAAAGGTGACGACCGACCCGAATGAAGTTGCGTCCACCTTCCTGCTGCGCGACAAAATGTTGACGCCGGAGAACAAAAAACGCCTGTATGATCATTTGCGCAATGAAAAGGGCATCGTTCCCATGAGTGCCTTGAGTGCAGCTCTGATGGAACTGGTCCGTAGCTCTCGGGCCGGAAAAAACTCTGCATCCTCGCCGAACTGATCGCATCGGACGAGGACGCGCTCATCTGCGATTTCGCGCAATATTACCATGTGCTGGACTGGCGCAGCCTGCCGCTGCGTCTGGCGGCTACCCTTGCTGCCGGCCTGCCGGAGGACAGCCGCAGCATGATGAAGGCCAGCGGCAAGACCGTGCCGCTGCACATCGAGCTGCAAGCCTACACCGCCGACCGCCTGACGCAGATCCTGTGGGGCCTGAGCAACGACACCCGGACGGTGCCCTCTGTGCTGGCAGACCTGCACGGCCTGTCCGTGGACAGCGATACCGACGTGCAGAGCTACGACAGCCCGGAAGAGTTTGAGGCCGCCCTTGCGGCCCTGAAAGGAGGTGGATGACCATGCCGGACGGCATTGAGCTGGCAAAAGCGTATGTGCAGATCGTGCCCTCGGCAGAGGGCATCCAGGGCAAGATCACCGAAGCCCTGGGCGGGGAGCCTGCGGCAGCCGGTGACGCCGCCGGACAGTCCCTCGGTGCCCAGCTGGTGGGCACCCTGAAAAAGGTGATCGCGGCTGCCGGCATCGGCAAGATCATCTCGGAATCCATCAACCTGGGCGGCGCGCTGCAGCAAAGCCTGGGCGGTGTGGAAACGCTGTTCAAGGACAGCGCCGACACCGTTAAGGCCTACGCTGCCCAGGCCTACAAGACCGTGGGCCTGTCGGCCAACGACTACATGGAGCAGACCACCAGCTTTGCCGCCAGCCTGCTGTCCAGCGTGAGCCAGGACACCCAGGCGGCTGCCGATCTGGCCAACATGGCTATGGTGGACATGGCCGACAACTCCAACAAGATGGGCACCTCCATGCAGGACATCCAGAACGCCTATCAGGGGTTTGCCAAGCAGAATTACACCATGCTGGACAACCTCAAGCTGGGCTACGGCGGCACGCAGGCCGAGATGCAGCGCCTGCTGAAGGACGCCGAGAAGATCTCTGGCGTGCACTACGACCTGGGCAACCTAGCCGACATGTACAGCGCCATCCACGTCATCCAGAAGGAGATGGACATCACCGGCACCACGGCCAAGGAGGCATCCACCACCCTGACCGGCAGCTTTGCGGCCATGAAAGCTGCCGCCGAGAACGTGCTGGCCGACTGGTCCACCGGTGCCGATCTCACCGCCCCCCTGCAGGGGCTGGTGGAAACGGCCCAGACCTTCCTTGTGGGCAACCTGCTGCCCATGATCGGCAACGTGCTGGCGGGCATCCCGGAGCTGGTGTATACACTGGTGCCCGAGATTTTGCAATCCGGCACCCAGCTGGTCACCTCGCTGGCGGAGGGCTTCACCCAGGGCATCCCGGATTTTCTGTCCAATGCCCTGCCGCAGCTGCTGCAGTTCACCGAGGAATTGCGGGCCAACGCCGGTGTGTTCGTGGACGCCGGCCTGAACCTCATCACCCAGCTGCTGAACGGCCTGATCGCAGGCCTGCCGGACCTGATCGCCTATGTGCCCGACATCATCATCAACATCTGCGGGGTCATCAACGATAACATGCCCAAGATCCTGGCGCAGGGCGTGTCCATCATCGTGCAGCTGATCGCCGGTCTTGTACAGACCGTGCCCAGTCTGCTGGCCAACTGGAAAAAGATCCTGGAGGCGGTGCTGTCGGTCATCTCGGCCATCAACTGGCTGAACATCGGCAAGACCATCCTCACCGGTGTGGCCAATGGCGTGAAGAGCATGGGCTCCAGCCTGCTGAACGCCTTCAAGGGCGGCTTTTCCAGTGCGCTTGCCTGGATCAAGAGCCTGCCCTCGCAGGCGGTGCAGTGGGGCAAGAACCTTATCCAGAGCTTTATCAACGGCCTCACCGGCAAAGGCGGTGCGGTTGGTGCAGGAGCCATCGCAGCCACCGCCGGTGCCACCATTGCTAAAACCGCCAGCGGGAACGACTGGTCCTCCGTCTGGGCGGACGCCAACGCCGACGTGGCCGACAGCGCCCAGTCCATGGCGGAGGTGGTCGTCCCGGCCTATACCAAGTCCGGGGACGCCGCCACCAAGGCGGCCAAAAAGACCAAGGCCGCCGCACAGGCCGCCGAGACCCTGCTGTGGTCCCTGCAGGACGCAGGCCACACCGACACCACCAACGCCCTGGGCAAGGTGACCATCCAGACCACCGAGCTCACCGAGCACCTGCGCAAGGGCAGCGAGGAGTATGACCGGCTGACCCGCACCGTGACCGAATCCGGCAAGGAGATGGTGAACGGCGTGGTGAAAAACTACAAGACTGTCACCAAGTATGTCACCGACCACGGCAAGACCACGGCCCAGACCCAGAAGACCTATGAAGAGATCGCTGCCACCGTCCGGGACACGGTCACCTCGACCTTTGATTCCGTCGTGGACGGCGTCAGGACCTCCACCCAGACCGTCACCGAGACGCTGACCGATGAAACGACCCAGCAAAAGCAGATCATCACCAAGACCTGCACCGACATCGTCAACGGAATGCTGGTGACCAAAGAGCAGGTGGAGACCATTGCCGCAGACGGGGCCAGGACCACCGCCGAGACCATCAAGGAAGCCAGCGCCAACACCTTCTCCGGCCTGCTGAAAGGCTGGCAGGAAGAGGCCGACAAGGGCATCCTGGGCGCCTTCGACACGCTGGTGACCGCCATCAAGAAACAGGACTGGAAGAGCGTGGGCGAGTGGGTGCTGTCTACGCTCTACACCGGCCTTGCCCCGGAAGCCAAGCAATGGATCGACAAGCTGGGCACCAGCCTCATCCAGCAAATCAACGGCGTATTGCTCAAGGGCGTGCAGGGCGTCTCGCAGGGGGCGTGGAACCTCGGCGGGCAGATCGCCCAGGGTGTCACCAGCGGATTTGGCAGCATCGTGGATCAGGCCGGCAGTCTGGCCCAGATCCTCACCAGCACCTTTGCCTCCCTCAAGGCTCCGCTTGGCGCTGCAGCCACCAGCATCAGCACGGCGCTGTCCGGCGGACTGCTGTCGGCATTCCCGGCCATTTACAGCGCCCTGGGCGCCCTCATCTCCACCATTGGCTCTGCCTTTGTGGGCATGCTGCAGGCCATCGGCGCAGCACTGCTGCCCACCGGCATCGGCACGCCTCAGGGCATTGCCATGATCGCCGCCGGCGCGGCTCTGGTGGCCGCCATTGCCGCCATCACCGTGGGGCTGGGCGTGGCGTTCAAGCGCAAGCACACCAGCTCCGGCAGCGCGGCGGGCAGCACTGTGGGGGCCTCCGGCACCCTATGGGACTACGAGCAGCCCCGCAGCCTGCCCCAGCGCACTCAGCGCCCCAACATCGAGGTCAACCAGTACATTTACTCCAAAGCGCAGACCGCCGCCGACCTGATGCGTGAAGCGCAGTATGAGCAGAGAAGGGCGGTGCTGCAGGGTGTTTGATGCTGTTTTTACCACTGGCACCGGCCAGAGCTTCGCTTTTGGCTATGCCGCCGGCGTGCTGTGGAGCTGCGACCCGCTGGGCGACCTGCCCGTGGAGCTGGAGACCAGCCAGGGCTACCAGCAGGTGGGTGCCACCGTGGACAGCCGGAGCATCTCCGGCGTCACCCGCACCATCACCGGGCGCATCCTGCGCAACGCCGACTACTGCAAGCGCCAGCTGCGGGACATTTTTGCTCCCGGCGTCACCGGCCGCCTGACCGTGGCCGGAAAATACTGGTGTGACGCCGAGGTGCAGCGCTGCCCGGCCATTTCGCCGGCAGTGCTGTGGCCAACCTTCAGTTTCCAGCTCTACTGCCCGAACCCCTACTGGCACAGTGTGGCCAAGACCACGGCAGCCACCATCAAGGTAACGCCCGTGTTCCGGCTGCCGGTGTGCTACACCTCGCATCAGTACGGCATCCGGGAACAGGCCAGCTACATCCGCATCCTCAACAGCGGTCTGGACACCCGGAGCTGGAAGCTCTCGCTGACCGCCCGGGGCGAGGTGGTCAACCCCGGCGTCATCAACCCGGAGACCGGCGAATATCTGCGCTTCATCACGACCCTGCAGGACGGTGACGAGCTGCAGGTCTACCGGGAAAACGGCGAGCTCCGGGTGGAGCGGGTCATCGACGGCAAAGGCTACGACGTCCTTTCGGTGCTGGACGGCAGCAGCACCCTCTGGACGGTATACCACGGGACGCAGGCATGGCAGCGCACGGCGGATTCCGGCGACGGCTGGCTGTTTCTGTCGCTGACCATGCATGCCGCATTTACCACGATCATCACGGAGGGTTCCAATGGCTGAGATCACATCCGCCCTGACGGCATCCGGGTACAAGAGCCTCTGCGTCTATAACGACCGGCTGGAGCTGCTGGGCCGCATCGAGAGCTGGCTGTCTCTGGTCTGGCCGGAGCGCTACAACGTCTACAGCAACGTGCAGGGGGCTCAGCTGGAGCTCCACGACACCACCGCCCTGCAGGCCCTCTGCCGCCCTGACCGTTATCTCTGGCTGGTCGGCAGCGACCGGCTCATGCGCATCGTGTCGGCCCAGAAAGCCGATCACAAGCTGGTCCTCTACACCAAGGACGCCGCCTGCATCCTCGACGAGCGGGTCAGCACGGGCACCCTGAGCAGCTTTGCCGTGGAGGACACGCTGCGTGGTCTGGTGTCCGGGGCCGCCGCATGGCCCTGCCTGGAGCTGGGCGACCCGGCCGGTCTGGCCGACGCCTACGCCGGAGAGGTCAAGCCCGGCAGCCTGCTGAGCATTGCAGAGCAGGTGTGCCAGGAGCTGGACATCGGCTTCCGGGTGCGGTTCGACCAGCAGCAGAACAAGCTGCTGTTTGAGCTGTACCGGCCCAAGCTGGACCCCAACGCCCGCTATGCGCCCCAGTACGGCAACCTGACCGACCTGGCCTATACCGAGAGCATCACGGACTACAAGAACATCTGCACCGTGGTGGGGGCCGACGGCACGGTGACCGTGGGGGCCACCGACAACACCGGGACGGCCCGGCGGGAGATGCTGCTGGATGCCTCCAGCAAGAAAAAGGAGGACGGCCAGTCCCAGAGCGAGTACCTTGCCGCCCTGCGCACGCTGGGCGAGCAGGAGCTGGCGAAGCACACCCGGCTGGAGAATTTTGAGTTCACCCCCACCGGCCCCGTGACGGTGGGCAAGGTGGTGGCGGCCAGCCTGCCCGGCACCGACATCCAGGCAGCGGCCCGCATCACGTCGGTGACCCTGCAGTCTCAGAAGGGTGAAAATACGGTCAGTACCGAGATCGGCACCCCCATCCTCAGGAGGAAAAACACATGAGCATCATTACCTATCCGCTGGACGGCGTGACCTACAGTGCCGAAGATGTAGCCACCTACCTGTGCACCCGCACGTCCGGCGTCTACGCAAAGGACAGCAATTTCGCCGTCAGCATCACCGGCACCCGGCAGATCACCATTGCCCCGGGCCTTGCCTGGATCAACTACGACGACTTCAAAGGCGTGTCCGTTTGCAGCCGGGAGGACACGGTGCTGACCGTGCCCGACGCCGACAAATCCGTGGTCATCCTGACGCAAGGACTGAACAAGATCATCGAGATCAATGAAGAAGACCTCTTCGCCATCGTCGAGCCCGGCGTTGTGACGGCCCAGTTCGCCGCCGCCGTGGCTTCCAAGGGCCTCTTCTATCCCCCGGATCCGGGTTCTCAGGCCGTCTCCACCATCGGCGGCAACATCGCGGAAAACGCCGGCGGCCTGCGCGGCCTGAAATACGGCGTCACCAAAGATTACGTCATGGGCCTCGAATTCTATGACCACACCGGCGAGCTGGTGAAAAGCGGCTCCCGCACCGTCAAGTGCGCGACCGGCTACAACCTCGGCGGCCTGCTCGTGGGTTCCGAAGGCACCCTCGCGGTCACGAGCAAGGTTACGCTCAAGCTTATTCCGCCGCCGAAGGTTTCCAAGGCCATGATGGCCCTGTTCAAGGACATGGACGGCGCGTCACAGGCCGTCGCCGGGATCATCGCGGCCCATGTGGTGCCCTGCACGCTGGAATTCCTTGACCACGCCTCGATCAACTACATTGAAGACTACGTGAAAATCGGCCTCCCCCGTGATGCCGGGGCCATGCTGCTCATCGAGGTGGACGGCCACCCCGCGCAGGTCGAGGACGAAGCCGTGATCGTGGAAAAGGTGCTGCGCGACAACAGCGCCACGGAAATCGTGGTCGCCCGCGACGCCGTGGAAAAGAGCCGGATTTGGGAAGCCCGCCGCGTGGCCATTCCCGCGCTGGCCCGCTGCCGTCCCACGCTGATGCTGGAAGACGCCACGGTGCCGCGCTCCAAGATCCCGGCCATGATCAAGGCCCTCGACGAGATCGCCGCCCGCCACAACGTCACCATCGCCACCTTCGGCCATGCCGGTGACGGTAATCTGCATCCGTCCATCCTCTGCGACCGCCGCGACAAGGAAGAGTTCTCGCGCGTGGAACGGGCTGTGGACGACCTCTTCA
>ENA-UESS01001493-UESS01001493.1-human-gut-metagenome-genome-assembly--contig:-NODE-1493-length-10341-cov-9.369544_pt1 | contig 10341 bp, 8 predicted proteins | sample MGYA00243004_ERZ508005 | MGnify/ENA primary metagenome ERZ508005 (study PRJEB26167, sample SAMN06115471) | human gut metagenome | host: Homo sapiens | place: China:Guizhou | collected 2016-06-29...
AAGAGATGGTCTTTGTGTGCGTAATATGGTCGTTTGATGATATGGGACTAGGAGAACAGGTTATTTTATCCGATAAAGAAAGCAAAGGAGGTTACTATGAGTAATACAATTAATGTGAACTATATGACACGGGCTTACAATCAGTACCAGCAGAAAAATGCGGCTAAAGATCAGGAGAAGGAAGATACAAGGTTTGCGGATAGTGTAAGAGAAAAGAGCGAAGCTAGTGGAAGTATAGTGGGCAATTCAAAAATAGGTTCTGTGTCTGCTAAAGATATGACGATGGTGGAGATTGCGAAGCGGAACAATGTCAGTGAGCGGACGATTTATAGGTATAAAGAATATAAAAGGTCGTCAGGAATTTATGCGGATGCTGAATGATATTGAAGACGGCAGAGGATGAAGTGAAAATTATTCAAATGGTTTTTGACAGGTATATTCATACCAATGATGGAATCAATGGTGTGGCAAATTATCTGAACAATCATGGATTATAATGCAAAAAAATTGATTGTATAAAAGAAATGTGTAAGTTATAATATAGATGCGGTCAGATGCCTTTTGGGGGACGACAATATTTGTTACAAAAAGGAGAAAGACCAGTGAATACAGAATTGAAAAATGAAGTGAAAGCGATTATTGCAGGAAAAGAACCTGCACTTGCATAAAGTTATGTAAGAAAAAGAGCCTTTGAGTTAAAATGACTTGGAGGCTCCTGTTATTTTTCAGTAAGGAGTTAGGAGTAGTAAATGGATATTAATAGACAGCAGAAAGCTCCAATTTATGAGGCACTTGAGGAATTTAAAAAAAGAAGAGTGGTTCCATTTGACGTGCCTGGGCACAAAAGAGGCAGGGGAAACCCGGAACTGGTACAGCTGCTTGGACAAAAGTGCGTGGAACTGGACGTAAATTCCATGAAACCACTGGATAATTTGTGCCATCCGGTTTCTGTTATCCGCGAAGCAGAAGAACTGACGGCAGATGCATTTGGCGCAGAAAATGCATTCCTCATGGTTGGGGGAACGACATCGGCAGTGCAGGCAATGATATTGTCAACCTGTAAGGCGGGCGATAAAATTATATTACCGAGAAATGTCCATAAAAGTGCACTTAATGCACTGGTGCTCTGTGGGGCAGTTCCGGTTTATGTGAATCCGGAGATGAATGCGAAACTTGGGATTTCTCTCGGAATGGAAATAGACCAGGTTGCCAGGGCGATTGAGGACAACCCGGATGCAAAAGCGGTTCTGGTAAACAATCCGACGTATTACGGGATATGTTCAGACCTCCGGGCAATCGTAAAACTTGCTCATTCCAGAGGAATCAAGGTGCTTACAGATGAAGCACATGGGACGCATCTGTATTTTGGGGAAAACCTTCCGGTATGTGGTATGGCAGCAGGCGCAGACATGTCTGCCATCTCCATGCACAAATCCGGGGGAAGCCTTACACAAAGCTCCATCCTTCTTACCGGGAAAGCGGTAAAAGCAGATCATGTCAGGCAGATTATCAATCTGACACAGACAACCAGTGCATCGTATCTCCTTTTATCGAGTCTTGATATTTCAAGAAGAAATCTTGCGTTGCGGGGAAGAGAATCTTTTGCCAGAGTTGCAAAAATGGCAGAATATGCCAGAAATGAAATCAATTCTATTGGCGGTTACTATGCCTATGGGCGTGATCTGGTAAATGGAACCAGCATTTACGATTACGATGTCACCAAGCTGTCCGTTTATACACTGGATATCGGGCTTGCCGGAATAGAAGTATATGACCTGCTCCGGGATGAATATGACATACAGATCGAATTCGGTGATATCTGTAATATCCTTGCGTATATTTCCATTGGTGACAGAATTCAGGATATTGAGAGACTCGTAGGGGCATTGCAGGATATCAAGAGGTTATACAGCAGGGACAGGACAGGGCTTTTGTCCGGGGAATATATCAATCCGGAGGTGGCGGTATCTCCGCAGAAAGCTTTTTATGCAGAAAAAAAATCGCTAAGCATAAAAGATTCCGTGGGATGCATCAGTGGAGAGTTTGTCATGTGCTATCCACCGGGGATTCCGATCCTTGCCCCGGGGGAACGGATTACAAAAGAGATTGCGGAATATATTCTGTATGCAAAAGAAAAAGGATGCTCCATGCAGGGAACCGAAGATCCGGCAGTGGAATATCTTCAGGTACTGGCATGAGTGGCAACAGGAGGTAAAGATATGCAAATGTGGTTTTCGGAATATCATACAGTTAATGTAAAACTGGATGTCCGGATAGAAGAGCAGCTTTTTTCGGGGAAAAGTGAATATCAGGAGATAGATGTATTTAAATCCTATGAATTTGGAAAAATGGCAGCATTGGATGGTGAAATTGTTTTTTCCGATGCAGATGAATTTATATATGATGAAATGGTGACCCATGTGCCGATGGCAGTCCATCCCAATGCAAAAAAAATTCTGATTATCGGTGGCGGGGATGGGGGTGTGGCGAAAGAACTCATAAAATACCCGTTTGTTGAAAAGATTGACGTGGTAGAAACCGATAAAATGTTTGTGGATGTATGCAGAAAATTTTTCCCGGAGGTGGCATGTGGGTTAGAGGATCCCAGAATTTCAATGTATTATGATGATGGGCTTAGATTCCTGCGTGGGAAAAATGATGAATACGATCTGATCATCAACGATTCAACAGATCCATTGGGGCATACGGAAGGTCTTTTTACAAAAGAATTTTACGGAAGCTGTTATAAAGCTCTCCGGGAGGACGGAATCATGGTGTATCAGCATGGAAGCCCGTTTTATGACGAGGATGAGGCTGAATGCCGGAAAATGCACAGAAAAGTCTACAAGTCATTCCCGATCAGCCGGGTATACCAGGCACATATCCCGACCTGTCCTTCCGGGTACTGGTTATTCGGATTCGCTTCTAAAAAGTATCATCCGCTGAATGATCTTGATGCAGAAAGATGGGATGCACTTGGAATGAAAACATGGTACTATACTACAAATTTACACCGGGGGGCATTTATGCTTCCAAAATATGTAGAGGACTTACTCGAAGAGGAAGAAACCCGGTAAAACAAATGATACAGGAGGAATAAAAATGAGCAGATTACTTATTATTGGATGTGGCGGTGTTGCACAGGTGGCAATCAGAAAATGCTGTCAGAACAGTGAAGTTTTCACGGACATCATGATTGCAAGCCGTACCCTGTCAAAATGTGACGATTTAAAGGCAAAACTTGAAGGGAAAACAGCTTCCAGAATTGAGACGGCAAGGGTTGACGCGGACAACGTGGAAGAATTAAAAACACTGATCCGTTCGTACCGGCCGGATGCAGTGCTCAATGTGGCACTCCCTTATCAGGATCTTACGATTATGGATGCATGTCTTGCCTGTGGAGTTGACTATATTGATACCGCAAACTACGAGTGCGAGGATACGCAAGATCCACAGTGGAGGGAAATTTATGAGAGGCGGTGCAAAAAACTGGGATTTACCGCTTACTTTGATTATTCCTGGCAGTGGGCTTATCAGGAAAAATTCAAGGAGGCAGGACTTACCGCAATTCTTGGAAGCGGGTTTGACCCTGGTGTCACATCGGTATTTACGGCATATGCGCAGAAACATTATTTTGATGAAATCCACACCATTGATATACTTGACTGTAATGGCGGAGATCATGGATATCCGTTTGCCACAAACTTTAATCCGGAGATAAATCTTCGGGAGGTATCCGCTAACGGTTCCTACTGGACGGATGGGCACTGGGTAGAAACCGAGCCGATGGAGTGGCGGGCACAGTATAATTTTGACCAGGTCGGAGAAAAAGATATGTATCTTCTCCACCATGAGGAAATAGAATCCCTTGCAAAAAATATTCCGGGTGTGAAAAGAATCCGGTTTTTCATGACGTTTGGACAGAGTTATCTTACACACATGAAATGCCTTGAGGATGTGGGAATGCTCCGGACAGATCCGATTATGGTAGACGGAAAAGAAGTGGTGCCGTTACAGGTGTTAAAAGAACTGCTTCCGGATCCGGCATCACTTGGACCACGGACAGTAGGGAAGACAAATATCGGATGTATTTTTAATGGGATAAAGGACGGAAAAAAGAAGTCTATTTATATTTATAATGTATGTGATCATCAGGAATGCTACAAAGAAGTGGAATCACAGGCAGTTTCCTATACAACAGGAGTACCGGCAATGATCGGTTCCATGATGGTTGTGACAGGACTCTGGAAAAAGCCCGGGGTATTCAATCTTGAGGAGATGGATCCGGATCCGTATATGGAGGCACTGAATAAATTTGGTCTTCCATGGAAGGTAGTCGAAAATCCGGTACCCGTGGATTGTTACAAGACAGCAGATCCTTCTGTCCATATGGATTGATGAGCCGGAGGAAAGGATGAAGATTAGTGAACTGAAAACTCCCTGCTACGTGATAGATGAGGGAAAACTGACAGAAAACCTGAAGATTTTGCATCATGTAATGCAGAGAACGGGCGCAAAGATCCTTCTTGCACAGAAAGCATTCAGTGCATTTTGTGAATATCCCCTGATTGGAAAATATTTAAGCGGGACGACGGCAAGCGGGCTGTATGAAGCACGTCTGGCACAGGAAGAGATGGGAAAAGAAAACCATGTCTTCTGTCCGGCATATCTGCCGGAAGAAATGGACGAACTGGTAAAAATATGTGACCATATTGTTTTTAATTCCGTTTCCCAGTTTCTGGTTCATAAGGAAAAAATCAAAAAAGCAGCTGCAGGGATAAGTACAGGACTTAGAATTAACCCGGAGTGTTCTACACAGGAAGGGCATGAGATTTATGATCCGTGCGGTACGGGTTCAAGGCTTGGTATAACGAGGGCAGAGCTTGACAAAGCCATACAAAACGGTTTTGACCTGTCGCAGATAGATGGGTTTCACTTCCATACGCTCTGTGAACAGAATTCGGATGCCCTGGAAACGACACTTGATGCCGTGGAAAAAAAGTTTGGAGATCTGCTGTACGGACGGAAATGGCTTAATATGGGTGGCGGACATCATATCACAAAAGCCGGTTACGACCTGGAAAAACTGGAGAACTGTATCCGGCGCATGCAGGAAACATATGACCTTGAAATTTATCTTGAGCCGGGGGAGGCAGTAGCCCTGAATGCAGGCTATCTTGAGACAACCGTGCTCGATATTGTCGAAAACAATGGGATAAAGATACTGGTTCTGGACACTTCAGCGGCATGCCATATGCCGGATGTACTCGAAATGCCGTATCGTCCGCCGCTTAAGGACAGTGGAAAAGCAGGGGAGAAAGCATATACATACCGGCTTTCTTCCTGTACCTGTCTGGCAGGTGATGTGATCGGTGATTACTCATTTGATAAAGCGATAAAAGTGGGTGACAGGCTTACATTCTGTGACATGGCAATTTATTCCATGGTCAAAAATAATACGTTTAACGGTATGCCGCTTCCGGATATCGCGGTTATGGGGGCGGATAAAGAATGCAGGGTAATCAGGAGATTTGGATATGAAGATTTTAAAGGAAGGCTGTCCTAGCCAGGATGGATTTCATATGCCAGCGGAGTATGAACCGCATAAAGGGACAATACTTATATGGCCGAAACGGCCGGGTTCCTGGATATATGGTGCAAAAAAGGCAAGAGAGGCTTTTGCGGATGTCATATGTGCCGCTGCGGAATCCGAGACGGTATATCTGCTGGTGGAAGCAGGGGAACTGGATCATGCACAAATGATCATTGAAGCTGTCCGGAAAGAAAAAAACTATCAGAAAAATTATCCGGTCCATTATATGGAAATTGCATCGGATGATGCATGGGCGAGGGATGTCGGACCGACCTTTGTTGTCAATGGGCAGGGGCAGGTACGGGGAATTGACTGGTGTTTTAATGCATGGGGTGGAATCTGTGACGGATTGTATGCAGACTGGGAAAAGGATGATAAAGTAGCGTCTTCTTTTTGCCGGAAGGCAGGATATGATCTGTATGATGCGCATCCGTTTGTGCTAGAAGGAGGGGCAATCCATACCGATGGAGAGGGAACCATCCTTGTGACAGAAAGCTGTCTGCTCAGCAAAGGCAGGAATCCGGAGCTTTCAAAAGAAAAGATCGGACAGAAGTTGATGGACTATCTTGGGGCAGAAAAAATCATCTGGATTCCATATGGAATCTACAACGATGAGACAAACGGACACATAGACAATGTCTGTGCATTTACCGCTCCCGGACATGTGGTGCTTGCGTGGACGGAGGATCCCAAAGATCCGCAGTATCCCTTGTCATCTGCAGATCTTGCAATATTGGAAAAAGAGACAGATGCCAGAGGGCGGAAGCTCATAGTCCATAAAGTCCCGGTTCCGGGGAAGCCGGTTTGTATAACGGAATATGAACTTGCTGGTTTTTCCTTTGAAGAGGGGGAGGAGCAGCGAAAAGCAGGGGAGCGGCTTGCCGCAAGTTATGTTAATTTTTATATTACAAATGGAGGAGTCCTGATTCCCCAGTTTGGTGATGAGATGGATGCAGAGGCTGTGAACATCATAGGGGGGCTTTTTCCCGGAAGGAAGGTATACCCGGTTTACGCACGTGATATTATTGTCGGTGGTGGGAACATTCATTGTATTACACAGCAGATACCGGCTGATTCCGGGAGGATGGGAGGAGCATGATATGAGAAAAACCACAGTGGCTGCCATACAGATGGGCTGCGGCAGCGATGTAAAAGAAAATATAGAAAAAGCATCGGAACTGATCAGGGAGGCCGCTGCACAGGGGGCGCAGGTCATTCTTCCTCCTGAACTTTTCGAAAGACCGTATTTCTGTCAGGAGAGAAGGTATGAATATTATGGATATGCAAGAACGCCAGAGGAAAATGATGCTGTCATCCATATGAAAAAACTGGCAAAAGAGCTGGAAACGGTGATTCCGGTGAGCTTTTATGAAGCCGGGGATCACAGACAGATGTTCAATTCCGTGGCAGTCATTGATGCCGATGGAAGTGTGCGCGGCATTTACAGGAAAACACATATTCCGGACGACCATTATTATCAGGAAAAATTTTATTTTACGCCCGGTGATACAGGGTTTCGGGCATTTAAAACCAGATATGGGACGATTGGTGTTGGAATCTGCTGGGATCAGTGGTTTCCGGAGACTGCAAGAGGCATGGCACTAAAAGGGGCGGAACTCCTTTTCTATCCAACTGCAATCGGAAGCGAGCCGATACTTGGCTGCGACAGCATGCCGCATTGGAGACGGTGCATGATGGGGCATGCGGCATGTAATCTTATGCCGGTCATTGCTGCAAACAGGATCGGGACAGAAACCGTGGAACCGTGCGCGGAAAATGGACAGCAGAGCTCAGCCCTCACGTTTTACGGTTCCTCTTTTATCACAGACGCAACAGGGGAAGTGACAGAAGAGATGGACAGGGTATCAGAAGGCTTTATCCTGCATACGTTTGATCTGGATGAAATAGAAGAAGAAAGAAGAAGCTGGGGGCTGTTCCGGGACAGAAGACCGGAAATATATTTGAAAGAATAATGACGGCGCGGCTGCACATATGGAAAATTTTTGTCATATGATAAAGCATACCTGAATAAAATGAAAGGATGCAAAAAAATGGCAATATTTACCAATCAGGCACAGCTCCGCTATGGAAACGCTGTAGCCAATTCCAACGTTGCAGTGGGAGAAATCCTTGAGGTACTTGCCGCAACCAAAACTGCGGTACGCAAAACATACGGGCAGAATGACCGTGTCACCTATGTTGTGAGCATAGTGAATTCCGGAAATACAGCCATGACAGGACTGACGGTTGCAGATGATTTGGGGGCATATGCATTTGGCACAGACACACTGGTGCCACTGACGTATGTGGCAGATACCGTGCGTTATTACAGCAATGGAATCTTACAGACCACACCGGCAGTCACGGCAGGACCACCCCTTTCCGTTTCCGGGATCAGTGTACCGGCGGGGGGAAACGTGACCATTGTATATGAGGCAGAAACCAATGCGTTTGCACCTCTTTTGGCGGAATCGGAGATTACCAACACGGTGACCGTTTCCGGAGGGGGAATTACACCGGTTACCGCAAAGGAAACCGTCATCGCGGAAAGTGGTCCGAAGCTGACAATCACCAAATCCGTCAGTCCGGTTCCGGTTACGGAAAATGGAACACTGACCTATACGTTCCTTATCCAGAATACTGGAAATACTGCGGCACTGGCGGCAACTGGCGCAGTGGTGACAGATACATTCGATCCGGTACTTTCGAATCTTGCGGTATCGTATAATGGAACGGCTTGGTCGGATCCGGCAAATTATTCCTACAATGCCACGACCGGTACTTTTGCGACGCAGGAAGGGCAGATTACCGTACCGGCAGCAACCTTCACGCAGGATGCCACAACCGGCGAGTGGACAGTGACACCGGGGGCAGGCACACTTACCGTAACCGGAACAATCTGAGTTTTCTTTCCAGGGGATTACCACGAAATGGGTGGTAATCCCTTTTTTGCGTGACATGGCGCAGTGCTGAGTGAACAGGAACGTGGTGCTTGCATTTCCGGTATAGTTATGGAATAATTAAAAAAACATATGAATGCAAAATATAAAGTATAAAGTATAAAGGACAGGGTGAGAAACTGAAAGATGAAAAGTAAGCGATGAATAACACACCGCCTACCCAAAACAGTAAACGACTACCATTTACTTTAGGTTTTCCCTGCTATCTACATGGCAGGGGAATTCTGTTTTCCGAGACATTGGATTCCACATCAATGATCCCCGAACACCGCTCTTTGATAAATTCACTCCATGGCATCAGCTGTTCTATACCTGCGGACGAGTTCATATAATCCGGCATATACAGCAGTACCATATAGAGATATTGGAAAATATTCAGATTGTTTGCTTTTGCTGTTTCCACAATGCTGTACATTACCGCACTTGCCCCAGCTCCAGCTTCTGATGTATGGAACAGGAAGGCTTTCCGCCCAACGGCATAACTTTTGGCTTTCCGTTCCGCACGGTTGTTTGAAATTTCACACCGGCCATCTATCATATAGTTCATCAAGGTATCATGATGATTTTTGGCATAGTTCACCGCTTTCCCAAGCTTGCTTCCGCCAGTTGGATGCAGTGTGCCAAGCCAGTTCCAGAACTGTTCCCATACAGGCTGTTCCAGAACGGTTCTTTGTTGTTTTCGTTCTTCTGCCTCCAGTTCTTTTAATGTGCGCTCCAGGTAGAAGAGCTTATTGCAATACAGCAGTCCAATTTCTGCCGGGAGCAGCTGTTCCAGCTTCTCTTCATCCGGAAGACTGGTATCCTCGATCGCTTCATCAGAGTTAACATCCAGAAGTTTCAGCTTTTTACGTCTGGCTGCCGGGACTGCTTCAAAGAACTTACGTCTTGCATGTGCAAGGCAGCAGACCAGTATGACATCTTCAAGCCTGTTGTAACCCTGATATCCGTCACACTGTACCATTCCATGGAATCCTTCCAGAAATTCCTGCACACAGGATCCTTTCCGGCTTGGCTGGTAATCATAAAGTACAATCGGTGTAAGACCATCATTTCCGGTTGTATATAACCACATATAAGAGGTCTGTTCCGCCGTACGTCCCTTTTCCCGCAGCACCTGACATATTGTCTCATCTGCATGTACCAGGTCCCGCTTTAAAAGTTCTTCATGCAGCCGGTCATAGATCAGATAGAAATAGTTTTCTGCCGTATAAATGATCCAGTTCGCCATGGTTTCCCGTGGCAGGGTAAATTCCAGCTGGTTTATCAGAAATTCCTGACGATAGTAAGGCATTGCCATGCCGATCTTTTCCATTGCAACATATGCGACCATGGATGGGGAAGCCGGGCTATGTGGAATCAATGCTGTAGGTATCTTGGATTCAGCAAATGTCCCGTCACCATCTTTTCTGCATTCCGGGCACTGCCATTTCTCCTGATAATAGTGGATTCGTTCCACCTTTGCCGGGGTGATCCGTAGTTCTTCACGCACAAACATTTCCGTCACATACTCCATCTTGGAATTACAATAAGGACAATACTTATCTTCTTCCGGCAGGGGGATGACTTCCTTATGGATCGGAAGATTTCCATACTGGTCTTCACGTGTCGCTTTCGCTTTGCGTGTTGTCCGTTTGTGGCTTTTGACGATTGTTGTCACAGTTTCTTCCGTTTTCTTATCCTGTTTTGTCTTCTCACTGCCTGTACCAAAGAGTTTCCGCTGCATATTCTCCTGCCGTATTCCCCTGCTCTGCACCATATAATCCTTCGATTGCTTTAATATGCTTATTT
>ENA-UESS01001517-UESS01001517.1-human-gut-metagenome-genome-assembly--contig:-NODE-1517-length-10277-cov-13.940294_pt1 | contig 10277 bp, 9 predicted proteins | sample MGYA00243004_ERZ508005 | MGnify/ENA primary metagenome ERZ508005 (study PRJEB26167, sample SAMN06115471) | human gut metagenome | host: Homo sapiens | place: China:Guizhou | collected 2016-06-29...
GAAGACAAAAGTCATGTGATAAAGTTACTGGAAGAGCATATGGATCATTTCTTACAGGAAATGCAGATAAGTTGAAAGGGTGAAGCAATTTGAACGATGAATCAGAGCGTCAGGAATGGATTGTAGCGTTACAGTTTTGCACTGCGTCGTTTATATGGAGGAGGAAAAAAGGATGAAACACCTTAAAATCACCGTCGCCTGTGCAGGCGGTATGTCATCTTCTATGATCTGCAATAAGATCATTGCAGCAGCAGCCAAGAAGGGCTACGAGTGCGAATGCAAAGCATACGGCACCTCCGAGGTGGGCAAAGCGATCGAGGGCAGCGCAGTGCTGCTGATCGGTCCGCAGGTGGCTTTCCAGAAAGAAAAGCTGCAGCAGCAGTACCCGGATGTGCCCGTAGAGGTCATCAGCATGATGGACTACGGTATGATGAACGGCGAGAAAGTGTTCAACGATCTTGCTGCAAAATACGGCTGGTAAAGGAGGCCGCAGCAATGAGTGAGAAAAAGAGCTTTGTGGAAAAACTGATGCCTGCTGTGGGCAAGATGCAGGAGAATATCTATGTCAGTGCCATCACGGCCGGCATGATGAACGCCATGCCCGTGCTGATGGCAAGCGCCATTTTCCAGTTGGTCTACAGCTTCCCCATCCCGGCCTGGACGAACTTTTTGCAGAGTATCGGCCTGTATGGTCTGCTGACCACGGTCGTGAACGTCTGCAACCTGACCGCCCTGTTCATCGTGTTCGGCATCGGCCGTGCACTGGGCGACAAAAAGGGCGTGGACGGCGTGCAGTGCGGTCTGGCCGCCCTGCTCTGCTTCCTGATCATCACCCCGCTGGATGTGATGGAGACCGGCACCTACATCAACACCGGCAGCCTCGGCGCACAGGGCATCTTCACGGCCATCATCGTTGCCCTGGTTGCTCCGTCCCTCTACGCCTTCTGCATCCGAAAGAACATCGTGATCAAGATGCCTTCCGCCGTCCCGGAATTTGTTTCCAAGAGCTTTTCCGGTATCCCGGCTTCGCTGATTACGGTCGTGCCCTTCGTCTACAGGCAGAATGCACCGCAGCCTATACGTGAGACACACTGTCCTTCAGTACCAGTCGGCCTTCCACCACGGTAACTCCGGACTTATAATTATCACTGGTGATCTTCTTGATCATATTATGAATAGCTCTTCTCGCCATCTCTCCCATATCTACTTCATAAGTAGTAATACGGATATCACTGAGTCCGGGATACAGGTAATTATCAAATCCGACCACTGAGATGTCCTCCGGTACACGATATCCGTTCTCTCTCAGTTTCTTGATCAGAAAGCTTGCGGTCAGATCGCAGTTGCATACGAATGCCGTGGGCATATCCTTCGGAAGCTGCAACATATTCACCGTATCGATCTTGCCGGTCTCAATATGACGATCATCCACGACCCATTCCCTTTTCTGCTCCAGTCCCAGCTCCAAAAGAGCCTTCTGATAACCAAAATACCGGTCCGTAATACTCTCGGTAGCAAGCAGGGTTCCCACATAAGCAATTTTGTGATGTCCCATCCGATACAGATAGTAGGTCAGTTCATAGGTTCCGTAATAACTGTTGGAAATAACGGAATCGCTGGCTTCCCTTCCGTTATAATAGTCCAGATAGATCACCGGGATCCCAGCTTCTGTATTCAGATGCTGCAAATAAGTATCCATCATCTTACCGATAACGATAATGCCATCCACCTTGCGTTCCTGTACCAGCTTCGGCATTCTGCCGTTCTCTTCCTCTGACATTCCGATGACCTCCAGCATGGTAAAGCATTCCTTTGCCGTGGCTCTGGTAGCTACCGCCTGGTACATCTGCCAGTAAAACGATTCATATTTATCAAGGAATCTCTCAGAGATCAGAATACCGATATTGTAGCTCTTCTGGTTCTGACTTTTTCTTGCCGCTGACGGCTGCTGATAACCCAGTTCCTCCGCAATGCTGCGGATCTTCTCCCGGACTTCCTCGCTGACGCCTTTTTGTCCGGACAGTGCCTTGGACACTGTTACTGTGCTGACTCCAACTCTCTCTGCGATATCTGCTAATTTTACTGCTTTTGCCATATTTTTGTACTCCTTATCGCTGTTTTTTACACATTTCCCGATAAATCGTCAATTATACTTCCATATTAGATTTCTAAAAATCGTTTGTCAAGGCATGTCACTGCCTTAATTTTACACCTCGGTCAGATGGATCAGCTTACTGCGGTAGTCTCCCCACAGAGGTGTCACCAGCAGTCCTGCCTGCATCAGCACGTCGCCGCCAGAGATTTCCCCGGTCTCCTCGATGCGATACTGTTTCTCCGGTGCCAGGCCTTTCAGACGTACTCTCCTGCTGTGGAAGTTCGGTCGGGAAAGTACCTGTACATAGGTTACCAACGCTTCTTTCTGATCCTTGGATGTCACCTGATAGCAGTCATAATTACCGTTTTCCAAAAATGATGCAATCCGGGAATAATCTCCTCTGCGGATCAGGTCGTTGTATTTATGATACATGGCGGTCTGTGCGGGAATCTGCTGTCTGTCCTCCTCCGGGATCTTCGTAATGTCCAGTTCATAGCCGAAGGTGCCTGCCAGTGCCACATGGCCTCTGGTCTCGAAGGGTGTGACTCTTCCCACCGTGTGGTTGGGGCAGTCCGATACATGGGCACCCATGGTGGACAGCGGATACAATAACATCGTGCCCTCCTGAATTTTCAATCGCTCAATGGCATCCGTATCATCGGAGCACCAGATCTGCGGGCTGTAATATAACATACCCGGATCAAATCTCGCTCCGCCGCCGGAGCAGTTCTCCAGAAGCAGATGAGGGAATTCCGCAAGCAGTCTCTCCTGCAGTTCATAGACTCCCAGCACATATCTGTGATAGAGCTCTCCCTGACGGTCTGCGGGCAGTTCCACGCTTCCCAGGTCCGACAGCTGCCGGTTCATATCCCATTTTACATATTCGATGTTGGCACTGTGCAGAACTGCCGCCACGCTTTCAAATGCATGATCCCTGACTTCCTTGCGGGACAGATCCAGCACATACTGGTTCCGGCATAAGCTGCCGGCCCGTCCCGGAATAGCGATGGCCCAGTCGGGATGCTCTCTGTACAGCTCCGAATCCGGGGAGATCATCTCCGGCTCAAACCAGATACCAAACTTCATTCCCAGTGCATTGACCTGCTCCACCAGAGATTTTAAGCCCCCTGGCAGTTTCTGCTCATTGACCTTCCAGTCACCTAAGCTGGTACTGTCATCGTTACGGTGTCCGAACCAGCCGTCATCCATGACCAGCATCTCAATGCCGAGCTTTGATGCCTGTTCTGCGATCTTCAGTAGTTTTTCCGTGTTAAAATCAAAATAGGTAGCTTCCCAGTTGTTGATCAGGATTGGTCTCTTTTTATCACGGTACTCGCCGCGGATCAGATGATTGCGGTACATATCGTGGTAATGGCGGGTCATGCCTCCCAGACCTTCCGCAGAATAGGTCATAACGACTTCCGGAGCCGCAAAGCTCTCGCCCTGCTCCAGTTTCCAGACAAAGTTCTCCGGATGAATGCCCATAGTCATACGGATGGAATCGAACTGGGAAAGCTCCGCCTGCGCCAGGAAATTGCCAGAGTATACAAAGTGCATACCGTAGACTTCACCGGCATCCTGCGTGGCATCCGCAGAAAGCAGTGCGATAAAGGGATGCTCCTGATGGGAAGATTCTCCCCGCACGGAGCCAACACTCTGTTTGCCGTGCATCAGACTTCTTCTCTCCATCTGACGCTCTCTCGCCCAGGATCCGTGCAGCGTAAGAATGTCATACTTTTCATCCGTGCAGTCCAGATCCAGGCAGGCAGACATAACTTTTGTCACATAAATAGGCTGCCCTGCCGTATTTTTCAGGATCACACTGCGGGTGATCACATCTTCCTCTTCAAATGTAGTATAGATCAGGTCTGCAGCCAGACCGATGACCGGATCCGCCAGATGTAGGATCAGGGTATCGCAGTCCTCATCCCCCGGAAATGTGGAAGGAAGTCCCGGCAGTGCCGGCTTCTCCTTTACGATCTCATGAGAGACATACTGTAACTGCACTCCTACATGTCCCTGTGCTGTCCGCACGGAAATGGCGCTTTCTCTGTAATCTCCCAGACCGTTTCCCGGATATTCCATGGGGAAAGAATCCAGAAATGACACACGCTCTCTGTTATTCTGTGACGGAACAAAGGGTGCTTCTCCCGTACGCAGCAAATATACCGGTGCCGGTGTATTCTCGGTATACTGCAATTTCTGACCGTAATATACGTGTCCCACAAAATTCTCCTGATCTACAATTGCCAGAAGATAGCTGGTGTGTTCCGTGTCCAACCAGAAGGTTCTGTCCTGTTCGATGTATCTGATTGCCATAATTTACCTCTTCCTTTATAAAAATTAATAACCAATAGCCGTTTTCACAATATCGGTTCTTCCGGGCATTTCCGAATAATAAATCGCCCAAGGGTTCTGTCACAAATATAAAAAAGCAAACGGTGCTTCCGGTTCTGTCTTCAAAAACTGCATCAGCATCAGTCCACAGCGCATGGACACCCGTTCTTCCCGCAGGATACGAAGTACTTCCTGTCTGTCTGCCAGGATCACCTGAATATCCTCGGTATTTTCCATCTGCTGTCCCACATTCTCTGTCACGGTTCCGAAGATCATGCTGCCGCTCTCGTCTGTCAGCCCCTGTGCCAGGAAAAATCCTCTTCGGAAAGCCGGTTCTCCGCCTTCGTAGACTTCCAGTTTCCAGCCGGTCTCCTCGATCATTTCCCGACAGGCGGCCTCCGAAGCGGTCTCCTCCGGCTCGATCAGTCCCGCCGGCAATTCATACAGATAATCATTCACGGGATACCGGTACTGACGCACCAGCACCAGTTTCTCTCCGTCCTCTGTCACTGCGTAGACCGCCATGCCCTCGGGGCGCATACTGTGGGTCTTGTGTTTGATATTGTTTTCATCATTTCGGGACGCAAAATAATAATGAAACGGCGTTCCGTCCCGTCCCAGGGCATCAATGTGATACAGGTTCAAAAACGGATTATCCGTCTGTTTCTCGATTCCCCGATAGTGTTTTCTGTCATTTCCTTTTGCGTCCATGTTTTCCATGCCCTATTTATACTCCATGTCTTTCTGTTCCCATCGTGCTCTGTCATCCACGTTCCCACAGCGCATCATCTGCTGCAGGCGCAGGCAGCCGTGACGGAACTACTGTAGGATCTCCTCCAACAGTGCCACTGCCAGCTCCGGATTCTTCATGCCATCCGCCAGCCCCACGGCTGCGGTCTCCTGATACCATCCGGTCTTCCTTACCCATTCGTTGTTCTCAAGCCGGATCCCCGCCACAATCGTTTCTCCCGTCATGGTATTTAACACCATGATCTGCTGATCTTCATATCTGTCCAATAGTTCCTTAGGCAGATAATCCCTTAAATCCGCCAGATAATCCGTGCCTCCCATGAGCTTCAAAAACTCTTCGTCAGAAAAAAACACATCCACCGACCGGGTCATGAACAATACCTGGATCGTGCTGAGATTCGTGGAATCCACATCGGAATCCGAGTTCGGATCGATCCAGATCGTATCATTCAGGTTCACCACATCCCGTTTGGATATCACACCGTGCTCCCGCAGGAAATCCGTAAAATAATCCGGACCGGTGGCTTCGATGTGCTCTCCGTCCGTATTCACTGCCATGACTCCCATGACGAAGCTGGTCTTGGTGGCAAAATGTACGATCAGGAAAATAACAATAGCGATCCCCGCTGCCACACCTATGGTAACCCACAGATAATAATCCATAAAATACTGCCATTTTTCAGAAGGAGACAGTTGTTTCCATTGTTCTTTCTGCCGGATATGGTCTTCCTTTTCCAAATTGCTGTCTCCCTTCCGTTTCTCGAATCTTCCGTCTGATAACATCCTGCTTTTAGTTCTATATCAGTCTTTAGTATATCAAACTAATTTAATCTTGTACAGCAGACTTTTTAATATATTTTAGGTTCAATTTTGTTAAAAATAAACAGAAAAAAGCCCTGCCATGCACTTAAATTAACATGGCAGAGCTTTGTGTTTTCTATTTGTTCGATCAGATAAGAAGGGGAAATGCTTTAGCGGTCCATCTCCGCAATACGTCCGGTGGACTTGTGCTCCTTGATGATCCCCTGGATCTCCTTTAAGTCGGTGCACAGCAGGTCACCGGGGATGGTGTTCTTAAGTGCGCTGATGGCATTGCCATATTCCAGTGCTCTCTGATACTCACCGGGATGTGCCAACAGTCCGTACAGGACACCGGAGATATAAGCGTCACCGCTTCCGATGCGGTCTACAACTTCGATATCGGTGTAAGGTGCTTCCTCATAATAGGTATCATCCTTGGCACTGTAGATAATGGAGCCGAAGGTATGACGCTTCGGGCTATGTACGATACGCTGTGTGGATGCCACGATGGAGATTGGATACTCCTCCGTGAAGCTCTTCATAATGCTCTTGGCATCGCCTTCCTTCAGGAAGGTCAGACGCGCCGTGTCCTCGGAGCAGAAGAAGATGTCCACATAAGGCAGAATGGATTCGATGCATTCCTTCGCCTCGGCGCCGGTCCACAAGTTCCCACGGAAGTTCACATCGAAGGAGATGATGGCCCCCTGTGCTTTAAAGCGCTTGATCATCTCAACAGCGGTAGCTCTCAGCTCCGGGCTGAGAGCCAGTGTGATGCCGCTGGTATGGAAGCAGCGGGTATCACTGTAGATCTTGTCATCATAGTCATCAACGGTCAGCTTGTTGATGGAGGTATTCTTACGGTCATATACAATACGGGGCTTTCTGGGGTAAGCACCATTCTCATAGTAGTACACGCCCAATCTGGCATCCTTGTCATCATCGTATACCAGATAGTCATCGCTGACACCGCAGAGACGTACACGGTTCTTGATATATACACCCAGGTCATTGGCCGGAAGCTTGGAAATGATACCGCAGCGCAATCCCAGCATTGCCGCACCGGTAATGGCATTCAGTTCTGCACCTCCTGCCTGCTTGCTGAAGCTGTCGCCTCTGGTAATACGCTCATTGTCGGGCGGTGATAATCTCAGCATGATCTCTCCCAGGGAGAGCAGGTCAAATTCCTTCTTCTCAGTCAGTTCCATAATATAAACTCCCATCTGCATATTTTGCCAAATGCTTTATCAGAATTTCACCGTTACTCCTTACAGTGCAGCGTTGAAACCCCTTACATTTTTTCTTTACATTTGTACTATATCACATATGCACGGCCTCGGTAAAGACACTGGACATTAATTAAAAATTTAACGAATCCACATATTCAAAATAGTCATCCTCGCTGGCAAATAAGATATATTCATTCTCCACATATCCCATATATCCGCAGGCAGTCACATATCCTTTCATAAAAAATACCTCCTTATCAGAATCCTTTTGTTTGCTGTTCTGATAAGAAGGTATCTCTTTTAATGTCCCATAAAATTCTCTTAATTTTCCTGAGCCGGCAATTTTTCCAGCACCAGTTCTTTCATTTCTTCCAGTAATTCCTCTGTTTTCCCCATCAGGAGTTCCGCATCGGTCTCTACCAGTCCCGTTTTTTTGTATTTATAGGTAAAAAACGGATTGCCGTATGCGGTGAAGCTCATTTCCTCTCCATGCTTTTTCAGAAACGCGGGGATCTTCAGCGGGTCTATGGATGCATCCGGTCGGAAATTAAAGGTGATCCGGCCGTTTTTGCCCTTGATCTCCGTCATATCCAGTGCGTGTGCCGCCATGCGGATCAGTGCGATCCGCAGCAGATTATCCACTGCCTTGGGGATATTGCCAAAACGGTCTAACAGCTCATCCTTCATCTCATCCCGCTCTTTCAGCGTCTCAATGCCGGCGATGCGCTTATAAATATCCAGTTTCTGCGTTTCATTCACAATATATTCCGCCGGAATATATGCATCCACATCCAGGTCGATCACCGTGGTGAAATCCACCGTCGTATGGATTCCCTTCAGATTCTGCACCGCCTCATTCAACATTTTGCAGTAGAGGTCGTATCCTACGGCTTCCATGTGGCCATGTTGGCTCATCCCCAGCAGATTCCCGGCCCCACGGATCTCCAGGTCCCGCATGGCAATTTTGAAACCGCTGCCCAGATCTGTGAATTCCTTGATCGCCGCCAGCCGTTTCTCCGCTACTTCCTTTAACATTTTGTCCCGCTTGTACATCAGAAAAGCATAGGCATTCCGGTTGGAGCGTCCCACGCGGCCTCTGAGCTGGTACAACTGGGACAGCCCCAGATTATCCGAGTCATGAATGATCATGGTGTTTACATTAGAGATATCCAGCCCGGTCTCTATAATAGTAGTGGACACCAGCACATCGATCTCTCCGTTGATGAAATCAAACATGATCCGTTCCAGTTCATGCTCCTTCATCTGTCCATGGGCATAGGCCACATTTGCTTCCGGCACCAGTTTCGCGATCTGTGCCGCAATATCCGCAATATTATTCACACGGTTATAGACATAGTAGACCTGTCCGCCCCGGGCCATCTCCCGGACAATAGCCTCTCTGACCAGTTCGTCGTTGTATTCGCAGACAAAAGTCTGGATCGGCAGCCTGTCGTTGGGAGCCTCCTCCAGCACGCTCATATCCCGGATACCGATGAGGCTCATGTGCAGGGTACGGGGGATCGGTGTTGCCGTCAGGGTCAGCACATCCACGTTCTCTTTTAGTTTCTTGATCTTCTCCTTATGAGCCACGCCAAAACGCTGCTCCTCATCGATGATCAAAAGCCCCAGATCCTTGAACTTCACATCCGCCGACAATACTCTGTGAGTGCCGATGACAATATCGACCATTCCCTTTTCCAGGTCCTTTACTGTCTTTTTGATCTCCGAAGGTGTGCGAAACCGGCTCATCAGGGCAATATTGACCGGGAAATCCTTCATTCGCTGCACAAAAGTGTTGTAATGCTGCTGCGCTAAAATGGTGGTAGGCACCAGGTATACCACCTGTTTGCCCTCCTGTACTGCTTTGAAGGCAGCGCGGATCGCAATCTCTGTCTTACCATATCCCACATCTCCGCAGATCAGACGATCCATGATCCGATGGCTTTCCATGTCGGCCTTGGTGTCCGCGATAGCACTCAGCTGATCCTCCGTCTCCTCGAAGGGAAACATTTCCTCAAACTCCCGCTGCCATACCGTGTCTTTTCCAAAGGCATAGCCCTCACTCTGCTGGCGCACCGCATACAGCTCCACGAGATCCTTTGCCACGGCACTGACCGCACTGCGGACCTTGGTCTTGGTATGTTCCCATTCCTTGCCACCCAGCTTATTCAGCTTCGGCTTCTTCGCCGCATCGGCGGAGGCGTATTTCTGGATCACATCCAGTCCGGTAGCGAGAATGTACAGATTGCCACCGTCCCGGTACTCGATCTTCAGGTAATCCTTGACAATGTTTTCTACCTCTACCTTTTCGATGCCTTTGTATATCCCCAATCCGTGGGTCTCATGCACTACGTAATCACCGATCTTCAGGTCATTGAAATCGTTGATCTTCTGCCCCTGGTAGAGTTTTTTCTTTTTCTTCTTACGTTTCTCCGATCCAAAAATATCACTCTCTGACAGCACCACGAATTTCAGCCATGGGTATTCGAATCCTTTATTTACATGACCGTAATAGGTCAGGATCTCTCCGGGCTGTACTTCCCGCATGGGGTCTTCCGTATATACTGCCGTGAGTCCCGCACCGCCGTCTTCCGCATTCCGCAGATCCTCTGCCAGACGTCTTGCGCGAGTACGGGAGCCGGACAGTAACAGCACCCGATATCCGCTTTTTTTATATTTTTTCAGGTCTTTTACCAGGGATTCAAAGCTGTTGTTATAGGGAGTAATGTTGCGGGCTGCAATATCCACATGTTTTTCCGTCCGGAAATAGCCGTACTTGGTCTCCATGGTAGCCAGGGTCACCACGGCATTTTTCTCCAATGTGGCCGCCACCTGCTCTCCGCTGTAGAGAATATTCATCTGTCCCGGTAGCACATAGCCTTTTCTCGCACGCTGCTCCATGCTCTCCCGGAATTCCAGTTCAATGGCGTCCGCCTGCTCTTTCACCCGCGCCGGTTCATCAATATAGAAGACCAGAGATCGTCCCGCCATATCCGCAACGGCATCGTCGACATTTAGGGTTCGATTTTATGCGGCAATTTCCGCACATCCCTCACGCGGGGCGAACG
>ENA-UESS01001523-UESS01001523.1-human-gut-metagenome-genome-assembly--contig:-NODE-1523-length-10241-cov-10.059524_pt1 | contig 10241 bp, 7 predicted proteins | sample MGYA00243004_ERZ508005 | MGnify/ENA primary metagenome ERZ508005 (study PRJEB26167, sample SAMN06115471) | human gut metagenome | host: Homo sapiens | place: China:Guizhou | collected 2016-06-29...
GCCGGAATGATGTGGAATTTCAGATTTACAACGGAACAGTTTGTGGTATGATGAATATGATGAGCAATATCATGATATTCTCAAAAGGAAAGGGGCTTTCTCCATGCAAAATTATGTAATCACCATTACACGGCAGTTCGGCAGCAGAGGCCGGGACATTGGCGTTGCCGCAGCGAAAAAGCTGGGCATTCCCCTATATGACAGAAATGTGCTGGAAAAAGAGGCAGAGGAGATCGACAGCACACTCCATTCTCTGGTAGAATTCAGCAAAAACGGCATGAGCGAATCGGGATATTACAAGATGGCATATCCTCTGGGCATCGGCAGTGCGCTGAAAAAAGACCGGATGTTTGAATTGCAGAGCAAATTAGTGCTGAAACACGCAGAAAGTGAAAACTGCGTTATCATCGGACGCTGTGCGGACTATCTGCTCCGGGAGCGGGAAAATGTGATTCGCTGCTATATCTTTGCACCCTATCAGGCACGGATCCGCAACAGCATCATGACGCTGGGACTCGCCAACGCCGAGCCGCAGCGCATCATCGAAGAAGTGGACAAGGCACGTGCAGAGTATTACCGCTCGCACACCGGCTGTGAGGTCAACAATACCCGGTACCGTGATCTGTTTCTGAACAGCAACCTGCTGGGCGTAGAAGGCACGGCAGATCTTATCGTTGATGCTGTCCGGAGAAAGTTCGGACTGCCGGAAGAAAAATAAAACCCGGGCTGTACAGGCACAAGTCCTGGGGATTCCGCATATCCTGTCACTGAGGTGATGCGTTATGAAGGAATTCCGCAGAAGCGTCTGGATCGGTTTTATCTGGAGCATCGTTTTCGGAACGATGCTCCATTTTTTATACGGCTGGACGGGCGAAAACCGGGTGGTAGGGCTGTATGCCGCCGTCAGTGAAAGCACCTGGGAACATCTGAAACTCCTATTTTTCCCGGTGCTGCTCTATACGGTCTGGGAATATATCTGGCTGGGACACCGCTGGAAAGGCTACGTACAGGTACGGGCAGAGGGTGTGCTGCTGGGAATGCTGACCATTACGGCGCTGTTCTATACCTACACCGGCATCTGTGGCAGGCACTGGCTGTGGGCAGATATCCTCACCTTTGTGCTGGGTGCGGCTGTCACTGCATATTACACCTGGAAATACGCCCGGCGAGGACGTGGCAGCAGCGTGTTCGGCGCAGTTGTCCTTGCAGTCATCGCCGTCTGCTTTGGCGTGTTCAGCCTGTTTCCGCCTGCGGTGGGAATTTTTGCAATCCCATAAGTATCCGGGCAGTCCTTTTAAGGGACTGCCCTTTTTCTGCACCATTTTTCCGGTTCTCACATAAAATGTGACAGGAGGTGAACGCTGTGAACGGACTGATTTGTCTGCTGGTATTCTGTCTGCTGGCGGTGACGGCTCTGGCAGCACTGGGGCTGTGCCGGCGGCTGTTTTCCCATGAACTGCCGGAACATATGGCGACTCTTGCACTCCTGGAAAGCCAGGCGCAATGGGAACGGCAGTGCGCCGCACTGGCTGCCCAGCTGACCTGGACCGACCGGGACATGGTGCACACAGTCTGGCTGGTGGATGCCACGCCGGACGGCAGCCTGGAACAGGGCTGCACGGCATTTTGCAGACGGCACAGAGGCTTTTGCTATTGCCGGCTGTCGGAGTTGACGAAAATTTTTGGCAGCGGTGCGGAATCCGAAAAAAATGATTGCAATTTGTCGAAAAAACAGGTATAATAAAAAGAGTGCATTGGGAAAGGAGGCGGTCAAAGTGGCGGCAGAAGAAAGAAAACCACTCCATTTAGAAGGTACTGTGGAACACGTGATGTACTGCAACGCAGAAAACGGATATACAGTCCTGGAACTGGATGCCGGCGGCACACTGATTACGGTGGTCGGCGAAATGGGCGAGACCGAAGAGGGCGAACAGCTTTCGGTGGACGGCGAATACACCACCCATCCACGCTATGGAATGCAGTTCCGGGCGCAGTACTGGGAGCGCAAGCTGCCGGCAGATGCGCTGAACATCCAGCGCTATCTCTCCTCCGGCGCCATCAAGGGCATCGGATCGTCTCTGGCAAAGAAAATCGTGGAAAACTTCGGAGATCACACCCTGGAGATCATGGAAAAAGAGCCGACCCGTCTCCTGGAGATCCGGGGAATCTCTCCGAAAAAATGTGAGTCTATCGCCGCAGAAGTCAAGCAGATTTTTTCGCTCCGGACACTGATGCTGTTTCTGGCGCAGTATGATATCCGCTCCAAATATGCCATGCGTGCATATCAGAAATGGGGCAACGGCGCCATTGATCTGCTGGCGGCGAATCCTTATCTGCTCTGTGTTCCCGGCGTGGAACTGGACTTTCTGAAAGCAGATGCCGTGGCACAGGGGATGCAGTTCGCACAGAACGCTCCCCAGCGTGTCCAGGCAGGCATCATCTACATCTTACAATACAACACCAACAACGGGAACTCCTGTCTGCCGCTGGATCGGCTGCGCCCGAAAGCGTGCGCCTATCTGAAAGTCAACGAGGCAGATTTTGAGATCGCCTATGCCGGGGCGCTGGACGAGCATACCCTCTGTGTCTATGAGAAAAACGGACGGGACTATGTCTATCTGGAGGACTACTACATTGCGGAACACTACATCGCAGACCGAATCGGCGTAATACAGGATTTCAGCGCACCGGAGGACAACAGCGAGTTTGAAAAGATGATCGATGCCCAGGAACAGGAACAGGGCATGGAATACGCCGCCTTACAGCGAAAAGCCATTGTGACGGCGCTGTCCCGTGGCATTATGATCCTCACCGGCGGTCCGGGTACGGGAAAGACCACGACGCTGAACGGCATCATTTCCCTGTATGAAAAGCAGGGCTATCGTGTCATGATCGCCGCACCCACCGGACGTGCCGCAAGCCGCATCTCTGACCTCACCGGCTATGAAGCAAGCACCATTCACCGGATGCTGGAAGTGGAATACGACGCATCCGGCGGCATGGGATTCCAGCACGATGAGCGCAATCCCCTGGAGTGCGATGTGATGGTAGTGGACGAGATGTCTATGGTGGACGTACTTTTGTTCGAACATCTGCTCCGGGCGCTGCGGCTGAGCTGCAAGGTGGTGCTGGTGGGCGACTGTGACCAGTTGCCGTCCGTGGGTGCAGGCAACCTGCTCCGGGATCTGATCGACAGCGGCAGAGTGCCGGTGGTGGCACTGAAAGAGATCTTCCGCCAGGCGCAGAAGAGCAGCATCATCACCAATGCCCACAAGATCATCGGCGGTGAATACCCGGATCTCACCCAGAAAAAGAGCGACTGTTTCTTTTTCCAGCGGCTGAAGCCGGATGCTGCAACAGAGCTGATGCTGGAACTGGTCAAGACCCGGCTGCCCAAGGCATACGGCTACTCCCCCATGGAGGATATCCAGGTCATCACCCCGTCCCGCAAGGGCGTTATGGGCGTGATCGAACTGAACCAGCGGCTCCAGGCGGTGCTGAATCCGCCCTCGCCTTCTCTGCCGGAGGTAAAGTCCATGCTCTACACCTTCCGGGAAGGCGACAAGGTCATGCAGATCAAGAACAACTATGACATTATCTGGCACAAGGACGGCGAAAACGGCACAGGCATCTTCAACGGAGACATTGGCTATCTCCGTGCCATCAACCGGCAGACCCAGGAAGTGGTGGCGGAATTTGACGGCAGACGTGCCACCTATCCCTTTGAACAGCTGGATCAGCTGGAGCTGGCATACGCTGTCACTGTCCACAAGAGCCAGGGCAGCGAATTCCAGGCAGTGGTCATGCCGCTGCTGGGCGGATTCCCGAAACTGTATTACCGGAATCTGCTGTATACCGCCGTCACCAGAGCCAGACGGCTACTGATTATGATCGGCTCACAAAAAGTCATTTATCAGATGGTGGAAAACAACCGCCGTATGAATCGATATACCTGTCTGCGGGATATGCTGGAACAGCAAAAAAGCACTGCGCAGACACAGCGCCTGGAACAGCCGGAAGCGTCCGGCGCAACCGAACAGGACGCACCAGAACAGGAGGAATCGTCATGAGTAAAACAGACATTGGCATTGATTTAGGAACGGCAAACACCGTCATCACCTTAGGGAAAAAGGGCGTTGTACTCAGCGAACCCTCTGCGATCGCCTATCACACCCACACCAAGGAAGTCCTGGCTGTGGGCAAGCGTGCCTATCAGATGATCGGCAAGACCCCGGACTATATTGAAGTGATCCGTCCCCTTTCCGGCGGCGTGATCTCCGACGACCGGATGACACAGTACATGATCCGGGAGTTTATTCTCCAGGTCACCGGACATCGGCTCACCAAGCCACGCATCATTATCTGTGTGCCGTCCTTTATCACGGACGTGGAAAAGCGTGCTGTAGTCGAGGCAGCCATGAGCGCCGGCTCCCGAAAGGCGTATCTCATTGATGAGCCTATTGCCGCTCTGATTGGCGCAGGGGTAAACATCGGCAAGGCACGGGGCAACATGGTAGTAGACATCGGCGGCGGCACAACAGACGTTGCCATCGTCTCCATGAACGGCATCGTCACCTCCCACTCCGTCCGTGCCGCCGGAAACACCCTGGACCAGGCGATCATCCGGTATATGCAGACCAAGTACAAGCTGCTCATCGGCGAACGCACTGCCGAGCGGCTGAAAATCGAAATGACCAACCTCTACGACCCCAGAGCGGATGTTACGGCATGGGTCAAGGGACGGAATCTGGTCAGCGGTCTGCCGGAAATGCAGGAAGTCAGCGAGCTGGAGATCTTCGAGGCTGTGGAAGATGTGGTGGCGGACATCATCGAGGCAATCAAGACCGTCCTGGAAGAGACACCGCCGGAACTGGTAGGCGACATCTACGAAAACGGCGTCCTCATGGCAGGCGGCGGTGCGATGCTGGGCGGTCTGCGAAAGCTGGTAGAGCGGACGCTCCAGGTCAAGTGTGTTGTGGCAAAGGATGCCATTCACTGTGTGGCAAAGGGTACTGCCATTGCGTTCCGCAAAATGGACACGCTGCTGGACGGCTTTGAGAATATTGCAGTGTATCAATTTAAGTGAGAGTATAATATCGAAAACACATTGAAAACCACCTATGAAACCAGGTGGTTTTCCTTTGAAATGAATTTGTCGAATTTTGTCGAAAAAAGGGGAATAACATGAAAATGGGCATCAAAAGCAACCGTTTATGCAGTGCCGGAGCAGCACTTCTGATCTTGCTGACATTTCTGCTGAGCGCATTTGCCGGCGGCAGCGTGTATGCAGAGACAACTTCCGAGAACCAGCCAATCCAGATCAGCAGCGCAGAAGAACTGCTGCAATTCGCAGCAGATGCCGCCAAGGACAGCAGCATCAACGCAGAACTGACCGCTGATATTGATATGACGGGAAAGGACGCCTGGACTTCGATCTCTGAATATGGCGGGACTTTCAACGGAAATTATCATAAGATCACTGGACTTCGATGCAGTGGCGGCAGAAACACCAGTTTATTTCAGAAACTAACGGGAACCGTAGAAAACCTATGGCTGGAAGGAATCGATGTTTCTGGTTCAAAGCAGGTTGCCGGAATCGCATCCAATTGCTTAGGAAAAATACAAAATGTTTTTCTGGAGGGAACAGTCACCGCCAGCGGAGATAATGCCGGCGGTTTGGTTTGTGAATTAAGAGATCCTGGTTTTATTGAAAATTCCTGTTTCATCGGAACTGTAACAGCAGCTGGCGGAACGATTGGCGGTGTCGTTGGAAACTGCTATACCAATATTAAAAGCTGTTATTTCCTAGGAACAATTCAATTTACATCATCTGACGTAGCAGTTGGATTACTGACAGGATATCTGCACTCTCCAACAACAGACTATTTTACATATTGCTTTTGTGCTAAAAACACTTTAATTCCTGCCATTGGGAATGTTACTGTTCCCGAACACGTTTCAATTTGTGAAGAATCCGCATTCGCCGACGGAACAGTTGCCGCAGCACTGAATGGCAACGAGGGCAGCGATGCGGTCTGGTGGGCGCAGGACGGAAAGACGATGCTGAAAGCGTTCGGCGGAAAATCGGCAGAAGCAACGACTTCCGGCACAACAATGACGACAACTGCTACAACTGCCGGTGAGACAACGGTTTCTTCCGGCGAAACGGTTACTTCGGATAGTGCGGCTGTTAGTGAAACAACAAAGCTTACCACTACTTTCACAAGTTCAACTACCAGTACAACAGCAAAGCCTACCACAACTTTGACAAGTTCTACCACCAGTACGACAACGGCAAAGCCTACCACGACTTCTACAAGTTTAACGACCAGTACAACGACAAAGACTACTACCACTTCCACAAGTTCTACCACAAGTACAACAACGACAAAACCTACTACCACTTCCACAAGTTCTACCACAAGTACAACAACGACAAAACCTACTACCACTTCCACAAGTTTAACGACCAGTACAACAACCACAAAATCTACTACAACTTCGACAAGTTCAACCACAAGCATGACAACAAAATCTACCACAACCTCCACAAGTTCAGCCACTAGTACAACAACGACAAAACCTACTACCACTTCGACAAATTTAACTATCAGTATGACAACAGCAAAGCCTACCACCACTTCCACAAGTTCGACTACCAGTATGACAACGATAAAGCCTACTACGACTTCAACAAGTTCTACCACAAGCACGGCAGCGGCAAAACCTACTACCACTTCAACAAGTTTTACTACCAGCACGACAACGACAAAGCCTACCACCACTTCCACAAGTTCTACCACAAGTACAACAACCACAAAACCTACTACGACTTCTACAAGTTCAACTGCTAGTACGACAACAACGAAACCTACCACTACTTCGGCAAGTTCAACTACCAGTACAACAGCAACAAAACCTACTACCACTTCAATAAGTTTTACTACCAGCACAACAACGACAAAGCCTAGCACGACTTCTACAAGTTCAATTACCAGTACAACAACGAAACTTACTACGACTTCTACAAGCTTAACTACCAGTACAACAACAAAACCCATCACTACTTCTACAAGTTCAACTACCAGTACCACTACAATAAAACCCACCACCACTTCAACAAGTTCAACTACCAGTACAACAACAAAGCCTACCACAACTTCTACAAGCTTGACCAACAGTACGACAACCACGATCTTACACTTCATCAGACAACGGATACCCTTCCATACATAACGGATAGCTTTGATGGTGGTATAAACTGCACGCACCGGAGCCGGAAGAAACAGTTTGGTACACAGACGTCCCAGACACTGGTTTACCAGTTTGTCCTGATATTCCTGATTCAACTCCCGTCCGCTGTCCATCGGAACGATTTCATTTAATGTCTCATCTTCGTAAGTAAAATCCAAAATCGCGCGGATCAGTTCTTTCCGTTCACCGCGGACATGAATCACTGCGTCTGCAGTCCGTTCATAAACCTTTGCCTCTTCCACCATCGGCTGATTTGAAAGAAACCAGGCCAAAAGATCGGCCTGGCGCATGGTCATGTGATTCTGGCAAAGATGAATACGGATTCTGCCTTTTATCTCATGCCTGATTGTAAATTTCATGTTACTCTTCCACCTGCTCCTCAACAGTCTCTTCTACTTCTGGATCAGCAGCCTTTGCAGCTTCCTCCCACTGCCCGGTGAGCAGATAGGCACGGGCCAAAAGCCCATTGACGACATTTACATCCGGCTTGAATTTCTGCCCGTCACCTTTACGTGTATAGTTCTTCAGGTAATCCTTAGCGAGAGCCAGATCATCAAACACACGCCGGTAGACCTGTGCCACGGTCGATTTCCCTTTGGGAGCGGTATCATCCGTAGTGGGCTCGGTATAGATAGGGACACAGGGAGCCGCAGGGTCTTTCAAATAGGTAAACTGGTAGTGCTGTGCCAGATGCAGATAGCAGAAAGCCCGAAGCGCCAATGCCTGCCCCTGTGCCTGACGGAGCGCTTCCGTATCGCCCTGTATGGCAAGGGCGGTGTTGCAGTTATCAATCGTCTTATACATCAGATACCAGGCAAAAGAGGTACGGGTATTGTTGGGTATGGCGATGTCGTTGAACTGATAAGACGAGTTAAAGCCATAAGCCGGACGGGAAACAACATCATCCGCCATCATGTCGTCCTGGCATTGAAGCCCACGGTAACCGCTATTGGCAAGCGTATAAACATATTCGAAAAGATTGTACCAGGCGCCGTTAAACAACCGTTCGGCATTGCCGGGCACACCGACTTCATCGGAACTTACGGAATCTGTCGGCTCTTTATCGAGAAAATCACCGCTACATCCCGCCAATAGAAGCAGAGAAGCCATAAAAGAAAATATATATTTCATAATCGTGAATTTTTAAACTGTGAATCATCACTCAAAACGTCACATTAATTCCCCCGGTAAACGATCTCATGGCAGGATACCTGTAATAAGTCAATCCGGTAATCCCCTGTTCAGGGTCGAGACCTTGATTGCGGTGAATGGTAAACAAGTTATCACTCTGCACAAAAACCTGTACGTTACTCAATGACGCCTTGCTGACAAGCTGCTTCGGAAGCGTGTAAGACAAAGTCAGGTTCTTTAGCCGCATATACGAGTTATTCTGCAAAAAACGGGTGGAATAGGACGTCCAGTTATTGGTAGTGGTAGCCAATGCCGGCACATCCGTATAACGGTTCTCCGGAGTCCAACGGTTCAATATCTCCTTCGACCATGCGCGGCCGGCAGAACTGCCGTTGTGCAGAATCATCGTTATGTCCCGGTTCATGATATACCCGCCTACACTATAAGCAAATATAGCCGACAGCTCCACCCCCTTGTAAGAGAAGGAGGTATTGAAACCGCCATAAACTTTGGGTAAAGAGGACTTATTGACAAAATAATCGGTAGCATCCTTGTAGACACTGGTAGTCCCGCGCCCTACGACGTTGTCATCCTTGTCGAGAATATCCATGTACCACAACGGATTTCCGTTTTCGGGATCCACCCCTGCCCACTCTTTGGTGTAAAAGTCATAAACGGAGCGTCCTACCGCCAACTTATTGACTCCGGAAGGCGGCATGTCTTTCAAAGGCAACTCGGTAACCTCATTCTTATAATGTGTCAGATTGAGACCTAATTTCCAGATAAAATCCTGAGTATTGATCAGCGTCCCGTTCAGAGAAAGCTCGATACCCGTATTCTTCAAAGCACCTACATTTTCATCCACCGACTTATACCCCAATGACGGAGCCACAGGACGCGAATAGAGCAGATCTTTCGAACGGCGCTGGAAGAAATCGAACGAACCGGATACACGGTTGTTCCACAAGGAGAAGTCGATGCCGACATTGAAATTCAGATTGGTTTCCCACTTCAATTTCGGAGTGGCAATACGATCGGAAAACAGTGCATTCTCTCCCAAATTGGAGACAATGGCATAAAGCCCCTTACTGGCATAATAGGTACCTAAGTTATCGTTTCCCTGTGCGCCGTAACTGGCTTTCAGAGTCAAAGCAGAAAGCCAGTCGGACGTGGAGATCATAAAATTCTCCCGGTCGATGCGCCAGGAAGCACCCAATGACCAGAAATTACCCCAACGCGTCTCTGGTGCAAAACGGGAAGAACCGTCGCGACGATAAGAAGCGGAAAAGAAATACTTGCTCTGATAATCATAAAGCAACTGGGTAAAATATCCTGCCAAAGCATAGTCGATGCGATAGCCGGAACCGCCCGTAAGCTGCGAGCCTACCACCAGTTCGGGCATATCGGGCAAAGCCATCTTGGTACGCGATGCAGAGAGTTCGTCATAACGGTACGAATAGGCTTCCTGCCCGGCAAGGATATTGAAATGATGCTCGCCGATGGTTTTATCGTAAGTGACGATATTATTCCACGTCCACGAAAAAGTACGGGTGTTCACACGGCTCGATCCACCTCCGGTGGTCACGGAAGGTCCGATAAGGGAGTTAGTGAAGTCGAGTGAGTTATAGTTGATCAGGTCGAAATTGAAACTCGTCTTGAATTTCAATCCGGGAATGAAGGTCACTTCCAGGAAAGTACGTCCGGAAAATTCATCCTTCATACGTTCCGACTTATCGAGAGGAAGCGTAGCCGGCAAGTTCCAGTTCGACGTCGATCCGGAAGGCCGGTACGACCCGAAATCGGGAATAAGTTCCCCGTTCGCATCAGTCTTTAAAGAGCCGTCGGCATTTACTTCA
>ENA-UESS01001531-UESS01001531.1-human-gut-metagenome-genome-assembly--contig:-NODE-1531-length-10209-cov-10.818101_pt1 | contig 10209 bp, 7 predicted proteins | sample MGYA00243004_ERZ508005 | MGnify/ENA primary metagenome ERZ508005 (study PRJEB26167, sample SAMN06115471) | human gut metagenome | host: Homo sapiens | place: China:Guizhou | collected 2016-06-29...
ATGGTCTCGATGAAGACGTTGTCGGCGTCGTAGTTCTCCGGGTTCTTCTTCATGATCCAGGTCTCCAGAGACTCGTACTCAGCCAGGTAGTAAGCGCCGCAGCTGTAGGTGGTCTCTGCACTGGTGGCAAACTGGTCACCGACCTCTTCCAGCAGGGGGCCGTAAGCGGGCTCATAGGGCAGGTAGCACAGCAGGCTCAGGAAGCCAGGGAAATCGTAGGTCAGGGTGTAGGTCAGGGTGTGCTCATCCACAGCGTGGACGCCCACGTCCTCAAAATCAACGGGAGCGTAGGTGGTGGTGCCGTCCGGGCCTGCCACGGTGACCACGCCGGAAGCATCCACGGTGTAGGTGGTGCCGTCATCGTCCACGATGCCGCCGTTGGCGTTGGCCAGGTAGACGTAGTAGTTGTAGTAATCGTCAGCGCCTGCAATGTAGGAGGTGACGAGGTCCACGTTGGAGGAAGCGTAGTCCGGGGTCAGGACGTACTTCAGGGCGTCCACAAAGTCCTGCGCGGTCACGGGAGCAACGACTTCGCCGTTGCAGTCCACCCAGTTCTCGTCACGCAGGTGGAACGTCCAGGTCAGGGTGTCCACATCCCAGTCCCAGTTGGTGGCCAGGCCCTCTTTCATCACACCCTTGTTGTCGTACTCCACCAGGGTGTCCACGCAGTTGGCACCCACCTGCATCTCCAGGTCGGAAGCGGTGGTCAGGTAGTTCAGAGTGGAAGGCTGGCTGTCGTACAGGATGGTATAGCTGCTGCCGCCTGCAGAAGCCGTACCGGAAGCCGCGGAGCTGCCAGCGGAAGAACTGCCGCCGCAGCTGCTCAGCAAACCAGCTGCACAGGTGCCAACGGCTGCCAGACCGCTGGCCTTGAGGAACTGACGACGGGTGATCGAATGAGTCATGATGATTCCCTCTTTTCTTCGGTTTTGCATTTTGCGTTCGTGTTGTTTTGCCCGCTGTTTCCCAGCAGCGGGGGAGGTGCCGCCAACTGCCCCGCGGGCAGCCTATGAAAAAAGAGCAACGGAAATACATCCGTTACTCCTTTGTAACAGTCCTCCGGCCACACAGGTGGTTAGCCAAAGTATAGCATTGATTGGCTCCGGCGTCAATTGGTTTTTGCCGCATTGCGGCCCGTTTTGCATGCCAGCGATCAGATGCTGGCGGTGGGGGCGGCGGCCTCCGGGGCCGCTGCCGGGGCAGCAGGAACCGCGGTTTCGGCGGAAGCGGCGGCATTTTCAGCGGCCAGCTCCTGAGCCGCTGCCTTGGCGGACTCCTCCGCGGCGGTTTTGGCTGCTTCCTCGGCAGCGCGCTTGGCCTCCCGCTCTGCCGCGCGCTCCTTGGCGCGGGCGGCGGCCTCCTCCTGCCGCTTTTTGGTGCGGCGCTTGATCCGGCAGACCGAGCAGATGCCATCCACGGAGTCCGGTGCAATGGGCTTGCCGCAGTCGGCGCAGAGGGTCTTGGTGCACTTGTAAATGCTCACGGGGCCCAGCGTGGTCAGCTGGCGGAGCTTCATCCCGTCGATGCCGTGGTTGGAGCAGGACGCCACGCAGATGCCGCACTCCCCGCATTTCCAGGGGGTGACCACGATGCGGGTCTGGCCGTCGGGCAGGTCTTCCACCTTGAGGGCGTTGGCCCGGCAGGATTTTTCGCACTTGCCGCAGCCAAAGCACTTGTCTGTCACATTGGGCAGGTAGTAGCCGTAGCGCAGGGGTGTTTCCATGGCGGCCTTGAGCTGTTTGGCGCGCTGGTGGAGCAGCAGGCGGAAGTCCATGCCGGCGTCCTCCTGGTCCCGCAGGCCGGGCAGCTTTTGCAGCAGCTTTTTGGTGCCGGATTTGGAGCCCTCGGTCAGCTGTTCCATCATCTCCCGGCGGGACAGCTCCTTGACGTGATAAGGGGCATCCTCCAGCTCATAGGCCAGGGTGAACCGGGCCTCGAACACGGTAGGGCCAAAGAATTCCACCAGCCGTGTGAGCTCCTTGCGCAGCTGCTCGGCGCACAGGTCGTTCTCGCACTCGCCGCAGGGGGTCAGATCCAGCACGATCTTCTTGCTCAGGGCCAGGTAGGCCAGCGCCTCCCAGGAGAGAGCCGAGATGCAGAGCCGGGTGATGGTATTTTTGCGGGTGCTCTTCTCGCACCCGATCCAGATGGTATCGTTATCGTTGTCTGCCGGGGTGGTGTCCCGCTGCACCTGCTCCGGCGAGGGGGCGATGCAGCCGCTGCGGCAGGCCGAAACACAGAGCCCGCAGTCGGTGCAGGGATCCCAGTCCTTGACAAGGTTTGGGCGGGTGAAGATCTGGTCGCCGTAGGGGCAGATGTCCTTACAGGTGGTGCAGGGCGTGCGGTGGGGGTGCAGGTTCCAGCACTGACGGCGGTTGATCTCCGGATGCGAGGTCTTCATCAGCGCATCCATGGCGTACCGGGTAAAGATGCTCATGCGCGGCTCACTCCTTTTCGGCGCTGTCGGTCACAGAGGTGACTTCGGCGTGATCCAACAGAAAACGCTGCACTTTTTTGGCGGCCAGGGCGGCGGCCACGGCGTCCTCGGTCAGCACCTTGCGGATCTCGGCCTCGGGGGTCTCCTGCAGGGCGGCCAGACGGCGGTACTCGGCGTTGACCTCCTCCGGGTGGACGACGATCTGCTCGGCCTCGGCAATGGCGCGGGCGGCCAGCATCACCCGGACCCGGCTCTCGGCCTCGTCACGGTAGCGCTGGCGCAGGGCCTCCGGGGTGGTGTGGCTGTTCTTGCAGTGCTGTTCCACGGTCAGGCCGCTGCGGGAGAGCCGCTCGCCCAGCAGCTTCATCTCGTTGTCAGCAGTGCGGTCCAGCGTTTCGGGCGCAATGTGGACCTCGATGTTGGCCCCGGCCATTTCCAGCAGGCGCTGGCCGGCGGCGCGGTCGGCACCCTCTTCATGGATCTTCTGCTTCTGGGCCCGGATAGACTCCCGCATGGCGGCGAGAGAGTCATAACCGATGGACTTGGCAAACTCCTCCGTCAGCTCCGGGGTGTGCTTCTCGGTCACCGAGCGGAGGTTGATCTCAAACTGGGCGGTCTTGCCGGAGAGCTCCGGCACCCGGAACTCAGCGGGGTAAGTAAAATCGAAGCGGAACGTCTCCCCGGCGCGGTGGCCGTAGATGGCCTGCTCGGCGGCGGGCATCAGCTTGCCGTCACCCAGCACCACCATCACTTTTTCCATCCGGCTGTCGGGAATCTCCTTGCCGTCCATGTAGCCCGCAAAATCCAGCAGGGCGCGGCAGCCGCGCTTGGCGGGCTCCTGGGTGGGGCGGTAGGTGGCGTGCATCCGGGTCTGGTGCACCATCTCAATGTCCAGCGTCTTCTCCGTCACCGGCCGGACATGGCGGGTGACGGCCAGACCCTTGTACTGGCCCAGCTTGACTTCGGGGAAATTGTACTTTTTCTTTTCCATGGTGTAATACTCTCCTTATTGAAAACCTCTCGCCGCTCCATCTCGCTTTGCGAGCCTGTCGCGGAGTAGCCTCCCTTTGTCGTATCTGCGACATCTCCCTCCGACGGGAGGGAGTCTTTTCGATCAGGGAAGCCATGAAAGATGAAATTTAAACTTTTTCATCCTACAGTATAACAAACCGGGGCGGGGGCTGACAAGAGTGCCCACGGGCCAGGACGCAAAATATCCCGCTGCATTTTCAGCAGACGGGATATTTTAAATGCAATATTACTTTTTGGATTTGCTTGCGGGGGCTTTTGCGGCTCGGGCGGCTTTCCGCTTCTGGTTCAGGGCCAATGCCGCGCTGGCCTGGGCGGCCTCCGGGTGGAGGGCTTCCGGGCTCAGGCGGAACAGGCGGCTGCCCATGGCGGGCAGGTCGATGGTCAGCGTGTAGTCCCGGCCGTAGACGCCGCCGTCGGTGGTGTGGAATGTTTTCGTGCGGGACTTGTCCGCGCCGCCCCAGACGGAGGCCTCGGTGTTCAGCAGTTCTTCGGCCCCACAGGGAAACTTGAGGTAGAGCGGGAACTTTTTGTGGGCGGTGTTCTGGGTGTTCATCACACAGAGCAGGTTCTGTCCGGCTCCCTTGCGCAGCCAGGCGTACACGCCCTCGGCGCGGCTCTCACAGGCCACCCACTCAAAGCAGTCCGGGTTGTACTCACCGTCGTAGAGGGCGGGCTCGGTGGCATACAGGCGGGAGACGGCGGCGAAGAATTTCTGGAAGCTGTCGTGGAACGGGTACTTGAGCAGGTCCCAGTCCAGCGGGCGCTTTTCGTCCCACTCCCGGAAATGTGCCATCTCGTTGCCCATAAAGTTGAGCTTTTTGCCCGGATGGGTATACATATAAAAATACAGGGTGCGCAACTGGGCGCATTTTTCCTCGTAGGTGCCCCAGAGCTTATCAATGATGGTCTTCTTGCCGTGGACGACTTCGTCGTGGCTGAGGGCCAGCAGGTACAGCTCATTGTAGAAATACTGCATACTGAACGTCAGCTTGTGGTAGGCGTCCGGCCGCTCCCCGAACGGGGTGGCAAAGTAATCCAGCGTGTCGTGCATCCAGCCCATGTCCCACTTGTAATCAAAGCCGATGCCGTCGTACCGGGTGGGGGCGGTCACTTTGAGGAAGTTGGTGGAGTCCTCGGCGGTGTAGATGCCGGTGGGCCAGCGCTCGTTCAGGCCGTGGTTGAGCCCCCGCAGGAAGTTGAGGGCTCCCTCGTTCACGCCCCGGTTGGGGTCACCCTGCCAGTAGATGGCCCGGGAGATGGCGTCCATCCGGATGCCGTCGCAGTGGTAGACATCCATCCAGAGGGCGGCGGCGCTGTTCAAAAAGCTGCGGATCTCGCCCCGGTAGTAGTTGAAATTGCAGGTGCCCCACTCGCTGTGGCCCACGTCGCTGTCGTACTCGTAGAGATAGGTGCCGTCGAAGCGGGCCAGAGCGTCAGCGTTGGCCGCAAAGTGGACGGGAACAAAATCCATAATGACGCCAATGCCCATCCGGTGGCAGGCGTTGACGAACGAGGCAAACTGGGCCGGGCTGCCGTACCGGCTGGTGACGGAGAAATACCCGGTGGTCTGGTAGCCCCAGCTGCCGTCAAAGGGATGCTCGGCCAGGGGCAGCAGCTCCACATGGGTGAAATGGTGGTCCAGCAGCCAGGGGATCAGCTCCCGGGCCAGCTCCTCGTAATCGTACCAGCCGTCAGAGCCATCGGGCTTTGTGGCGTTGGGTTTCTGTTTCCAGCTGCCCGCGTGGAGCTCGTAGATATTCAGGGGCAGGTTGCGGCATTTGTCCCGCCGCTCCATCCAGGCACTGTCGTCAAAGCGGAAGTCCAGCCTTGCCAGGCGGCTGGCGGTGCCGGGGCGCAGCTCGGTGGAAAAGGCGTAGGGGTCGGAGTGGAGCACGACGCTGCCGTCCGCCCCGTGGACCCGGTATTTGTAGAGGTCGCCCTCGGCAAGGCCCGCAATGAAGCCGCTCCACAGGCCGGTGTCGGCTTTTTCCATGGGCACGCCGGGGCCCCAGCCATCAAAGCCGCCGCAGATCTCCACGGCGGTGGCACCGGGGGCCCAGACGTTGAACCGCCAGCCCTCTTCCCCATGGGGGCCCTGGGCCGGGTGCGCGCCGAGGATGCGGTAAGCGTCAAAGCATTCGCCAACAAAAAAGCTCTGGGGGAGGGAGGGATACATCATGCAAAAGACTCCTTACATTTGATATTTTGAAAACGAAGCATTTTGTGCTATACTGAAGCTGCTGTATGCAGCATGATTTACGAATAAGAGGAGCGGTTGATTGACAATGGCTTGGTATGACAACGCGGTATTTTATCACATTTACCCTCTGGGGCTCTGCGGCTGTGCCCACGAAAACGACGGCCAGCCCACCCCCGGCGCTTTTGAAAAGCTGAACGCCTGGGCAGAACACGCGGCACGGATCGGCTGCACGGCCATTTATATCGGCCCGCTGTTTGAGAGCGGTTCCCATGGCTACGATACCATTGATTACCGCCGGGTGGACCGCCGCCTTGGCACCAACGAGGAATTTAAGGAATTTGTGGCCGGCTGCCACGCCCGGGGCCAGAAAGTCATCGTGGACGGTGTGTTCAACCATGTGGGCCGGGATTTCTTTGCCTTCAAAGACCTGCAGGCCAACCGCGAGAACGCCCGCTATAAGGACTGGTTCTGCGATGTGAACTTCTGGGGCAACAACGAGTACAACGACGGCTTTTCTTATGGCAACTGGGGCGGCTTCAACCTGCTGGTCAAGCTGAACCAGCGCAACCCCGAGGTGCAGAACTACCATTATGATACCATCCGCTTCTGGGTCGATGCATTCGACATTGACGGCATCCGGCTGGATGCAGCGGATGTGCTGGACTTCGACTTTATGAAGGGCCTGCGCCGCCTTGCCAACGAGGTCAAGCCTGAGTTCTGGCTGATGGGCGAGGTCATCCACGGCGATTACAGCCGCTGGGCCAACCCTGAAATGCTCCATTCCGTTACCAACTATGAGCTGCACAAGGGCCTGTGGAGCGGCCACAACGACCACAACTATTTTGAGATCGCACACACCATGCGCCGTCTGCAGGGGCTCTGCCACGACACCCGGCTCTATACCTTCTCCGACAACCACGATGTGGAGCGCCTGCCCAATAAGCTGCGGAACAAGGCGCACATCCGGCACATTGCAATTCTAGTATACACGCTTTGGGGCATTCCGTCCATCTATTACGGCTCCGAATTTGGCATCGAGGGCAAAAAGGAGTGGGGCAGTGACTGGCCCCTGCGCCCCTGCCTGGAGCTGGACAAATTCCGGGATGACCTGACCACCAACCCTGTCACCAGTGTGTACGCCGCATTGGGCAGGCTGAAGGCCGAATACCCGGCCCTGAGCTGGGGCGAGGTGAAGGAGCTCCAGCTGACCACCCAGTGCTATGCCTTTGCCCGGGTGCTGGATGGAAAAGCCCTCGTGGCCGTATTCAACAACGGTGACAGCCCGGCCGAGATGGAGTTCCAGCTGCCGGTGGAAGCCAACGCTGCAACAGACCTGCTGGCCGATACCGTGGGTGCGGAGAATGTGATGACCAGCCTTGCATCTGGCCGGATGAAGGTCCAGCTGCCCTCCAATTACGCCACGGTCCTGCGTCTGGATTGACAGGACACCTGTCATGCACTATTATAATAGGGAAAAATGCTGACAGGGGGAACAACAATGAACGCAGCACAGCGCCGGGAAAAGATCTTGCAACAGCTCCATGGGGCCAGCGCACCCATCAGTGCCAGTGCACTGGCCGCAAAGCTGGGGGTCAGCCGCCAGATCGTGGTGGGGGATGTGGCCCTTCTGCGGGCAGGCGGGGCCGAAATCGAGGCCACCCCGCGCGGGTATCAGTTCCACCCGACCCCCGGCGGCTACACCGGCATCCTGGCCTGTGTGCACAGGACCGCCGATGAGATGCGCACCGAGCTTTACACGGTGGTGGATCAGGGAGGCGTGGTGGTCGATGTGGCGGTGGAAAACCCGCTCTACGGCGAACTGCGGGGCAACCTGAATCTCGCCAGCCGATACGATGTGGACACCTTTATCACCCAGGCAGCCAATACCCCGGAGTGCCTGCTCAGCCGGATGACCGGCGGCGTGCACCTGCACACCCTCCGCTGCCCGGATGAAGAAACATTCCAGAGGATCGAAGCGGCATTGAGAGAGAAAGGGATTCTCTATTGATATTGTAAGAAAACTCGAACAAACTGTCTATCCCCGAAAAACGAAAAGCGTTGGATATCCAACGAAACAATGAAAGTGGTGGATTATTTTGGACATCCGCATTGAAAAGACTGACCGCGCCATCGAAAAGGCGTTCATGGAGCTGCGTGCCCGCCAGCCGCTGGAGAAAATCAGGATCAAAGACCTGTGCACACTGGCCAAGGTGAACAAATCCACCTTTTATGCCCACTATGAGGATATCTATGAGCTGTCCAGCCGGTTGGAAAACAAGCTCATCCATGTCATTCTGGACAGTGTGCCCAATGTGGGGCTTACCAGCTGACCCGTGAACTGTTCCATGCCTTTGTTCAGAACCAGGAGGCGGTGAACATCCTTTTCTCCGGGGCAAGGCAGGGAATCTTTGCCAACTGCATTGAAAAGGGTCTGCGAGACCGTCTGGCTGCCAAAGACCCCACCTTTGCAGCGGACCCCGACCGGGGCATCCTGCTTTCCTTCTGCGTGCAGGGCTGCTTCTATGCCTTTGCCAACAACAGCGGCCAGATGGACGTGGAACATCTGGTCGATCTGCTGGCTGTGATCGCCAAGGCGGCGCAAAGCCTGAACCGATGACAGAATCGTAATCATGAGAAAGGCTCCTGCGAAAGCAGGAGCCTTTCTCATTTAAAAGACATGGGAACCGGTTCTTTTTATTGCTTCAATTCATGGCTCCGGCCTTTGTGAACATCTGTTCGACCTGCGCGGCGAGCAGGCTGTGCTCCGGCGCTTCCAGCAGGGGGTCTGCGGCCAGCAGAGCGGCGGCCTCGGCCTGAGCGGCGTGAAGGGTGCGGGTGTCGTTCATCAGGTCGGCAATCTGCAGGGTGGGCAGGCCGTGCTGGCGGCTGCCGAAAAAGTCGCCGGGGCCACGGGTCTCAAGGTCGAACTGCGCCACGGCAAAGCCGTCCGAGGTGGAGCAGAGGAACTTGAGCCGCTTCTGGACGCTCTCGGCGGTGTTGTCGCTGACAAGGAAGCACCAGCTCTCAGCGGCACCCCGGCCCACGCGGCCCCGCAGCTGGTGCAGGGCGCTCAGGCCGTAGCGCTCAGCATTCTCGATGACCATGACGGTGGCGTTGGGTACATCCACGCCCACCTCGATGACGGTGGTGGATACCAGGGCGTCCAGCCGGCCGGCCTTGAAATCGTCCATTACGGCGGCTTTTTCCTTTGGCTTGAGCTTACCGTGCATCAGGCCGACCCGGCGGTCGGGGAGAAGGGCCTTGGCAATGTCCTCGTAGTAACTCTTCACAGCGTTCAGCCCGCCGTCCGGCGTGTCCTCGATGGCGGGACAGACGATATACACCTGCCGTCCGGCTCCGATCTCCCGGTCAAGAAAGCCGTAGAGATCCCGCCGCTTTTTTCCGGTGATGCACCGGGTCTTGACGGGCTTGCGGCCCGGGGGCAGCTCATCGAGGATGGAAATGTCCAGATCACCATAGATCAGCAGGCCCAGTGTGCGTGGAATGGGCGTGGCGCTCATCACCAGCAGATGGGGGTTCGCGGCCTTTTCGGCCAGCATTCCGCGCTGGCGCACGCCGAAGCGATGCTGCTCGTCCACTACAGCCAGACCCAGCCGGGCAAACTCCACGCCCTCGCTCAGGATGGCGTGGGTGCCCACCACAAGGTCGGCTTCGTCACTGCGGATGGCAGCCAGCGTGGTGCGGCGGGCGGCGGCTTTCATGCCGCCGGTCAGCAGGGCCACACGCATCCCGAAGGGGGCCAGCATCCGGTTCAGATTCTCCGCGTGCTGGGCGGCAAGGATCTCGGTGGGGGCCAGCAGCGCCGCCTGATATCCGCTGCGGATGCAGGCCCAGATGGCGGCGGCGGCAACCAGCGTCTTGCCGCTGCCCACATCGCCCTGCAAAAGGCGGTTCATGGAGGTGCTGCCGGACAGATCGGTCAGAATTTCGTCTACGGCCCGGCGCTGGGCACCGGTGGGGGAGAAGGGGAGCGATGCCCAGAAGGGGGCCGGATCGAGCCGCTGCATGGGTGCGCCGGTGGAGGCGCTGCCCCGGTTCTTCATTCGTCCAATGCCCAACTGGAGCACCAGCAGCTCCTCGTAGATGAGCCGCCGCCGGGCTGCAAAAGCCTCCTCTTCCGTGGCAGGGCAGTGGATGGCCCGTACGGCATCGGCCTTGGAGAGCAGGCGGTATTTTTTCAGCATCTCCTCTGGCAGCGGGTCGGGCAGGAGTTCCGCATGGGGGAGCAGCTGCCGGATGCATTTTGCGATCACGGTGCTGGAAAGCCCCTCGGTCTGGGGGTAAACGGCCTCGAAGGGAGCGGCGGTGATCTGTGCCGCCGTGCGTACCTGCGGGTTGACCATCTGACGGCGAAGCATCCCGCCGGTCACGATGCCCTCAAAATAGTATTCCTGCCCCAGCTCCAGCTTCTGGGTGGCATAGGGATTGTTGAACCAGGTGATCTCCAGGCTGGAAACATCATCCCCGGCGGTGATGCGCTCCATCCGCCGCCCGCCCGGCAGGATGCGCCCGGCAGGTT
>ENA-UESS01001537-UESS01001537.1-human-gut-metagenome-genome-assembly--contig:-NODE-1537-length-10190-cov-32.642440_pt1 | contig 10190 bp, 7 predicted proteins | sample MGYA00243004_ERZ508005 | MGnify/ENA primary metagenome ERZ508005 (study PRJEB26167, sample SAMN06115471) | human gut metagenome | host: Homo sapiens | place: China:Guizhou | collected 2016-06-29...
TTATGAAGATACTGGCAAATGCTTACATGAGTAAAATGGTGCGAGCATCGACAAATCTGGGAGAGACAAAACGAAAGAAGCTTCGCAATATGTGCCGGCAATATGAAAACAAAAAAGGCTTTGGACTGTGCGGAGGCGATGAGGAGGCGTATGCAGAAAGCTTTGTGCGGGGGTTAAAATTCCTGACGCGCCCGATGGAATTCTGGAACCGGAGCGGAACCGTGCTGTCGCTTGTTGTCTGTGGCACGATGGCAGGAGCGTATCTGTATTACGATCCAAGCTGGAGAGGCAGTCCGGACATGCAGTTTTTCTTAGCGAATAGTATTTTAGTATGTGCATGTTTGCTCGTGCTTGATCATATATTGGTTATAAATAATAAAGTGGAAATCCTGAAAGCGAATATCCGCGGGTACCTGGAACGGATTCCGAAACCGCGAGAGCAGACAGCGGCTGCGGTACGTCCCTTTGTAGTGAAGCAGGAGATGTCGGCGGAGAAAGGGGAACATGCCGACAACGATGGATCACCGCAGACAGATGCATCCGGGGAAGAGTCCGAAGGCGGGACAATGCAGGAGAAAGAGAGTGCCGCCAGTGAGGAGACGCTCAATCGCTTTTTGGCAGAGTTCTTTTCTTGATGGGAAACTATAATGTAGGAAATGAAACAAAAAATGGTTCGCGTTGTGTTTGTAAATGGAAAGGAGTGGTTTGCCTTGCAGGGATTCTGATCTCTCTGGTAGTTGGTAGTTTTTGTGTTGTTACATATGGAGCATCCGCGGGGGAGGCGGATGGAAGTGAATCAGAGCAAGTGGATACATCCGGGAATCCGACGAGTGATGTGGAAGATGGGTTGACTGGTACAACCGGAGGATATGCGGAGCAGGAGGATGGAGATTTGCCGATTCATAGTATGTTTGACCAATGCAGGAAGGTTTTCTGCCGGTATCAGACATACCCGATTGAAAATCATTTGAAAGAAAAAGAGGCGTACCAAAGCCTTGATAACACCAAGCTTTCATGGTGGTTCCGGCGGGATATGAACCACGGACCGAGCGGGTGCGATGACACGATCGATATCTCCGAATACGACGCGTACTATTTGGATCAGAATGCTTCAAAGAAGAATGAAAAAGTCGTCTATCTGACATTTGACTGCGGGTATGAGAATGGATATACCGAGCAGATGCTGGATATCCTGAAGAAGGAAGATGTTCCGGCGTGCTTTTTCGTGACACAGACGTACATCCGGGATAATGTTGCCATAGCGAAACGAATGAAGGAGGAAGGACATCAGGTGGGAAATCATACCATCTACCATATATGCATGCCGGATAAGTCCTATGAGGAGATTGTGCAGGAGGTCAATGGTTGCGCGGATTATATGAAAGAGGCAACGGGATATGCGATGGACCCGTACTTAAGGCCGCCATGCGGTGAGTGCCTGGGCATTGCAACCAACCTGGAAGATGCACTGCTCAAGGGTCTGATCGCAGCCGGCTATGATCTGAAAAAGGAAGGCGGCGTGCTGATCCCTCTCCGTGACAGCGATAAGCAGGAAATCATTGAGATCGCAGACAAGCTGGCTCGCATGGGCTTTGAACTGTACGGTACAAGCGGTACAGCGGCTGTGCTGAATCACAACATGATCGCCACCAACCTGGTCAAGAAGATCTCTGACGGCGAGCCGAATACCATCACACTGCTGGAAAGCGGTAAGATCCACTATATGATCTCTACCTCTGCAAAGGGTCGTCTCCCGGCAAGAGACAGCGTAAAGATGCGCCGTAAGTCGGTAGAGCGTTCGATCTGCTGTCTGACAGCGATCGACACGGCAAAGGCTCTGGCAAACGTGCTGGAATCCGGCCGCAGCATTGATGATGTAGAAATGGTAGACATCACCAAGATCTGACAGCGGAATATAATTTGAAAATCACGCAAACCGTGGCGGACGGGGAGATTTCCCGCCCGCCATTTTTGCTTGAAAGGAGAAAAACTCATGGCATATGAACAGATGCTTGCGCCGGTGCTTGAAAAACAGGCGCTTGCAAAGAATATTTATCGTATGGTATTGCAGTGCCGTTCTATCGCACAGAAGGCAGAGCCGGGACAGTTTGTGCATCTGCTTCCCACAGGCTGTACCCTGCGCCGTCCCATCTCTATCTGTGAGATCAACAAGAGCGCCGGAACGCTGACCATTGTGTTTGAAGTGAAGGGCAGCGGCACAGATGCTCTAGCCAATGTGCGTGTGGGCGAAAATCTGGACATTCTGGGACCGCTCGGCCGTGGTTTCACCATTTTGCCGGATGCAAAACACGTTGTCGTTGTCGGCGGCGGCATCGGTAATCCGCCTATGCTGTCCCTGGCGCAGGTATACGGCGCACGTGCCACAGCGATCTGCGGTTTCCGCTCGGCAAACATTGTCACATTGCAGGACGCATTCCACGCATCTGGTGCAGAGACCATTCTCTGTACCGATGACGGCACTGCCGGCAGACACGCCCTGGTGACAGAACCGCTGAAAGAGCAGCTTTCCGGCGGCGGTGTAGATATGGTCTATGCCTGTGGTCCTCGCCCCATGCTGAAATTCGTAGCAGCTGCTGCCAAGGAATACGGCGTGCGCTGTGAGGTTTCCATGGAAGAGCGTATGGGCTGCGGCATCGGTGCGTGTCTTGTCTGTGCCTGCCAGCTGGAAAAGGAAGGTAAATCCGTGATGGGTCATGTCTGCAAGGACGGCCCGGTATTCCCGGCAGAGGAGGTTGTTTGGTAATGGCAAATTTAGCAGTTGAAGTCGCAGGCGTTGCGTTCAAAAATCCCATCATCCCTGCATCCGGCGTGTTCGGCTACGGCAGGGAATACGAAAAGCTGTTCCCACTCTCCAAGCTGGGCGGCATTGCAACCAAAGGCACTACCGGTCAGCCTCGTCCGGGCAATCCGGCGCCTCGTATTGCTGAAACACCCAGCGGTATGCTGAATTCAGTAGGATTGCAAAATCCGGGCATTGATGCGTTTCTGGAACGGGAACTGCCGAACCTGCTCACAAAGGATACGGTGATCCTGGCAAATATTGCAGGCTCTACCATTGACGAGTGTGTTTCCATTGCGGAAAAGCTGGATGAGACTGACGTGCATATGATCGAGCTGAATATCTCCTGTCCGAACGTCAAGAAAGGCGGCGCAGCATTCGGCGTACACTGTGACAGTGCGGAAATGATTACTGCGGCAGTGCGGAAAGCGACCAAAAAGCCGCTGATCGTCAAGCTTTCTCCGAATGTTACCAGCATTACCGATATTGCAAAGGCAGTGGAATCTGCCGGAGCAGATGCAGTTTCGCTGATTAACACGCTGCTCGGAATGCGCATCAACATCGAAAACCGCCGTCCCATCCTGCGCAATAACGTGGGCGGAATGTCCGGCCCGGCAGTTTTCCCCATTGCAGTGCGTATGGTATGGCAGACCGCCCAGGCGGTTTCCATTCCGGTAATCGGTATGGGCGGCGTATCCAGCGGCGCAGATGCCATTGAAATGATGATGGCAGGCGCAAGCGCAGTGCAGGTGGGCGCAGCGATCTTCACAGATCCCTATGCACCGGTACGCATTGTGGACGAGATGAACGACTGGCTGGATTCTCACAATATTGCATCGGTACAGGAAATCATCGGTACAGTGCAGCCGTGGTAAGTGAGGAAAACATCTTATGATTATTATGGGCGTAGACTTTGGCGATGCCCGGACAGGGCTTGCCATTTGTGATAAAGGTGAAATGCTGGCATCTCCGGTGTGTGTGGTTTCGGAAAAGGATTTCACACAGTGCCAGGAAAAGGTTGCCGCTCTGGCAAAGGAACACCGTGCAGAACTCCTCGTGGTCGGCTATCCGAAGAATATGAACGGTACAGTCGGCGAACGTGCAGAACTGTGCCAGAAATTCGGAGACGGTCTGAAAGAAATGACCGGTATTCCGGTTGTCATGTGGGACGAACGCTGTACAACTGTTTCGGCGCATTCCTACCTGAATGTCACAAACACCAGGGGAAAAAAGCGGAAGGCGGTAGTAGATGCCGTTGCAGCTACCATCATTCTGGAAAGCTATCTGGCATATCGGAAGAATCAGGCGAATTCGTGACATAAACGCTGAAAAATACAAAAACAGCTCCATGTCCGGCGGTACAATGCCGCTTGCATGGAGCTGTTTTGCTTTCTGTTAAGTTGCTGTTTTATTTATTTTCTGTCCAGTCGCTGCGGTGCATGGGAATCTTTTCTGCCCCCAGCTTTTCCAGGTTTTCGTGAATGTTCCGCTTGTCCGCCTTCTTTATCATGTTTTCTCTGGCACGCTTGAACTTGTTTACTTCGCCGTGACGGCTCGGACCGCCGACGCAGCCGCCGTCGCACGCCATGCCCTCGATAAAGTCGCCGGAAAAGCGTCCCATCTTCAGCATCAGCAGCGCACGCTTGCAGGCATCTGTACCGTTGCAGCGTTCTACATTTACTTCGTCGGTGATACCCTGTTCCTTCATGCCCTCCAGGACAGCGTCTGTTACGCCGCCGCTGTTGCCAAACCATTTGCCAAAGGTGCTGGACTGCTGGTTGGTCTCTTCTGCCTCATGGATCGTTATGCCCTTTGCACGGATGATGGCACGGATCTCGCCGTATGTCATTGCATAATCAGCGCTGCCGGGGATGTCCTGGTCAATGACTTCGCTCTTCTTTGCAATGCACGGACCAACAAAAACAGTGATCGCCTCCGGATCTTTCGACTTGATCCAGCGGGAAACGGCACACATCGGAGAAACTGTTGTGGAGATATGATCCAGGAGATCCGGGTAGTGCAGACGAATCAGATTGACAAATCCGGAGCAGCAGGACGTGGTCATCTTTTTGCCGTCCCGATATGCCTCAGCCCATTCTGCCGCCTCGGCATAGGCAGTCATATCGCCGCCCAGTCCAACCTCTACCAGGTCTGTAAAGCCAACTTCTTTCAGCGCATTGCGCCAGCTCTCAAATGTAATGCCCTCACCGAACTGTCCCTCTGTGGAGGGTGCAAACATGGCATAGACGTGCTTTTTCTCAACGATCGCCTGACAGACGTCAACCACACAGGACTTGGAACTGATCGCACCAAACGGGCAGCTGTGGATACATCTGCCGCACTGGATGCACTTCTTTTCGTCTATGATACAGATGCCGTTTTCATCCATGGAGATCGCACCAACAGGACAGCTCCGGCGACATGGGCGAATCAGATCGGCAATGGCATTGTAGGGACAGGCTGCCGCACATTTGCCGCATTCCCGGCATTTCTGCGGGTCAATATGCGCTCTGGTGCGTCCGATGTCAATTGCCCCGAAGTTACAGGACTGCTGACAGGCTTTGCCCATGCACTTCTGGCAGTTGTCGGTAACGACATAACGGGAGATGGGACAGTCCTCACAGGCAGCCTGCACGACCTGTACCACAAGGTTGTTGTGCGCACCCTGCGGCGATTTTCCCTCTGCCAGGCGGATGCGCTGACGGACGATCTCACGCTCTTTATAGACGCAGCAGCGGTATTTTGCTTTCGGACCGGGCATCATCCGGTAGGGGAGTTCTTCTTTTTCCTCTTCAAATTTTCCGGCAAAGACCAGCTTTGCCACCTCACATAGGATATCGTGTTTGATTTTGATGATCGTGCCGTCGTTTGTTACCATATGGACCTCCATCGTCTGTTGTGTACATTTTCAGCAACACTATTTATAAAATAGTACTGCCTATATTATACCACGAATTTTGCCGCTTGTAAAGTGTGCATTTCCGGGGAAACAAAAAAGCTGCCCTGCTGGCATTTCAGCGGACAGAACAGCTTGACTTGATATGATTTACTTACAATAGGGGCAGTACCTGGGGCAGAATGGGATTCATGTGAGAATCCGTCAGACCGAAGTCCATTCCCTTATATGTCCATGCGGCACGACCGATGTGATACTTGTCAAATACGGATGTGATGGTGCGGTACCAGTGCAGCGTACTTTCCGTATCCGCCTGGTCGATTACACCATATTCGCCGCAGTACAGCGGAATATCGTACTTTTCAGCCGCTGCGATTGCCGGGGCAAAGTTTGCCTCGAAGAAGGATGCCTCTACATCCTGAATGCCTTCGTGGAGAAAAGCCTTGATATACTGCTTGTTGAATGCAGCGGAATGACGGCGGTATGCTGCCAGATCATCCGGATACTTGATGTGGAAATTCCGTGGCATTCCCTTTGCCCAGGATGCTGTCTGGTGGGTAAAGACGATCGGCTCATAGCAGTGGAAATTGTACACGATCCTGGAGTCTGCCGGCGCATCCAGAAGGGGAACGCCGTCTGCGCCGTTGTGATGAATGCCGCCGATCAGAATGTAGTTTTTCTGTGCCACGGAACGAATGGCAGCAACTGCATTTGCGGCGATGCGGTTCCATGACTCTGCCGATTCTGCATTGACAATTTCATTCAGCAGTTCAAATGCCACAACATCGTGATCCTTGCCGTAGCGCTTTGCGAATTCCTGCCACAGAGAAATGAAACGAGCCTGCAAAGCCGGGTTGGTGAAAAATTCATCGGAGTGGATCGGATCGTCAAAGGTGTATCCGGCTGTCTTGTGCAGATCCAAGATCATGTGCAGACCATATTTTCTGCACCATGTAATGCACTGTGCGATCCATTGAAATCCGCTTTCTTTTTGAATGCCGCCTTCCGTTTCGACCAGTTCATAGTCTACCGGGATACGGACATGATCCAGTCCCCAGCGTGCAGCGACTGCAAAGTCGGTTTCTGTCAAAAATGTTTCGTAGTGTTTGTCGGAATGTTCTCCCTGCGAGAGCCATCCGCCAAAATTGATACCATGCTGAAAACCTTCCCAAATTCGCATGATGATGACCTCCTGTCACATAGATTGGAACATATTGTGTCTCATTGCCTGTACTACATATTTTCATACGGTATGCAGTATGTTCCAGCAGTAGCCTTTTGTTTCAAATAGAACCAGGAGCTTTCATTAAACAGCTGGTCGTCCGTGGGGATTACGGCAGGCGTATTATCCACAGGCGTTTCAGTCTTTGTATCCTTAGGATATGGAATACAAAGGAATCTTCCTTTTTTCAGTTTTTCGGTACGCAACTCAGGATTGGCGGCAATCAGTTCGGCTTCTGTGATGCCATACAGGCGGCTGATGCTGAATATCGTTTCCTTGCGTTCCACTTTATGCATATCCCTGCAATTGGGTTTCAGTGGGGTGGAAGTGGTGGCCGGTCTGATAGTCTGTGCGGCTTTCACCTCGTTCATGATTATCTCCTCGCTGTCCGTCACCTTGGCGGGAATTACGATAACCTGTCCGATACGGAAATTCTCCGCGCTCAGTCCGGGATTTGCCTGGCAGATGCGTTGTGCGGTTACTCCATAGCGTTGTGTCAGCTTGTACAAGGTTTCACCCGACTGGATGGTATGGAACATCTGCTGTTCCGTTCCGATGTTCTTTTGTGGAATCTTCAATGTTTCACCGGTTTTAATTTTCTGGTCGCTGCCGGGGTTCATTTTAACGATATCACCGGTAGTGACATTATACATGCTGGCTATGGAATAAAGACTTTGCCCTTTGGTAATGGTGTGCAGGAAATAGCCGGAAGACTGTGTTTGAGCCATCATTCCGGTGCTGCTGGCAGACAAGGCTGCGATAAGATATAATGCTCGAATAAATTTCATTTGCAGTGTGTTGATTAAACTGAGTGGCAAAAGTACAAAAAAAACTGTTTTATTCACATTATATAGAAAGAATAGAAAATATTATTAGGCTTTTTAATTAAATATTTCGTCGGGAAGCATTAATTTTGCAAAGATTACGCAGAGTAAGAAGATTATGAGTGAAGAAAAAGAACTGATTAATGTATACGGTGCCCGTGTACATAACTTGAAAGATATAGATGTTGAAATTCCACGGAACAGCCTGACGGTGATAACCGGATTGAGCGGAAGCGGTAAATCGTCTTTGGCATTCGATACCATCTTCGCCGAAGGGCAGCGGAGATACATTGAGACCTTTTCCGCATACGCCCGTAATTTCCTGGGAGGGTTGGAGCGCCCGGATGTGGATAAGATTACAGGACTCAGCCCGGTAATTTCCATCGAACAGAAAACGACAAACAAGAATCCCCGCTCTACCGTGGGAACTACGACAGAGATATACGATTATCTCCGTTTGCTCTATGCCCGTGCAGGAGTTGCTTATTCTTATCTTTCGGGAGAGAAAATGGTGAAATATACCGAGGAACAGATCATCGGTCTGATTCACCGGGATTATCAGGGTAAGAAGATATTCATGCTTGCCCCGTTGGTACGTACCCGCAAGGGGCATTACAAAGAACTTTTCGAACAAGTGCGCAAGAAAGGTTATCTGTATGTCCGCGTGGACGGCGAGGTGCGCGAAATTGTACACGGCATGAAGCTGGACCGTTACAAGAACCACGATATCGAAGTCGTGATAGACAAGCTGGTCGTATCGGAAAAGGACGACAAACGGCTGAAACAGAGTGTTGCCACTGCCATGCAGCAGGGTGAGGGGCTGATTATGATTTATGATGCCGATACCCGGGAGGTGCGCCATTACAGTAAGCGGTTGATGTGTCCTGTCACCGGACTGTCTTATAAAGAGCCTGCCCCTCATAATTTCTCGTTTAACTCTCCGCAGGGAGCCTGCCCCCGTTGTAAGGGGCTGGGGTATGTGAATCTGATTGATGTGGACAAAGTGATTCCCGACAGGAATCTTTCCATTTACGAAGGAGCCATCGCTCCTTTGGGCAAATATAAAAATGCCATGATTTTCTGGCAGATAGAGGCCCTGCTTGAAAAATATGATTTTACGATCAAGACACCGGTCAAGGATATGCCGGATGATGCGATAGACGAAATACTCTATGGCTCGGATGAGCGTATCAAGATAAAGAGCACCTTGATTCATACCTCTTCCGATTACTTTGTAACTTATGAAGGGATTGTGAAGTACATCCAGATGATGCAGGAGAAAGATGCATCGGCCACTGCCCAGAAGTGGGCGGAACAGTTTGCCAAGACCGATGTCTGTCCCGAATGCAAGGGCGCGCGCCTGAACAAGGAGGCGTTGCATTTCCGTATCCACGACAAGAACATCTATGAACTGGCAAGCATGGATATCAACGAACTGTATGACTGGTTGCAACAGGTCGATCCTTTTCTGGAAGACAAGCAGCGCATGATTGCCGCCGAGATTTTGAAGGAGATCCGTACCCGTCTTAAGTTTCTGTTGGATGTGGGACTGGATTATCTTTCACTGAACCGCACCTCGGTATCCCTTTCGGGAGGCGAGAGCCAGCGCATCCGTCTGGCAACTCAAATCGGCTCCCAGCTGGTGAACGTGCTTTATATTCTGGATGAACCGAGTATCGGATTGCACCAACGGGACAACCTCCGCCTTATCAACTCCTTGAAGAAGTTGCGTGACACAGGTAACTCTGTCATCGTGGTGGAGCATGACAAGGATATGATGCTGGCGGCAGACTATGTGGTTGATATGGGACCGAAGGCAGGCCGTTTGGGTGGGGAAGTAGTATTTCAAGGAACTCCGAAACAAATGCTTCAGACAGAAACACTTACCTCTAAGTATTTAAACGGACAGATGAAGATAGAGATACCGGCCGAACGCCGCCCCGGTAACGGGAAATCCTTATGGCTGAGAGGGGCGAAGGGAAACAACCTGAAGAATGTGGATGTGGAATTTCCTTTGGGAAAACTCATTTGCGTCACAGGGGTGTCCGGCAGTGGCAAATCCACGCTGATAAACGATACCTTGCAGCCCATCCTGTCACAGCATTTCTACCGTTCTTTGCAGGAACCTCTGCCCTATGACAGTGTGGAAGGACTGGACTATATAGATAAGGTGGTGAATGTGGACCAGTCGCCGCTGGGCAGGACACCGCGTTCCAATCCGGCCACCTATACAGGAGTATTCTCGGATATCCGGAATCTGTTTGTCGGTCTGCCCGAAGCGAAGATCCGTGGCTATAAGCCGGGGCGTTTCTCGTTCAATGTAACCGGAGGACGCTGCGAGGCTTGCGGCGGTAACGGATACAAGACCATCGAAATGAATTTCCTGCCCGATGTGCTGGTACCTTGCGAGGTTTGTCACGGTAAACGATATAACCGCGAGACGCTGGA
>ENA-UESS01001541-UESS01001541.1-human-gut-metagenome-genome-assembly--contig:-NODE-1541-length-10183-cov-8.121809_pt1 | contig 10183 bp, 10 predicted proteins | sample MGYA00243004_ERZ508005 | MGnify/ENA primary metagenome ERZ508005 (study PRJEB26167, sample SAMN06115471) | human gut metagenome | host: Homo sapiens | place: China:Guizhou | collected 2016-06-29...
GGAGATAGCTCAATTGGTAGAGCGCCACTTTCGGGTGGAGGTTATGGGTTCGAGTCCCATTCTCTTTTTCATTTTTATATTATTTTTCCTTATAAAGTCACCTTCATAAAGTTCTTCTTGCCTCTCTTCACGATCATGCCGTCTCCGCCAAAATCGTCTTTGGTAAAGGTCTTCTTGATATCTTTCACCTGGTCTCCGTTGTTGGAAACGCCTCCCTGTTCTACATTTCTTCTTGCCTCTGCACGGGATGGCGCCAGACCGGATTTCTGAAGAACTGCCAGAATGTCAATCATTCCTTCTTCGTTAAAATCAGCCTCTGCCAACTGATGGTTTGGCATATTGTCCAGGCTTCCCTGGCCGCTGAATAATGCTTTGGATGCCTCTCTTGCCTTCTCAGCTTCTTCCTCGCCGTGAACCAGCTTGGTCAGCTCGTAAGCTAAAATGTCTTTTGCAGTATTTAACTGGCTGCCTTCCCATTTATCCATCTCATCGATCTGCTCCAGTGGAAGGAAGGTCAGCATACGCAGGCATTTCAGAACATCTGCATCGCCTACATTTCTCCAGTACTGATAGAATTCGTAGGGAGAGGTTTTTTCAGGGTCAAGCCAAACGGCACCGGAAACGGTTTTGCCCATTTTTACGCCTTCACTGTTTGTCAGCAGCTTGAAGGTCATGCCGTAAGCGGGCTTCTGCGCTTTGCGGCGAATCAGCTCTACGCCTGCGATGATATTAGACCACTGGTCGTTGCCGCCCATTTCCAGCATACAGTTGTATCTTTTATTCAGTTCGTAGAAATCGTAGCCCTGCATAATCATATAGTTAAATTCGAGGAAGGACAGACCAAGCTCTCTATCCATACGGGTTTTGAAGCAATCTGCCGCAAGCATACGGTTTACGGAGAAATGGGTGCCGATTTCACGCAGGAATTCGATATAGTTCAGACTTCTCAGCCAGTCTGCGTTATTGGCAATGATGGCACCGCCCTCGCCCTCATCGAAATTGATGAAACGGGAAAGCTGTTTTTTGTATCTGCCTATTGACAACTGTGTATCTACTGTATATACTGTAAATATACAGATGCAACGGAGGCGGCAGACATGAATCTCTTCATCGATAACAAGAGCGGTGCACCCATCTACGAGCAGCTCTACACCCAGATCAAGAACCAGATTTTGAGCGGGGAACTGCAGCCGGAGGAAGCTATGCCGTCCATCCGGGGGCTGGCGCGGGATCTGCGCATCAGCGTTATCACCACAAAGCGGGCCTACGATGAGCTGGAACAGGAGGGTTTTCTGTATGCCGTGCCCGCCAAGGGCTTTTTCGTGGCAGCGAAGAACACCGAGCTGCTCCGGGAAGAGAACCTGAAAAAAATCGAAGCACACCTGACGGAAGCCGTCCGGCTGGCGGCTCCCTGCGGGCTGACCAAACAGGAACTGACCGAAATGTTGGAATTGCTGTGGGAGGAATGAAGCATGAACGCATTAGAACTGCACGGCCTTGAAAAGCACTACCCGGATTTTGCGCTGGGGCCCATTGATCTGGAACTGCCCGGCGGCACAGTCTGCGGGCTGATCGGTGAGAACGGCGCGGGCAAGAGCACGACCATTAAGCTGATCCTGGACATGATCGACGGGGACGCTGGCACTGTGAAGCTGTTCGGGCAGGAGGAAATCACCCCGCTTGCCAAAGCCGATATCGGTGTGGTGATGGGCGGCGAGGGCATCCCCACCTGCCTGACCGCGCCGCAGGTGGGGAAAGTGATGGCGGGCATCTATCCCAATTGGGATGCCGCCGCCTACGCCGACTGGTGCCGCCGCTTTGACCTTCCGGAGAACAAGAAGTACGGCGACTACTCCACCGGCATGAAGATGAAGCAGTGCCTTGCCGTGGCACTTTCTCATCACCCCAAGCTGCTGCTGTTGGACGAAGCCACCAGCGGCCTGGACCCGGTGGTGCGGGATGAGCTCATCGATCTGCTGCTGGACTTTGTGCGGGATGAGAACCATGCAATTTTGATCTCGTCCCACATCGTCAGCGACCTGGAAAAGCTCTGCGATACCATTGCCTTTCTGCACAAGGGGAAGCTCCTGCTCTGTGAGGACAAGGACACTCTGCGGGATGAGTACGCTCTTTGGCACGGCACTGCCGGGCAATTGGAGGAGCTGGACAGGAACGCCGTCGTCAGCCATCGGGTGACAGCCTACGGGGCCGAGGCACTGGTGAAAAGGGAACTTGTCCCGTTGGGCAGCACCCTGACACCGGTGAGTATCGAAGAACTGTTCGTTTTGATGGTGAAAGGGGAGAATATGCGATGAAAGGTTTGCTGTTGAAGGATTGGTATCAGGTCAGAACCAGTATGAAAGCCATGTACCTGACGGTTGCATTTGTGCTGGTGATCTGGGTGTTCAGTACATCGAGCGCCTATGTGTTCCCGGTGAGTTATGCGGCCGTTTTTCTGGGCATCCTGCCGATAAACCTGCTTGCCTACGACCAGAGTGTCGGTTGGGTGGAGTATGGCCGGACGCTTCCGGTGAGCAAAAAGACGCTGGTGGCGGAAAAGTACCTCATTGGTCTGTTCTGCGCTGCGGCGGCTGTTGTGATCGGAGGACTGTTCGTAACGGTGATCCCTCTGCGCACCGGAACGGCTCCGGACAAGGATGTGCTGTCCCTGCTGGCGGGCAGTGTGTGTGCCATCCTGCTGATCAACGGTATTTCTCTGCCGCTGCTGTACCGCTTTGGGGCAGAAAAAGCCAGCATGATCTATATCCTGACCTTTGTCGGACTGGGTGCCCTGCTGGGCGGCGGCGGTGCCGTGATGGATGAACTGCAGCAGAACGGCACGGGAAGTGGGCCGCTGCCTGTGCCCCTCTGGCTGGCCGCAGTGCTTCTGCTGGCGGTACTGGCCCTGTATGCCGTGTCCTGGCGGGTGTCGGTGGCATGGTATGGAAAGTATAAGAAGTAGGCTCTTCTTTGTGCAATAGAGCAATAATCCGGTAAAAAAACTGTAAAAGGGGTTGAAAAATCCGGCCCGGCGTAGTATGATAACGGGGCTGAAAGAAAAATCTTACACCAAGGAGGAGTTTGTTTCCATGTCCAGTGACCATACGGATCACCCCAAACAACGCTTCTCCTGCGATGCGGGCCGTGCAAACGTGTTAGCCGCATCCTGAACTGCATGCCCTTTGTACACCGCAGGAGTTGTAACCAGACCGATGCGGTGTATTTTTTATGCCCGGAAACGGGAAACGGAGGGACCAAACCATGCAGAAGAAAAATTATGTGCAGGAGATTCTGGACATCATCCACAGCGGTCTGCCGCAGGCAGAGCTGGCTGAAAAGCTGTCCGATTACCATGAAAATGACCTGGCCGATGCCCTGACGGCCCTGACACCGGAGGAGCGCCAGAAGGTGTACACCGCACTGGGCGTGGATACGGTGGCAGAGATCTTCTCCTATCTGGACGATGCAGAGCCTTACCTGAAGGAGCTGGACCCCGAGCGGGCCGCCCGGGTCATCTCCCACATGGATTCGGACGATGCCGTAGATGCTCTGGATGACCTGGAAGAGGACGATAAGGCAAAGATCGTCCACCAGCTGGACAAGGATGCCGCCGATGATGTGAAGCTGCTGCTCTCCTATCACGAGGACGAGATCGGCAGCTGCATGACCACCAACTACATCTGCATCCGCAGGGATATGACCATCCGGCAGGCCATGAGTGAGCTGGTGAAGCAGGCAGGCGAGAATGATAACATCTCCACCCTGTATGTGGTGGATGAAAATGAGCACTTTTATGGTGCCATTGACCTGAAAGACCTCATCGTGGCCCGTGCAGAGGAGCGCCTGGAAAAGCTGATCGCACGCTCCTACCCCTACGTCACCGACCACGAGAAGATCAGCGACTGCATCGACCGCATCGTGGACTACGCCGAGCGCTCGCTCCCTGTCCTGAACGACAGCGGGAAGCTGCTGGGCATCATCACCTCGGCGGATGTGGTCGAGCTGGTGGACGACGAGATGGGCGATGATTACGCAAAACTCGGCGGCTTGACCAGCGAGGAGGACCTGAACGAGGGTGTGTTCCAGAGTGTGAAAAAGCGCCTGCCCTGGCTGATCGCCCTGCTGTTCCTCGGGATGCTGGTGTCCTCGGTGGTGGGTGCGTTTGAATCGGTGGTGGCGGTGCTGCCCATCGTCATCTGCTTCCAGTCCATGGTGCTGGATATGGCCGGCAATGTGGGCACCCAGTCGCTGGCTGTGACCATCCGTGTGCTGGTGGACGAGAACCTGACCACTGCCAAAAAACTCCAGCTGCTCTGGAAGGAAATGCGGGTGGGCCTGACCAACGGTGCACTGCTGGCCGTGCTGGCGCTGGGCTTCCTGGGCTGCTACATCCACCTCTTCAAGGCCTATGCCTGGGGCGAAGCCTTCCTGCTCTCGGGCTGTGTGGGCGTATCTCTGGTCGTGGCCATGGTGATCTCCAGCCTGGTGGGCACGGTCATCCCCATGCTGTTCCATAAGATCCACATCGACCCCGCCGTGGCTTCCGGCCCGCTCATCACCACCATCAATGATCTGGTGGCTGTGGTGGTCTACTATGGCCTGGCCGCCGTGGTGCTGATCGACATGTTCCATCTGGGCTGAAATAGAGAAAGGCTGCTGCCGACAACTCCCTCAGTCACGGCTTCGCCGCGCCAGCTCCCTCTTGGAGGGAGCCTTGACGTAATGGCAATCTGTGAAAGCCTCCCTCATTGAGGGAGGTGGCATCGCGTGAGCGATGACGGAAGGAGTTTGGCAACAGCCTCTTTTTACTTATTCTGTATCCAATACCGCTGTGTCAGCGTTCCATCGGAGGAATCGAACTGCTCGTCCTCCAGCACGCCGCCGTTGGCGCGGATGGTCTTTGCTGAGGCGACATTGTAGTGGTCGCAGCAGATGCGTACCTTTTCGATGCCTCGTTCTTTTGCCTTTTCCAGCGTCAGGCGAAGCATCTGGGTGGCGTAGCCGTTCTGCCGCTCCGAGGGGCGGACGCTGTACCCGATGTGCCCGCCGTAGGTCAGCAGGTAATCGTTGAGCCGGTGGCGCAGGTTGGTCATGCCCACCAGATGCTCATGCTCGTCCAGAGCCAGATACTCCGTGGCGGGCACGAGACCGGCGGGGGTGGTGGCCGGATCCTTCAGTCTGTGCAGGTCAGCCAGCCAGGCATCGAAATCATCGTATTTGTCCAGAGCCGAGGTGCCGTCCATCCGGGAGTTGATGGCCAGAAATTCTTCCCGGTAGGCCATGACCTGTTCCCGGTCGCCCTCATCCGGCTCCCGCAGGTGGATCTTCTGGGGCGAGGTGTGCCGGGTCGCCGTGCGGAAATCCGGAGCCTTCATCAGGCCGTGGCAGTTGCAGTAGAAGTAAAGCACACCTGCGCCCCGCAGGGAGAAGCGGGCAGAGGCATCTCCCTCGGGGTAGAGCTTGACCAGCTGCAGCTTATCCCCGGTGAGGTAGGCCAGAAACGAGATGTAATGGTTTTTCTCCATGGGGTGGTGCAGGGTGACGAAGAGCTCGTCCTCTACCCGCTCCACGGTCAGCTGATGATGCTCGTCGGCATCTTCGGCTTCGGCGATGTCCAGCGCAGGCAGGGCGATGCCGCAACAGCTCACCACAGCCTGTCCGGTGGCGTGGAGCACATTGCCGCAGAGGGGACAGACGTAGAGCTTGCTCCGCAGCAGGTTGGCTGCCCGATTCCGGTTGATGATGGGTTCTCCCTGCATCAGCTCCAGCACGCTGACCCCCAAAGCCGCAGCCAGAGGCTCCAGCAGGGAGATATCGGGCAGACCCTTGGCGGTCTCCCACTTGGAAATGGTCTTGGCGCTGACAGAGAGCATTCCGGCAAGCTCTGCCTGGGTCAGGCCTTTGGCTTCCCGCAGCTGTCGGATGGTACTGCCGGTGACGTATGTGTTCATGTGTTGCCCTCCTGAAGTAACCCCCAGTCATTGCGGTGGGGTTGTTGTTACAAAGTATAACCCAACAAAAAACTCCACGCAACCTACGCTGCGTGGAGTTCGTGCTTTCAGGAATTATTCGGCCTCGGTCTCGTCTTCCTCGTCCGGGTCCAGCTCCATGGTGAACACGGCCTTTTTCAGCTTGCCGCAGCCCTGGGCCTTCAAGCCGGATTTGTACGGTTCCCCGGCCAGATAGAGGGCAAAGCGGCCCTCGCAGAGCATTCCGGCAATGCTGGTGCCGGCGGTGCCCACGGTGGTATCAGCGGCTTCGTCAGCAGGCCGGGTGGGGCTGAACTCGCCCAAGGACACTTCAAACAGCTCGCTGCCCTCGAGGTCGGTCTCAAGGGTCAGGTGGTTGTCGTGCCGGACAAAGAGGGCCTTGTCGCTGGCCTGCGGGGTCACGGTGCTCACCATGACCACAGCCTTGTCACCATCGATGCGGGTGCGCCCGGCGGGCAGGTTGTTGATATCCCGCGCCATGATGAACTCGATGACGCTGTCCAGACTGCTGCACAGGCCCAGATAGTTGGGGAGATTGTTCAGGGTATCGTAGATCATGGATCAGTCCTCTTTCGGGTCGGTCAGAAGCTCCTTGATGCTGGGTACAACGCCGCCCAGATTTTGCAGCTCCGACGGGATGATGATCTTGGTGGCCTTGCCGTTGGCGACCTTGGCCAGTGCCTCCAGGCTGCGCAGAGCCAGCACCTTGTCGTTGGGCATGGCCTCGTTCAGCAGGCGGATGGCATCGGCGTTGGCCTTCTGCACGGCGAGAATGGCCTGTGCCTCGCCCTCAGCCTCGAGAATGCGCTGCTGCTTGACGGCATCAGCGCGAAGGATGGCGGCTTCTTTTTCGCCCTCGGCAGCGGTGATGGCGGCCTGCTTCTCACCGTCGGCCTTCAGGATGACGGCGCGCTTTTCGCGCTCTGCCTTCATCTGCTTCTCCATGGCTTCCTGGATCTCGCGCGGCGGGATGATGTTCTTGACCTCCACGCGGTTGACCTTGATGCCCCACTTGTCGGTGGCTTCATCGAGGATGGCCGTGATCTTGCCGTTGATGACATCGCGGCTGGTCAGGGTGTGATCCAGCTCCATTTCACCGATGATGTTGCGCAGGGTGGTGGCGGAAAGGCTCTCGATGGCTGCGATGGGCTGGTTGACACCGTAGGTGTAGAGTTTGGCATCCATGACCTGGAAGAACACCACGGTGTCGATCTGCATGGTGACGTTATCGCGTGTGATCACAGGCTGGGGAGGGAAGTCCGCGACCTGCTCCTTCAGACTGACCTTTTTGGCGATCCGCTCAATGAACGGGATCTTGACATGCAGGCCGGCCGACCAGGTGTCGGAGTAGCTGCCCAGACGCTCCACAACGTACACCATGGACTGGGGTACGATGACGATGTTGGTGACGACGATAAGCAGGATGACAAAGATGAGCGCGAGGATCACAAACAGCATGATAGGCATAGAGACGCTCCTTTTTTAGTGGTTGATGGATTCGGTCAGAATGGGTTCCACGATGAGCAGGGTGCTATGGATCTCGGTGACCCGGCAGGCCTGCCCGGGGGTCAGGGTATCGCCGGGGGTGGCGCAGCGGGCGCTCCAGTCCACGCCGTCCAGCCGCACCCGGCCCGTCTGCTGGGCAGAAACGGGGGTCAGCACCCGGGCTTCCCGGCCAAGGGCGCGGTCACCGTTGGTGGGGGTGGGCTGCTTGTGCAGCCGTTTGGCCAGCGGCTTGAATGCCAACAGGCAGACCGCGCTGACCGCAATGAACACCACTGCCTGCACCCGGAACGAGTGGGTGAACAGGCAGCAGAGCAGGGCTGCCGCGCTGCCTGCCGCAAACCAGACGGATACCATGCTGAAGGTCATACCCTCCAACGCCAGGAACCCGACGGCGGCAAGGAGCCAGAAAATGGGGTCAATGGACATCGAACATCCCTCCTTATGATCCTATTATAGAGCATCCGGTTGGGGGAAGGTCAAGAGATTTTTGCTGAATTGTTGCGCAGAAAACAAAATGCGGTCATACATAATCATAATAGCTGTGGTTCGGGTTATGCCCCACCTCTTCCACCACGATGGTGAAGCCCATGGGATTCACCTCAGTGCTCTTGCCGCTGGCAAGGGTCTCCACGATGATATGTTCGGTGCGGTTGACGATGATCTCCGCAGTTTCCACCTTGCCCACCCGCTGGTAGTGCAGGATGCCGTCCTCGGCACGCAGGACCCGCAGCTGGCCGGTGCGGAAGGCCTCGCAGGTGTGGCGGAGCTGTGCCAGCTGTGCCAGCACGGGGCGCAGGCGCTGTTCGTGGGCATCCCACCGGAAGAAAGCCCGGTTGAAGGGGTCCCGGTAGCCCTGCATGGCGATCTCGTCGCCGTAGTACAGGCAGGGCACGCCCGGCAGGGTGTAGATGATGGCGTAGGCCATCCGCAGGCGGAGCAGGCCTTCCTCGTAGGCATCGCCGGTCACACAGCGGCCGCTCTGCCACGCGCGGCCCCGGCCATTGGCGGGCTCGTCAGCGATCACAGTCAGGGCACGCTCGGTGTCGTGGGTGGAGAGGAAGTTCAGGGCGGTGTCCATGGCCGGGGCAGGGTAGTGCTCGCAGATGGTCAGGATCTCCGTCATGGCCTGCTCGGCGGGCTTGCCCTTGACGAAATCCAGCACGGCGTTCTTGAAGGGGTAGTTCATCACGCTGTCCAGGCCCTTGCCCAGCAGGTAGGTGCGGCGCTTATTGAAGCCGAACTTGGTGGTGGCATCCTCCCACACCTCGCCCAGCAGGAACTTTTCGGGGCTGACCCGCTTGACGGCGGCGCGCACCTTCTCAATGAATTCGTCGGGCAGTTCATCGGCTACATCCAGCCGGAAGCCTGCCGCGCCACGCCGCAGCCAGGTGTCGATGACACCGCCCGGGCCGGTGATGAACTCCACATAGGAGGGGGTCTCCTCGTTGACCTCGGGCAGGGTCTCAAAGCCCCACCAGCTGCGGTAGCCACCCTTGTACTGGGGGCCGAAATCGTACCAGCAGCGGTAAGGGGAGTTGGGGTCCCGGTACGCGCCGCCCTCGCCATAGCGGCCCTCGCGGTTGAAGTAGCGGCTGTCGGAGCCGGTGTGGCTGAACACGCCGTCCAGCACGATGCCGATGCCGTATTTTTTGGCGGCGGTGCACAGTGCCTCAAAATCCTCGTTGGTGCCCAGCAGGGGGTCCACGTTCAGGTAGTCAGCGGTGTTGTAGCGGTGGTTGGAGTGGGCCTCAAAGATGGGGTTGAGGTAGATGAAATCCACCCCCATCTCATGCAGGTAAGGGAGCTTTTGCTGGATGCCCTTGAGGTCGCCGCCGAAATAATCCTCATTCAGGTGGCCGCCCACCTCGTTGGGCTGCCAGAAGGGCTCGGCGTGCTTGTCGGCCTGATAGATGCGGTCGGCAAAGGGCATGGGCTTGTTCTCCACCCCTTCGCAGAAGCGGTCCGGGAAGATCTGGTAGAACACCTTGCCCTTGATGCTTTCAGGGGTCTCAAAGTCCTGCTCATAGACCGTGATCTGCCAGCTTTCGCCATCCTGCCAGCTGATCACACCGCAGTTGTCGGGGCCGCGCACGATGCGGCGGAAGTCGGTGTAGAGGTCGAAGTAGTAGAAGTAGAGGCCCGGGTCATTCAGAGGCACTTCCACGGAAAAGTGGTTCTGCCTGGGGGTCTGGCCATCGAAGTTCATCCGGTAGTAGACGGGAACATCGAACTTGCCCTCTTTTTTCAGGACAAGGTGCGGGTCTACATAGCCCAGCTCCTCGGGGATGCAGAGCGACAGCCGGACAGTCTGCCCGGCGCGCACCGCACCAAAGGGCTGCTTGAAATAGGGGTCAAAACTGTTGAACAGACAAGACAAGTGGGGTCGTTCCTTTCTCAAAAAAAGCCCCGGTTCCGTAATGGCTCCGGGGCAGAGATATATTTGTGCTGAACCCTTCCGTCAATGCTTCGCATTGCCACCTCCCCTAGTAGGGGAGGCCTTGGCAGAACGGTGAAGTCTGTGCGTAAAGGAAAAGCTGTAAAACTTTCCGTAACGCCAGAGGCCCCACTATCAGGGGGGGCTGTCACCGTAGGTGACTGGGGGGTTGACCTTTCCAATTACTTCACAGCAGAAGCGTGCCAGATATCGCGGGCGTAATCCAGCACAGAACGGTCTGCGCTGAAGATAC
>ENA-UESS01001547-UESS01001547.1-human-gut-metagenome-genome-assembly--contig:-NODE-1547-length-10174-cov-13.093691_pt1 | contig 10174 bp, 6 predicted proteins | sample MGYA00243004_ERZ508005 | MGnify/ENA primary metagenome ERZ508005 (study PRJEB26167, sample SAMN06115471) | human gut metagenome | host: Homo sapiens | place: China:Guizhou | collected 2016-06-29...
ATAGGCATTATTCTGTATCTGAGATTCACGGCATGGGAGCTTATAAGCAGGATGTATGGCAATCCGTATGGGGCAGCATTTTGCTTATAAGGAAATGGTGAGCTTGCAATTGAGCGAGCGTAGTATGTTCCGTTACCCGCCTTACTACCGTTTGATCGTCTTGATCCTTCGGAGTCGGAATGAGGAGGCTTTGCAGGAAATGTCTGCTTTATACGCCGAGAAACTTCGTGCTCGTTTAGGTGAGCGGGTGTTGGGACCGGTTACGCCGCCTATCACCCGGGTACAGACGCTTCATATCAAGAAGATCGTCTTGAAGATCGAGATATCCGCCGGGATCGCTCCGCTTCGTGAGATATTGGAGGGTATTCATACTGAGATGCAAGGATATGTACCGTTTAAGCAGTTGCTGGTTCATTATGATGTGGACCCGGCTTGAGAATTGAAAATTGAAAATTAATGGAAAGGAGCTTAGTTATGAAGGAGGAGAAGGTACGGTTATTGTTTGTGTGCTTGGGGAATATATGTCGCTCTCCGTCGGCGGAGGCAGTAATGAAGAGGTTGGTGAAGGATGCGGGATTGGGAGATCGGATTGAGATCGATTCCGCCGGGATCACCGGGTATCATGAGGGAGACCGGGCGGATTCACGGATGCGGGCGCATGCGGCCCGTAGGGGATATGTGTTGGATTCGATCTCCCGTCCGGTACGTCAGTGGGACTTCCATGACTTCGATTTGATTATCGGCATGGACGACCAAAATATAACGGACTTGAAACGGATGGCTCCCGATCTGGAATCCGTCGCTAAGATACATCGGATGACTGAGTTCTCCCGGAATAAGTTGTACGATCACGTCCCGGATCCTTATTATAGCGGCGCCGAAGGCTTCGAGCTGGTCTTGGACTTATCTATCGTAAGGTTGCTAGAATGCCCATTGTAAGATGCTTATAACTGCGATTATAGAACCTAACAATGGGCATTCTAACAACCTCTTTTTGTGAGAGCGGCGATGACAGCCGCTCTCACTCGTGAAACCTTGCCTATCGGATTATCACTTTCTTCGTTATCTCATTGGATAGGCGGACGATATAGATACCGCTAGCCAAGCCATCTACACGACTGTCTCCGGCGGGAAGCCGTACCGTGCGGACTACGTTTCCGGTGAGGGCGATCACCTGCGCTGTCACGGAGACTGGCGTACGGATCAGCAAGGCTCCGCTCTCGGCACGGATCAAGGTAGCGTTTTCCACTTGCTCGATACCAGTCGTGGTATTTCTCACGATACCGGTGATCGCTACGGTCAGGTTGGCGGAAATATCGGCGATCGTGTACTTGCCGCTTGCGTCGGGGGTGAGGGCGTTTCCGTTCACGGTCACTACGGGGACGGACTGGTCATAGTCTGCGTCCAAGGTGAGGGTGAAGGAGAAGCCGTCGCCTTCGGTTACCGTATGCGCTCCGGCTGCCGGGGTGGTGGAGGCTCCTACCAAGGAGGGGAGGGTTACGGTATAGGTAGCGGGCTGTGGCGTTATGGGAGGAACGTAAGGCGTTACGGCAGCCGGGGCCGTGGCGAACGTCGTGGTCGTGGTCGTGCCGCCGTCTCCGGTTACGGTGGCGGTAACTAGGCAACGATACTGGCCTACGGTTCTCGTCCTGTAGGTATTCGAGGCGTTGCGCAGCTGCGAGTCGTCCGGGGCGGTAGACCATGTGCCGGCCTGTGCGTTGAAAATCTGCCATAGATACGTCAAATCCATGGCGGTGCCTTCGGGGGCGGTTATGCCGGCCTTAAGCTCCGCGTAGCTGTCAGTGGATGGTATCGGGGTACTTGCCGCCGGGTCTATCCGTTCGAGGGTGATGTTGCCGGGGAGTGTCACGGTGGGCACTCGTGCGGTAAGATCCGTGAAATGGCCCTTGTTGGTGACCGCGGTGTTGACAAGGTCGCCGGCATTCTCGCCGGGGGTGAGCGTCAATTCGTTGCCGGGCTCGATCGTGACCGCACCCAGACTGTTCGTGCCGCTCAAGGTGAGGTTGGTCTTCCCGGTACCGTTGATGAGGGTGGCCGCGGAGGTTACCTCGTTGAGCTTTATTGTCATATCGGTATCGGCGGGAGGGGTGAGGGTGAGTTTGTTTATGGTCTTGCCCTTCTCTCCGTTGATCTCTCCGTTGAAGTAGTTGTCGGTACCATCATCTTGTTGGAACTTGTTCTCGTCCGTTATCGTGATCTCGCCGTTGTCTGCCGGGGTGATAGGGGAGGCTTCGAGGTAGACCTGCGTGGTGCCGTTCATCACGTACCCATTGCCTTTCACGCCATCAGGCAGCGGTGTGGCTGTCCAGATGAAGGGGTTCTTCTTGCCGGGCGTGAGGTCGAGGGTAGCGCCGTCTTTCAGTTTCCACGAGATCGGACTATCTATCACGTCGCCTCTGTCGGTGGTGAAGGTGAGCTTGGGCCATGTGGCGGCAAGATCGGCCAGTATCTCATCGGCGGTCATGGTGGTGGTGATGATCCGGGTCTCGGTCGGCTGTCCTACCGCTTCTGCCAGCTCGCTCTCTTTCCATTGGGCGGTGAGGGAGAGATCGCCGGTGGAGCCTTTCGCCACGGTCGCTACCGTATTCCCGTCGGCGTCTTTCCAGCCCTCGAAGGAGAGGTAGGTATTGGCGTGCGTCGGCGTAGGGAGGGTGAGATCGTCCGATACTATGGTATATTGGGTGGGGCTGCCCTGCGGGAGGGTGCCGCCGGCCGGATCGTAGGTGATCGTGTAGCGGATAAGCTCGGCCTCGGCGGTAACCGTCACCGGCTGGGCGGGCATCGTGAAGCTACGCTGTGCGGTGTAGCCCTTGTCGTTCGGTGCCAGGGTCTCTGCGGTCGTAGCGTTGCCGTTGTAGGTGATGGAGCCTTCCGTCAGTCGGTAGCCTTCCTGCGGGGCGAAGAAGAGGTCTACCTTGGTCCCGTTGTAGACGGTCTGGCCGGAGGATACGGCGGTGTACGTGCCGGCGGCGTTCATGATCATTACGTCCAGCGTCGCTCCCTCGGCGGGTTGCTGGATGGTGAGGAGGTATGGGAAGACTGGGTCGGAAGGTTGCGCCTTCGTGCTCGTCTCCGGGGCTTGCGCCATCGCCGGCTGCGCCAGCAGGGCGAGCGTAGCGGCTAGCAAGGATAGGATATATCTGAATGTTCTCATATTTGTATCTGTTTTAGTGTATATAATATAATGTATGCTCTACAGGACGACCTTGATCGCGGTACCGCCTTGGCGGACGAGATAGATGCCGGAAGGAAGGGCGATCGTCGTCTCGCCGCGCAAGAGCGGCAGATAGCACTTCAAGGTCCCGCTGACATGGTATACGGCCACCTTCTCGGCATGGTCGGCGCTAAGGTGCAAACGTCCGTCGGCGGTCCAAGCGCGGAAGCTGTTGTCCGCCGGGATCTCGGCCAGCTCCGTACCCGTGACGATACCGTCCAAGCGGAGGCTCTTCAGCAGGGCTTGGGTGGCGGCATTGGCCACGACATAGCTCTCAAAGGGTCGCAGGGTAACCCGGTCCTTCAGCTCGAAGCGGCTGCCGTCGTCGCTGAGGACGTATATGTTTCGCATCTCCACATTGTACGAGGCCCGATTGCCCTTGAAGAGGAACACGCCCGTGTTGAGCGGCTCGGCGGGGCTGGTGGGCTCGACGGGGGAGTCGGGGCTGTCCTTGAAGAGGTAGGTATTGCCGTAATTGAGGCGCAGCGTGTCTGTCTCCGGGCCTTCGCCGGCGATCAGCACGGGGTCACCCGCGGCGAACTGCATATACAGGTTGTCGGGATCCGCCGGCTGCCAAGTCTGGCCGGTGGCGTCGGGATATCCGGTACGTACGTAGCAAGGGGTTCCCGCATCGCCGGCTAATTTGTCGGCATTATCGGCCGCTAGCGTGGTAGCCCGCCATTGGTTGCGGTTGGGGAAGAGGTGGGTGAAGCGGGCCGCTATGAGTCCTAGCACGCCGTCATCGGCGAACCGGATCTGCCCGCCGTCCTGCAGCTCGAGATCATTCACCAGTGGAAATACTCCATTTTCTCCTATCTTCCCTACCGTAAGGACACCCTTCTCGGTGACGCGTAGCCATTGGCCCGGCATGCTCGCGTCGAAGGCCGTCTCCTTGTCGATCACGATCCATGCGGGCGTGATTTCGCGCAATCCCGTGTAGCTTGTCAGCCCGTCGGGATGGGCGGCGGGGAAGGTGCTGAGGTAGGTTTGCTCCGGGTCGTCGGAGCGGTAGCCTTCCTGTTTCAAGCCCGTCGACTGATTCTCTAGGTAGAAGGAGAGCGGGTAGTTCGTGGCTATGCTCTTCATGCCTGTAATATTGAAGGTCAGACCATTCGGATTCTCCGCCGGTTCCGCCGGTTTGAGGTAGATGTAGCCAGACGGAGATTCCGGCCATGTGAGTTGGACAAGGCCCTTCACGGTGCCGCCGCCTTCGGGGTGGATGGCCTGCTCGGCGGCTGTCAGCGCCAAGGTGTTATCTGGGTCGGCGGGCGGCGAGATGAGGCAGGTGGCTCCCGTCTCTACCCGGAGCGCGTGGGTTCCGGACAGGAGGGCGTTGTAGGTGTTGTTTTGGAGCGTCACCGTCCCGCTCGCTACCGTGAGGGCCGTGCCCGTCGGGAGCTGGAAATTTACCTTGTCCAGCGTAAGCGTAGCCTCGCCCTCGGCATGGATGGTGGCGGGGATGTTGATGTAGGATGAGCTGCCGTTTGTCGTCACCGTCCCGTCGAACATCTTCTCGTCGCAGTACCATCCGTCCGCGGGGTCGAAGAAGAGGTCGATGCCGGTGCGGGTGCTGCCGTAGCCGTAGTCCTTGGAAAGGTCGAGCGGCTGCGGGGTGGGGCGGGTGGTGGTGGCGCCGGAGTATCGGCAGTATGCCCCGTCTGTCCGGAAGAAGGGGTAGTCTCCGTCTTTATAGGAAGACCCGCTGTAACGCCTGCCGGCATATAGCCGCTCGCCGTCGAGGGAGGCGGTATACCGCGTATCGGCCGCGGCGAGGAAGGCGTAACCCCAGCAGGTCCCGTCGGTCGCGAAGGTGGCCGCCGGCTCGTCGTCGCCTGCCGGGGTGACGGACAGCGTCCGGCCATCGGTCGGGGCGGTATCGAAATCCAGTTCGATAAAGCCGCTTACATAGGTGCAGAGCGCGTTCGCTTGCAGGTGGATCCGTGCGTTATCCCCGAACGTGATCGCGTCCGGCGAGGTATTGTCGTTTTTAAAGGCTGAGCCACCTGTTTTACTGATGACATGTATCTCTCCGTCCAGATGCATCCGGGCATTCTGGAAGTTGGAGATGGCGCCGATGCTGAGCGGCGCTTGGGCATAGACCGTGAGCGTACCCGTGCCCGCGGGAGATCCGTTTAGGATACCTTGGCTTATCTCCTGCGCATCGGCTACGGTCAGGGTGAGCGTGCCTAAGTTATAGATGAGGTCGCTCATGATCTCGATCCGGTTCTCCCCCTCGATCCGGAGGGTCGGTTCCGCGCCGGCCTTGATATAGAAGAGCTGGTTGAAACTTGAGGTTATGACGGCGTCTTTCAGCGTCAGCGCCGGTGGGTTGCCGCTGTCGGGATCGGCGGAGGTGAGTACGCTGTCGGAATCGGTGGAGGGGTGTATGACGAACTGCCGGCCTACCTCGGGCATCGTGCCGGTGATGGTACCGTTGAAGGGGGTGCCGGTGGTCGGGGCCTGCGTGTCGGATGCCCCTACTTTGTACACCCACGTGCCGTTTAGGTACGCGAGGTTGATGTACCAGTTATTGTTCAGGGTGCCCGGCAGGGTGGCAAGGTCGAGTGCCCCGGGAGGTTCCGCTTGCGCGCGGGCCGCTGTCGGGAGGGTGGCGATCAGTGTCGCGACACTGATCAGCAAGGCGAATATTCGCCTTGCCGGTAGGTGGATGTCATGTAATGATGTTCTCATGTTCTATGTGTATAATAGGGTTTATAAATCGGTTGTTTTTTCCGGCAGGTCCGGTAGCCCCTGTCCGGCAGGCTTGGCAGCCGTTGTCCTCGATGCTTGGCAGCCGTTGTCCGGACATGCCGGACAACGTTGTCCTCAGATCTCGTCCGGACTCTCGCTGTCGCCCCCACCGCCTTCTCCTACGATAAGGATGATGGGGAAGGTGTAGGTGCGGGGCTCTTTTACGTTACGGCTTCCGCTGTATTGCGTGGTGAGGCTCACGGTGTACTGCCCGTCGGCCAGCGTCGGCATCTGCACGATCACCTGCGAGGGCGAGTTGGCGATCACCACGGGTGCCTTCATCGGCGCGGCCCCTTCGGTGGTGGGGGTGAGGTAGACACCGATGGAGGGATCATCACCCTGTATCTTCAGGTTCACGCCACCCAGCACGAGGGCTCCGCCGGAGCTGAGCTGCCCGTTGATGGCCTTGGAGGTGGAGTCGGTCACGGTATTGATCACCGGACCTACGGCCGCCACGCCGTTCACCACCACCTTCACCAGCTTGAGGGTCTCGCGCAAGAGCTTGCCCATGGTGTAGGTGATGCCGAGGGCGTGCTTCCCGGGTTCGAACTGCGCCTTCTCGCCCTCGAAGGCCCCCTGCACGTTGACGAGGTATTGGCCTACGCCGTCCACCACGCTCTTGCCCTCGGCGATGGCCTGCACCTTATGGCTGTCGGCCATGTCGAGGATGTTGAGGATCGTGCCGTGTTGGTACTCGGTACGTGCGGCCACGATGCGTGCGGCGATGTCCGTGTTATACAATGTTCCGGTGATGCGCGGCTTGGCGGTGTAGTCGCCCTTGCGCTCGGTGAGCAGGTTATCGTACAAGTCTGTGTTGAGAATGATTTGTTCTGCCATGGTATTCCTTTATTAAGTGATTACTGCCGGCAAAGAACGGGGTTCGGGGTAAGAATGAGAGGACAAATCCGGGAAAAAAGAGGACAGATCTCGGAAAAATGCTCATTGTTGCGCCTGCCGCCGGTATTGGGCGGGGGTGACCCCTAGTATTTTCTGGAAGATACGTGAGAAGGTGCGGGAGCTGGTGAAGCCCGCGCCGACAGCGATCTCTTCCATGCTCCGGCTGTCGCCCGGCATCAACAGCTCGGTACGGGCGTGGTTCACCCGGTAGCGGTCGATGTATTCCTTGAGCGTGATGTTCAGCTTGTCCTTGATGGAGGTGGAGAGATACTTCTCGTTGGTACCGAGGGCACGTACTAGGTCTTGCCGGCTGAAATTCGGGTTGAGGAAGGGTGAGGAGCTGGCCATATAGTTTTGCGCTTGCTGGAACAACTCGTCCTCCTCGATTTCCAGCAACCCGCCGATAAGATCCTCTAGGTCCATCCGGTTGGGATCGGTATCGGCGTCGGCTTGCGGGGCGAGGTTGAGCCGCAGGTATAGTTGGTCGTACGTGTAATGGTAGTTGGCGTAGTGGATCGATACCGAGGCGTAGAAGAGGGCGAACACGAAGTTGACCGCCGTGTTATAGTAATTATTCGGGAAGAAACAGAGGCTCACGGCGGCGATGCCGATACCCAGCGCCCATAGGAAGGCACGGGTTACCCAGCGCAATTCCAGTCGCTCGGGTGATTGGGGTATCTGTTTCAGGTTACCTAGATAGATCGCCCGCTCCCGGAAGAAAAAATGCGTATAGCCCCCTAGCTGGACAAGGTATACGAGGCACGTGAGCGTACGTATCAGCAGGGGCGGGTTCCCAATATTATCCCACCATACGTCGAAACGATACGTATGGACATCCTCCCGGAAGAGACAAGCGATCGTGTAGGCTACGGTAAGCGCGATCGTAGGCATGGCGTGGAGGAGGATATTCCTCCGGGTCACGTTCTTTCCCCTGAATAAGAGGGTGAGCAGGAACGTGAACAGCAACGCTTGCGAGGCACTGATCAGCAGGATGGGGAAGTAGAACAACTCCATGATGGTTCGCTCGTCCGTGCCGGAAGACAAGATGAAGATATGCCCTATGCCTACCAATGCCGAGGCCAAGGCGAGATACTTGCAGGCCGTCCGGTATTTGGGGATCGTGCTTTCCCGCAAGGTCTTCAGCGACAACAGCAGTCCGCTGACCAGAAGGCAGGTAAAGGCTACGATCCCTGTCGAGGCTAAGTAGAGTAGGTGGTCGTTCATGCTGGTTCGCTATTGTTTTTTCAAGTCCGGATAGCTGATTCGGGTATGGAACATGGTTTTCAGTTTGTCTACGAATACGCTCTTTATGGTCTCCACGTCCTTGAAGGTCAGCGGAGCGCTCTTTAGCAAGCCGTCGGCGATCTGCCCGTCGATGATCTTGTTCACCAAGGCGCTGATACTCTCTTCGGTATGTTCCTTCAAGCTGCGGGAGGCGGCTTCCACGGAATCGGCCATCATCAGTACGGCGGTCTCCTTCGAGAAGTGATTCGGGCCGGGGTAGGTGAATAGCTCGTCGTTAATCGGCTTGTCCGGGTATTGGTTCTTGAAAGAGTTGTAAAAATACTTCGCCTTGCCACGCCCGTGGTGCGTACGGATGAAGCTGATAACCGCCTTGGGTAACAGGGCCTTCTCGGCGATCTTCACGCCCTCGGTGACGTGGCTGATGATGATCTGCGCGCTTTGGTCGAACGATAACTGGTTATGCGGGTTCACGCTCGATTGGTTCTCGGTGAAGAAGACGGGGTTGCTCATCTTCCCGATGTCGTGATAAAGGGCGCCGGTACGTACCAGTTGGGCGTTGGCGCCGATCTTGGCGGCCGCCTCGGAAGCGAGGATGGATACCTGCAAGGAGTGCTGGAACGTGCCCGGGCAAGTCTCGCTAAGCTTCTTCAAGATCGGGTTGTTGATGTTGGACAGTTCCACCAAGGTGATGTCCGATACGTAGCCGAACGTCTTCTCCAGCATATATACCAATACGTAGGTGAACATGACGAGGATGAAGTTGATGCCGAAATAGAGCATCATCATCCAGTTGATCTTATTCAGGTTCGCCTCTTGGAACAACGTGAGACTCATGTAGCAGATGGCGTACGAGAGGAAGATGAAGAATGCGCACCGGATCAGTTGCGAACGTTCGCTCAGGTTTCTCAGGCTGAACGTCACGACCATGCCCGCTATGGTTTGTAGCAACAGGAACTCATGCGGGAAAGGTACCATCAACGAGCAGATCAGCACGATGATAAGGTGCGTGAAAAGCGCCGTCCGGGAATCGAAGAAGGTACGTACCACGATCGGTACGATGGCGAACGGCAATATATATACGTTGAATAACGCGTAGGTAACACATAGTTCCGTAAGGATGCAGCTCACGAATATGCAGAGGATCAAGAATAGTACGTTCTTCCGGTTATGGAATATTTTCAAGCGGAAAGACCATAGGTAGAGCCAGAAACAGAACATCAGCCCGAAGACGAGCACGAATTGTCCGGCCAATATGATGCCTTGCGTCTGCGTGCCCCCGGTCTTGGCCTCGTGTATGGCCTTTAGGGAACGGAGCACGTTGTAGGTATGGTTGTCGATGATCTCGCCCCGGTCTACGATACGCTCTCCGGCTTGTACCATACCGTTAGCGATAGATACGCTCTGTAGCATATCCTCCTTGATCTTGTCGGACATGTCGGCGGCATAGGATATGTTCTCGGTGAGGTAGTTATTGATGTCACACGATTGCAGGATCGATTTGTCCAGCCGCGGCGGGCAGTTGTTGATAATGAACTCGTAGGCGGTGCGCACGGTGAAGAAGTCGCTCACGTAGCGGGGCTGCGCGACGGCGTTCTCCAAGAGGTTGACACGGGAGTATTCCTCTTTCCGTAGCTCGTCCAGATCCTGCGACGAGATGATACCGTTCTTGTATAAGTTGATCAGGCTGCTCTCTATATACTGCATGTAAGCGGGGGATACTTTGCTTCGCAAGTTATTGCCGTTATTGTAGTTGGCACGCAGTTTCTCGACCTCTTGCTTCTGGATGTCGGGGTTCATGCGGTAATAAGGCTCGAACTTACGGAGTACGCTGTCTTTCTCCGCTTTTACCTCGTCGTCGGTCTTGTAGATCGGGAAATCGCTCGGGGCGGTGAGTAATCCATATCTCCAAGGCTTGCCCTCATAGAACTGATAACGGAATTTTCCCTCCCGAGGGAAGAAGTAGGCGATAAGTAACGCGGTCACCACGAAGTAGACCACGGTCGGTATATTGTAATTCTTCTGTTTCATATAGATTCCTTTTTGCGT
>ENA-UESS01001552-UESS01001552.1-human-gut-metagenome-genome-assembly--contig:-NODE-1552-length-10151-cov-15.524419_pt1 | contig 10151 bp, 12 predicted proteins | sample MGYA00243004_ERZ508005 | MGnify/ENA primary metagenome ERZ508005 (study PRJEB26167, sample SAMN06115471) | human gut metagenome | host: Homo sapiens | place: China:Guizhou | collected 2016-06-29...
TCCAGACACAGCTGCTGCCGATGGTGATGACCGCGTTATCGCTGACGGCATCGCCGCCCTGGGCGTTGCCCACGATGTTGACGGTGCCGGTGAAGCTGCTGCCGTTTGTCAGGGTCATGTTCGGGGGGGGGGGAGATGGTGTCCGCGATGATGCTGCCCTCCAGGGCCTGGGCGTCAGGGGGCGTTCCGCTCCGTGTCCCATTGGGCCGCCAACTCCGGCGCGGCATCGGCCACGGCAATGCCCTCCGCCTGACGCTGATGGATGAACTCCCGCTCTGTCTGGGCCACATAGCTTAGCAGCTGCAGGACAATGTCGGCGATCAGCGTCCCGGTGAGATCCCGGTTTTTCCGAGTGTCCAGCAGGGGCATGTCCAGCACCACGATGGCCGCGCCCTTCTCCTTGGTGATGATCCGCCATTGCTCCAGAATCTCATTGTAATTTCGGCCCAGGCGGTCAATGCTCTTGACCACAAGGGTATCACCCTCTTTCAACCTGCGAGTTAACCGTTGGTAATTCGCACGCTCAAAATTCTTGCCGGACTGCTTGTCTATGAAAATTTGCCTCAAATTCAGTCCAAACTCTTCCAGCGCAATGATCTGCCGTTGTTCGTTCTGTTCTTTCGTGGAAACTCTCGCGTAACCGTATTCCATCAAAATCAGCCTCTTTCAAATGTTTTCAGCAAACATATTGTAAGGCTGCCACCAACCGCAGGCACCTCCCTCCGAAAACCTGTTGGCGGTGATGTTAACTCTGGTGGGGCGGTGGTTCAAGTCTTTTCTGCTTATTCCGGCGCTTTGACAAGTGGGGGCATGCAGGTCTGTGCAGAGGGCCTCGTCGCCATAGGAGGCGGCATTGACGCAAGCATAGCGTTTGTATGACAAACGCGCTTGCTGGGGAAATCCCCAGTCCCCCATGCCGCCCGCGGGCGGGAACTTCTCGGCAGCATTGCCGGAAAGTGAGTGTAAAAATCGGGTTCGGCAATATGGCCGAACCCGATCACAGCGGACTGCCCTAAAGCGCTTCAGACAACATTGTCAAAAGCGGTAGACGCTGAAAATCGGGTTCGGTGAATTCACCGAACCCGGTCAGACTTTTTGACAAGGTTGTCTGAAAGTAAGGGTTGGCAATCTTGCCAACCCTTACTTTACCAGATCGTCTCCCGCACCGCTCGAATCAGCGTCACCACCCATGACAGCGCCGCAAGACCCACCAGCACAAGGAAAATGCCGTCCGCCAGAGCGGTATGGGCCAGATACCACGGGCGGAATACCGTGATTACCAGTGCACCGTACAGCAGCGGCGCAGACAACCGTAGCACCTGTGCCAGACGGACGATCCCGCCCAGCAGCGCCAGCCCCAATGATAAAACAGCATACATCATGTTCCGAGCCTCCTTCTTCGATTTGTGGTATGTTACCATCGGCAGACAGACTTTATAAGGGTCTGTCTGCCGATTTTTTCGCTTTGGGTGTCAATAAGACACCCTTGATTGGACGGCGAGGGTGTCTATTGCACACCCTGGATTTCAATTTTTTTTGCAAAATTTTTGGATTTTTTGTTATTCACCATGCTGTTTTTTCGGGAGGGGTAGTGAGGGGGTATCTGAAAAAACAGAAAACCGCTCTCGGCAACATTGCCGGAAGCGGTCTGGAGGTGGTTTATGAACAAACAGACACATCGGACCTGCGTCCGCATGAGTGCCAAAGAATACAGCTGGCTCATGGAACGAAGCAAGGCGGCAGGGCTCCCGCCAACGCATGGCTCATGGAGCAGCTCACCGACAATCGTCCCATCATCAGTCGGGACGGCGTCATACCGGACTTCCTTCGCCTGCTCAATCAGAGGGGGCGGGAGATCAACACCGTGGCTCGTGCCTTCAACAGCGGATATGGCACGGCAGAGGGGCTCCAGCAAGCACTCGACTGTCTGAAGGACATTGCCCAGGCAGCATACGAGGTCAGGAAGGAGGGGTTCACCCATGCGCCATAAGCGCAAAAAGCCGCTTCCCAGAGGGAAACTGCGGGACAACAGCAAAAGCATCTCTGTCCGGATGACAGAGGAACAATTTCAAAGGCTGGAACGCTATCGGGAACTGACCCGCCTGCCGGTCACCACCTATTTCCGCAAGCTCATTGCAGAGAGCGAGATCGTGGAAAGACCCAGCCGGATCAGGTTTCGGCTCCACGAGGAAGTCAACAAGATCGACTCCAATATCCGCCAGATTTTGCGGAATCCCCGCGCAAAGGAACTGGACCGGGAGGCGGCGGACAGAATCCGTTTCCTGCTGGAACACATTCTCGAACAGGCCTACCACATAAACGCACACCATGATCTGAGCCACAAGGACGGGCAGTAAACACCCACCCGTTCGCCCCGTGCCGCCCTGTGCGGCGTTCTTCCGCATGGGCAGCGTCCCTGCCCATCCCCTCCGGCAGAGGCCCCCACAGGCGGCGTGTGGGCAAACTCGATAAACCAAATAACACAAGGAGAGCCTATGGAGCAAAAAGCCAATATCACCATCGACAATCATCATATCACCGTTGAGTGGATGCAGACAGCCTGCGGGCGGGAGATTCGAGTCATCTCCGTGTTTCCCCGGCATGGCAGCGAAACCGCGGAGGACAAGCTGAAAGCTCTGGCGGAACTGGACTTTCAGCATCGGAAGCTGTGTGCGTAAAGTGCTGGACATTTCAGGCCGTTCGGGGTAGTGTGGTGTCGCAATGCTCTGAACGGTTTGGCAAAGAAAAGGAGGGCTGTATGAATCAGTCAAACCAAATCAGGAAAACCGCTCTTTACTGCCGTCTCAGCCAGGACGATGGGATAGAGGGCGATTCGAACTCGATCCAGAATCAAAAAGCCATTTTACAGAAGTTCGCGGAAGATCACCATTTCCCCAGCCCCTGCTTCTATGTGGATGACGGTTTTTCGGGAGGAACCTTCCAAAGACCGGCGTTCCAGCAGATGATCTCAGACATGGAAAACGGCGAGATCGGGATCATTGTGACCAAGGATCTCAGCCGCCTCGGTAGAAATCAGCTCCACACGGGACTCTACATCGAGGAACGCTTCCCCATGTTCGGCGTCCGCTACATCGCCATCAATGACAATGTGGACACCGACAGCAGCGAGAGCAACGACCTCATGCCGTTCAAGAATTTGTTCAACGAGTGGTTTATTCGGGACACCAGCCGGAAGATCCGTGCGGTGCTGAAGGCCAAGGCGGAACGGGGGGAACGGCTGGGAACCAGAACGCCTTACGGCTACCGAAAGGACCCGGACACGAAAAAACTAATCGTGGACGAAGAGGCGGCAGCTATTGTCCGCAGAATCTTTGCCATGTGCGCCGGCGGCAGTGGCCCCAGCCAAATTGCCCGCATTCTCAAGAAAGAGCAGATCCTGACGCCCACCATGTACGCCTACACCAGGTACGGCATCACGCACACCTGTCTGGATACAGCACATCCGTATAACTGGTCTGACAGCGCCATTGCCAACCTGCTGGAAAACGAAATTTATCTGGGCAACACCGTCAACATGAAGTACAGTACGAAGTCCTACAAGGACAAACGGAGGGTCGAGCATCCAAGAGAGGAATGCATGGTCTTTGAGAATACCCATCCCGCCCTCATTACGCGGGAGGTCTGGGACATGGTACAGAGAGTGCGGAAGAACAAGCGCCGTCTGACCAAGATGGAAGAACAGAGCAAGTACTCCGGTCTTGTGTTCTGTGCCGACTGCGGCTCCAACATGGTGCTGCACCGGGCACATACCATGTCCGCCAGCTACAATCACTTTACCTGTCGCACCTACAAGAAGGACGGGGAAGCTTGCACGGGGCATTATATCCGGGAGTGTGTTCTGGACGAGATCGTACTGGAGGACCTGCGCCGGGTGACGAGCGCGGCGCGGGAACATCCGGAAAAGTTCGCCGCCTACATTGGCAGCAAGCAGTCCACCGAGCTTCAGCGGGAGATCCGCAGGCAGGAGAAAGAACTGGCCGCCATGCGGAAGCGGAAAATGGAATTGGACACCATCTTTAAGAAGCTGTATGAGGATAGCGTGCTGGGCCGTATCACCACGGAGCAGTTCCAAATGCTCTCCGGCAGCTACACGGAAGAACAGAGCCGCATCACAGCCGGTATTCCACAGAAAGAGAGTGAGATCCAGTGCCTGCGGGAAACGGTGAGCGGGACGGACAGCTTCCTTGATAAGGCGAAGCGGTACACGGATATCACGGAACTGACGCCGGAGCTGCTGCGGCTGTTCATTGAGAAGATCGTGGTTCACGAGAAAGAGGTAAAGTGGTCTAAACACGCTCCCCAGACCGTGGAGATCTACTACAACGGCATTGGCTATGTCGGCAGCGGTCAGCAGGATGTGGAAGAAGCACTGGAAGCACCGGAATCCCTACAAACCCAGGACACAGAGAAGCCCCGGCAGGCATCGTAAACACGATGACCTGCCGGGGTATCCCAGGAATCACTTGTTACCCCTGTGAGGGGGAAACAAAAGGCTCGGGGCTGTTTTTTGCTTTATCCAGTCCGCGTCATAACCGAGGACAAGACAGCAATATTCTTTCCCGCTGGTATTGAACTGCGAGGATGCCATATATCCGCCAGAGTCGCTGTCTAACGTCTGCGATACCCGGCTCACGCCGCTGTCACCCCATGTATAATAATTGTTCATGGAACCGATGCCGGACGAGCAGGAGGTCACGCCGCGTATGACCGTCGTTTTCTGTCCGCCGTCCGCGCGGAACAGCACCAGCACCGCGGGGCAAAAGCCGCATTCGACGCTGTTCGGGTGATTTTGGCCCGATAGACCGGTGCCGGTGTATGTGCCGAACTTCGCGCGGCAAATCTTGCTGTTGGCAATCGTCTGCGCAATGGCGGTCACGGTCTCCGCCTCCGCCTTGGCCGCCACCGCGTCGGCGTTGGCCTTGAGCGTTTCGTCGATCTTGCCAAACGCCGCATTGAAGTCATCCATCTTGATAAAGTCCGACTTTTCCCACTTGGGCAGGCCGTAATTGGCTGTTTTTCCCATCGCGTCCTCCCCTTTCACCACGCGCGGCGCACGACGCTCAGCACGCCGATGGCCTCGTCGATGCTCGAAAAGCGGTAGACGCGCTCGTCGCGCTCGCGCTGCGCCTTTTCGATCGGGTTTTCGAATTTCATCCGCGCTAAGTGCTCGCATTTTTCGATCTGGGTTCTGGGTCGTTCATAGGTGTTGTTGTACATGTTTTTCCTCCTCATTTTGTGCAGCCCGCGCATTTGCGCGGACCGTTTACAGCTATAAAGCTGTAAAGCGGTTTTTGGGACGAACCGGTGCAACGGAGGAAAAATTTTCCGCCTTGACAACGCGGGAAAGCGGGGTATAATGGAGATAGAAAAGGGCGCTGTTGTCATGACGGTTAGCCCTCAAAGCTGGTTAAAACAAATACTATGTTAACCGCTCGGTGGCCGCCGGGCGGTTAACACGCTTTTGGGGCTATGTAGGTCATTACCACGAGGACAATGACGAGACACAGAAGAAAACGCAGAGCATTTCCTCTTCCCATCCGCATCACCCCCTTTCGCAAGGGAGTGGCTAACCGCCGTTTACAACAGCGCCTACCTTTATTTTACGGTTTTTGCCGCATTTTGTCAATCTTTGCCGCCCGTTGGGCGGTTTTTTGCATTTTTTAGAGGGTTTCGAGCGTCAGCAGCGCGTCGAGCAGCGGCCACGCCTGTGTGAGCTCCCGCCCCGCCTGCCAGAAGCCCATGCCCTGCAAGCCCTTTTCCGCCGCGAGGGCGATCTTCGCGCGCAGCGAGCGCGCGTCCTCGAACCAGACGACGTGCTCGCGCCGCATTTTGTCGAAGTAGTGGTAGCAGGGCGAGCGCGCGGTTTCGTCAAACTCAATTTCCGCCCCCACCAGCCGCGCCCGCGCGACGGCCGCTTGCGACGAGAACGTCTCGGCCCGCGTGCGGCCTTTTTCGTAGGGCAGCGGCCAGTCGTAAGCGTACAGCGGCGCGCCGAGGAAGATGTTCTCCCCCGCCGTGACCGAGAGCGCGTAATCGAGCACCGCGCACACCTGCGGCAGCGGCGCGATGGCCTGCGGCTCGCCGTAGACATAGCCCCATTCGTAGGTCATCAGGAACACGGCGTTCGCGGCTTTTGACAGCAGCGCGTAGTCGTGCGCCTCGTAGAGCAGTCCGCGCTGCTGCGCGCTCGTCTTCGGCGCGAGCGCGGCGACGACGGGCTTTCCCTCCGTGTTCAGCGCCTCGCGCATACGGCAGACGAACGCGGCGTAGTCCTCGCGCAGCTCCGGCGGGACGTACTCGAAGTCGACGTCGAGGCCGCAGTATCCCTTTTTCGCCATCGTCTGCAAAATCTCGGCAAGGAGCGCGCTCTGCGCGCGGTCGTTTTGCAGGAGCGCCGCGGCGTTTTCGCTCGAAAAATTCCCCTCCGGCGTCAGCGTCGAGAGGTGCATGAGCGATTTTGCGCCATAGTGCGCCGCACGTTCGAGCAGGCGCGCGTCGTCGAGCGGCGCAAGGACTCCCGCGGGCGTGATGCCGTAGGTGAACGGCGTCAGATACGTCAGGTACGGCAGGACCGAGTCGAGCAGCTCGCCGCCGATGTAGGGGTAGGCATAGGCGTTCACGCCGAGCGTACCGAGCGGCGCTTCGTCTGCGTAGTCGATGGCAAGCACGTCGCCCTCGCGCAGAAGCTCGCGTCCGTGGAGGAAAAAGTTCCGCCGCAGGAGCGTCCTGACGCTCAAATCATAGTCCCGCGCGATGGACGAAAGCGTCTCCCCCGCGCGCACGGTGTGCAGTGTCTTCGGCGTCCGCACGACGAGCGCCTGGCCGATCACAAGCGGCGTACTCAGCGCAAGGCCGTTGTCCGCCGCGACGAACGCGGGCAGGGCGTCGTGCATCGCGGCGATGGAAGAAAGCGTGTCGCCGCGCTTTACAACATGAATGTGCATGGTCGATCACCTCACGCCATTCTATGCCGGATTTTTCGCGCTTACCCCAGCGCGACGTCCAGTATCATCATCAGAAGGAAGCCTACGAGGAAGCCGCACGTCCCCCGCCGTCCGCCCGCGCGCGGCAGCAGCTCCTCCGCCACGACGTAGAGCATCGCCCCCGCTGCAAAGCTCAGAAGCCACGGCATCAGCGCGTGGATTCCCGCCGCCGCAAGCACGACGAGCGCGCCGAACAGCGGCTCCACCGCGCCGGAGAGCACGCCGGTCCAGAAGGCGCGCCGTTTCGACTTGCCCGCCTGGTACACCGGCAGCGCCACCGCCGCGCCCTCGGGAAAGTTCTGCACGCCGATACCAAGCGCCAGCGCGAACGCGCCGGCAAGGCTCTCCCCGTCCGCCGCGAGCGCGAACGCGAGGCCGACGGCCATGCCCTCGGGGATGTTGTGCAGCGTGATGGCCGAGAGGAGCAAAAAATCGCTGTGCACCTCTCCCCCGCCGCGCCGCCGCACGAGCTCGTCGAGCAGGAAGAGCGTCAGCGCGCCGAGCACAATGCCCGCCGCGGCGGGCAGAAACGGCGGCAGGCGGCCCTCTGCCTCCGTCTGTTCGATGGCAGGCAGGATGAGGCTCCACACGCTCGCCGCCATCATCACGCCCGCGGCAAAGCCCAGCAGCGCGCCCTGCGCGCGCTCGCACACCTTGCGGGCAAAAAAGAACACCGTCGCGGCGCCCAGCGCCGTCATCAGAAACGTGAAAGACGTGCCGAGCAGAGCCAGCATCAGTGGTCGAAGCATATCCGTTCATCGCCTTTACGGTTTGTCAGGCGGAAAAGCGCCTGTATGCCAGTATAGGCGGCAGGAATGAAAAACGTGAAAAAGGGCGCGGAGAATTCTCCGCGCCCTTTTGGAGCAATATTGACTTACTGCATCAGCTGCGCGACCATGTCGGTGTACGCGCTGGGATCTTCGAGCGGCAGCCCCGCGATGAGGTTTGCCTGATCGTAGAGGATCTTGGCATACAGCGCCGCCTTGTCGCGGTCCGTTGCCAGCGCGGCGGCCATCGCCTTGACCGCCGGATGATCGACGTTCAGCTCGAGGATGCGCTCGGCCTTGATGGGCTCGGGCATCTGGAAGTTCTTGAAGTACTTCTCCATCTCGAAGCTGAAGCCCTCGCCCGCCGTCAGGCAGACGGGATGGGTCTTCAAGCGGTGCGAGACCTTGGCCTCCTTGATCTTGTCGCCGAGCGTCTCCTTGACGAACTGCATGAGCTCGGCGCTCTCGCTGTCGTCCTTTTGCTCATCCTCGCCGCCAAGCTCGAGGTCGCCGTCCACGATGGAGCGGAACGGCTTTTCGTCGTAGTTCATCAGCGCCTGCAAAACGAACTCGTCCGTCTCGCCGGTCAGGTACAGGACCTCGTAGTCCTTGTCCTTCAAAAGCTCGGTCTGCGGCAGCTTGTCCACGGCGGCGATGCTCTCGCCCGCGGCGTAGTAGATGCACTTCTGGCCTTCCTTCATGCGCTCGACGTACTCTTTGAGCGTCGTGAGCTTCTTCTGCGTGGAGGAGTAGAACATCATCAGATCCTTGAGCGAGTCCTTGCGGCTCTCGCCGCCGTCGCTCACGATGCCGTAACCGATCTGACGGCCGAAGTTTTCGTAGAATTTCTCGTAGCCCTCGCGGTCTTCCTTGAGGAATTTTTCAAGGTCGGCGCGGACCTTCTTTTCGAGGTTCTGGCCGATGACCTTGAGCTGGCGGTCATGCTGTAAAAGCTCGCGGGAGATGTTCAGGCTCAGGTCCGGCGAGTCGACCACGCCGCGCACAAAGCGCAGATAGTCGGGCAGCAGCGAGTCGCACTTGTCCATGATGAGAACGCCCGCAGAGTAGAGCTGCAATCCCTTTTCATATCCTTCCGTGTAGAAGTTGAACGGGCGCGAAGACGGCACGAACAGCAGCGCCTTATAGGTCACGCTGCCCTCGGCCGAGACGGTGATCGTGCGCTGGGGCTTGTCGAATTCATGCGTCAGCTCGGAGTAGAACTTGTTGTACTCCTCTTCCGTGACGTCGCTCTTCTTGCGCTGCCAGAGCGGCACCATGGAGTTGACGGTCTTCATCTCCTCGACGGTCTCGTACTCGGGCTTCTCCGGGTCGCTGCCCTCCTTGACCTTCTGCTCGGGCAGCAGCATGCGGATGGGGTAGCGGATGTAGTCGGAGTACTTCTTCACGAGCGCGTGCAGGCGGTAGGACTCCAAGTACTCGCTGTACTTCTCCTCGTCCGTGTCGGGCTTGATGTGCATGATGACGTCGGTGCCGACTGCTTCCTTGTCGCACTCGGTGATCGTGTAGCCGTCCGCGCCGGAGGACTGCCACTCATAGGCCTGCTCCGAACCGTATTTCTTCGTGCGGACGGTGATGCTGTCGGCGACCATGAACGCGGAGTAGAAGCCCACGCCGAACTGGCCAATGATGTCGATATCGGCGTCCTTCTTGTCCTTTTCCTCGGTCTCCTGGCGGAACTTGTAGGAGCCAGACGACGCGATGACGCCGAGGTTGTTTTCAAGCTCTTCGCGGCTCATGCCGATGCCGTTATCCGAGACCGTCAATGTGCGGTTCTCCTTGTCGACCGACACCGTGATGGCAAAATCGCTGCGGTTCATGCCGACCTTGTCGTCCGTCAACGCGACGTAACAGAGCTTGTCGATAGCGTCGCTGGCGTTGGAAATGATCTCGCGCAGGAAGATCTCCTTGTGCGTGTAAATCGAGTTGATCATCAGATCGAGCAAACGCTTCGATTCTGCTTTAAACTGTTTTTTAGCCATAAAAGCATCCCTCTCTGAATTGTATTTGAACCTAAGTATAGCAGGAAATTCCTGATATTTGTTACTAAACTCTTAATTTTTAGCACTCTTCGATAGCAAGTGCTAAAACAGGATAGTTACCTTTTATTATATATAAAGGAAGCTATCTGTTTCGCACAGGTGCGAAGGATATGCCGCCTGCGGGCGGCAGGGGCAAAGGGGATATTCTCTTTCGCAAAAGAGAATATCCCCTTTGGAACCCCAAGAGAAAGGCTTAGATTGGCAGTCTCTGGCTTGAACAACTCTGATGTCTCCGAAGTGAAAGTGCCTCGTGCGCGGCGAAGCCGCGTTAGCATTGCAAGACGATTTGCCTCTGCTCCTACTATCCGCTGTTGCGCAGC
>ENA-UESS01001553-UESS01001553.1-human-gut-metagenome-genome-assembly--contig:-NODE-1553-length-10151-cov-15.190193_pt1 | contig 10151 bp, 8 predicted proteins | sample MGYA00243004_ERZ508005 | MGnify/ENA primary metagenome ERZ508005 (study PRJEB26167, sample SAMN06115471) | human gut metagenome | host: Homo sapiens | place: China:Guizhou | collected 2016-06-29...
ATAGAGTCGACGGTTGCCAGTTCATTGTCCTTATCCTGAACTCAGCAGAACGATAGCCCCTACTCCTAAAATGTTTCTTGTTGTCTGTTTCATACTATTCTTTTTATTCTTTAAAATGTTAATATTCGACATTGTTTTAACTTTTACGACGTTAAAATAATAACAAATATCGTTCACTTATTCTACTTGTCACACTTTTTTGTCCTCTTTTAACAGAGAATATTTAGAGCTTAACAGCGGTTAACGACAACACCTGACAAATTTACATTCGTTGTATGTCAGATGGCTTTAACACTCTGACATTCATTCAGTAAAGTCAGATTTTCATGACACCGATTCCGGGCAAATCATTTAAGGTGATCTTTCCTTTCACTACTTCTACCCCTTTAAAGCGATCATTAGAAATAAGCAAGTTACCATCCAGGTCGGCAAAATCGACTAATGGCGAGAACTGTGAAGCTGCTGAAATAGCACACGAGGTCTCTGTCATACAACCCACCATCACACGCATACCGAGCGCATGCGCCAATGTTACCATCTTCCATGCTTCACGCATACCGGTACATTTCATCAGCTTAATATTAATTCCCGTGAAAGCGTCTTTCAAAGCAGCTACATCTCCCAAACGCTGCAACGATTCATCTGCAAATATCGGCAATGGACTTTGTTGCGTTATCCAGGCAATGTCGTCTAGCTTCTCCTTCGGCATAGGCTGTTCTATCATCACAATACCTTTTTCTTTCAGCCAATGAATCATATCAAGCGCGTATTGACGGTCTTTCCAGCCTTGGTTGGCATCTATCGCTATCGGTAGATTCGTTACCGAGCGGATGGTTTCAATCATCTCCTTATCATTGTCCCGTCCCAGCTTTACCTTTAATATATTAAACTGATCGGCGCACTCTTTTGTTTTCTCCCGTACTACATCCGGTGTATCAATACCTATCGTGAAAGTGGTAGAAGGCGTCTTTTCTTTGTTCAATCCCCATATCTTATACCAGGGAGCATCCAACAGTTTTCCCACCAAATCATGAAGGGCGATATCTACCGCAGCTTTCGCCGCCGTGTCTTTTGGCGAGAGCCTTACACTTGTCATTGATGATCAGCGAGCCTACTTTGCGGTCTGTGCCATACTCAAAGTTATGAACATCGCGCATATGCATCAATATATCGTAAAAGGCTTTCTCCTCAAATGTAAGACCAAGTTTACGGAAACTTTCTTTATCCTCGCCCAATTTGCTAAGAATGTCGAGTGCCTGTTGGGTGGCATTGCGAATAATCTCGTCCACCGTATCTTTCTGCGTCTGGGTAGCCTCGGCAGAAGAGAGTGTTGCACGACGATTGTGGTACTCCTCCAAAGTCTTTTTAAGCAGTTCCTCAAATTTCTCTGCGGCAAACTTGTTTGTATTCTTATATTGCGCAATGCTTCGACGCAACATCTTAATGAGCACTTCAAGACGGGTGGCAGGCAACTTAACTCCGTTGAGCTGTTCGATAAAGCCGGGGCTAAATATACTTTCCTCTACATCAGTGTCAAGTATGCTCACCACGCTGTTACACTGCAATGCTTCGGCAACCATGCGCTGCACTACGCGGTTCATGCTCTCCACATCGTGTTTCTCGCCCGAAGCCTTGCGAATATAAGTAGCGACACACATAAAGCACTGTGACAGCGACAACTGTTCGTGGTTCAGGGCGTTTGAAGGTTGACAGATGTCATAAGCGGTTTTCAGACGCTTCACGTGAGCCAAGAAGAAAGTCTTAGCATCTACCTCTTTAGGTCTTTTGCCCTCTTTGGCTACATTGTACATTTTGCTCAAAGTCAAAATATGCTCTGACGCTTTGCCAAGACATTCAAGTCGGTCAAGCGGTTTTGAATCTTTATCTATGAATGGTTTTAGGTCAAAACCTGCAAAGAGCTGCTTGATAAGTTCGAGTTCTACAAGCAACGCTTCTAACGCTTGCTGCACATCATCCTCGCTTGGACCAAAAGTATCACCGCCATATTGCTTCATGGCTTCCATCATATTATTGCGAATACCTATGTAGTCAATAATGTAGCCAAAGTCTTTACCTGGGTATTTACGGTTGACACGGCTGACTGTTTGTACCAATGTATGCTTTTGCAGCGGCTTATCGTTGTATAGATAGGTGAGGCACGGTACATCGAATCCCGTAATCCACATATCCACAACTATGACGACACGGAAGTTTGAGTATTCCTGTTTAAAGGCATTTTCAAGTGTCTTGGTGCGCTTCTTGTCACCAAGATAGTCGTACATATCTTTTTTGTCGTTTTTGCCACGGGTGGCAACCATGGCAATAGTCGGCATCGGAATCAGTTCTTTCATTTCTTTTTCAGGGACTACATAGCCCTCCGGTGCTTTGCGTTCCTCAAACCACTCGGGATGAAGTTTGCGGAATTTCTGCAATAATGCATAGCCAATTTCTCGCTTGCTACATACAACCATGGCTTTTTGTACCACACCGGGCTTATTGTCACAAGAGGCAGTATAGTGTGTTATGATGTCGGCTGCAAGGCGTTCCAGTCGTTCTTCATCGCCAAGTATCTGCTCCATGGCACTCATCGCCTTTTTACTTGCAGCTATGTCAGATTCGGTTGCTCCCTCCTCCGCACATCGGGTATAATAATCCTCTATCTCCTTGACCTTTTCGGAATCGAGTGTTACTTGGGCAATGCGTGGAATATACTTGATGTCTTTAGTAATTTCATCGTCCACCGCTTGTTGCATGGTGTAGCGGTCCACTATTTCACCGAACACTTGAATCGTTTCGGCGATAGGTGTACCTGTAAAGCCGACGAATGTGGCATTAGGAAACGCCGTGCGGAGTTGTTCGGCATAGGGTTTGGTTACAAAAGCACCGATTTTGCTTTCATCAATTATTCTAACGGCAACTGCACCTGCTGAGGTTTGTTCCACCTTGGCTTCGATGTCCTTATGTTCAACAACTTTGATTTTGCTACTAAGGCGAATTTGGGTGCGGTGGGCCTCATCAGAAAAACAGATGATATTACGGCGAGTGTTTAACTCTCCGATTGACTCACAGAATTTCTGAATGGTACAGATGAAGAATCCGCCACTGTCGCGAAGCGAAAGTTCGGTTTTGAGTTCTTCTCGGTCGGAGATGACTTTGACTGTGCCGAGTTGCAAGAAGTCTTGCGAGCGCAAGAACAGTTTTCCAGCTTGTGTCTGCAAGTCGTCGCGGTCAACAATCATAATGACGGTGGGCGAACCGAGCTCTTTGCAGCGCAACGCAAGTTGCCTTGCAATGAACATCATTGTGTATGTTTTGCCGCAACCTGTAGCTCCGAAGTATGTGCCACCTTTAGAGGTCTGCTCTTTAAAGGCACGACGTATGCTGTCACTCATCATTCGAGTGGCAAAGAACTGAGGATAGCGACACACTATTTCTTCCTCCCTTCCACTTTTTTCATCGGGAAAATAGACATAGTCGCGCAGAATTTCCAAGAATCTGGATGGTTCATGCACGCCTTTGACGATAGTACGTACTTGGTCTATGCCCTTTTGAGCCGAAGGATCTTCGTTATTAACCTTTTTCCACGCATAATAGTGTTCGTATGGCGTGTAGGTAGTGCCGAGCCGTGTGTTGTTGTCGGTAGCATCACTGATACATGATAGCGGACAATAACGCAACAAATGAGGAATATCACGCATATACCGAGTGTGTATCTGCTCGTAAGCCTGCGCTATGTCAGCATCAAGTTTGGTAGGATTCTTCAACTCAAAGATGCAAAGCGGTATGCCATTGACAAAAAGCAACACATCGGGAATACGCACATCGTTTTTCATGCCATAGGCAACCTCGAACTGATTGACAGCACGGAAGATATTGCAGTCTGTATTGTCAAAGTCAATAAAACGAATATCGAAGTTCACACCATCGCCATGACGGGTATAACGGTAGCCGTCGCGAACGAGCTGAAAGGTGTTGCGCAAACGTTCAAAGTGGCTTTGCCCGGGAACGTGACGCAAATAGTTGATAACCTCGGTGACATCGCTATCGGCCAAGTCTGGATACTGATTTTGCAAATAAACGCGCAAATCATTAACCTTAGGATCTTCGATAAGCAATGGCTCCCGGAGTTGACGGTGGATATTTCCGCCATTAGTATATTGCCAGCCCTCTGCTTGCAGCAAATCAATCAGGGCTTTTTCATATTCACTCTCGTAAAATTTTCCTTTCATGATGTCAACTTTTAAGAGTGGGCTGCCCGCTGCACTAAGGCAGGGCAAAGAGTCTTGAGTTTCTCGCGTGCGGTAGCGGCTATTTGTTTGGCGTTTTCCATACAATGATAGACATCAACGATTGCTTGCTGCACTTCGACAGACGGTAACGGAATTTGTACACGTTCCATTTCCGACCAGTCAAATGTTTCTCTTGCACTCCCCCAAGAATTGAATCGAGAATAGCGGTCAAATTCAGGGCGGTTGAGCATCAGAAATAAATACTCAGGTAAGAGTTTGTCGGTATCCTTACTGCGGAATACGACATAAGAGGAAGAAACGATTTTTGTTTGACTGGTATTGTTTAATGCCAACGATATTTTGCCGCCATTTCGAGAGGTAACGGTTACATAACAAAACTCATTTGGCTTAAATATTTTATAGGGAGTTAAAGATACATCTTTCATGTCCGCTTTTGTTGGAATGGCAGATTTCTCGTTGCTAATACCTGTAACGTCTTCAAGTAAATACATTCCTTCACTATTACGTTCATCTGATTGCTCAATATACTTACCGAGGGGAACTGAGGGATATTTAGCCCGGCAATCCACGATATATGCTTGACAGGCAGCAGACAGTCGAGGTATCAGAGCCTCATTCTGCTCGGCAAGAGTTTTCAAGCCGTTGTAAGTGGCAACCAATTCACGCTGCACCTCAATCGACGGCAATGGAATTTGTACACGTTCCATCTCTGACCAATCAAAAGTTTCCCTCGCACTACCCCAAGAATTGAATCGAGAATAACGGTCAAATTCGGAGCGATTAAACAACAGGAACATATACTCAGGGAGTAAGATATTCTCATCAGTACTGTGGAATACAGTGTATATTGAAGATATAAGAATGTTTTTTTCAGATGAATTAAGTGCAAGTGCCACCTTATCACCTCGACGTGAAGTGTCAGCGACATACGCAAATTCTGACAGTGCAACTATTTTATATGATAAAACAGACACTCCGTCCAGATTAGCTTTTGTCGGAATAAAACATTTATCCGTACTAATGCCTTGAACATCAGTTTCTGTTAAAGCACCATCGGAATTCCTTTTATCTGATTGCTCAATATACTCACCGAGTCTCACCCATTTTGTTTCACTTGCACTCATATCCCAACTGTTTTAGTGCGTTACGCAGCATTACATCATTCTCGCATTGGAGCGATAAAAGTTCGGAAACCGCAGAGGCCGTTTCAGTCAACACTTTGTCATAGTCGATATTGTTGTCGCGGTCAACGAACTCGATATAGCGACTAGGAACAAGAGAAAAGTTGTTTGTTTTCAGTTCCTCAAAGCCGACCGAGCGGTAAAGTTCCGGTTCTGCATAGGTCGCACCATTAGTGCCAACCGACTGCCAACGAAAGAAAATGTCGGCAGCTCGTTTCACTTGATCAGCCTTTAATTCCACTTTCTTCTTCTGTTCACCTTTGACCGGGTTTTCAGTCCATGAGCGTAAATCCATAAAGAGGATTTCCCCACGGTGATCGCGTAGTTGCCGCCCGTGGTGCATGCCTCCGCGCTTATTTTGATTGAGAATCCACAGCGTAACCGAAATGTCAGTGGTATAGAACAATTCACGAGGCAGAACGATAATAGCCTCTACTTTGTCGTTCTCTATAAGTTCTTGACGAATGGCAACGGTATCTTCATCACCGAGGGCACCATTTGCAAGCAAGAAACCAGCAATACCTTTGTCTGCCTTAAGTTTGGAAAGCATGTGGAGAATCCATGCGTAGTTGGCATTGCTCTCGGGAGGAGTGCCATAATCAGCCCAGTTCACTCCTTGTTGAGTAACATCTTTGGTGAACCAATGTTTGAGATTGAACGGCGGATTTGCCATGATGTAATCAAAAACAAGTCCGGCATGTTGATCTTTATCGAAAGTAGAAATAGGACCATCACCCAAATGGTGGGATATACCACGCATAGCTAAGTTCATTTTGGCAAGGCGAAAAGTGGAATCCTCCTTCTCTTGACCAAAGACATTTACAGTTGTAATGTCACCTTGCTTTGCCTCAACATATTTAGCGCATTGAATAAACATACCACCTGAGCCACAACATGGGTCGTAGAGAGTACCGTCGAATGGTTCGATAAAGGCGGCTATAAGCTCTACAATATCGTGTGGAGTATAGAATTCACCTTCTTCTTTAGTGGCGTTTACAGCGAACGATTTTAAAAAATATTCATAAACACGACCTATCAAGTCTTTTTCTTCACCGAAGACCTTGTGAGAAATCTTATTTACCTCATCAACAACCTTTTTAAGTTCATTGGATTGGATTTTTACAGAGGTAAACAAACTGAGTTTTACACAACCTTTAAGTGTATCACCACTATCTTCGATTGCTTGCAATGCATCATCAAGCGCAGCGACAAGATTAGATGCAGGCACGTTGATTAGCATCGACCAACGAGCAGCTTCTGGAACATATACTATATTTTTGTAGCGAGAGGGGGAATCAAGGAATCTTGCGATTTTCTCTTCATCAGTAATTCCTCGGTTGATACATTGCTGGCGCATCTCAGCTTGAGCATCATCAAATTTTTCGCCAATAAATCGGAGAAACACAAGCGTAAGTATCACATCGCGCTTATCATTGAGCGATGCGCTACCACGGAGATAGTCGCGGCAGTTAAACAATATGGTTTCAAGATTGAGGGAGTTCTCCTCTTTCTTTGTAGCTTTCTTCTTTGCCATAATCAATCATTATTACCGCCATTGATAAGTTGGCGAGGGTCAACATTCAAAAGTCCTGCAATCTTCACAAGCATGTCAAGAGAGGGTTGCATCTTGTTGGAACACCATCGTGAAATGGTTGCTTCGTTCTTTCCGACCTGCTCAGCCAACCATTTCCCAGTTTTACCATTCTCAACTAACACAACCTTTAACCTATTTATTTTTTGCGATTCCATACGTCTTGATTTTGCCTGTTAATTACAATACTTTGATTTACCATGCAAATTTAGCGATATTATCTGAAAATGCGGCATTGAGTTTCAGAAAAGTAGCATAAACGTCCATAAAACCAAGTATATTGAGTATATTTACATTCAAAGAGAAGAAAAACAAGCCAATGAACAAAGAAAACCAAATAATACTCTATCAGGACAATAACGATATAACTCGTGTGTCTGTGCGCTTTGCTGATGAAGACTTGTGGCTGACTTAGGGGCAATTAGTTGAGATATACCAAACAAGCAAATCGAATGTAAGCGAGCACATTAAGCATATATTTGAAGATGGATAACTAGCAAAGAAGGCAACTGTTCGGAAATTCCGAACAGTTCAATATCTCGTATATACAAGCGATTGAGAAGGCTGAAAAGGAGTTTGAAATCTACCGCAAACACGAAATGGAACTGCTAGAAAGCGATTTTGATAAGGAAATCAAAAGATTAAAGAACAAGAATGACAATAGTTCAAACTAATTCACTACCTTTGCCCTTGGAAACCTTCACGTAACCTTGCGCAGAACAACGCAAGTCATTGGTGGAACAATCGGAGGAGATTACAGTTGAGTGGCTTTTAGAAAAGGATGATATTCAACCACTTGGAAATAAATTACGATTCCTGGTGGCACCACTTTGAAGAAAAAAAGGCAGTAAAATCCTGATTTCCAAACGAAATCGGGATTTTTTGTTTTCCGGCGGGACGCAAAAAATGGCAAAATATTACGATTGCTGGTGTTCCAAAAGGTGGAGCAAAATAGGTGGAGCAAACATCTCCACCGAATAAGATTCTTTCTCTCTGAATTGCAGCATTTTGCGTATCAAGAAAGCGTGTATGGTTTCCTACTTTTGTACCACGAATAAAACTGTAGGAACATGAAACGAGACTTATTCAAAGTGCTTTTCTTTCTCAAGAAAGCCAAACTGCTGAAAAACGGAGAAGCCTCCGTGTGTATGCGCATCACGGTGAACGGAGCACGAGTGGAAACCAACATCCGCAAGAGTATCGACCCGGCTTTGTGGAATCAGGCGAAGGAGCGCGCCAAAGGCAAAAGCCGCAAGTCCTGCGACTTGAATGCCTATATTGAAGAGGCCAGAATCAAACTGCATGGTATCTTCAACGAATTGGAAAGCGAAGGCATTCCCATCCATGCACGTCTGTTGCAGGAAAAGTTCTTCGGACAAGACCAAGTGCCCGAGGTTGTCCGCACTCTCATTCAAACCATCCAAGAACATAACGACCAATGCCGTGAACTTGTCGGAAAGGACTATGCCCTGATTACCGTCCGACGTTATGAAAGCTGCAAGCGTTATCTTGCAGAACTTATTAAACAGAAATACGGCAAGGAGGATTTGCCATTGTCAGAAGTCAATGGCGAACTGGTGCGTGCTTTTGAGTTCTACCTCAAAACCCAAAAGGAGTGCCAGCAGAATACGGTTATCCGCTACATGAAGTGCTTGAAGAAGATAACCAATCTTGCGCTTGCTAACGAATGGATTACCAAAGACCCCTTTATCGGCATCAAGTTTCATGAGACAGAGGTTATCCGTGAGTTCTTGACAATGGATGAACTACTCACTATCTATCACAAGGAATTTCCGTTAGAGCGTATCACCATTGTCCGTGATGTCTTTATCTTTGCAGCGTTCACCGGATTAGCATTCATAGACGTACAACAACTGGCACCGGAACATATCGTGGAAGATTCTAATGGCAACCTATGGATTCGCAAGCCTCGCCAAAAGACGAAGAACATGTGCAACATTCCTTTGCTTGATATCCCATTGGAGATTCTCCGTAAATATGCGGAACATCCGGCTTGCCAAAAGAAAAACAGGCTGCTGCCAGTTCCCTGCAATCAGAAAATGAACAGCTATCTGAAAGAAATCGCAGACTTATGTCTGATAAACAAGACCTTGACCACACACGTAGCTCGTCACTCGTATGCGACCTCTGTATGTCTCGCCAACGGTGTGAGTATTGAGAATGTAGCGAAAATGCTCGGCCATTCTAATATAAAAATGACCCAGCACTATGCCCGTGTGTTGGATTCCTCCATCCTGCGCGATATGAATAATGTAAAGAACATGATGGCTAAAGTAATGGGATGAGTATGGAAAGAGGAATAATCACAATCAGTAAAAACGGAGTGGTGAGTGTTCCCTCTGCACCTATATGGATGACCCAATTTGAGATAGCCGACTTGTTCGGGGTATTCTCGTGTGAAGCTCGTAAGGCGATACACAGCATCTACAAGAACAAGGAACTGAACGAAGTGGACACAATGAAGTATGTCAAGCAACCCGATGGAATCAGTTATGATACTTATAACATTGAAATGATTATAGCCGTTGCATTCAGAGTACGCAGTAAAGAAAGTGCATTGTTCAGACGGTTTGCAATAACTGAAATCTGCGCCACTAAAAGAGCAACACCGATAACATTGCTCGTTTCCTGTAGCAGAGGAAGCAACCTATGGTATAGTTGAGGCTCATCCCGCCAACCACCTGTTCCCGATGCTCGGATGCAAAGGTAGCGTATGGCTCTGATGGCAGCGGAAAGGTCAGGCGGCAGAGCCGTTTCGGGCTGAATCTTCCTCCTATGGAGCGTATTCAGCCCGAAAACCTTGCCCTGCCTGCCACACGCTTGAAAGGCATCCGGCAACGGAAACAAGCGACTGACGGGAAATCAGAAGACAAGAAAAGGAACGGCTTACAGGTGAAGCAGAATTTTGATACTTCATCCGTAAGTCGTTCCTTTTTTCTTTTCGCTGTAAGTCCATTGCTATCGCAAATTATAGGGCAGACGGCAAACTGCGCTCCTTCAAGGAAATCAGATGACCGTCTGTCGGTAGGCGGAGCGGTAGAATTCTAAGATAAAACCAAATAAAAGCTGCAAAAAGTTTCATGCCCGGAAATTGTCATTTTTTGTCGT
>ENA-UESS01001555-UESS01001555.1-human-gut-metagenome-genome-assembly--contig:-NODE-1555-length-10149-cov-8.714158_pt1 | contig 10149 bp, 9 predicted proteins | sample MGYA00243004_ERZ508005 | MGnify/ENA primary metagenome ERZ508005 (study PRJEB26167, sample SAMN06115471) | human gut metagenome | host: Homo sapiens | place: China:Guizhou | collected 2016-06-29...
TCTGTCAGCAGATGGTAAAGGGAATCAGTTCCTTCAGCCTGATGGCGGTACCGTTCTTCATCACGATGGGCGTGCTGATGGGTACCGGTGGTATATCCGATAAACTGATCGCACTCGCCGATGCCTGCGTAGGCTGGATGACCGGAGGAATGGCAATGGTAAATATCGTTGCATCCTATTTCTTCGGCGGTATTTCCGGATCTGCATCTGCAGATACGGCTTCCATCGGAAGTATCATGATCCCGATGATGGTAGATCAGGGATACGATGATGATTTTTCGACGGCGGTTACGATCACTTCCTCCTGTGAGGGACTGCTGGTTCCGCCAAGTCATAACATGGTTATCTATGCAATGTCCGCCGGCGGTGTATCGGTAGGAAGCCTTTTCCTTGCAGGATATGTGCCGGGCGCACTGCTTGCGATCTCCTTAATGATCGGATCCTACATTATCTCGAAAAAGAGACATTATCCGAAGGGGGATAAGTTCAGTGTCAAGAGACTGTTAAAACAGCTTGGAACTTCTTTCTGGGCATTGGCAGCAGTTGTAATCGTAGTTGTCGGCGTTGTAGCCGGATGGTTTACCGCGACAGAGTCCGCTGCGATCGCAGTATTCTACAGCTTGATTGTCAGTGTATATATTTACAAGGGTCTTACCTGGAAGGGTGTCTGGAAGAGCCTGGAGCAGTGCATTGATACATTGTCTATCGTCCTGATCTTAATTTCGACATCCAGTATTTTCGGTTACTGCCTGACGACACTTCATGTGCCGGATCTGGCTGCAAAGGCAATCATCGGATTCTCGAGCAACCCGATCGTGATTGCACTGTTAGTGGATTTGATTCTGCTCATTTTAGGATGTATCATGGATATGGCACCGATCATCCTGATCGCGACACCGATCCTGCTTCCGATCGCAACCTCCATCGGTATCGATCCGGTACAGTTCGGTATCATCATGGTATTAAACTGTGGTATCGGCCTTCTGACACCGCCGGTTGGATCAGTTCTTTTCATCGGTTCTGCAGTCAGCGGTGTAAAGATGGAGCGCGTGGTAAAAGCAACCCTCCCGTTCTATCTGTGCATGATCGTTGTATTATTACTTCTGACCTTTATACCGGAATTAAGTATCGGACTTCCGATGTTACTTGGAACGTAAAGGGAGCCAGTTTGTGAATACAGAGGAGATGGCATATGGAATATCAATATAAATGCAGAATTACGGCATGGGATTTTTTCCGGCTTACCATGCGTCAGACCTACCGCTCCATGGCGGGGATGTGTAATCTGGTATTTACGGTGGCGATGATCCTTCTTACGGCAAAGTTCTGGAGTCAGTCGGAGGAAGTCCTGCAGGTTCTGATGCTGATCGGATGCCTGCTGTTCCCGGTCATCCAGCCGGCGGCAATCTATGCGAAAGCCAGGCGTCAGGCGGCGGCTGTACCGCAGGATGTACAGCTTACCTTTGATGAAAAGGGACTGCTTGTTACAACCGGAGGAGAGAAACAGCACCTGCCGTGGAACCGGCTTCGGGTGACAAAGCAGCCCGGAATGGTGCTGGTGCTCTCGGGAGCCGGAAGCGGTTACATGCTCACCAACCGTGTGCTTGGAGCCGACCGGGAGGCGTTTTGGTCCTTTGTACAGAGCAAAGTGGAACAGAATAGATAAAGCAAATATGCAAAGCTGTATTTACGGAGTGTATAGAGAGAACAGAGAGGCATGGGAAAAACAAGCGTGAGAAAGAGGATAAAACAGTTCTGGCAGGCACTTACGATCAAAAAGAAAATAGCGACGTTTACCGGGACAGTATTTCTCATCATTGCAGTCTCTGTTCTTTTTAATGTATGGGTTGTCAAGTTTTCCCTAATCGACTTTAACCGGATTTTACAGGATAACGCAGCGGTGAGCGAACTGGCACAGGCGCTCGAGGAAGAGAGTATCCAGTTTGAGACATACATAAAGGGCAATCGCGAGGAGAGAGAAAGTCTGGATATTGCGATAGAACGAACCGGAAGAGCGGTGGAAAAGCTTCCGTTCCGCTATTCTGAGATTGGAGAGCAGCGCTACGCAAAGACCTGGTCGATCAAGAGCTGTTATGAAGTGTACTGCCAGAAACGGGATATTATGCTGGCGATGGGTGAAAACTATCCGGATTATATCAGAAGTCTGTATGAAGTCTACGAGATGCAGGACTATCTCGAGGAATATGCGGCAACGCTGATGAATGAGACGATAGAAGATGGCGACAGCCTGTACCGCAAGAAGGTGCCCATGCTCGTGTGTATGCCGATTGTGGTTGTGGTCTCCGGAATCATTCTGGTGACCGGCATGATGGAATTGGCAGCACTGATGAACCAGACGATTATCTCACCTGTTGTTGCACTTGTGAAAGCGGCACAGCGCATTGCCGCCAACGACTTTTTCGTGGAAGATGTGCAGGTGCAGAATGAGGACGAGCTTGGAGAACTGGTGCATGCGTTCAACAAGATGAAATACGCGACAGGCGAATACATTATGGCGCTGGAAGAAAAGCGCAAGACGCTGGATCTTCTGCACGAGGAGGAGCTGGGAAAGCTGGAGACGGAGAAACGCCTGGAGATGATAAAGCTGGAATTGTTAAAAAGCCAGATCAATCCGCATTTTTTGTTCAACACGCTAAATGTCATCAGCGGAATGGCAAAGCTTGAGGAGGCAGAGACGACCGAAAAGATGATTCTGGCGCTCAGTTCCCTGTTCCGTTACAATTTAAAGACACCCGAACAGTCCGTTCCGCTGGCAAAGGAACTGAACGTGGTTGCAGATTATATGTACCTGCAGCAGATGCGCTTCGGGGAGCGGATCCGTTATGAATTAAACTGTAAGGTGGAACAGGAACTGGTCATGGTTCCGGCATTTACCTTTCAGCCGCTTGTGGAAAATGCAATTATCCACGGAGTTTCCCCGAAGGAGGAAGGCGGAAGCATCCGCATTGTGGTCAGACAGAAGGAAATGCGGCTGCACATAGTGATCGGGGATGACGGGATCGGGATGACGGAAGAGGAACTGCAGCAGTTAAAGAGCCGCCTTAAGACGGACGATGCCAGACACAGCGGAATCGGTCTCGGCAATGTGTACCGGCGGATCACTGCCATGTATGCGGACGGAAATTTTGAGATATACAGTAAAAAGAATGCGGGAACAGTAATTTTTATAGATATTCCATGCAGAGAGGAAACGGGGGATATGACATGAAACGAGTGCTGATAGCGGATGATGAACCGATTGAGAGAATGATTGTAACCAGAACCATCCAGAAATATTTCCCGGAGGAGCTTGCGGTTGTGAGTGCGGCCAATGGAAGAGAGGCGGTGGAACAGTTTTTTGCCGAGAACTGCCAGATTGCGCTGCTGGATATTGAAATGCCCGGAATGAACGGGCTGGAGGCAGCGGAGCAGATTCGCGAGAGAGATAAAAACTGCAGCATTATTTTTCTGACGGCATTTGATGAATTTAACTATGCCAGGCGTGCGATTGCCGTCCGCGCCATGGAATATCTGCTAAAGCCTGTCGAGGATCAGGAACTGGAGGCAGTGCTTGCGGAGGCTATACGGATTGCCGATGAGCATACGGATGACCGGGAGGCAGGAGAGAAGAAGGAAGATGAGCCGGTTTTTGCCGAACGGGACTGTCATGAGGACGCGGCGGATACGGAGCGCTCGAGAATCCGGCTGCAGGCGGTTGCCGGGAATATCCAGGCGTTCATTGAACACAATTATATGGACGACATTTCTTTGCAGACGGTGGCAGAGGCCATGAACTACTCCGACGCCTATTTCTGCAAGATTTTCAAACAGTGTTTTGACAAGAACTTTATTGTCTATCTCTCGGAGTATCGTGTGGCAAGGGCAAAAGAACTGCTGGGTGACGTCCTTATCAATGTAAAGGATGTGAGCCAGAAGGTAGGCTACCGTGACTCCAACTATTTTGCGAAAGTATTCAAACGGATTGCCGGCGTCACGCCGACGGAATACCGGACGCAGGTATTAAAGGAGGCGGGGGAGCGATGAGACGGATATGCGCGGCGGCAGCTGTGGCTGGAATGTTGATACTGCTCACACTGTCTGCCTGGAAAAATCACACGTATCCCTCCAAGACAGAGATGGAACCGGAATATGTGTTTTCCTATGCGGAAAATCAGCCGGAGGACTATCCGACGACACTCGGTGCCAAGTATTTTGCAGAACTCGTGGAGGAGCGGACAAACGGCAGAATCCGGATTCTGGTGCAGCCGGTCGGGGTGCTAGGGTCAGAGAATAAAGTCATCAAACAGATGCAGTACGGCGGGATTGATTTTGCGCGTGTGTCGCTGGCGCAGCTTGCGGAATATATTCCGAGCCTGAATGTGCTGCAGATGCCCTATCTTTATACGGATTCCGACCATATGTGGAGAGTGCTCGACGGGGAGATCGGGGATGCGTTTCTGGAGAGTGTCAGCGCGGATGATGTCATCGGTCTGTCCTGGTATGATGCCGGAGCCAGAAATTTTTATAATTCTGTAAAACCGGTTACCTGTCTGGAGGATCTGAAAGGCATGCGGATCCGTGTGCAGGAGTCGGATCTTGCCGCTGATATGGTGGAGGCACTTGGAGCCACAGCGATTCCGATTGCCTACGGGGATGTTTACGCCAGCTTAGAACAGCAGGTAGTCGACGGTGCGGAGAATAACTGGCCGTCCTATGAGGCGATGCGTCACTATGAAGTTGCAAAATATTATACAGTGGACGAACATACCAGGGTGCCGGAAATGCAGATCTGCTCCGCGTATACCTGGCAGAAGCTGTCGCCGGAGGATCGGGAAATTATCGCGGAATGTGCCAGAGAATCGGCGTTCTACGAACGTGAGGTGTGGACACAGCGCGAGGAGCAGTCGCGCAGCATTGCCATTGAAAACGGCACGAAAGTGGTGGAGCTTTCCGCTGAGGAAAAAAAGCGGTTCCAGAATGCCGTGTACGGGGTATATGAAAAATACTGCGGGGATGACATGGGACTCATCAAAGAAATTTTAAAAGAAGGATCGTAATGCGGCGGGCAGAATGTAAAAACAGCGAAGAAGAATGCTGCATACAGATAAAACAAAAAGAAAAAGGGAGATGGAGCAATGGAGAAAACAGTAAAAAATCAGGTGTGGAACTTTAATGACAGGATCGATGCCGAGGTGTGCGCCGAGGGCGTGGAACGCAAGATTTTAGCGTACACGGATGAACTGATGTGTGTGGAAAACCACTTCAAAAAAGGAGCGGTCGGCGCACTGCATCATCATCCGCATACGCAGATCACATATGTGGTGTCGGGAAGCTTTGAATTCGAGATTGACGGCGTCAGAAGAGTCATCAAACCGGGCGACGCACTGTTAAAGCGCAACGATATTGAGCACGGCTGCGTCTGCCTGGAAGACGGCATCCTCTTAGACATCTTTACCCCGATGCGGCAGGAGTTTGTATAAAACTAATCCCGCCGGAACAAATCTCTTGTGTAGACTTTGTCTTTTACATCATCGAGACAGGAATCATAGCGGTTGGCGATGATGCTGTCGCTGATCTTCTTAAACTCGTCGAGCCGGTTGACCACCTTGCTTCCGAAGAAGGTGGTTCCGTCTTCGAGTGTCGGTTCGTAGATAATCACGGAGGCTCCCTTTGCTTTGATGCGTTTCATGACGCCCTGGATACTGCTCTGCCGGAAGTTGTCAGAGTTGGATTTCATCGTCAGGCGGTAGACGCCGATGGTGACCGGATGCTCCATGCCGGAATTGTAGGTGTTGGCGGAGGCGTAGTTGTAGTATCCTGCCATCTGTAGAACGCGGTCGGCGATAAAATCTTTGCGGGTGCGGTTGCTCTCCACGATTGCGCTCATCATGTTCTGCGGAACGTCATTGTAATTAGCCAGAAGCTGTTTGGTGTCTTTCGGCAGACAGTAACCGCCGTATCCGAAGGACGGGTTGTTGTAATGCGTGCCGATTCTCGGGTCGAGACATACGCCGTCGATGATGTCGCGTGTGCTTAGGTTTTTCGTCTCCGCATAGGTGTCAAGCTCATTGAAATAGGACACGCGCAGCGCCAGATAGGTGTTTGCAAAAAGTTTGACGGCTTCCGCCTCGGTAAATCCCATGAAAAGCGTCGGGATATTTTCCTTGAGGGCGCCCTCCTGCAGCAGTGCGGCAAAATTCCTTGAAGCGGCCACAAGGCGCTCGTCGTCGGAGTCGGTTGAGACGATGATCCGGCTCGGGTAGAGATTGTCATATAACGCCTTCGACTCGCGGAGAAATTCGGGGCTGAAGATGATATTTGCGGTGTGGTATTTTTTGCGTACCGATTCCGTGTAGCCGACCGGGATCGTCGATTTGATGACCATGACCGCGTCCGGATTGACGGAGAGAACCAGTTCAATCACGGCCTCCACAGCGGAGGTGTCAAAATAATTTCTGGTGCTGTCGTAGTTGGTCGGTGCGGCGATGATGACGTAATCGGCGTCCCTGTATGCTGCGGCGCCGTCTAAGGTGGCGGTGAGATCGAGATCTTTTTCGGCGAGATATTTTTCAATGTAATCATCCTGAATCGGGGATTTGCGCCGGTTGATGAGGTCGACTTTTTCCGGAAGAATGTCGACTGCCGTCACATGGTTGTGCTGTGCGAGCAGGGTGGCAATGGAGAGACCGACGTAGCCGGTGCCGGCAACCGCAATGCGTAACGGTGACGGGGAGGGAAGCCTGTCGTGCGCGGTGTCGGCGAAGACGCTGTCCGGCTCAAAGCCGAGCACTTCTCCCAGCTGTTCTAACTGCGGGATGGACGGGATAAAATCCTGTTTTTCAATTCTTGAGATCAGGGCGCGGTTGATCCCGGTCGCCTCAGCGAGAGCCTGCTGCGTCATGGACTTCTCTTTTCTCTTGCTGGCGACGAGGTCCGCCAGAATCACAGATGATAATTTCTTCATGAAATCTCCTCCTTGCATGTTATTTAAAATAACTATATCTGGAAAAATAATCTGATAAAATCATACCACAAGGCGAAAATAAAAGCAATATTGGATAATGATGATATTTAAAATAACAAAATGAAGCAAAAAGGGAGAGTGGATGTAGAAGAACTGTACCGCGGAGGAAAGTTCTGGTTGAGAAACAAAAAAGAAAACACTATAATAAGAATAAGTGGGGCGAAGGGCTCTGCATGAATGACAGGAACAAAAGAGGATTGGAATAAGGGGGAAGCTATGGGCGGACTGATATGGATCATTGTGATGATCGTGGTGATAAAGGAGATCAGGAAATTACAGGGGAAGAGCGGACAGCGTGTGAAACCGAATGTGCCGCGGCAGCAGCAGAATGTGCGTCCGAACCAGATGACAGGACAGCAGAATGTGCGCCCGAATCAGATGGCGGGACAGCAGAATGTGCGCCCGAATCAGATACCTTGGCAGCAGAACGCGCGTCCGGATCAGATGCCGCGCCAGCAGAGCGTGCGTCCGAACCAGATGGCAGGGCAGCAGAGCATGCGCCCGAACCAGATGACAGTGCGGCAGAACGTGCGTCCGGATCAGATGGCGGGACGGCGGGCGCAGAGCGCAGGAGGGGCTGCCATGGCGGGCTATCGCAGACCGCAGCTCAATCAGGCGGAGAAGGACATATTAAAACGCGCCGCAGAGAATGTGAACGAGAACGATGTGGATGAACTGGAGCAGCAGATGATGGCGGGAGCACACGAGCTCGTCAATGCGATCGATATTGACAGCACCAGTGAACTGATGCATGAGGTGGAGGATCTGATGATTATGGGTTATCAGGCAAATCTGCCGTTTGAGCGTGATTTTATCGCGGAGGGAGTGGCAATGCTGAACGGTTACGAGCTGGATATGGGCGCGTAAAGATACGGCAGGACAGCAAAGCGGGACAGAAGGAAGGTTACAGGAATGGAAAGAGTGAGAATTCCGCAGAGCGGGGAGATCTATTGTCATTTTAAAAACAGACTTTATCAGGTCATCGCAGTGGCAACACATTCGGAGACCGGAGAAAAACTGGTCATTTATCAGGCTCTCTACGGAGATTATCAGGTATATGCGAGACCGCTCGCCATGTTTGTGAGCGAGGTCGATCGTGAAAAATATCCGGATGCGGCGCAGACCTACCGTTTTGAACGCGTGGACCGGAGCGAACTTGCGGGCGCGGGCAGTATATGCATGGAGCGGGAAGAGACGCGGAAACAGGCACAGACGACGGCATCGTTTGCGGATGAGGTGCAGGAGACGGAGGCGGAAGAGCTGACGGATCAGATCCGGGTAAGCCAGATGGAGCAGTCGCTTTCTGAGGAGGTGAATCCGAAGCTGATGCAGTTTTTTGATGCTGATACGCTGGAAGAGAAATATAATATTCTGGTGTCGATGCGGGATGAGGTGGATGACCATCTGATCAACAGCATGGCGGTTGTGCTGGATGTCGTGATTCCGGAGGGACCGGTGTCGGACCGCTATGAGCAGTTGAAAGCCTGCATCCGCACGAAGCAGCGCTACGAGACGCAGCGGATGCGCTAGACAGATACAGGGGCAGGAGAGTACATGGAAGAACAGATGGAAAAATTATCTGCGATCGCGCAGGCCAAACCATATAAAATCATTATCAGCAAACCGGCGGGCGGGGAGATCCCTTACCGCCGGATTGTCATTGAGCGCAAGGAATCCTATTACCAGGCGGCAGCCTATACGGAAAAACAGGTATTTCACGAGAACATACCGCCCGAGAAGCTGGCGGAATATCTGGGGAAAACGGCCGTGGGGCAGTATCTGCAGGTCAATGCCTGGGATGATGCTGCAGAGCATATATATCTGTGTTCCAAAAAGGGAAAAGTAACCTATAAGACGAAAAAGAATGTGCAGACGGCGGCAAAGGCAAGCGGGAACCACAACCGCAGAAAGCAGTATATTCTGGAGGAGGGAACGCCGATAGAACCGCTTGTGGATATGGGAGTGTTTACACCCGAAGGAAAAGTCGTGCGCACGATGTATGACAAGTTCCGGCAGATCAACCGTTTTTTGGAGATGGTCGGTGATGCGGTCGGGGACGATACATCAGAAACACTTCACATCATTGATTTTGGCTGTGGAAAATCTTACCTGACATTCGTGCTGTATTACTATTTTACGGAGATTCAGAAAAGAAACGTGCAGATTGCAGGGCTTGACCTGAAAGCGGACGTGATTAAGAACTGCAATGCCGCCGCGAAAAAGTACGGCTATGAGAATCTGCATTTTGAGGTGGGAGACATTAACGGATACCGCACAGATGCGCCGGTGGATATGGTGGTGACGCTTCACGCCTGCGACACTGCGACGGATTATGCACTGTACAACGCCATCATGTGGAACGCGCGCATGATTCTTTCCGTGCCGTGCTGCCAGCATGAATTAAACGGACAGATCCAGTCAGAGGATCTGGGACTGATGACGCGCTACGGAATTATTAAGGAGCGCTTTGCGGCACTTGCCACGGACGCAATCCGCGCGAATCTGCTCGAGTGCTGCGGCTATAAGACGCAGGTGCTGGAATTTGTAGACTTTGCACATACGCCGAAGAACCTTCTGATCCGCGCAGTGAAAAAGGCGGATCCGATGCGGCGAGAGCGATCGTGCCTGTCTCCGTCCGCAAGCGGTACCTCGGCGAGGTGGAGCGCATGATGGAGGAGTTCCATCTGGATCCGACTTTGTACCGCCTGTTAAAGGAGGCGGGGCGCCTGGGCTGATGCCCCGGTTCAGGAAGAAAAGGTGCGCTGGCTTAAGGTGCTGTTGTGATATTTTGTGGAGAACGTGACATCCTCGCCGAACCACTCGGGCGGGACAAACATATTCGCTTCCTCCTCGGTCTCAAACTCGACTTCCGCGAGCACGAGCGGGGCAAGCGCTCCCTCAAATACATCCAGCTCAATGGTATATTTTTCCGCGAATGGAATCAGATAGCGGCGCTTCTGAATCAGAAGACCGTCAATTTTTTCTTTTAAATGCGTGAAGGACTCTTCGTTCAGGGGAAGATTATATTCCTCACGGACCATGAGTCCTTTTCCCTTGTAAGTCAGAATATAGCGGTCATTGCTGCGCCGGATGCGCACGACCGGGTTCGTGCTTAGATAGCCCTG
>ENA-UESS01001575-UESS01001575.1-human-gut-metagenome-genome-assembly--contig:-NODE-1575-length-10083-cov-13.567659_pt1 | contig 10083 bp, 5 predicted proteins | sample MGYA00243004_ERZ508005 | MGnify/ENA primary metagenome ERZ508005 (study PRJEB26167, sample SAMN06115471) | human gut metagenome | host: Homo sapiens | place: China:Guizhou | collected 2016-06-29...
GCTTTCCACCGCTTTCTGAATGGTCTTGTTGTGCGTTCATCACCGTAGCCAGCATACCGATCTTATCGGCCAGGGTGCGCTCCATCTTACCGCTGGAACGGCCGCGCCAGAAGTTGCCGCCGCCCACAACGATGCCGATCTGCACGCCCAGTTCGTGAGCCTTTTTCACGCCGCCGCAAATAGCGTCCATGGTGGGCTCGTCAAAGCCCATGCCCTTTTCGCCGCCCAGCGCCTCGCCGCTGATCTTCAAAAGGATACGCTTATATTTCAATGTCATAATCCAAACACCACCTATTTTATCTTTCGCCGGACAGACCCGGCATTTTTGCTATACTCTATTTTACAATAAATTCGCCACATTGTAAACAGTCAAACGCACCGTTCTTCGCAAAGCTTTTGTGAACGAATGCGTAGCGCCCGCAAAGCCTGCTTTTGCTCCGGGGGGATGCGGCGGCTTTCTACTGCTTTCTGGATGGTCTTGTTGTGCGTCCACACGTCCAGCCGCTTTTCGGTCAGCCACGGCAGTGCCGCTGCGGGCTGCTTCGCCAGTGCAGTGGCAAAATACCACGCTCGCATCATATTGACATAGTATTCCTCGCTGTGCACCGCCGCCACCCAAGCCAGATATTCCGGCCGGAAGGCATCGTCCAGATAATACCGCATCAGCATCCCGATCCCGTAGCGCACGGTATACACTTGGTCAGAGCCCAGCCAGCGCCGGATAGCACACAGCAGTTCCGGCTTATGCTGCGCAAACACCTTGGGGCTGAAGCAATCGCAGACTGCCCAGTTATCCACATAGGGCAAAAAGCGCTCCGTTGCCGCCAGCGCTGTGCGCCGCAGTGGGGCGCGCCAGGATGATATCACCGTGGCCATTGTGCGGCTGGAACGGCAGAAAAGCTGACAGCAAACCTGCATCATTCCAAACAGCGCAGAAATTGTGCGGTACCCCTTGGAACGGATTTCTATTCCTGCTATGGCAAAATCACGGCGGCGGCAGCGCCCTGCCATTGCACGCACCAACGCACCAATTTTGCGCCGTGCCTGCTCGCTCATTATTCGTTCACAAATATTTTCAAAAATATTCAAAAAAATTCCTTGACGCTATTTTATCATTGTGCTATTATGGATAGTGCACTATTGTGCGGTACCATGCTTATTTGTCATGCCAAAAAACTGGCGTTTATATATACTGCATTGTTGCCGACGCAAAATAGGCTTTAAATCTGAAAGAACGGGGTGAAATGTCAATGGAAAAGAACAGCATACGTCCGATTGCCGGTACCAAGGTTATGCGTATGAGTTATTCAAGACAAGAAGAGGTTTTAGAGATGCCCAATCTGATCGAGGTCCAGAAGGACTCCTATCAGTGGTTTTTAGACGAAGGCTTGAAGGAAGTCTTTGACGACATCTCTCCGATCGCTGACTACAGCGGTTCCTTGAGTCTGGAATTTGTGGATTTTGAACTCTGCAGGGACGACGTGAAGTATTCTATCGAAGAGTGTAAAGAGAGAGATGCTACCTTTGCAGCACCTCTTAAGGTTAAGGTTCGCCTTTATAACAAGGAGAAGGAAGAAATCAGTGAGCATGAGATCTTCATGGGTGATCTTCCGCTGATGACTGAGACCGGTACTTTCGTAATCAATGGCGCAGAACGTGTTATCGTCAGCCAGTTGGTTCGTTCTCCCGGTATCTACTACGGAATCGGACATGATAAGATCGGTAAGAAGCTCTTCTCCTGTACCGTGATCCCGAACCGTGGTGCATGGCTGGAGTATGAGACCGACTCTAACGATGTCTTCTATGTACGTGTGGACAGAACCCGTAAGGTTCCCATTACCGTACTGATCAGAGCCCTGGGTATCGGTACCAATGATGAGATCCGTGAACTCTTCGGTGACGAGCCCAAGATCGAGGCAAGCTTTACCAAGGACACTGCTGAGAATTATCAGGAGGGTCTGTTAGAGTTATACAAAAAGATCCGTCCCGGTGAGCCTTTAAGCGTTGAGAGCGCTGAGAGCCTGATCAATGCTATGTTCTTCGACCCCAGAAGATATGATTTAGCCAAAGTCGGCAGATATAAATTCAATAAGAAGTTAGCTCTGAAGAATCGTATCCGTCATCAGATCCTGGCTGCAGATGTAGTGGATCCTTCCACCGGTGAAGTGATCGCATCCGCAGGAGACAAGGTGACCGCAGAGCTGGCAGATACCATCCAGAACAGCGCAGTTCCCTTCGTATATATCCAGACCGAAGAGAGAACTGTAAAAGTACTGTCTAATCTGATGGTAGATCTGACCCACTATGTAGATTGCAATCCCAAGGATTTCGGTATCCATGAACTGGTATACTATCCGGTTCTGGCCCAGATCCTGGAAGAGTTCGGCGATGATCCCGAGAAGCTGGCAGAAGCAATCAAGAAGAACGTACATGAACTGGTACCCAAGCATATTACCAAGGAAGATATCCTGGCTTCCATCAACTATAATATGCATCTGGAGTATGGCCTGGGCAACGATGATGATATCGACCATCTGGGCAACAGACGTATCCGCGCAGTAGGTGAGCTGCTGCAGAACCAGTATCGTATCGGTCTGTCCAGAATGGAGAGAGTGGTACGTGAGCGTATGACAACACATGATGCTGAGGATATTTCTCCCCAGTCTCTGATCAATATCAAGCCTGTAACCGCTGCAGTGAAGGAGTTCTTCGGATCTTCCCAGCTGTCTCAGTTCATGGATCAGAATAACCCTCTGGGTGAGCTGACCCACAAGAGACGTCTGTCTGCACTGGGCCCCGGCGGTCTGTCCAGAGACCGTGCCGGATTCGAGGTTCGAGATGTACATTACTCCCATTATGGAAGAATGTGCCCTATCGAGACACCCGAAGGTCCTAACATCGGTCTGATCAACTCTCTTGCAAGCTATGCAAGAATTAATGAATATGGTTTCGTAGAGGCTCCTTATCGCAAGATCGACAAGTCCGATCCTAAGAACCCCCGCGTTACCGATGAAGTAGTCTACATGACTGCGGACGAAGAGGATAATTACCATGTGGCACAGGCAAACGAAGCACTGGATGCAGAGGGACATTTCGTGAGAAAATCTGTTTCCGGACGTTATCTGGATGAGACACAGGAATATCCTAAGGAAATGTTTGATTACATGGATGTATCCCCGAGAATGGTATTCTCTGTGGCTACTGCACTGATTCCTTTCCTGCAGAACGATGATGCGAACCGTGCGCTGATGGGATCCAACATGCAGCGTCAGGCTGTGCCTCTGTTAAGCACTGAGGCTCCTGTGGTTGGTACCGGTATGGAAGTAAAGACAGCGGTTGACTCCGGTGTCTGCGTAGTGGCCAAGAAGCCCGGAACCATTACCTATGTATCTTCCAAGATCATTCGCATTGCTTATGATGACGGAGAAAAGGCAGAGATCCATCTGACCAAGTTCTCCCGCAGTAACCAGTCCAACTGCTACAACCAGAAGCCTATCGTATTCAAGGGTGACCATGTAGCGGCAGGTCAGGTCATTGCAGACGGTCCTTCCACCTCTCAGGGTGAGCTGGCACTGGGTAAGAACCCTCTGATCGGTTTCATGACCTGGGAAGGTTACAACTACGAGGATGCGGTTCTGCTAAGTGAGAGACTGGTACGTGACGATGTTTATACTTCCGTTCATATCGAGGAGTATGAGGCAGAAGCCCGTGACACCAAGCTGGGACCGGAAGAGATCACCCGTGATGTTCCCGGTGTCGGTGACGATGCACTGAAGGATCTGGATGACAGAGGTATCATTCGTATCGGCGCAGAGGTTCGTGCCGGTGATATTCTGGTAGGTAAGGTTACTCCTAAGGGAGAGACTGAACTGACCGCAGAAGAGAGACTGCTGCGTGCCATCTTCGGTGAGAAGGCAAGAGAAGTAAGAGATACCTCCTTAAAGGTACCTCATGGTGAATATGGTATTGTAGTGGATGCCAAGGTATTTACCCGTGAGAACAGCGATGAGCTGGCACCCGGAGTAAATCAGGCAGTCCGCATTTATATCGCACAGAAGAGAAAAATCTCCGTAGGCGATAAGATGGCAGGCCGTCATGGTAACAAGGGTGTCGTTTCCCGCGTGCTTCCTGTAGAAGATATGCCTTATCTGCCCAACGGACGTCCTTTGGACATCGTGCTGAACCCTCTGGGCGTGCCTTCCCGTATGAATATCGGACAGGTCCTGGAGATCCACCTTTCCCTGGCTGCCAAGGCTCTGGGATTCAATGTGGCAACACCTGTCTTCGATGGTGCGAACGAGAAAGATATTATGGATACGTTGGATCTTGCCAACGATTATGTAAACCTTCCTTTCGACGATGCAGAAAGTGCAGAGTGGAAAGAAAAGGGACAGGAAACTACCGCAGACGGTAAGCCCTGGGCAGGAGAGACCTTTACCAGCAAGCATGGTGAAGAGCTTCTTCCTGAGGTTATGCAGTATCTGTCTGAGAACAGAGATCACAGAGGAGTATGGAAGGGTGTTCCCATTTCCAGAGACGGTAAGGTGCGTCTTCGTGACGGTAGAACCGGTGAATACTTTGATGGCCCTGTAACGATCGGACACATGCATTACCTGAAACTGCATCATCTGGTAGATGATAAGATCCATGCGCGTTCTACCGGACCGTACTCCCTGGTAACACAGCAGCCTCTGGGTGGTAAAGCCCAGTTCGGCGGCCAGCGTTTCGGAGAGATGGAAGTATGGGCTCTGGAGGCGTATGGCGCATCCTACACCCTGCAGGAGATTCTGACTGTGAAGTCCGATGATGTGATCGGACGTGTGAAGACTTACGAAGCAATCATCAAGGGAGACAATATCCCTGAGCCCGGTATCCCCGAGTCCTTCAAGGTTCTGTTAAAGGAACTGCAGGCACTGGGTCTGGATGTCAGAGTGCTGCGTGAGGATCAGACCGAGGTTGAGATCATGGAGACTGTCGATTACGGCGATACCGATTACCGTTATGAGATGGAAGGTGATCGTAAGTACGATGACGATTACGACAAGAGCTCCCTTGGCGAGATGGGCTATCAGTCACAGGAATTTGATGACAATGGTGAGCTGGTGAACTCTGAGGACGACGATTACGTTGACGATGATTACACCGATGATAGCTTTGACGGCAGTGATGATGAATTTTAATGCTTTGTATAGAAGGGAGTGCCATTAATGTCAGAAACAAAAAATGAAACAACCTATCAGCCTATGACATTTGATGCCATCAAGATTGGATTAGCTTCCCCGGAGAAAATCCGGGAGTGGTCCCATGGTGAGGTATTAAAGCCCGAGACGATCAACTATAGAACACTGAAGCCCGAAAGAGACGGTCTGTTCTGTGAGAGAATCTTCGGACCCAGCAAAGACTGGGAATGTCATTGCGGTAAATATAAAAAGATCAGATATAAGGGCGTTGTCTGCGACCGTTGTGGTGTAGAAGTTACCAAAGCCAGCGTACGTAGAGAGCGTATGGGACATATCGAGCTTGCAGCTCCCGTATCCCATATCTGGTATTTCAAAGGTATCCCCAGCCGTATGGGCCTGATCCTGGATCTGTCTCCCAGAATCCTGGAGAAGGTTCTGTACTTCGCTTCCTATATCGTTCTGGATCCGGGAACCACGAACCTTGAATACAAGGCAGTGCTGTCCGAGAAGGAATATCAGGATGCAAGAGAGACCTGGGGCAACAAGTTCCGTGTAGGCATGGGTGCAGAGGCTATCAAAGAGCTGCTGCAGGCCATTGACCTGGAAAAAGAGGCAGTAGAGCTGAAGACCGGTCTGAAGGAATCCTCCGGTCAGAAGCGTGCACGTATCATTAAGAGACTGGAAGTTGTAGAAGCTTTCCGTGAGTCCGGTAATAAGCCGGAGTGGATGATCATGGATGTGGTTCCTGTCATTCCTCCCGATCTGCGTCCTATGGTACAGCTGGATGGCGGACGTTTTGCTACCTCCGATCTGAATGATCTGTACAGAAGGATCATCAACCGTAATAACCGTCTGAAGAGACTGTTAGAGCTTGGTGCTCCTGATATCATTGTTCGTAACGAGAAGAGAATGTTGCAGGAAGCGGTAGATGCTCTGATCGATAACGGCAGACGCGGACGTCCTGTTACCGGCCCCGGTAACAGAGCACTGAAGTCTCTGTCCGATATGTTAAAGGGTAAGACCGGTCGTTTCCGCCAGAACCTGTTAGGTAAGCGTGTAGACTACTCCGGACGTTCCGTTATCGTCGTTGGACCGGAACTGAAGATCTATCAGTGTGGTCTGCCGAAGGAAATGGCAATCGAACTGTTCAAGCCTTTCGTAATGAAAGAACTGGTAGCCAAGGGAATCAGCCAGAACATCAAGAATGCGAAGAAGCTGGTAGAAAAGCTGGATACACAGGTATGGGATGTGCTGGAAGAGGTTATCAAGGAACATCCTGTTATGCTGAACCGTGCGCCGACACTGCACAGACTGGGCATTCAGGCATTTGAGCCGATCCTGGTAGAAGGTAAGGCAATCAAGCTGCATCCCCTGGTATGTACCGCATTCAACGCGGACTTCGATGGAGACCAGATGGCTGTACATCTTCCTCTGTCCCAGGAGGCACAGGCAGAGTGTCGTTTCCTGCTGCTGTCTCCCAACAACTTACTGAAGCCTTCCGATGGTGGACCCGTAGCCGTTCCTTCCCAGGATATGGTACTTGGTATCTACTATCTGACCCAGGAGAGACCCGGTGCGATCGGTGAAGGTAAGTATTTCAAGAGCGTAAACGAAGCAATCCTGGCATATGAGAACCAGGCGCTGACCTTACATTCCCGCATCCATGTGCGTATGCACAAGGTAAATGCAGAGGGCGAGACCATTACCGGTACGGTAGAGTCCACTCTGGGACGTTTCATCTTCAATGAGATCCTGCCTCAGGATCTGGGATTCGTAGACAGAAGCGATCCCGAGAACTTCCTGAAGCTGGAAGTAGACTTCCACGTAGGTAAGAAGCAGTTGAAGCAGATCCTGGAGAAGGTCATCAATACCCACGGAGCATCCAAGACCGCAGAGGTACTGGATGATGTTAAGGCTATCGGTTACAAGTACTCTACCAGAGCTGCTATGACCGTATCCATTTCCGATATGACCGTCCCTGAGAAGAAGGGTGAAATGCTGGCAGCTGCACAGGCTACCGTAGACAAGATCGCAAGCAACTTCAGACGTGGTCTGATCACCGAGGAAGAGCGTTATCGTGCCGTTGTAGAGACCTGGAACGAGACCGATAAAGAGCTGACCGACGTACTGCTGTCCGGTCTGGATAAATACAACAACATTTTCATGATGGCAGACTCCGGTGCGCGTGGTTCCAGTCAGCAGATCAAACAGCTGGCAGGTATGCGTGGACTGATGGCTGATACTACAGGTAGAACCATCGAGCTGCCCATTAAGTCAAACTTCCGTGAAGGTCTGGACGTACTGGAATACTTCATGTCCGCACATGGTGCACGAAAAGGTATGTCCGATACCGCTCTGCGTACCGCAGACTCCGGTTATCTGACCAGACGAATGGTTGACGTATCTCAGGAACTTTCTATCCGTGAAGTAGACTGCTGTGAGGGTCAGGCTGAGATCCCTGGTATGGTAGTCAAGGCATTCATGGATGGCAAAGAGACCATTGAAGGCCTGAAAGACAGAATCACAGGAAGATATTCCTGCGAGGATATTTATGATAAAGACGGACAGTTGATCGTTAAGCACAACCACATGATCACCCCCAGCCGTGCTGCCAAGATCTTAAGTGTTGGTGTCAATGCACAGGGTGAGCCCATTGAGGAAGTGAAGATCCGTACGATCCTGACCTGCCGTTCACACGTTGGTATCTGTGCAAAATGTTACGGTGCCAACATGGCAACCGGTGAAGCCGTACAGGTAGGTGAAGCAGTTGGTATCATCGCTGCACAGTCTATCGGTGAGCCCGGTACCCAGCTGACCATGAGAACCTTCCACAGTGGTGGTGTCGCAGGTGACGATATCACTCAGGGTCTTCCCCGTGTCGAGGAGTTGTTCGAGGCCAGAAAGCCTAAGGGACTTGCAATCATTGCTGAATTTGGCGGCAAGGCTGAGATCCGTGATACCAAGAAGAAGCGTGAAGTGGTAATTACCAACGAAGAGACCGGTGAATCCAAGGCATATCTGATTCCTTACGGTTCCCGTATCAAGGTTATCGACGGCCAGGTACTGGAGGCCGGTGATGAACTGACCGAAGGTAGTGTAAACCCTCACGATCTGTTGAAGATCAAGGGTATCCGTGCCGTACAGGATTACATGCTTCGTGAAGTACAGCGTGTATATCGTCTGCAGGGTGTAGATATCGCAGATAAGCATATCGAAGTCCTGGTACGTCAGATGCTGAAGAAGGTTCGTATCGAGAATAACGGCGATACCGAGTTCCTGCCCGGAACTCTGGTAGATGTTCTGGATTTCGAAGAAATGAACGAGAAGCTGACCGCTGAAGGCAAGGAGCCTGCAGAAGGTAAGCGTATTATCCTGGGTATTACCAAGGCAGCACTGGCAACCGAGTCCTTCCTGTCTGCAGCATCCTTCCAGGAGACCACCAAGGTCCTGACAGAAGCTGCCATCAAGGGTAAGGTAGATAATCTGATCGGTCTGAAGGAGAACGTTATCATCGGTAAGCTGATTCCTGTAGGAACCGGTATGAAGAGATATCGCAATACCAGACTGAGCACCGATACCGTAGAGACCATTGACTTCGGTGGTGATATGTACGGTGACGATGCAGAACTGAACCTGAGCGACGGAAGCGAACTGGATGCAGAAGGTGCAGAACTGAATGAAGATGTGAACACAGAAGCAGAAACTGTGGAAGTGGGAACAGACGCTGATAATCAGTAAAATAAAAAGACTTTATTAAGAAAGGCTCTCCGGGATTTTCCCGGGGAGCCTTTTAGAATCGGAACAATTATTGCAATTCTTCTGTATTCAGAACCTGCCAGGCAGTGATCCGGTAAAAGGTATCTTCATCAGATTCCGGATAGAGGATCTCAATGGTCACCTGCAGGGTCTGTAAGTCGGAGATTGGAATCACGTAAGATTTTCCGTGACCTACCGCCACAAAATAGGCTTCTTCGCTGTCACTGGATGCATACATGCGTTGCAACGTCTTATCCATACCTGCCAGGGATTGTTCTGCCTGATTGCAGGCGGCATAATAAGCGGTGGTACGTTCCAGCACACGGGCGCTGAGTTTGCTATCAGCGTTGGCACTGACGATGGACAGTACGGCAAAAGACACCAGGCAGAGGATCACGAATACCAGAAGGATCGAGGCGGATCCGATATTCATGCCGAATTGTTTTTTTCTGGAGGAATTATTCATGGGATCCCCTCCTTTCTGCGGTGTGATGCATGACAGAGAGTGTGTAAATGGGAGATTCCGGTGTAGATACATCATAGACGGTGATCTCGCCTTTCATGATTCCGGTCTCTTCTGCCGGAGTGCTTTTTAGTTCTGCATAAAAGCCGGCGTTATCTTCGGCAGTGCACAGAGTCCAGCTGCTGTCAAAGGCAAGGCGGAGAGTGTTTTCATCGGTCAGCTCCGATGGGGAGAACAAATCCTGCATGGCAGCCACATTGCCCTCCAGAGAGAGATAGGACTCTGCCAGATTCTGTGCCTGAATGACAGCATGATTCTGGTTTACCGTCTGTGTGCTCAAAAGATGTGAGCGGGCAAACAACTGGATACAGACGGCACTGGCCAGTGAAAAAAACAGGATCGCTATGATCATTTCCATTAAAAATAAACTGGATCTGGAATGTTTCATAATAAGTTCGGAATCCTTTCTGTTCGGTTTCTATTCTGTGGTAGTATTACAGTGCACGTGGATATAAAAAGTATGGTCCTCTCCGGAGGCGGTTCTCAGGGATATCCGGATCAGATCGTCCGACGCATAGGATAAGGAGAACTCCTGCAAGTCCATAATATCCGTACCGGCAGGCAATACCTGTCCGCCGAGAGAAGCTCCTTCCCGCATAAAAAGTTCTTTTAAATGTCCGTCAT
>ENA-UESS01001576-UESS01001576.1-human-gut-metagenome-genome-assembly--contig:-NODE-1576-length-10082-cov-8.548826_pt1 | contig 10082 bp, 8 predicted proteins | sample MGYA00243004_ERZ508005 | MGnify/ENA primary metagenome ERZ508005 (study PRJEB26167, sample SAMN06115471) | human gut metagenome | host: Homo sapiens | place: China:Guizhou | collected 2016-06-29...
CATGGAAGCTGCATACTCATGGAGGACAAGGCTCTGATTTTCAATACTCAGACTGTCGTACTTGTAGTCCTCAATGGAGAGGCGTATGTAGAGGGCAATCACATATTTCTGCATTGTTCCAGCACCTCCGCATAGGTTTCAAACTCGCTCTGGAAGCGATAGCGCACCGTAATCTGCTTGTCGTGGGATACCTCAATGCGGTCGATCAGCCGCTCGATGAGTGCGGCGGTCAGCGCACGGTCGGTCTTGATTTGTGCGGCGTCCTGTTCCAGCGCCCGGTGCTGCTCTGCTTGAGCATCCATCGTTCGCAGGCCGTCCTCCAACTGTTCCATTTCCACGGCGAGGTCGGCAATGCGGCTTTCGTACTTTTCCTTGTAGTCGAAATATTCATCCTTGGTGAGAACGCCTTGAACAAGGTTTTCATACAGGCTCCGCACGATACCGCGAAGCCGCTGGATTTCCTGTTTGCGGCTGGTGATCTTCTCCCGCAGCTCAGCGCGGTCAGCGGCCTGCCGGGGCAGTTCTGCAAGGGAGAGGGTGTATTGCCCCAGCGCCGTATCAAGCGCGTCCTGAAGCATATCTGCCAACATATCCAGCAACGCATCCTCGCGGATGGTCACGCCGGGGCAGGCATCCTTGCTGATTCGGCTCTGGCTCAGACAATGGTAGAAGTACACATCGTCGGACTTCTTGCGGATATTCCGCTGCCGGTGCAGGCTGCCGCCGCAATGGGCGCAGAACACCTTGCCTTTGAGAAGATTCGGCGTGAAGGCTTTGACCTCCCGTGCCTTGGCGCGGCTGGCGGTCTGATTGAGAATTTCCTGCACCGCCGCGAACTGTTCCCGGCTGATGATGACTTCGTGAGTGTTTTGCACAACTGTCCATTCCTCGGCATCGGCCTTGACCTGCCGGTGATCCACGGTTTTGGTCTATCCCTGTACCAAATCGCCGGTGTAAACCTCGGAGCGGAGAATGACGCCAACAGTCCGGGTCTGCCACTTGCCGTTGCCAAGCAAATTCTCGTGGCGCTATACCGGCAGTTCCCGGGTTTTATCAACATGTATTTCGCCGACAAGCGTGCAACGACGCTGGCCTTTCACCCCGAATTCAACGCCCGTGGTGAATCCATGGTGGGCGCCGATTTCAGTTTCCGGGAACACTTCAAAAATTTGCTGAAAGAGCCTCGAACCTACATTTCCCCTGTTCTCAAGGGGATCGGCGGCACAGAAAAGCTCCTTTGCACAATCGTTGCTCCCTATTTCGATAGGTCAGGCAACTTTGACGGCTTTGTATTGGGTGCTTTGGATCTGGAAAAGATCGGCACCATCATTGAGCGTGCCGGACTCGACAAAAACATCTACGCCGTCGTCACTGACGATCAGGGACATGCCATATATGCTCCCGGGTGGTCTGCTTTAAGCCATCCCGAGGCTCTCGACATCAAAGCCGTTTCGCAGGCAAATCTCGTCCCCGGTCAGATCCGACTGATACGTCACGACTCTTCGCTGACAAAGCAACCTGTCGTCACCACGGCAGCCGTTTTAACGTCACCGTCCTGGTACGTCTGGTTGAGCATTCCTCAGGCTGAAGAAAATGCGATTTTTCACCAGTGGCTCGCATCAAGTGCGGCCTTGGTGTTTATCGTGATTCTTCTTGTCGTGCTCATCTCCAACACGATTTCAGGCAAACTCGCGCTGGCAATTGAGGCTCTGGGAGCTAAAGCTGGATTCCTGCAACGTCATGAATACAAGAAGGCCCACTCCGTGACACTCTCGCCAAGGGCGCCCACCGAAGTCAAAGCCCTTGCTCAAACGTTTGAAAGCATGGCCTACTCTATTGAACAGGCACAAACGGAACTGCTTGCGGCAAACACCCTGCTCGACAACCGCGTCAAGGAACGGACAGCTACGTTGGTCGCCGCCATTGACTCCATGCGTGACGGTTTCGGTTTGCTGAACCGTGACGGCAATTTCTCTTTGCTCAATCACCGTCTTCTCGAGTTTGTAAACCTTGAATCCCAAGTACAGACACTCACGCGTGAGGACTTCATTCGCGCCGTTCAAAAGAAAAACCCGGACAGCGTCGAAGCCGTCATCAAAATGCTCTCGGAACCCAACACCACATTTGCGTTGGTGGAATCCGACGACAAAGTTTGGTTACTGACTTCGTTTGCCGTCAAAGAAGAAAGTGCGCTCATCGGCATGGGTGTCGTCGTGCGTGACATTACCGAAGCCCACAAACTCGACGTGATGAAGAATTCTCTGATTTCCGTCGCCGCTCACGAATTCAAAACGCCTCTTGCTTCGCTTCGCATGCAGGCTGAAACGCTAGCCCGAAAAGACGTCGCTTGGACAAAGGAAATGCAGTCCGAACTGATCGACGGGCTGGTTGAAGACATCGATCGTTTGCAAACGCTTGTGCGCGACTGGCTCGACCTGTCTCGCATCGAAGCCGGAGCCATCGTTTTGCGCCGTCGTCTGATCAAAACCAGTACCGTTATTGAGGAAGCAAGAAGAGCGGCGGCACAGTCGGCTGATTTTGAATCTCACTTTGAAAAGGATGCGACTGAAGTATTTGCTGATCCGGATCGTCTGCGGCAAATTCTCATCAATCTGTTTGCCAATGCCGTTCGCTACTGCGACACCACTCCAAGCATCAGCGTGCATGTCACTCGCAGCGGAACTCAGGTACGATTTGCCGTCAAAGACAACGGCATCGGCATTGCACCGGAATCTCAGGAAAAAATCTTTGAAAAATTCCATCAGATCGACATGTCGATGACCCGCAGAGCCGGAGGAACCGGCCTGGGCCTGACGATTTCCCGAGGCTTGGCTCGAGCCCACGGCGGAGACATTACCGTCGAAAGCAAGCCAAAGCACGGCAGCACATTCACAGTGAGCATTGAGGAGCAAAACTGACCATGTCCCAACCGCTTATTCTCGTTGCGGATGATGAACCGAAAATCCGTCGGTTGCTGTCGATCAATCTTGCAAGTCTCGGTTACGAAGTGATCTGTGCCGTCGACGGGCCCAGTGCCCTACAGGTGTTTGAAGATCATCAGCCGGATCTGGTGCTTTTGGACATCATGATGCCCGGACTCGACGGCTATGACGTTTTGACCCGCATCCGTCGAACAAGCAACTGTGCCGTCATTTTGCTCACGGCCAAAGACCAGATTGAAGATAAGATCCGCGCGTTCGATTTGGGAGCTGACGACTATCTGCCCAAACCCTTTGCGCTGGAGGAACTCTTCGGCCGCGTACGTGCCGTGCTAAGACGCCTGTCCACCACGCAAAAAGGGCTCGACCAGGAAATCGTCAACGGCTCCTTGAAACTCAATACAGCATCGCGCCAAACCTGGTTTGAAGACAAAGAAATCAAACTTTCGGCTGTGGAATTCAGCATGCTGGAGTACTTTATGCGACACGTTAACTCCGTGCTGGTTCACGAACAGATCATCGCGCATGTCTGGGGCAATAGCCAACAGCAAGACGTTCAATATCTGCGGGTTACGCTGGCTCGATTGCGCCAAAAACTTCGGGCGGCGGGCATGCAGGACGATTGCGGCATTGTCAGCCATTCCGGCATCGGTTATCGAATGGAAACGCTGCCCCAATAAACACGCGGCAACGAAAATACATTCTCGTTGCCGCGGTTTTGAGAGTGAGATGTCAGATCAGTGCATTACGGCACTTTGTACTTGAATTCGCGGTGGCAGTTGCTGTTGTTGCAGTCCAAACGCGAAGGCTGATGTTCGCGATGGCAAGCCACGCAGTCCGAGTACGTTGCATAGTGCAGCGAATCGTGCGGGTTGTAGTACTTCTTGTACTTGCCCGCAGTCAGTTTGGCCACGTCTTCAGGTGTGCCGTGGCACGACGAGCAATCGGTCTTCGTCGGAGCCGTCGGCGCCTTCTCTCCATGGCAGGCTTCACACGAAACCCCTTTATGGAAAGGCTTCATCGTTTGAGCTGCGTTCACGCTTCCCGTCACCAACACGAGGGACGCAGCCAGAGTCATGGCAATCAACGTTGTCTTTTTCATTTCGGTACTCCCTCAAGTCAAACGGCAGGCATCTGAGCGGCTTCGCGGCCGGCAATGCGGCCGAACACGGCGCAGTCAGACATTGAACAGCCGGTCACACGAACGGCACCATGCACACCGCCGGAGGCTTCGCCACAGACAAAGAGCCCCGGAATGATCTGATCGTCTTCAGCGCTGATCGCACGGGTACGTGCGTCAATGGCAATGCCGCCTTGCGAGTAGTTGAATTTCGGGTAAACCGGGCAGGCGTAGAACGGACCTTTAAGAATCGGCACGGCGTGCGTCTTCTTGAAGTCTTTGCCAAAATCCTCGTCCTTGTTGTTCTTCAGGAAGCCGTTGTAACGATTGATCGTTTCGATCATTTCCTTCGCAGGAATCTTGAAGTGCTTGGCAAGCGCTTCCAAAGTGTCGAACTTCGGCATTTCGCCGTTATTGAGAATGATGTTGAGTTTTTCACGGTCATAGAGCGTTGCCAGGCCCGCCTCGTCATAAATCAATGCCGGCCAATCGCTGCCTGCGTTCACAGTATCGATGATCTTGTACGACAAGCCCATACGCGGTGCGCCTTCGTTGATAAAGCGCTTACCCGTTCGCTGATCGACCAGAATGCCCTTTTCAATGTCTTCAAAGCCGATCGAAATGGCGAAGCGAACGTGCGCCAAGTGAATCGAGCGAGCTCCGGCCTTCATCATGAGCTTTAACGCACCGGCAGTGGCACCGCAACTCACCGTAGACGGCACTTTGTTGTACTGCGGGAATTCGCGCTGACGGAATTCGAAGTCGCGAGAGAAGCCGCCGGTGGCAAACACCAGACCGCGCTTGGCCTTGTAGAACTTCACGACGCCGGTTTTGTTCAGACGGTCATCCGCCTTGCTTTCCGGATCAAAAATGTAGGCTTCGCGGACCTTAACGCCTACTGCCCGTCCCTTCTGATCGCGAATGATTTCGTCAACCTTAGTACGAAGCTGAAGGCTCGTGTTCTTGAGCTTCAAGTAATGACGGTGCAACGGCTGAATCACGCTCAAGCCGTTGTTGTAGAGCGGCTGGAAGCAACGCTTTACTGTGTGGCCTGCCACCTTGCGCAATTCTTCGTTGTACTGCGCCCCACGTTCTACAAGGAATTCGAAAGCCTCGTTGGATTGTTCGCACATGGTCTGCACCAGTTCAGGCACATTGAGGCGACCACCCGCTTTAAGGACGTCTTTCACATACAGCTCGACACTGTCTTTGACGCCTTCCTTCTGTTGACGTTTGGTATTGCAAGCCGCAAACGTACCGCCGCTGATCACAGATGAACCGCCGGGAACAGCCATTTTTTCCAGAATGACGGTCTTGCGTCCCAGTTCGGCCGCGGTGATGCCTGCGCAATAGCCGGCCAAACCGCTGCCGACCACGATAACGTCAAATTCCTTATTCCACTTCGGTAATGCTTTGGCTGTTGTGGCAGCTTGCGCCATACCACCGACGCCGAGCGTCATGACGCCCGCAGCTCCGGTTTTCAGAAACGCCCTGCGTGAGCTCTGCAGTGTGCTCTGGGTCATCTTGTTCTCTCCTGTATTGATGTTGCAGGTCCCGATGAAAAAAGACCTCTACAAATCAAGTCTAGGAAGCAGAACTAACAAATTCGTTACGCAGCCGAAAGGAAGTCATTACAAAAAAATTACAACTGGCCTTCCCCTTTGCCTGTCTCGGAAACTATACGTTTGTTGCAATATTCACGGACTTTGTAACGGTCGCGTCTCGTTAGAATCAAAGCAGGTAGTACTTTTGTGGGGAGGTAGCTCATGCTCAATCGTCGTCTCAATCTGGCCGCCGCCCTTTCCCCAGCCCTGCTTCTTGCCGCCTGCGCGAGCAGTCCCGAATACACAGATTTCGTCGAAATCGGAAACAACACCTACACGGTCAGCGCCTTGAGCGACTCCACCGACAACGGCGGCATTGTTCGCGTTGAGCTGATCAAACAAGCTCAGGAATTCTGTGCGGACAAGGATCTCAAATTCCGTTTGCTCAAGTCTCGCTTCAATGACGGCAATGCGGACAAAAGCGCTACGGCCACCATCGACTTTGTTTGTGAATCGCCTATGGTTGCTGCGGCTAAACAGCCTCCCCAACAGGTTCCCGTGACCAAAGTCCCCTCCGCCAAAGTTCCTTCGGTCTTAGTGCCATCAGCACAAAAGCGCTAAGCAACGCACGCTGATCAACGGCAAACGAAACCGCTAGCGTTCTACCATCCACGTCTAGCGCAAGCGGTTTCTTTTTGAGATCAATTAACCTTGACAGGTCATACCACTTCGTTGTCGGACACGGCGAAAGATCATCGCGCCGCATCGCTCACGCCTCAGAACTCTTGGCGCTTGCCAGCGGCACCACTTTTCTTCTGAATTTCTCGTTCAGCACCTCAATTGAGGCTTAAATCCGCTCGCGGCTAAGTAAGTTTCTGAATTAGCCGCAAACTTAACAAGGATACAAGCTTCGGCTTGTTGTTTTTTTTGAGCTGGAAGTCGTATCAAGTCAACAAATCAACTCCACTTCCCGAATTCAAAAAAGATTTAAAAATATAAAACCACTTTGGTGCCTTGTTTCCTTTTTCTTCCTCATTCACGTAAACCATGGAGCTAATCCTCTATAGCCACTGCATGTCTGCGGGAGTAGCATATTACGCAGAAGGCTTAATAAGCCCAATCAAGTTCGTAACTGAGGAGAGGTAAAGATGAGCTTTACATTGAAAAAGATAGTTCTTCCCGTAACAATGGCTTTTTGTGCCATCAGCGCGTCTGCAGCGACCTACACTCAGACGGTTCCGGGCCACAACGGCCCGATGACTGTTAAGGTCGCAATCGACAGCGGCAAGATTACGGCAGTCGAAGTTGTGAAACACAACGAAACGCCCGGGGTGGGTACCAAAGCAATTGAAACGTTGCCGGCAAAGATCGTAAAGGCCAACTCAACCAAGGTGGACGCCGTCACCGGTGCCAGTGTCTCTTCCAAGGGCATTTTGATGGCTGTCAACCAGGCCCTGGATGCCTCCCAGGGTAAGAAGGTCGGTAAAGCACAATTTAAACCGGGTACATACAAAGCTCAGGTCTACGGCAACAACGGTTACCTCAATGTCGAAGTCACGGTTAGCAAAGACAAAATCACCGACATCAAGGTTCCCGGCCACACAGAAACCGATCTGATGGGTGGCATGGCCATTCGCACAATGACCAAAGACATCCTTGATTATCAGACCGTCAATGTGGATGCTGTTTCCGGCGCGACGGTCACGAGCGGCGCATTCAAACAGGCTGTTATTGCCGCATTGGAAAAAACCGGCGTCAATCTGGCTGCGCTGCAGACCCCCGTCCCCGTCAAGATCAAGAAGTTCAACGGTACGAAGACCGAAAGTTATGACCTTGTCATCGTCGGTTCCGGTGGTGCAGGTCTGTCAGCTGCGGTGACTGCGGCCGAAGCAGGCAAATACAACATCGTTGTGCTGGAAAAGATGCCTGTGATCGGCGGCAATACGCTTCGCTGCGCCAGCGCTTTCAATGCCGCTGATCCGGAACGTCAAAAACTGCTTCCGATGACGGACACCCTCAAGGATGCCGTCGTTAAGGCCATCAACGAAAAACCGGCCAACGCGGATCACGCCAAACTGATGGCCGACGTTAAGGCCAAGTACGAAGCGTATTTGAAGAGCGGCAGCAAGACGCTTTTTGACTGCCCCGAATGGCATGCTTTGCAGACCTACAACGGCGGCGACAAGGTGGGACATATTCCCCTGATTCGTACCTATGCCGAAAATGTGCTTGAAACCCTTCACTGGATGCAAAAGCACGGTACGCCTGTGATGGATCGAGTCAGTCAAGGTGCCGGTGCTCTTTGGCAGCGTACACACCAAGTTGACGCGCCCGCCGGGACCGGACTCATTGAACCGTTGCTCAAGGCCGCCAATAAGGAAGGCGTCAAGATCATCACCGGTATGCGTGCCCAAGAACTCATTTACCGCAACGGGGAAGTCGTGGGCGTCAAAGCCAGCGACAAGGTGGGCAATTCCTACGAGTTCAAGAGCAAATACGGCGTGATTCTCGCCACCGGCGGTTACAGCCAGAACAAGGAAATGCGCCAAAAATCTTCGCCCGTCTTGACGCCTGACATGGTTTCGACAAACCAGCCGGGTGCTACCGGCGACGGCATTGTCATGGCCACGAAGATCGGTGCCGATCTCACCGGCATGAATTACGTTCAGGTTTACCCGCTGGCAACGCCTGGTTCCGGTGCCTTGCAGGGACGTGCCCGCAAGATGTCCGGCCTTGACGACGTGATTGACGTGAATAAGAATGGCTTGCGCTTCGTGAAGGAAGACGCTCGCCGTGACGAGTTTGTGGCTGCCATTAAGAAACAGCCCGGTGCCATGTGCTACGACATCAATGACTCGAGCATTGTCCAGGAATACAACTCGTTTGCAGAAAACGTCGAAACGCTTGTTAAGCTCGGTCGCATCTACAAGGACGACACGCTGGAAGGTCTGGCCAAGCAGCTTGGCATGCCGCCGGAAAATCTGAAGGCTACCGTTGAAGAGTTCAACAAGATGGTTGAAGCGAAGAACGATCCGAAGTTCGGCCGCAAGCTCTTCGACCGCAAGATCGAAAAGGCTCCGTTCTATGCAACACCTCGCGCACCGTCTATCCACCATACAATGGGCGGTTTGTATATCAATCCGAAGGCACAGGTGCTCGATAAGAAGGGCAACGTGATCAAAGGCTTGTATGCAGCCGGTGAAGTGACTGGCGGCGTTCACGGCAGCAACCGCTTGGGCGGCAATGCTACTGCCGATGTGTTGACGTTCGGACGTATTGCAGCTAAGACTGCTTTGGGGCTGAATAAGTAAGGCTCGTCCCTACTTCATTGCTCTTTTGCGATTGGGGGCAGGCTTCATGGCCTGCCCCAATCTGTCATCAGGAATCAATTACTCACTGCTTTGCTACCGACTCACTGCCTTCGATCCAGCAACTGATCCACCCCGACCAGATGCAAATAAGGATCCCGTGTAGCCATATCAAGCAACACATCGTCAAATCCCATGCGAGAAAAAATCCAATAGTGAAATACGGCATCCTCCGCAACCGGCAGTTGTTCGCATTTGGCCTGAAGGGAGCGCAACACTTTGATCCCGACTTTCTGATTGCGATACTTGCATTCAGCCACAAGACAATGCCGTCTTTCGTGATCGGCTCCAACCAAATCAATCTCCGTGCCGTTTCTCCACCATCGCCCCAGAGTCGTCACAGAAAACGGCAACTTCCCGGAAAAGCGCAGTTGTGTCAGGTATTGACGACAGACCTGCTCAAAAGATTCCGCTGCGAAATCCGCAAAGCAAGGCTCTACGGTCGCTTTCCATTCTGAAAGGGCCTCTTGCCGCGTCATGATCAGACTCGGATTGTTGGCTAAAAACCGAAACCAGAATTTCACGTACGGATCGGCAATGCGATAGAGTCCTCGAGACACATTCCCCAACTCCCCCGGACCGGCGAAGACAGGAAACTCCTTCACAACCAAATCCATGTCTTCCAGTACGGACAAATATTTGGAAAGCGTTCGCGTATCCACCAAGCTCTTCTGCGCAATTTCGTTTCTTGAAGTTGAACCGAAGGCAATCGTTTGAAGAATGGCGTTGTAGGTGGCAGGATCCCGAAATTCCTGCCTCAATGCCGATTGAACCTCGTCATTGAGCAAACCGTTGGATCTCATAATATTGGCGGCGAGATTTTCCGTCATTGAACGTTGTGGATTCACGCCCTGCCAGAAATACGGGATTCCGCCCAACACGGCGTAACCGCGAAAAACGTCATCCGCTGAGTAAGAAGGCACAAATTCGGAGACCGTTCAGCATATTTTATATAAGAAGTCGGAATCTCCTGCTTCTTTTCTTTATAATGGGCAATCACATACCGCAAAGCTTCCGCCCGATATTTGCTGATCGCTTTCCGTTCGGCATAATACAAATCTTTATAAGGATTTTCTTCACTTCTCAATTTCTTCCAGAATGCAGAAAAAGC
>ENA-UESS01001582-UESS01001582.1-human-gut-metagenome-genome-assembly--contig:-NODE-1582-length-10073-cov-15.002601_pt1 | contig 10073 bp, 9 predicted proteins | sample MGYA00243004_ERZ508005 | MGnify/ENA primary metagenome ERZ508005 (study PRJEB26167, sample SAMN06115471) | human gut metagenome | host: Homo sapiens | place: China:Guizhou | collected 2016-06-29...
AGTTGCAGAAATTAAAAAATCCTCCGGCATCGGGCAAAAACGGTATGTATGGAAAACCGCTTTTACCCTAGCCATTGCGTTACCGACTTGCGACTTACAGCGAGAACGCCTTCTTAACGGAAATCGGAAGCGCCTGGTAACCCATCGAACCCACGATCACGATCTCAACGGACGGTTCCTTTTCGCCCCACTTGAACTCGTTGATAACAGGCGAAGCGATGCCGGCCTTTTCACCGGGTTTCAGTTCGGACGGACGGCGTCCCATGCCGGCCGTAGCCGAGTAGACCATGATGGAGTTCTTGTCGGCCTCGTAGCGGGTAAGCGACGTCACCGGGCTGTACCACGCAAAGCCGCGTTCCTTGCCGTATTCCCAAACCTGTTCGGCCGTCATCTTATTCTGGTCGATCTTGTAGACCACGGCGCGGCTGTACTTCATTTCAGGCAGGGCGGGCTGTTCCATACCGCGGGCGTCGCCGTTGTCGAACACCGTAATGTAGATGACGTTCTTGTCAGACTTTTCATCAATACGGAAGGCCGTATGCTGCGTCCACGTGAAGTCGAAGTCACCTTCAACCTGGCTGCCTTCAACCTTGAGCTTCTTGCCGTTGGCGTCAACCGGAGCAAGGAGCTTGTCGGCCCAGGGCTTCTTCCAACCTTCGGGCGAAGCGAGAATCCACTTCACCTTCTTGTCTCGACCGATCTTGATGATGGCCGACTGGTGACGGGACGACAAAATGATCGAGTCATCGGTCGGGTCGTAGTCAACAGAGTTAACGTGCGCCCAGTTGCGACCCGGACCCGTGCCCACGATGTCACCAAAATGATCGCTTGCGTCAAGCTTGGCCAATTCTTCGGCCGACAGCGTCTTGCCGGCTTGGCTGGCGTCAATGTTCAAGCACACCGCACCCTGATCGAGTACCTTCATCACGTTGTCGCGGTACGGATCGAGAATTTCCCACAGACGCCATTCGTCGACCACCTGACCGTTGCCGTCGACTTCGACAATCACGTCGCGCACGGTGCGAACACGCTTGTTGTCGGCGCGACGCAAATCGGCGCTCGCCGCACGGATGAAGGTGTGGCCGTTCTGCGCGTTATCAAGCGAATGCGAGAAGTCAATGTAGCCCACCGGCAGACGGCGGTTGTAGATTTCGCGGCCCATCAGGTCGTACTTAACGTAGCGCTGACCGTAACCCCAAGTGATGTTGCCGTCTTCGTCCTGTTGGAAGCCCATCATCACGCCTGAGCGATACATCTGCTCGACGTCGTAGATCGGTTCGACGTGCATGTACCAGCGCACTTCACCCTTGGTGTCGATGATGGCATTCATCGGGTAGAAGTTCCATTCCATCGCGCCGCCCATCGGATTGTTCCAAACCATGCGCGTGGCCTTGGCGTACTGCTGCATCAGGTTGTTGACAAGGTACAGACGGTCGGAGAACTTCGGATCCATCTTCACGACCTTGGTTTCGAACATATTGTGCGAAAGCGTCGGGTTGCCGCTCACTTCGTGATAAACAGGAGCCGTGTAAATCGTGTAGGTTTCCGAAATCTTTTCAGTCTTGCCGTGGAACTTGCGCGTGTAGCTCACTTCCACCTTGTTGTTGTAGTCGGCATAAAGGCCGAAAACGGGAATGCCGGCGTGCGTGAGAAGCTGCTTGCGACCCACCTTGTATTTGATTTCCTGACCGTCTTTCTTGGGCACGATGCGCACCGTAGCTTCGGTGAGTTCGTAGCCACCGTTTTTGATGATGGCGGTAAGCGGTGCAATCTTATACGGGTTGACAACGATTTCGCCGAGTTTGCCTTGTGCGGCAAATGTCACGCGCGGACCCGATGAACCGCCGGCTGCTGCAGCCGTCCCCGAGAAAGTACCCGCAACGAGAGCCGCAATGGTGCCCATAAACAAAGAACGACGACCGATGGTGACCGACATGATTTTCTCTCCAAACAAACAGTTCAAAAAACAAAAGCCCGCATGAGCTTTCGCCTCTTTATTCATCGTAAGCAAGGATTGTTTTTGCCGAAATGGCGATTTTCCTTTCCTTTTTCGACAAAAATGACATAAGCTTTTATCGGTAATCGAAAAGTTAAACCGCAGAGAAAATCTCTTTCTCCGTCAGTTCCCGCGTATGCTTTCCTTGCGATTCAACCACTTGCTGGTCGTTCTCAAAATTCACGATACAGGGTCGCTTTCCGAAACGGCTCGGCAGCTGAACCTGACGATTTCAGCCGTGAGCCGCTCGCTTCGTAAGTGTCAGGAAGAGTTCGGCGACGAGCTTTTCGTGCGTAACTACCAAGGCATGGCTCCCACCGAAAAGTGTCGTACGGTCGTGCCCATCATCCGCAAGCTATTGGCAAACTTCAACGATCTGACCGATACCAAAACGTTTGCGCCGGCTGACATCACTCGCACGCTTTCGATTGCCGCTGCCGACAATGCCGTCGTGATGATCTTGCGTCCCGTGCTGCGGGCGCTTTTGCGTGAAGCGCCGCAGATGAACTTCCGCTTGTTGCCTTTGTCGGAAAATGTCTTTCGCGAGCTTGCCGAAGGCAGTGTTGATCTGGCACTTTTCCCGACCTCGCTGGGCGAAACTCTTCCCGAACATTTCTACGGTCTCAAGCTTTTCGATATCCATCGCGTCTGCCTGCTCCGCAAGGAGCACCCACTTGCAACGAGTTACGCCCAAGGAAAAAAACTCACGCGAAAAGCGTTTCTCAAATACCCGAAAATTGCCGTCGAACTGCGTCAAAATGCTCGGGGCCCCGTATTTGACATCGATACGTCATCCACACACGATCAACGCAAAATCATTGAGGTACCGCATTTCCTGGGCGCTCCCTATTTTCTCGAGGACACCAACGCTACGCTCGTGCTGCCGCACACCACTGCGGAGTTTTTCGCCCGCATGTTACCTTCGCTCACCGTGATTCCAATTCCTGGCGAAAAACGCGTCTATTCCACCCGTCTCATCTGGCACGAGCGCAATCACGCTTCCTCAGAAATGCAGTGGATCCGCAGTGTCTTTGTGTCGACCTTGCGCAGGGATTCGACTGGAGATTCCGACAATTGCTCGCCGGAACACTGAGCCATGACGGCGCTTTGGATTCTTTTTTCGTCGTTTTGCAGCGCCTGCATTTTGGCAAGCATTCAGTGCCTCAAAGAAACACTTGCGTTCATTGACGTTGCCTTCGTGCAGTTCATGTTCGTATTGGCCGTCACCGTCGTCGTGATGATCGTTCGTAAGGTCCCATTCACAACCCACGTCTGGCACCTGCACCTGTTGCGATCCGTCATCGGCGTGGGCGTTGTCATAACGCAGATCATCACAGCCATGAACATGCCGGTAGCAGCCGCCCAGACGCTGCAGTACACCTCTCCGCTTTTTGTGGCGGGCTTTTCTGCAATCGCCTCTTTTCGCAATGGCGAACACATTGACTGGCGCATCCTGGCGGCCATCGTCTCGGCCTTCGTCGGCATTCTCGTGATGTTTCATCCTTCGGAGCGCTCATTTCCGGCCGTCTACGTTCCCATCGGGCTGTTGTGCGGATTGTTTACGGCCGCCGCCATCCTGATGCTCAAGAAGTTGGGAGGCGTCAATGAACCGATCCCCCGCACCGTTTTCTACTTTCACCTGCACGGCGCCGTCGTGTTGGGAGTTTTGGAGATCTTCTGCGGACAACTCACCGTCTCCCAACTGCAACAAACGCCTCTGGCTTTGATGCTGATTTTTCTGACCTGCGCACAATTTGCCCGAGCGTTGGGCTGGGGCAAAGGCAACACATTTCTCGGTGCCGTTTTCACGTTTTCCGGCGTGGTTTTTGCCGCCTTTATTGACAGCGCCTTTTTCGGCGTCACACCGAGTCTGCGGTCCCTTTTCGGCATGCTCATCATTGTTGTTGCTGCAGCCACCTGTCTTGGTCTGATTGCCAAAGCTGAAAAAAACGGTAAGCTCGTCCCTACACTTCGATCACAGCCTTCGGATTGAAGTTGAGTTCCTTTCCGGGGCGAACGGTGCCAAGCTGATTGGACACAATGCGGGTTCTGCCGTACTGAACATCTCCCGAGACATGAGAATGTCCGTGAATCCAAAATGCCGGCTGATACGCTTCAATCAAATCACAGCAATCGGCGATGAAAGCCTCTCGAACGGGAGAGTCTATGTAGCGTGCGGGCGTAGCTTGAGGCACAGGGACGTAGTGCGAGACCACCACGGTTTTATTCGGATTGCATATCTGAAGCGTTCGATCCAAAAACGCCCTGCTTTCCGAATGCAAACGATTGACAATTTTCGTTGAAATTAATTTGCCATCAAAATATATCTGACGATAATCGACGACTTTTTCTTCGATTTCCGTCTTTTGCTGAACGATTTCGGACCAAAGAGTCGTCAGCACCAACGACACGTCTTTCACCTGAACGCACACATTGTTGGCATAGGCAACATTCGGACGCACAAACAACTCAAGCGAACGCTGTCCGAGCAGGTTAGTTTTGTCTGCGTAATAGTCGTGGTTACCCGGAACAATCCAGGTTTGACGAAAATGCTGCGCGCACCAGTCCCAGAAGGCGTCAGCTTTGCACCAGTCAGTCAGAGAAGAAATATCGCCGGCAAGGAGCAGGTAGTCAGCCGCAGGCTCAAGCGCACCGGCGAGCATGAAGTCCCGATTAGCCGGCATCTCCAAATGCAAATCGGAAGCGTATTGCAACCGCATGACAAAGCTCCGTTGTTCCGTCCGAAACAACATACCCGAGAAGCATGAGCGTCGCAACTTTGCCGCCTCCTGTTGCTTTTGCTTACAGCCTCGGCAATTCGTTTCGGACAATCCCTGAAGGCATCTGAGGCGCTTTGCGGTATGCTCAAACCAACCCGGGCTCAAGTTTTTCATCCCGCCCATAGCGACTTTCAAAAAGGACAGCCTCATGCTTGAATCCCGCCGCCTCTTTTTAGCCGCTTTCCTAACCGCCGCTCTCGGCCTCGGCACCGCACCGCTTTCCGCTCTTGCGGGTGACGACGATGACGATGACGATGATGACGATGATGACGATCGTCGCTTCGGTTCTCGTCGCCGCCGTCGGGATGATGATGATGATGACGATGACGACTGGGACGAACGGGATGATCGCGACGATGACGATCACGATGATGATGACGACGACCGGCGCCGTCGTTCCGAATCAAGAAGACGACATCGCGATGACGACGATGATGACGACTAAACCTCCTGCATTTCTCATTTGGTAGAGAGTCGCCCAAATCGGTTCGAAAAAACTTCCGGATCGTCAGAGACTTCTTTACATCGGCAAATGGGCCTTACGTATGCCGCAGCACACGAAGGCCCATTTACCGAGGAGAGAGAGTTTGCCGGCAGCCTGCTTCAGGCTGCCTGAGCGTGCGGTCGATTACGGCATCGTGAGGGTCACGACGCGGTTGTGATCCACCACTTCGAAGGTGTTGCCCTTCTTAACCAAACCGCGGATATCGGTCAGGTCGGACGGCAGCCCCCAAGCTTCAACAACAGCTTCCTTGGCGATGTCAATCACCACGAGTACATTGTGGTTCTTGGAAACGGCGTAAAGCTTGCCGTCTTCGTACACCATACCCGTGACATACAGTTCACCGAGCGTACGCTTGGCCTTGAGGTCGGCAGCCGGTTCGAACTCAGCCGAGAGGGTCCAGTCAGCCATCATGGCCTTGGAAACCACAAACTTCGACTTGTTCTTGTTGTCGGGTACCGTGGCAAGGTAAACGTACTTGCCGTCGGTTGCAGACGAATGCACGTAGCTGAACTTGGCGCGTTCGGTGCCGATACGGGCGCGGCCGAGACCGCCGACGTGTTCAACCTTGTCGCCACCCACCATGAAGTTCGCCCAGCCCTTGACGTCGTCGGCGTTGGGGTTCCAGCGAGCGCGCAGCAGCGACTTGTTCGAACCCATCAGCACGAAGGCGTCTTCCTTAAACGGCGTGATGCTGACGATGTCGAGCACGTTGGCGCTGTACCACGGGTCCATCTGAGCATGCACGACAGGCTTGAGATTGCTGTCCAACTTCCAGAAGTCGTACTTGCTTGCCACGAAGTATTCGCCGCGAATCTGAGCCAGCGTGTTGACCGGCTGCTTGATGCCTTCGATGACACGGATCTCTTCGAGCTTGAGCATGCCGTTAATGGCAACGGGAGCGTCAGCGGCATCGTGCTTAAAGGTGATCCCCAGCTTCTTGTCGTTGGCTTTGTAGGCAAAGTCCGGATCCTTCACATCGCGCTTACCGAGGAAGCTGATGCCGTCCCACATACCATGCCAGCTCGCATCAGACCAGATAACGTACTTCGGATTGAAGGAGAAGCGGACCGGATCGCCCTGACCCCAGTTGGGCGGCAGACCGGTGGACCACAGCGCCTGGAAGGTGTTGGAAGCCAATATGAAGGCCACGATGCTGAAGGCGATCTTGTTAAAGCGCGACAGCGGTCGGAAAGGCTTGCCCTTCATTTCGGCGATGAGCGCATCAAAGCGCGGTGCCAGGAACACAGCCAGGCCGAAGAGCATCACCACGCACCAGAACACAATCTCGGCCCACATCTGGGTGTGAATGCCGAAGACATCAAGACCGAAGCCCTGACCAACGTCGCGCATGGCGTGATTGCCCAAATGGCGGAACGACATGTAAAGACCGAAGGCGGCCATGACGAGCAGCATGCCCAGGTACTTAGGCTTGAAGCCGTAGCGAACCATCATCAGCGCAATGACGCCGATGTAGGCCATCTGCTGACGCTGCGCCCAGCACAGCGTGCAAGGCGAGTCACCGAGCAGATAGCCCAGAATCAGGTTGGCGATGCCGACGGGCAGCAAAACGATGAGAAGACCGCCCCAGCAGACGATGTCGTAGAACGTCTTGGCGCGGTTGAGATCGTTGGAATTGATCGGAGCGGAGTAATCAGTCATTTTCTTCATCCTCCCCGATTACAGATTGAGTACGCCGAGAATGCCGGTCGAAACGTGACCGACGTACATGAAAGCAACGACCGCCCAGCCGGCAACCGTCAGCCACCACGCCCATTTTTCCTTCTCGGGCTTGAAGATGATGAGCAACACCGCGATGGTGAGCATCAACAGTTCAACGAATTCCATTGAAAGGGACTCCTTATTTGCTTGATCAGCCCGATTTGCCCGAGACAGACCATCCCCAAAGCAAACCGACGCGTTCGGGCGATGGTAGGTAAAAACAGCGTTAAGTATCGGATAAGGGTTTTCACTTATAAAGAAAATGTACAGTCATGACTGACAATTCCGTGCTCACAAGAATGGTTCTCAATTCGCCACTCAATATCTTCGGCACTTCAATCGCCCCATAAACTCGAACTTGATGAAATTCGCGACTTTGTGTTTCTTGCTGCTCTCGGCCTTCCACGCATGGGCCGCGCCTTTGCCGTCGGCTACGGAAAGCTCCGAGGAATGCGAACCGCCAGCCGCTGTCATACGCGCCCCAGAAAGCGTCATTCGCGTGGGATACACCCCGTTCGGCTTAATGATCGATGAGCGGCTCATGCTCAATTCGCTCAAATCCACGCTCACACCAGAAAAACTTGGCCATCCAGTCACCTTTCGCCAATACGCTGCACACGACTTGGCCAAAGCTGTTCGAGCGGGCGAAGTTGACATCGTCTTTTCCGAGTCACCCTTTTATCAAGCCCTGATTCCAGAAGGACTGCGCAGCGTCACAACCTTCGTGTGCGATGTGCAGCCCGACCCAAACCGCAACGATGGAACGGCCGTCATCGTTCGAAGCAATTCACCTATACAAACATTTGAAAATCTGCGTGGGAAGACACTGACAGCCGTGTCCCGCGACACCTTCAGCGGATATCTCTACGCCATTCGCGAACTGGTACGCCGAAAGCTCGGCGACCCCGATCACTTCTTTTCAAAGCAAACTTTCGTCGCGGGTCGCACGCAAAGCGATGTCAACGAACAAGTCTTCAGCGATGTCGTCAGCGGTAAATCCGATGTGGGCTTTCTGCCCCTTTGCGCACTTGAAGAAATGTCCCGACGCGATCCATCGATTCTCTCGAAAGTGCGCGTTATTGAGGAGCGTCTCACAGACACCGTCACCGACTGCCGTCACTCCACACCTCTGTATCCGGCACTGACTCTTTCGGTCACGCCCCGCATCAGCGCCTCATTGAGCAAAGCCATCACGATGGATCTGCTGATGTTACCCAAGGGCGAAAGCGGCTTTATGTGGTCGGTGGCAAGCGATTTTCAGAACGCCGACAACCTCCTCAAAGATCTGCAGATCGGTCCCTACGAATATCTGCGCCAGACGGGACTCAAACGCATCTGGCAAGACTATCGCTCCGCCATCATCACCGCTCTCCTGCTAATTCTGGCGCTGATCGCCCACGGCGCACGCAGTCAGTGGCTTGTCAAAAAAAGAGAAACCGAGCTCAAAGCGTCAATCGGTTTGCAGCTTGCGCAGCGAGAGAAAATGGAGCGTCTGCAAAAGGCTGGTGCCGTGGGGCAGATTTCCGGACTCGTTGCACATGAACTGCGCCAGCCGTTGTCCGCCATCAGCCTTTATGCCGAAGGTCTCGAAGAGATGGTGCGCAACGACGCCATCGGCAAAAAAGAAATGCTCGACATTTTGCACAGCATGACCACGGATGCAGCGCGCGCAAGCGACATTGTTGAGCGCGTGCGTCAGTATGCCAAGCAGAAGTCTGAGCTCAAGCCGATTTCCGTTCGTGAGGCTTTTGATAAGGCTGACGAAATGGTGACACATTTCGGCATCGGCAACGTTCCGACATACGTCAGCGCCTTTGAAGACGCCACCGTACTCGTGAATCCTCTGGATCTGCAGCTGGTGTTCGGCAACCTTATCAAAAACGCCAAAGAAGCCGCTGCGCAACAAACTGATGAATCCCCCCAACTGCTTGTCAAAGCTCAAGTGATGGAGGGCTTTATCTGTATCGAACTCGAAGACAACGGCCCTCCCCTTTCCGATCGTGAACTAGCCGGCCTCAACGAAGTGGTCACAAGCGCCAAACCCGACGGTCTGGGCTTGGGGCTTTCGATTTCGCGCAATATCGTCGAAGGCGTCGGCGGAAATATCGTCTTTAAACGTCGTTTCCGGAACACCGGCTTACGGACGTGTGTGAAACTTCCCGTCTCAGCCGGAACAGTCAAACCTCTTGGAGACTAACTTTTATGCGACGCGTTTATGTTGTCGATGACGACGAGAGTCTGCGAAAAGCGCTCTCCTTTGTGTTAAAGGGATTGGATTGCGACCCCGTTCCATATCCGAGCGCCGAACATTTCCTGACTTACGTTCCTCACAACGAGCCCGGCATCGTGCTTCTGGATGTGCGCATGGGGCAAATGACCGGACTCGAGTTGCAGCAGCGTCTGATTGACACCGGCATCGATTGGCCCGTTATCTTTCTTTCTGGTCACGGTGACCTTGAGATGGCGGTAGAAACGATGATGAAAGGGGCTGTTTGCTTTTTGCAAAAACCCGTACGTCGAGAAAAACTCAAGGAAGCTTTGGATCGCGCAACAGCTCTGTCCGAAACTAAAGCCAACCAGCGGCAAGCCGCTTACGATGCGCTTTCGTCTCGAGAAAAACAGTTAGTCAAATTGGCCGCACAGGGCGTTGCCATGCGTGCAGCCGCAGAGCGTCTCGGAATCGCTCAACGCACCGCTGAATTTCACAAGGCAAGCGCCATGCGCAAACTCGGCGTACACACGACCACCGTATTGACCGAAGTGCTCAAAGACGTAAAGATCTGATAGACCGCTTCGCAATGTTTTTTTCACAAGCTCTAACACCATTCATCCGCCGGCTGACACGGGCGGTCTTCTGATACTAGTCAGATGGAAACTGACTTTTTTCGTCTCACAGGAGGAACATGCACCCATTTTCAGTGATGCAGTCTTTTCCGACTGGACGTTTTATAACCCTTTGTTTTTATTGTTTTTACAGAATTTAAAACACATTGAAGCATTAACTTTTTTTTCTTTTCAACAGCCGCAGAAACATACTCTTCATAATCTATGTACTCCCTGACGCTTGCAAATC
>ENA-UESS01001583-UESS01001583.1-human-gut-metagenome-genome-assembly--contig:-NODE-1583-length-10071-cov-9.596658_pt1 | contig 10071 bp, 8 predicted proteins | sample MGYA00243004_ERZ508005 | MGnify/ENA primary metagenome ERZ508005 (study PRJEB26167, sample SAMN06115471) | human gut metagenome | host: Homo sapiens | place: China:Guizhou | collected 2016-06-29...
CTACCGGTGCTGCCAGCACCAGTGCCAGTCCGTTGCTTTCTGCTAAATTCATCTGTGTCATGTGAACATAGGCATAAACCGGGACAAAGCCCTTTGCCATATCAAAAATCAATGTGCAGATTCCGCACCAGAACCCGCCGTATAAAAATGCGTTTGTCGTTCCCGGATTGGCATCCCTGCTCTGCTCAATTGCATTTTTTCTACCAAAAATTCCGCAAAATACTTCCGCATATAATACACTGCCGGATAAATATCCAATCAATGCATATATTACCGCATATGGCATCTTTTTCCCTCCTGATTACGCTCTGATATTTGTATTTTCATTATGGCACTTCCCGCCTTTTTCGTCAATTCTTTGTCAGACTCACGGCTTTAGAAAAGCAGGGTCTGTCCACTTGGACATTCCCTGCTTTTGTTGTTGCCTGATATTTATTTAAAAATATTTTTAATTTTTTGCAGACTGATACGCACTCGTATATGCCGCCTTTATGGCATTGCTGGACTTTGTCGCACCCGATACACCATCCACACCACTGACACCGCCGTTTGCAAGAATCGCTCCCGGAACTTTGACATTTGCCTGTGAGAAAAACATTTCATCTGCGCCGCCTGCCGTTGCCGATGCGGATACGCCTGTAACGGCATCACCTGAAATTGTCACAACAACCGTAACCGTGTATCCGTACGTATCGCATACGGCAGTTCCCGTATAATCGCCGTCTGCCTTAAATGTTCTCGGTGCTTCTGTCGGTTTTGGTGCTGCTTCTGTTTTTTCTTCCGCCGGCTGACCCGCACTGCCGCTGTCCGAACCCGAACTTCCGCCCGCACTGCTATTTGTATCACTGCCACTTTCAGATATCGTGCCGGAACTGCCGGAGTTCTGACTGTCAGTGTCCTGTTTTTCCTGTCTGTTCTCCTCTCCGGCTGTGTTTTCAACTGCCGCCGCTGCCGCATTTTCACCGTCCTGCGCGTTCTCGTTCTCCTGTGCTTCCTGTGAATCACCTGCGCTATCACCGGATTCGCCCGAAGTCTGCTGTTCCTGTGTCACACCGTCCGCATTTGAAGCTGTTGCCGTTGTGCCTGCTTCTCCGTTCTTTTTTACGCCCTTTTCTGTCTGTGTCTGACTCAGTGTTTTATCTGCCGCCGTTTCCTGTGCAGACACTTTATTTCCGTTCCGCATAAAACACATTGAAAATGCCACAGTACACACAAGCACTGCACACACAGATACTGCCACACTGACTTTCTTTATAAAAATGCTGTCGGCATCCGGATTTTTTGTAAGCACCCATTTACGGATACGCATCGCCGCATATCCTGCAAATACGATACTGTATACAAGCACATTTACGGCATACATGTGTAGTCCCATGCGCGCATACGGAATATTAATCAGCATAATATGTACATATAAAAGTCCATAAAATACATAGGCGCTCCGCTGAATCTGCTTCCACTTTTTCGGTTTCATCTTTTTGCGGACTGCCGGAAATGAAATCACCGTTAATCCAATCATCAATACAATCAGCATCAGACTGATCACCGCTGCACACCGCTGGACTGCCGGTAATGCCGCCGGTGCCGAAAATAACATCTTAAAATACGTCATGCCGTAGGTCAGGTTGTGCGAAAGCACCAGAATTGCCGCCATAATAGACAATTCCCCGCGAATCCGCATGAGCGGTCCGATAAGCTTTGAACCTCTCGGCAATGCACCTGTTATCATGACAATGATAAAAAATGCCGTTCCTATCGTTCCCTTTGCAAAAATGCCCACAATATTCTGCCGTACAAACTGCGGCATTGCCACCGTGCGCAGGCTGAATATAACAATCGTTACAACTGCCGCACCGATGTAAAAAATATTAGGATACTGCTTTAGCTTGTCTTTTAAAAAGTATACAAATAAGGAAGCTATCACAAGTGCAATAATCAGTAACATAATTTCTCCTTTATCAAGTTCGTTTTTTATTATCCAAGTTAGAAAGATGTACTGCTGTTAGCTTTTTCTAACTCTGCTCTATCATAAATATAGAATCCTTTTCTGTCAAGGTCTGTTACTGACAATAATTATCAACTACTTTTTCAAGACATTTACGGTGTAATCCGAGGTAAAATTCTGTGCAATTCCCTCAGAAATATAAATCTGATTGTCTTTTGTAAGTAAAATGACATCAAAATCCAAATCCGTATTTTCATAAAAGCTTTCTGCCTTTTGAAGTCCCATTACAAAAAATGAGGTAGACAGCGCATCTGCCTTTGTTCCGTCTGCGCACACAATCGTAACAGACGTCAAATCGCTGTCTGACGGATACCCGGTCTTTGGGTCGATAATGTGGTGGTAAGTCACTCCGTTTTCTTCAAAATAACGCTCATATCCACCGGATGTAATGACTGCTTGATTGCTGGTTTCCAGAATGCCAAGATACTGATTGCCTCCCTGCGGACTCTGAATGGCTACGCGCCATGGTGTACCGTCCGTTTTCGTGCCGAGTGTCTGCACATTGCCGCCGAGATTGACCATGCCGTGTTCAATGCCGTATTCCTTAAAAATCTGCATGACACGGCTGGACGTATACCCCTTTGCAATACCGCCAAAATCAATCTGCGCATTATTTTTTAAGACCAGTTCGTGGTCCTTTAACGATACATTTTCATAGGATACTCTTTTTAACGTTTCCTGTAATTCGTCCGCCTGCGGCACTTTGTAATTTTTCGTGGTAAATCCCCACAGCTCCATAACCGGATAGATAGTAATATCAAATGCACCGTCCGTCTTTCTTGAAATTTCAAGGGACTGTTCCACTAAATATGCTGTTTCGTCAGACACTGTAGCGCTTCCCTGCATATTGGCAGTTGTGACGTCACTGCCCGTATTTCCCACCGAAAACATCGCATCCAGTCTTTGAATCTCATGAATTGCTGCCGTCACGGCATCTTGTGCCTTTGCTCCGTATGCCGTCAATGACATGTAGGTATCCATTGCAAAAATATCGGATGAATATTTGTCATTTTCCGAAACACTTTCGCTCTGCGCGCTGTCTGCTTTTTTACCACATGCCGTCATGCCTGCCGCCAGTATCACGCACATTGCGGCGACGGCTGTTTTCTTTAATATAATCGCTGCTTTTGTCATTTTGTTTCTCCATTCTGACCATGGTTAGTCACGTAAAACTATATGCCACATAATTGGAATTGTCAAGCTGCTGCTTCGCGCTAAAAATCCGCAAAAAAATACCGCATAAAAAGAAGCTGTTCTACTCTCTTTATGCGGCAGTTTTTATTTATAATGTGTTTACTTTCTCAGACTTCTTATGCCATTACAGGCGCTTTCTTTTGAATCACCGCTTCAACAGCATCTACACTGATTTCTGCAACATCGGCAATCTGCTCTAATGTATAACCCTTTTTATACATATTCAGAATGAACTTTTCACTCGTTTTCTCTGTTGCCCTTTTTGTTGCCCGTTCTTCAGCTCTTTCTTCGATTCCTGCACTCAGATTACACATAACTCTCACGTCCTCTCTTATTTCATTACTGACCGGGATATTATATTCATGTTCAATTATATCCAGTTTTTCCTGCTCTTTCAACCCGCTTGAAAGAAGTGTACCGATTAAACGGTGCAATTCGTACTTTTCATCATGCTCCGGTAATTCATCTGTAATACCAATCAGCACGATGTTGAGTAAATCCATATTTCCTTTCCAGTCGTACGGCTCTAGCATTTCATCTTTGGTAAGGTGGATATGGCTCATACTGTTTGAAGCCATGTTCATACAAATCCAGATACTGAATACCTGTTTTATATCGTCATAATTCGTATTGACAAAATCCCTCTCTTTCTGCGATGAAACAAGTCTGCTCACATAAAAGACCGCCCGGTTTAATATCTGATATCCTGCCGGTTCGTCTTTTTGTGCTTCGATATTTACAATAATCTGCGAAAGACCGTTTTTCATGCGGACATAAAAGATAATATCAAATCTGACCAGTCCCTCATTAATCTCGGCATTTTCTGTATTCAGACCTATGATTCTCTGACCGGTCACATCTGTTTTTTCTGCATTGGTCAGACCCGGTTCAACGGGTACAATCCCAATCTTTGGCTCACCCTCGATGTACATTACTGCATCTTCCGGCTTCATTTCCTTAAACTCATCAACCGTCTTAACCAAAATGTGCGCCAAAATATTCTTCTGTGCCAGTATCCTTTTGACACGGGTATCATACTGTGCTTTATCTCCCGCCGCACTGACTGCATTTGTTATTTCTGTATTCAAGGCATTCCCCTCCTTTTGTAACATTGTAAATCTGCAAAAGCCCCCTTTGCCTTAATACTATTATAAGCGGGTATTTCTGTGGAATCAACTGAAATTTCTATTAAATATTTTATTAATATCGCAAAAAAATACCGCATAAAGAGAAGCTGTTTTTACTCTCTTTATGCGGTATTTTTAATTTTTAAACTACAGATAGTATTCCATTGGATATGTCGGATAAGCGATTTCCTCCAGCTGATCCATCGTAACTAACCCTGCCGGTGCGCGCAGCACTGCCGGAATCCGGTTGACAATCGTTGCACAGGTATGCTCAACCGTTGCCGGTTTTACAACATGGAATTCCGTATCCGGTTCACCTGTAATCTTCCAGTCGCACATATCACCATCGTCCGGACCATAAACCTTGCCGATACACTGTGTTTCAATAACCGGTCCCTGGAATGTTTCGGTAGTTACAACTGCCGCCATACCGATACAGTTGCCTTTCGGTATCGTTGCATTCATGGTTGATGAGAACAAATCACTGTCATGGAAATACGGTACACATTTCTGTGTCTGGCTCTTAATCGTCCAGCCCATTTTTGATGCAAGTGCCTCATTGGAATTCCATACATAAGAAGGTTCAATCTCCTCCGGGTGTGCAATCTGTTTTTCAAATTCTTCCGGTGTTAAGCCTACGCCGTGAGCTTTTGCAAGTGCCAGTCCGTAATCTTCTACGTTATAGCTGACTGCGCCTTCAATTTTTTCAATCTTATGACAGCCGCCTGCTACCATGCCGACCATATTCACCCAGAAAATATCTTCCATGCCGCTTCCTACAAAAGTACAACCGTTTTTCTTGGCGGTAACATCTAAGATATTGGCACGAACCGGGTCTGTTGTCCAGCAGTACGTTGCTTCTTCACAGGTTGTAATCACACTGATTCCCCGTGTCAGACATTTCATATAATGCGGAAAGCAGTCACTTACCAGACTAAACAGCGTTACAACGGCAATATCCGCATCCGTGTTGTCAAGCACTTCTTCCGCATTGTCGCTGATTAATACGCCGGTCTTTACACCCAGTCCCGCATAATCGCCGATATCCATGCCGACAATAGATGGATTACAGTCGATTGCACCGACAATCTGACAGCCGGTTTCATACAGATACCGCATTGTGTACTTGCTCATCTTGCCACAGCCATACTGAATTACTTTAATCTTCTCCATAACATCCTCCAATTCTACACCGCTTCCTTTTAAAATCTGTGTCCTGCGGTGCAAGGACAGTTTCAGACGAATCCTCATTCACGCTTTCGCTTTTCACTATTCAGCATATATTACGCGAACTGATTGTTAATTATTTAACTTTTCGTTGTATTCAGTATAATGTCTAATCTTAGATGAGAGTCAAGCCTATTTTTCCATTTTTACCGGCACCTGAAGCCGCAGATACATCGAGCGCTTGCGGCTGTCAAAGACGTTCATTTCCATAATTTCTTCGCAAATATAATCACCGCAGATTTGATAGCCGTGTTCGCGGCAGTACGCCAAAAGCTTTTTCGCACAGTCGCGCTCCTCATCAAAATCTTCCGTATAAATACATGCATACATGCCATTCTCGATTGTCTGCACACAGTCTTTCATCGGAAAATCATCATCTACAAAGATAAAGATTTCTTCCGAATAAAAGGTCAGTTTTTCAAACAGCTCCCGCCGCATAATCGTCCCTGCATTGCAGTAATAAACCTGCGGAATATGAAATTCCATCAGCTTATTTTTTAACTGCTTTAAAATCAATTCGTACATATCAATGTTATAATCGTAAAAATTGGTATCCACACACATCGAGTAAATCGTCCTGTCCGGTATGTATTCCAATGTAATCGTGCCGCTTTTCGGCGATTTCTTATACCGTTCAATGCTTGCAACCGTCCTGTCAATCGCCTGCATTTTAAATTTTAATTCCTGCATCTGGACAACCGTCTGTTCCTTTTTCTGCCGTAAAATCTGCTCAATCAGATTAATATCCTGTTTATCGAACAATTCTTTAATTTCTTTTAATTCCATGCCCAGTTCTTTCATGTACTGAATCATATCAAACCGGGCATTCTGCTTGATGTCATAATACCGGTAATGTGTTTCCTCGTCTGTGTAATACGGTGTCAGCAGTCCCATTGAATCATACAGCCGCAGTGTCGGTACGGTTGTGCGGTTGATTTTTGCCATTTCACCGATGCTGATATATCTGTCTTTTTTCTCCATATAATTTTTCATTCCTATTTTGCAGACATTTTAATGCCAAAAAATAAACCCTAATGTAACATTAGAGTTTATTTTATCATAAATATTCTTATTTTTCCAATCCGGGACTGCTTTTTATAGTTTTACATTAACCCCGACCATCCTCGTAAAATTACACGGGCATATATAAAAATACCCTGTATGCCTGTCTGACATATTCTTTTACATTCCAATATGAATCTGTTATTTATCCCCACACCTTTTCTGCGATTTCCTTCACCAGTGCCAGCTTTGCCCACTGTTCTTCTTCTGTAAGCTTGTTGCCGATTTCACAGGAAGCGAATCCGCACTGCGGACTTAAATACAGTCTGTCTAACGGCACATATTCTGCCGCCTCATGGATTCTGTCAATTACTGCCTGCGCATCTTCCAACTTCGGGGACTTTGTTGTAACCAGTCCGAGTACAACTTTCTTATCGCCCTCTACATATTTTAACGGTTCAAATCCGCCGGAACGCTCATCATCAAATTCCAGATAATATGCATTGACGTTTTCCTTTGCAAATAAAGTCGCCGCTACGCTGTCATAAGCACCGCTGCTTGCATAGGTTGAATGAAAATTGCCGCGGCATACGTGTGTATTGACAATTAAATCTTCCGGCTTTCCTTCAAGCGCGCTGTTATTAATCTCTAAAAGCTGTTCCTTAATCTTTTCAAGTCCCTTTGGTGTTACGCCGAATAATTTACAAGCCGCCGGGTCTACCACCATGCCCCATGAGCAGTCGTCCAACTGAAGATTTCTACAGCCTGCCGCATAAACCTCTTTGATAAATTCACGGTATCCTTCGGCAATATCCTTTGCCACTTCTTCCTGCGTATCGTAAAATTTCTTGGTATTGCTCCATGCAAAAGGCATAATCATCTGTTCCAGAAACTGTGCCGGTGCCGGAATGGTCAGCTTTGCAACCGTATTTTCATCTTCCAGTGCCTTTACAAATTTAAAATGCTCTACAAACGAATGATTTTTCTTATAAGAAATCTTTCCCGTCACATATGTATCATCAATCATTGCAGCTTCACCGTGGAACGGAAGTCCCGTTTCGGTTTTGCTGTGTCCGACTCCGTCAAATGCCCACATAAAATCCAGATGCCATGTTGCACGGCGGAATTCTCCGTCTGTAATAACGTGATAACCTGCCTCCTTCTGCTTTGCAACCAACTCTGTAATTGCCTTATCTTCTGTCTTTTTCAATTCCTCTGCGCTCATTGCTCCTGCTTCGTAATCCGTTCTTGCTTTCTTTAAATACTCCGGTCTTAAAAAGCTTCCTACAAAATCATATCTGAAAGGTGTATATAACTGGCTCACTTTATGTTTCCTCCTGCTTCCTTTGTTTTGTCGTATTATAACGGACATTTTCCTATCTGTATAATATGAATTCATTAAGGTTGTCCATAGTTTAAAACTATATCTGTAAGCTAAAAAAATGTAATCCGCACTGACAGCCTACACTTTTTATCACCACTCCTGATAACGAGCTTACACTTTTTTTAACTCTGCACGGAACATAATCTTTCTCGTTCCGGTTAATTTTTCAAAATCAATTTCATAAGACTGGGTGGACAGATTGATGTCTACAATCGTTCCGACACCGAAAATTTTATGCTCTACTTTATCGCCCACATCAAAGGTCTTCTTCGGCAGCATCTGCGGTGTGGTCTGACCGTTTTGGACAACATTTCCCACACATTCCAGCAGGTTGTAGTCAATGTCCTGTATAAATGCCGACGGACGCACCGGAAAGCCTTCCGACTTTGCCGCATAACTGCTCAGATACAGCCGTGTCTTTGCGCGGGTCACCGCCACGTAAAACAGCCGCCGTTCCTCTTCCAGTTCATCTTCATTGCGCAGGCGCCTGCTTGGAAACTGCCCGTCTACCAGTCCACAGATAAACACAATATCAAATTCCAGGCCCTTTGCCGTGTGAATCGTCATGACTTTCACAACATTTTTTTCATCGTCATCATCCTGAGCCGTAAACAATGCAAAATGTGCCAGCAGTTCTTCCAGCGAAAGCTTATCCTGATTTTCCGCTTCCATTGCGGCAATGGCTGTTATCAGTTCCGTCACATTATCCAGCCTTCGCTGTTCCACGTCCTGCTCCAGTTCCTCGCGGTATCCGAAATCCAGTACCCGGTTAACAAGCTCTTTACATGAATACTTATCATATTCTTTGTGTAATTCCGATATATTTTTATAATAAGTATCAATAACCTCTTTTTTGACAATGCCCTGTTCAATCTGTTCACCGAGTGCCTGAAACAGTCCAATTTCGTGTTCTGCGGCATATTTTTTCAAATCTTCTATGGATTTCTTGCCGAAACCCTTGCGCGGTCTTTTTATCGTCCATAAGAAATCCAAATCATTCGGTGCATAAACCATGCGCAGATAGGCAAGCACCGTGCGGATTTCCTCCGAATCATAAAATCTTGCGCCGTTTAAAATCTTATACGGAATTTTCTTTGCAAGAAAGGCTTCCTCCAACGCTCTTGTCTGTGAAGCCGCACGTACGAGTACCGTGTGGTCCGCATATTTTTTCCCGGTTGAAACCGCCGCTTCTATCTGTTCTGCAATCCATACCGCTTCGTCTTTTTCATACGGCAGACAGTTATACACCGGCTTTGCGCCATGTGGATTTTTGGTATACATCTGCTTTTCCAGACGGTTCTGGTTCTTTTCAATTAAAGAATTTGCCGCCGCTACAATCTCCGGCGTACTGCGGAAGTTGCGGCTTAACGAATAATCCACGACATTTTCATACCGCTCATTAAAATGCACCATATATTCCACATCAGACCCGCGCCAGCCGTAAATACACTGGTCATCATCGCCGACAGGTTCACCCTGCTGTTGCCGAGAACTTCCTTCTCGTCCTCCGAAGCATATGTATCCGCGCCTGTGAGCTTCTTCAGATCTCCCATCGCCGCCATGTGATCCACATGACCGTGAGTGAGATAAATGCCAACGCAGGTATACTCATTCTTCTTCAGTGTGTTGTATATATAATTCGCATTCCATGAAGGATCAATGACTATAGCCTCCCCGGTCTGCTCATTTGCCACTATATAACAATTCGTCTGGAATCCTCCCAGCTCACTTCTGATAACTTTTAATTCCGCCATATAAACCTTTCCGGCCATCAGCCCGTAGTTCTCTCTATATCAATTATATTATCAACATTCCTTATCTTGGCAATTATCGTATTCAACTGTTCCTTCGACTTGATCGCAAATGAGATCGTGATCGTAGCCTTGCCCTGCTTGCTTGTACGGCTGTTGATACTGTTTACGTTTATATTTGCCTCGCTGAGGATCTTGGTTATGTCAAATAATATGCCGTTTCGGTCATCTGCATATATATTTATCTCGGTCATGTATGTGTTCGATGCAACAGCGTCATCCTTCCACTCGGCCTCGATGACTCTGGCTCTGTCCGTTGTGTTCTCTGATCTCGAACAGTTCTCTGCTGGCTTTGCCCGTGGTGCTGACAATGGGATCCTC
>ENA-UESS01001588-UESS01001588.1-human-gut-metagenome-genome-assembly--contig:-NODE-1588-length-10050-cov-7.638524_pt1 | contig 10050 bp, 7 predicted proteins | sample MGYA00243004_ERZ508005 | MGnify/ENA primary metagenome ERZ508005 (study PRJEB26167, sample SAMN06115471) | human gut metagenome | host: Homo sapiens | place: China:Guizhou | collected 2016-06-29...
GGTTTCCTGTCAAGCTACTGGGTTATTTTCATTGCTTTTGCTTACATGCTATATTATGCACTGATCGGTTGCAAAAATGTAAACAAGAATATTCCTGTCGAATAATTTATTAACTCTTAATAATTTAAAAGTATCATGGATATAGAACACGTAAGAAGTCGTTTCATCAAACACTTTGACGGAACTACAGGATTTGTTTATGCCTCACCGGGCCGCATCAACCTTATCGGCGAACATACCGACTATAACGGTGGATTCGTATTTCCAGGGGCTATCGATAAAGGAATGATTGCAGAAATCAAACCGAACGGAACAGATAAAGGATAACAGAGAAATGACAACACAGGGTTTACTTTCGGGCAGAACAGTATGGATCGTTTTTGCGGCATACTTTCTGTTTTTGATCGCTATCGCACGTTATACGACATGGAAGGAAAAGCGCGATGCAGGCAGGGTCGATTTACAGGGCGGCCGCTTCAAATGGCCGGTCATGGTCATGACCTATATCGCCTCGTGCATGAGCGTCTGGGTGTTCTTTGCAGGCCCGGGCGCGTATTACCGCTACGGACTGGGATACTTTTTCTCGGAGATGTGCATCTACTCCATGTTCCCGATCATCTGCTACTTCACGATGACCAAGGTATGGCTGGTCAACCAGCAGAAGCACTTCACCACGCCGGCGGATTTCTTCTACTGCCGCTATCAGTCCAAGGCGCTGACCGTTATCATCGACCTCGTCTACATCGTCTGCGCCGTGCCGTTCATTTCGGCGGTGCTGGTAGCAGGCGGCCGCGCGGCTGAGGTCGCGACCGGCGGCGCGGTGTCCTCGCAGACGTTCACGCTCATCTGCGGCATCATCATGACCGTGTTCGTCATGCTCGGCGGCGTAAAGTCCACCGCGCTGGCGGACGCCGTACAGGGCTGGTTTTTTATTCTGGCGCTGTGGGCCATCATCTTTGTAACGCTCAAGGTCGTGTTCAACGGCTCCATCATCGAAGCCTTCCAGACCGTCCGCGTGCAGACGCCGGACTGGTTCTCCTATCCGGGTCCGATCGGCGTGTGCACCTATCCGTCGCGCGTCAGCTATCCGCTCGCGTGCGCGTTCGGCTACACGCTGCTGCTGCCGCAGGTCTTTGTGCGCTCGGGCTATTACAGCGCGGGCCTGAAGGACCAGCGCCAGATGGCATTTCTCGCGCCCTTCCTCCAGATCATCGTCTGGGGCGGCACGATGCTCATCGGTCTGGTCGCGCTCGCGGCCATGCCGAATCTGACCAGCTCGGAGACCGAACTGGTTATCCCGTATATGTGCAACATCATCGCGGGTTCGCACGGTGTGCTGGCGCAGATTCTGATGATCGTGTTCCTCATCGGCGTGCTGGCGGTCGGTCTGTCCACTGCGAACGCGCTGCTGATGGTCATGTCGTCCATCATCTACAAGGACCTGCTGGTCGGCATCGGTCACTGCAAATTCAAGGCGTCCGAGACCTCGGTCGTCCGCGTAGTCATTCTGCTGTTCGGCGCGGTGACGGTCGGCGTTTCGCTCATGCACTGGGAATATGTCTATAATCTGATGATCTTCGCGGATTCCCTGGTCGAATCGCTGTTCCCGGCGCTGGTATTCGGCATCTACTGCAAGTGGGCGACGCGCAAGGCGGCTATCGCTTCCATCTCGGCCGGCGCCATCACCATCTGCCTGACGTTCTTCGTGTGGGACCTCGGCTATGTGTGGTACGGCACCATCGGTCTGGCCGTGGCGCTCGTGCTGATGTATGTGGTTTCCAAGCTGACCAAGGACGACCCCAAGGACAGCGAGGACTTTTATGAGGCGCTGGACTCCGGCCACAGACGGTTCATGCGTATCAAGGCAAAAATCAAGTAACAGCGGGAGGGCGAAATCCAATGATTCGATTTACGCTCAACGGCGCACCGGTCGAGGTGCAGGACGGCGAAAGCCGCACGCTGCTCGAGTTCCTCCGAAACGTCAGGTGCATGAAGGGCACGAAGGAGGCCTGCGGCACGGGTCACTGCGGCGCGTGCAGCGTCCTTGTGGACGGCAAGCTGACGCGCTCGTGTGTGACGATGCTGCGCCGGGTGGACGGAAAAACGGTAGAGACCATCGAAAATGCGCCGAATGATGCCATGCTGCCGGTCATTCAGCGCTCGTTCCTCGATGTCGGCGCGGTGCAGTGCGGCTTCTGCACGCCGGGCATGGTCATGGCGGCAAAGGCGCTGCTGCTGCACGATGCAGCACCGGACGAGCCTGCCATCTATGACGGGCTGAAGAACAACTACTGCCGCTGCACCGGCTATGTCAAGATCATCGAGGCGGTCAAGCTGGCGGCAGCACGCCTGCGCGGCGAAACGCCGGATATCGACAGCTTCCGCACACACGAAAGCACGGTTATTGTGGTTGGTGAAAATCAGGTCGTGCCCGAAATCACCGGTTCCGCAGTCGGCAAGTCGGTCTGGGATGTGGACGGCATGGACAAGACCGGCGGCAGGCTCAAATTCTGTGACGACTACACCGAGGAGGACATCGGCGCGGATACTCTGCTGCACGGTGCGTTCGTCTGGGCGCCGGTGCCGCACGCGAAGATCAACGCGGTGGATTACGCCGCCGCCGGGCGGGCGGAGGGTGTGGTGCGCATCGTCACCGCCGCAGATGTGCCCGGCATGAACAAAATGGGCACGTGGACGCCTGAGCAGCCGGTGTTCTGCACGGACGAGGTGAACTTCCTCGGCGACCATCTGGCGCTTGTCGTAGCGGATACTGTGGAGCACGCGAGAGCGGCTGCGAAGCTGGTCAGGATCGACTATGAGGAGCTGCCCGGCATCTACACGATGGTGGACGGCTACCGTAAAAACAGCTTTATCGTGCACACCGGCCGCAAGAGCGGCGATGTGGAGCAGGCAAAGCAGCGGCCGGACATCGTAAAGATAAACGTTTCCAAGGAGATCGAGCCGCAGGAGCACGCCTGCATGGAGCCGGTCTCCGCCATCGGCATGGTGCAGGACGGAAAAACGACCGTCTATGCCTGTACGCAGGCGCCGTTCGAGATCCGCAGTATGCTGGCGAAGATTCTGGACAAGCCCGAGGAGGATATTCGCGTCATCGTGACGCCGCTCGGCGGCGGCTTCGGCAAAAAGTGCGATGCGTTCCTCGAGGCACCGGCGGCAGTGGCCGCGCTCGCGTGCGGAAAGCCGGTCAAGATCACGCTGACGCGCAGAGAGGATCTGCTCCTCACCACCAAGCGGCACGGCTATCACACGGATTACGAGATTGGCTTTACGCCGGACGGCAAATTTCAGTATCTGGACTGCCGGATGTTCTCGGACGGCGGCCCGTATGAGTGCGAAAGCTACGGCACGCTGATGACCGGCGCGCTGATGAGCGGCGGCCCGTATATTATTCCCAACGTCCGTGTCGAGGGCTCGGCCATCCGCAACAACAATTTACAGGGCGGCGCGTTCCGCGGCTACGGCATCAATCAGGCGGCGATCTCGATCGAGACCGCGATGGACATGATGGCGGAAAAGCTGGGCATCGACCCGTTCGAGCTGCGCCGCCGCAATGCTGTCTATCCGGGCGCGACGTCAGTCGGCGGCGAAGTGCTCCAATACAGCATGGGCATGATGGACACCATCGACCAGTGCGAAAAAAGTCTGAAAAAGGCGCTCAAGGCGTATGAGGGTCAGTATCCGAGGGGCAGTAAGGTGCTCGGCTGGGGCATGGCCTCGGGATTTAAGAACGTCGGCGTCGGCAAGGGCATCTTCACCGATGACGGCGCGTGCAAGCTGATTTTGCAGGGTGACGGACGGCTGCACATGATCGTATCCGGCACGGATATGGGACAGGGCTTCCGCACCGCCATGACGCAGATCGCGGCGGAAACGCTGGACATGGATATAGGAAATATCTTCATCACGAACGGCGACACCGAGCTGACCATCCCGACCGGCGAATCGGTCTCCGAGCGTCAGACGCTGTGCGGCGGCCGCGCGGTGTACGAGGCGTGCGTCAAGCTCAAACAGGATTTAGACAGCCGTCCGTGGCAGCCGGGCGAGGAGCGCCGCGCAGAGTATTACTATGCCTCCGACCCATGCTTTGCCATCGGTGATTTTGAGGGCGCGAAAAAGCGCGGCGCGAAGTACCGCAACTTCCCGGCATATGCGTATGCGACGCAGGCCGCCATTGTCGAGGTGGACAAGGAGACCGGCGAGGTGCGCCTGCTCAAGGTCATCGCGGCGCATGACGTCGGCCGCGCTATCAATCCGCATATCATCGAGGGTCAGATGCACGGCTCCTGCTCGATGGGTCAGGGATATGCGCTGACCGAGGGATACCCGACGGAAAACGGCTATCCGGTCAAGACGCTGTACCGTCAGCTGGGTCTGCCGCGCGCCGAGGATACGCCGGACTACGAGATCATTCTGATCGAGGACCCGGAACCGCAGGGACCGTTCGGCGCGAAGGGCATTTCCGAGGTCGCGACCGTGCCGGTGACGCCGGCGATCCTGAACGCCGTGTCGCGTGCCATCGGCGTGCGCATCAATAAGGTTCCGGCGTCCCCGGAGGTGGTTCTCGAGGCGATCCGCACCGGAAAATGCGACGTGCCGACCATGGAACAGCAGATCAAAGAGATGGAAAAACGATAAAAACTGAGCGCTCCCTGTCGGGAGCGCTCTCAGCTTATCGGAAAACGAAGTTTCGCGATCGCTTATTTATGGAAAACATATTCCTTCCGGAACGTTCGCGGCGACATGCCGACCGCCTTGGAAAACTGCGCGTTGAAATGGCTCGGATTGTCGTATCCGACCTGCGCGGCGATGCGCGTCACCGGCAGCTCGGTCGTGATGAGCAGCGTCTGCGCCTCGCCGATGCGCCGCCGCAGGACATACTGAAGCGGCGAATAGCCGGTCACATCCTTGCAGACGTGCGCGAGGTAGTACGGACTGACATGCAGCGCATCCGCCATGCACTGAAGCGAGAAATCCTCGGCAAAATGCCGGTCGATGTAGTCCTTGATGCGCTGCGCGAACACGTTTTCTCCGCGGCTGCCGTCCTGCGCGGCGGCGGCGAGGAACTGCTGCACGAGCGTCAGCAGCGCCATCAGCAGATGATGCGCGCCGTCGTCGTTGCCTGCGGTCAGCTCGCTGTACAGCACATCATACAGCCGCTCGAGCCGGACGGTCTGCGCCTCGGTCAGCGGGCAGACAGGCGAGGCATCGTCCGGGATGAGTGCGTTTTCGCGCAGTCCGGGTACGCTCAGACCGCCGAGCGCCAGACTGAACGAGGCAACCGGCCGGTCGGGGCCGGACGGCTCATCGTGCACCACGCGGCTGTTATAGATGAACAGGTCGCCCCGGCGCGCGTCATACGGCATGCCGCCGACGAAATAACGGCTCTCGCCGCCGCGCACGAGCACGATCTCCACCAGATCGTCATGCGCGTGCATGACGCGGGGATGCGCGGACGCCTCTGCATCCGTCCGGCTGACGGAAAACAGGCGCGGCGGCCGGGTCAGCCCGAACGGCGGCTCATATTCCTTTTTGACAAAACACTGTATCAATTTTTTCGCCCTTTCCGCCTGAATATAGTATCATCGTAGCATAATCAGCCGTATATCGCAAGAGAAATGCGGATCGGAGTCCGACGGCGCTTCCAGACCTTCCCTGAATGAATGCACAAAAGAAATGGCGAAAAACTGTGCAGAACAACGAGACGCTGCGGGAGTTTTTTATAATTCGTGCAAAATCCCCTTGCATTGACAGGCAGATATCGTATAATTTAGATAGAGGCTTTGGCAGATGGCGAAAGCGCGTCTGCCGGGGCAAATATCTGGAGAGGTGATAGACATGGATTTCATGGCTGAATACAAGCACTGGCTGGAGAGCGGCGCGCTGAGCGCAGAGGAGCACGCAGAGCTGCAGTCGGTTGCAGACGATAAAGAAGAGATCGAGAGCCGTTTTTATGCGCCGCTGTCGTTCGGCACGGCAGGCTTGCGCGGCGTTCTGGGCGTCGGCCTCAACCGCATGAACCGCTTTACCGTCGGTCAGGCGGCGCAGGGCCTTGCGAAGCTGATCGTATCGAACGGTCAGGCGGCGATGGACCGCGGCGTTGCGATCGCATACGACTCCCGTCACTTCTCGCCCGAGTTCGCAAAGCAGTCCGCGTGCATCCTCGCCGCGAACGGCATCAAGGCGCTGATCTTCGACGAGCTGCGCCCGACCCCGGAGCTGTCCTTTGCAGTCCGTCACTACGGCTGCATCGCGGGCATCAACATCACCGCATCCCATAACCCGAAGGAATACAACGGTTACAAGGTCTACTGGGAGGACGGCGCACAGCTGCCCCCGGCCGAGGCGGACGTAGTCGCAAAGGAAATGGCGGCGACCGACATCTTCACCGGCGTTAAGACCACGGATTTCGATGAGGCCGTCAAGAGCGGCATGATCCGTATGCTCGGCAAGGACACCGACGAGGCGTACCTCGGCGAGGTCATCAAGGTTGCCGTCAACCCGGACTGCGTAAAGCAGGTCGCAGACGACTTCAAGCTCGTTTACACCCCGTTCCACGGCGCAGGCTATCGTCTGGTTCCGGAAATTCTCCGCCGCCTCGGCTACAAGCACATTATCTGTGAGCCCGAGCAGATGAAGATCGACGGCGATTTCCCGACCGTCAAGAACCCGAACCCGGAGTACAAGGAAGGCTTCTATCTGGCCATTGATCTGGCAAAGAAGAACGACGTTGACCTCATCATCGGCACCGACCCGGATGCGGACCGCACCGGCATCGTCCTCAAGGACAAGTCCGGCGAGTATGTCACCCTGTCGGGCAATCAGGTCGGCGTGCTGCTCACCGATTACATCATCACCGCGAAGAAGCTGACGAACACCATGCCGGCGCATCCGGCGGTGCTCAAGAGTATCGTCACCACCGAGATGGCGCGCGCGGCGGCGGAGAAGAACGGCGTTGCGTGCTTCGACACCTTCACCGGCTTCAAGTTCCTCGCGGAGAAGATCAAGCAGTTCGAGAAGGACGGTTCTCACGAGTACATCTTCGCGTTCGAGGAGTCCTACGGCTACCTGTGCGGCGACTACGCGCGCGACAAGGACGCAGTCACCGCCTCCATGCTGATCGCGGAGATGGCGGCTTATTACCGCACGCAGGGCAAGACGCTGTACGACGCCATGGAAGAGATGTACGAAAAGTACGGCTACTACTGCGAGCAGACCATTTCCATCGTCATGCCGGGCGTTTCCGGTCTCCAGCGCATGAAGGAGCTCATGCAGGAGCTGCGCGACAAGCCGCTGACCGCTGTCGGCCCGGACAAGGTCGACTTCACCCGCGACTACATGCCGGGCACCCGTACCTGCATGGCAGACGGCAGGGTTGAGCAGATGGAGCTCAAGGGTCAGAACGTCATGTACTACGAGCTCGAGGGCGGCACGACCTTTATCATCCGTCCGTCCGGCACCGAGCCCAAGGTCAAGGTATATATCATGGCCAAGGGCGCGAACAAGGCCGAGGCTGAGGCGAAGGTAGACGTTCTGGCGGCTGCCGCAAAGGAAATCGTCAAGTAATTCGCCCATATTAACTGAATACACAAAGAGCGGCCCGGTGCAGGGGAAAAATCCTTTTGCACCGGGCCGCGGAATTTGCTGTGCAAATTCTTGCCCGCTTCCGCGTGCGGGACGCGAATAGAAACGCTGCTATTCCGTTATAATCTCGTCCTCGCGGAGGATGACGCGGATGCCCCAGGGCGGGACGCTGTCCGGCCAGCACTCGCCCTCGAGCATGACAAAGGCGGCGTCGTACTTCGGGCGCTTTTTCGGGTACAGGCCGAGACCGTCCGTAAAATAGAGAAGACCGCGCAGCGAGTGGAACGCGCCCTCAGCGACAAGCTGGTCGACGTGCTCGAAAACCGGGCGGAAATCGGTCGCAGACTGGCCGATAAGCTCGAAATGCGCCATGTAGTCGGCAAATTCCTTCGCGTCGTGAATGACCCTGTCCGAGCGCAGCTTGTCGTCGCATTGCAGGATGCGCAGGTTGATGCGGCGGAAAAAGCTCGTGTTCTGCTGGAGCAGCTCGCAGGTCCTTTCGAGAAAGGCGCGGACGAGCTCGCCCGAGGTGGACATGGAGGTGTCGATGGCGATGACGAAATCCTCGATTTTCCGCGTTTCGCGCGTTTCCAGCGGCTCGATCAGCGGCATATTGCCGTAGCGGCGCAGACCGTAGGCGTAGTAGCCGTAGTCAAACGAGTCCGCGTCGATGGCGGTCTCCTCGCGCAGGGCGGAAAACCGCCGCAGAAAGGCGCGGTAGTCGGTCGTGCGGCGCGCGGAGACGGCAAGCTGCTCGCGCACGGCCTCGCCGCCGGTCGCTTCGCTGGCGAAAACCGTATTCATGGCGGTCTGGGTGCGCTGCGCCTGCTGCTGCCAGCGGCGGTCCTGATCGTCATCATCCTCGGGCCAGAGCGTGTGCTCATCGACCGCGAAAACGCGTGTGAGCGTCGCGCAGTCGTAGGAATTCATGCGTTCGCGGCGGAAATGGCGGTAGACCGCCTCGGCTGTCAGCACAGGCATATGCTCGTGCAGCGAGCGGTAAAGGCTGCGCCGCCGCACCGAGGTCTTGTCCGGCGTGAGGCAGCGGTAATCCAGACTGTCGAGCAGGCTTTCGACCGCAATATCGCACGTGAGCGACCAGAGATCGCGGTCGCGGCCGCGCATTTTCGCCGGATGGCGCAGCAGACAGTGAAAGACCGTGTGCAGATAGGCGCGGTTGACGCTCGTGCGGCTGCGCTCGAAGCGCTGCGCGAGCCACGCGCCGCTGAAATACAGCGCCTTTGCATCGGTCGCGAGCGAGCTCGTCTCGAAGCCGTCCTGCACCGGCAGCGCCGCGAGTGCGCCGTCGAGAAACGGCAGGTTCATATAAAGCTCGCTGCGGGCGGAAAACAGGATTTCGCGCCCGATATTGGCCCATCGTTCGGACTGCATGGCCGAGCCTCCTTACAGATCGAATGTTTTTGCGCGTCCGCGCGGCTTTGACGGGCCGGCGGCGGCGAGCAGCACGGAGAGCGCAGCGGTCTGCCCGGCCTCGCGCGCGGCGGTGCAGGCGGCGTCTATGCCGGCATCCGACAGCACGGAAAGCGACAGCAGCACATGGAGCGAAACGCTGTCGCCCTGTTTTGCGAGCGCACAGGCGAGCGGGCCGCCGTGCTCGCGCAGAACGGCGAGATAGTCCGCGCGTGCGCTGTCCGACAGGGCAAAGGGCGCGGCGAGCCGCCGCACCGCGACCCGGGCGGCGATGGCGAAATCATGCCGCTCGGCAAGCTCGGAAAGCGCCCGGTCGTACTGCCGGAAGTTCAGCGCCGCGCCGTCAAAGCACTGGCGGTAGCTGTACCCGGCGCCGTGGATACGGCGCTGAAAGATATGCGCCGGGCTGAGATCCTCGAGCTCCTCGGTGTAGGCCGGGAACAGCAGCGGCGTGCACGCATCGCCGTGCAGAAAGCGCACATCCAGCTCACTCGCGGTCTCGCCGAGTATTTTCGGCAGGCAGGTCGCGCCGCCCGGCGGCGCGAGCCGGCGGATGCGGTGCAGAGGCTTTTGCCGGAAAAGAACGCCGACTTCAAGGGCAAGCACATCCTGCTGGTGGAGGACAACGAGCTGAACCGCGAGATCGCGCAGGAGATCCTGCGGGAGTACGGCTTCCTTGTCGATTCGGCAGAAAACGGCGCCGTAGCGGTGGAAAAGGTAAGTACCGCCGCGCCGGGCAGCTACGATCTGGTGCTGATGGACGTGCAGATGCCGATCATGGATGGCTATACCGCCACCCGGAAGATCCGCGCACTGGACGACCCTGCGCGGGCAAAGCTGCCGATCCTTGCCATGACCGCCAACGCCTTTGACGAGGACCGCCGCAACGCCTTGGAAAGCGGCATGAACGGCTTTTTGTCCAAGCCCATCGTGATCGACGACCTTGTGCAGGAACTGCGCAAAATTTTGTAAATGAAACGCCGGTCAGGTGAATAAAAAAGAATGCACCCGCAGCAT
>ENA-UESS01001596-UESS01001596.1-human-gut-metagenome-genome-assembly--contig:-NODE-1596-length-10023-cov-16.354112_pt1 | contig 10023 bp, 10 predicted proteins | sample MGYA00243004_ERZ508005 | MGnify/ENA primary metagenome ERZ508005 (study PRJEB26167, sample SAMN06115471) | human gut metagenome | host: Homo sapiens | place: China:Guizhou | collected 2016-06-29...
GTCTTTGAGGTTTGAAAAGCCCTCGCGGATTGCGCTTTCTTCCATGCTGCTAATCCAAAGGCGGGAAAAGGGCTTTTTGCAATTTGCCTGTTCGTAGACAAATCGAAAAATGAGTTCTCCCTCGCGCCCGCTGTCGCAAGCATTGACAATCTCGGAAACGTCGCTGCGGTGCATAAGGTCTTTGAGTACGGAAAACTGCTGCTCCTTGCCGCTGGCAACGGTAAACTGCCAATCCTGCGGGACAATGGGGAGATCGTCATACTTCCATTTTCGGTACTGCTCGTTGTAGGTCGCCGCGTCCGCAAGGCTAATCAAATGCCCGATACACCAGGACACAAGGTAGCCGCTGCCCTCAAAATATCCGCTGCGCTTTTCATTCGCGCCAAGTACGGCGGCAATCGCCGCCCCGACGCTCGGTTTCTCTGCAATTACAAGTTTCATACTTCCTCGTTCTCCTGCTCGGTTTCTAATTCTTCCTCGTCCTCGTCGTCCTCGTCAAAGTCGAGATCGTCAAGGTTGCTGCTGCCTTTTGCCGCGTCCTTTTTGGGCTTCATAATCTTAAAGTAGTAGAACGCGCCGCCGCCCGCTGCGGCAAGAAGCAGCACCACAAGCAGAATAGCACCGCCCATGCCGCCGCCTTTATCTTCCTCCGGCTCCGGCTGCTCGGTTTCTTCCGGCTCCGGCTCGGCTTCCTTGCCCGCGCACTCGCTCATGTTGACGCTGCAAACGGGGCAATCGGTGTTGACGCTTCCGGCAACGCATTTTTCAGTACAGCTACAAACGGGGGCTTCGGTCTGTTCGTCCTCCATAAGCTGCAAAAGGTCTTTTTCATCAACTTGATTGAGGAAATGGACGGTGTTTTCTCCGTCCTCGGCGCGGTCAATGATGATGTAAAAATAGTTGCCGTTTTTCGTAACGACGGTAATAAACTGCTTATCGCCGGACGCTTCTCCCGTTATGTCGTCCACAAGGCTCATGTTGCCCTCCGGCGTTAAGGGCTGCGGCTCATAGCCGCCCGTCGTTTCTTCCGGCTCGGTTTCGGTTACGGGGGTAGGCGGCTCGTCGCTCACATCACCGCCGCCCGCAAAAGCGGTAACAGAAAAGCCGCCCATGAGTACAAGGGCGGCAAGCAAAGCGGTAACGCTGCGGAACAGTTTTTTATGCTTCATCTTCGGTTTCCTCCTGTTCGTCGGTATAGTCTGCGTCCGGCTGCGGCAAGGCAATTTCGCCGCTGGCGTAAGCAGAGAGGAACGCGGCAAGCTGCGCCCCGTCAAGGTGTACCGCTTTCACCATTTGAACGATCTGCGCGTTTTCTTCCTCGATTTTCTGCGCTTCAAGGTCTTTCAGCCTTTTTTGGTATTCAAGGATTTTCGCCCTCGTTTTCTCAATATCCCTTTCGATACGGTCAAGTTTCGTGTTTGCCATAGAAATAAACTCCTTTCAAAGTCAGTTGTAATGTAGCCGCCCATAGGCGTAAAAATGGGATTGCCAATAGCTTGTATCAAGTTTTGCGTATTGTATCGGGTCGCCACAATGCAGCATGACGGGGCTTCCGTCCCCGTCCTCGCCAACGTAGATACCCACATGAGATACCCCCGGCGTGTCGTATGTACCCGTAAAGAAAACCAAATCCCCCGGCTGCGGGTTGGAAACGCGGGTTGAAATGTTGTAAAGCCCCTGCGCCCCAAGTCTGCCCGTATTGTATAAGCCGCTGTTCGTCAGCACATAGCTAACAAAACCGCTGCAATCAAAAGAGGTTTCCGGGCTGCTTCCGCCCCACACATAGGGAAAACCGACATACTTTTCAGCTTCTTCAATCAATCGCGCAAACTGTTCATCTTCCAGATAGGCGGGCGGGATTTCATAATCCGCTGGCGGGTTTTCATAGTATTTTGAGATATAGCCGGATTGTGGGAAAAGATCGGGTCGGTTTCCAAGCGACGACATATACATAGCGTACATGGATAGCTGTTCCTCGCCCATAATGTAAACGGGAACATGGGAGAGGTTGAAGTTTTCCAAATCCACATTGAGAATGTAATAGTTATAGGGTACTTCAACGTCGTATTCGTTGCCCTCGCTGTCCGTCCGCGTTTCGGTGCGGTAGCGTACCTCGACTTCCTCCGTAACCGTCAAGATATACTGTTTATCAAAGAGCATTTTAAGGGTGCTTTGCGCTTCATCGAGAGTAAACACGCCCTCATGCCAAGCGGAGAGGATAGAGATTAGCACATACGGGTCATGCTCGATCTCGTCAGCCGTTACCTGGTATTCGTCGTAACCGGGGTATTCGCTTTCGATGTTATCCAGCATATCCTGTAACTCGGCTTCCATAGCGGCATACGCGCTTTCTGCGCCTGTAATATCCGCGTCCTCGGAGAGATAGGACGACGCAATCAAGCCGCTGCCGCTGTTGCCGCCGAACAGGGAACAAGAGGACAAGCCGCCGAAAAACAGAAGCACGATAAAGGCAATCCCGCCCACAATCAAACAGCCTTTCCAATGCCGGACTACAAAGAACGTCGCCCGTTTGGTTTCCTGCGCCGTTTTCTTCGCCGCCTTTGCGGTGGCTTCGGCGGTCTTTTTCACCTTGCCGCCTGTTTTCAACGCCTTTGCATACTGCTTTTTAATGCGCTGCTTTTGCCAAAAACGGGAAATCGGGTTAGAGTGCGCAAGGGCGGGGTTATCATGCAGCGCCTTTTGATAGAGAAAATCGGCGTTTGCCTTTGCTGCCTTTTTCTCGGCTGCTGCCGCTGCCCGGTAGGGTTTCAGCTTATGGCTGCGTATGCCGCGTTTTACTGCCCGCGTCGTCATGCCGCCCGCTTTCTCGCCCACAAGTTCTATCCTGTGTCCGCTTTCCACACCGACGTTTTCTTTCTCCACCTCATAGATTTTTCCATGTACGGCGGCGTCCAATTCCTGCGCCGGACGGGATAACGGATTATGACGCAACTTGCCGTTTGGGGGCTTATCCGTCTTTTCAAAAGCAAGGCGCGTCTTTGCTTTGCCTTTGGCTTCGTCAAAAACGCGCTCTTTCTTGATTTTGGTCTGTTTGGGGATAGCTGCCCGCGCTTTGTCTAAACGGTCAGCCGCCGTATCGGATTTTTTGATTGCCTTTTGCAGGTCCGGCGTTGCCCGTTCCGCTTCGGAAAACTGCAAGCGGGAAGAATGGGTTTTAGGCTGCGCCGCGTCAAGGGCTTTTTTCTCCGCGCCTTTTGCTGCGTGTCGCTCAATCTCTGCGCCGATATGCTGCACAACCTTTTCCGCTGCCGCGCCTGCGGGGGCTGAATAGTTTTCCTCCTGCGGCCTTTCGCTGATACTGGACGTTTCGCCCGTCGTGAGGTTTTCCGCAACCGCACCGTCGCGGGTCATTTTCTGCGTTACCTTGTCCGGGGCTTTCCATTCCTTGCTCATGGGCTTTCACCTCCAATCCGCTGTTTCGCAAGGTTACAGTATTCGGGGTTGATCTCAATACCAATATAGCGGCGGTCAAGGCTTTTTGCCGCCGCTGCGGTGGTTCCGCTGCCTAAAAACGGGTCAAGGACAATCCCGCCGACGGGACAGCCCGCCAAAATGCACGTTTCCGCAAGTTTCGGCGGGAAAGCTGCGAAATGCCCGCCGCGATAGGAAGCTGTGTTGATCTGCCAAACGTTGCGGCGGCTGCGGACGGGGCATATCAACTCATCGGCGTATGCGCCCTTTTCGCGGGGGCGGTTGATTTTCTGCGGTTGGTTTTGCCCCGGAACAGTAACGTTATACTTGTTTCCTTTGCTAACTCCGCTTTTCAGCCGACCCGCCGTTGTGAGGGCTATCGGCTCGGCTACCGCTTGCCAATCGTAAAAATACTTCTTTGACTTGGTAAGCAGAAACACATATTCATAGCAGCGGGTCGGCCTGTCCCGCGTGCTTTCCGGCATGGGGTTCCCCTTATGCCAAATGATAGAACTGCGCAAATACCAACCGTCGCCCCGCAAGGCAAGGGCTACAAGCCACGGAATACCGATTAGGTCTTTTGGCTTGCAGCCGGGGGCGCGGTGGTTTACCGCCACTTGCTGCCCGTTCCTGCCTTTGGGATATTTCGGGTCTTGGTGGTCAGCTTTGCTGCCTGTACCGCAATAAGTGTCCGCGATATTCAGCCAACAAGTACCCTCCGGCGTAAGCACCCGCTTTACCTCATGGAAAACCGCCGTAATGCGGGAAACATATTCCTCCGGCGTTGCTTCCCGTCCGATCTGCCCGTCTGTGCCGTAATCGCGCAAAGCATAGTAGGGCGGGGACGTTACGCAACAATCCATACAGTTATCCGGCAAGGTTTGAAGCACCTGCAAGCTGTCGCCGCAATAGATTTTATCCGTTTCTATCCTCATGCCGACACCTCGCCGGGCTTGGTCGTCATCACGCGGTAGAGTTCCGTATCTTTTGGGAAACGGTCAATAAAGGGCAAAATCACGTTGCCATAGAAGATAAGTCCCTCACCCGCTTCGGAATGGGTTACATAGGTCATTTGCTGCTGTGAAATGTTAAGCTGCTTGGCAAGGATTTCCCGGTCGCCCTGGGCTTGGTTGAGCATATAGACAAAATCGCTGTTTTCAAAGATGTTCTCCACCTCGCGGGACGACAACAAATCTTTCACGTTTTGGGTGATACCTGTCGGAATACCGCCCCACTTCCTAAAACGCTTCCAAATCTCGACGGAATAGGCGGCGGTCTGTTCCTCTTTCAAGAGCAAATGAAACTCGTCGATGTAATACCGCGTCGCCTTGCCCTCGCTACGGTTTACCGTTACTCTGTTCCATACTTGGTCTTGGACAATAAGCATACCGACTTTTTTAAGCTGTGTACCGAGTTCCTTAATATCAAAGCAGACAAGGCGATTATGAATGTCAACGTTTGTCCTGTGGTTAAAAATGTTCAAGCTGCCGTTTACATAGAGTTCCAACGCCGCCGCGATACGCTGCGCTTCCTTTTCCGGCTGCTTCTTGATCTCGTCGTAGAGGTCGCCCAAAATCGGCATATTCTCCGGCTTGGGGTCGGCAAGGTAGTTGCGGTACACGCTGATAACGGCGCGGTCAATCAAGGTCTTTTCGACAGCTTCCAGCCCGTTTTTACCCCCCATAATCAACTCACAAAAGGAAAGGATAAAATCGCTCTTTAAGGCTATGGGCGTGTCACCCTCGCTGTAATTGAGGTTAATATCCATAGGGTTAATGTACTGCGTGCTGTTCTGCGAAACCTTGATAACCTGTCCTTTCAAACGTCCGACAAGGGGGTAATATTCTGCTTCGGGGTCGCAAATGATAATATCATCTGCCGTAATGAGAAAAGCGTTTGTGATTTCGCGTTTTGCAGAAAAACTTTTGCCGCTGCCCGGTGTGCCGAGTATCAAGCCGTTGGGGTTTTTCAGCTTCTTTCGGTCGCACAAAATCATGTTGTTGGAAAGGGCATTTAAGCCGTAATACAATGCTTCGCCGCTTTGGAACAGCTCTTGCACCGTAAAGGGAACGAAAACGGCGGTGCTGCTGGTCGTCAAGCCGCGCTGGATATGGATAAGGTTATCCCCCAACGGGATAGAGGACATAAGCCCCTGTTCCTGCCGGTAGTCAAGGCGGGTCAAAATGCAGTTGTATTTCTGCGCGATTGCCGCCGCCCCAAATACTTCGTTATCCAATTTCTGCTTGGTATCTGCAAGGTTTAAGACAAGCAGCGTAAGCAGAAACATTCTTTCGTTGCGGCTCTGCAAATCGCGGAGTAGGTTTTTTGCTTCCCCGCCGTAGGTGGCAAGGTCGGACGGAATAATATCCATGTCATAACCGCTGCGGATTGCTTTCTTTTGTTCTTCAATCTTCATGCGGTCAAGGTCGGTAATCTTGCGCTTAATCGTCTTGATTGCTTCGTTGTGGTCGATACTCTGAATGTGCAGATTGACGATAATCCCGTTTTCCGCGTCCATGAAGTCGGCAAGCATACGGTCGGAGAGTTCCGGCGCGACGATCTGCAAAAAGGAAACCGCACCAAACTTGCCGCCCATTTGAAACATTCGCCCGTCGCCAAATCGGAAAGAGGACGGGGCGATAAAGTCTTTGACGGAAAGCCCGCTTGCGGGTAGCCATTCCCACGCAAAGTTAAAACGTTCCCCGTCCGGGTGAAAAATCCCATGCAGCACTTCAAGACGCTGTTTCCCGTCCAATACCCGCGCCGCTGCGCCGATCACCTTAAAATGGTTGAGGGTGTCCGTTTCAATGCGGGCAAGACGCGCCCGCGCCGATCTAATGTCCTTTGCTTCAACGGTAAAGGTGAGAAACTTGGTCTTGATAAGCCCGTTGTTTCCGCGTTCAAGCTGCGTCCTAAGCATTTCGGTGTATTCTGCTCTGATATTGTCGAAGTCGTCATTCTGCGGCGCAATCGTGATACTGTTCTTGAAATCGTCCTTGTTCGCATGGCGGCTGATTAAGGAAAGCTGCACGCTGATAGAAGCGTCGAACGAGTTATACATATCGCAAAGGGCTTCAAAAATGGCGGTTTTGTCGTCCGGCTGCGCAAGCTGATAGTTGATGTCCTCAAACTCAATGCACTTGGAATACCGCCCGTTTGCAAGGCGGCAAATCCCGTCCTTATACATTCGCTCAAACGGTATGCTGTCCTGCGCCGTATTGGGCTTCCCGTCGCCCTTTGCCTGTCGGATAAGGGTATCTATCTGTTTCCTTTCCTGTCGGGAAAGTTTACGCTTTTCGTTTTGGGTGTTTTTCTTTTCCTTTGACAATCGCCCGTACCTCCTTATCTAATTGCTCTTGCCGCGCAAGGGCGGCATAAAAATTGTTGGTCTGATAAGGTCGCTCTTTGGGGCGAAGAAACTTCACTTCCACAAATTGCCGAATAATCACTTCCAGCGGTTGCCCGTTTTTCTCGTACATGGCAAGCAAAAACATAGGCAGCATGGCAAGCACCATGCACAATGCCGCTGCGGTTGTTCCAACGCTGTCTTTTACCAAAAAGAACAGCGGCAGTCCGATTGCTACCGCCGCGCTGAAACAAATTAGCTGTCGTTTTGTAAGGTTGAACATCACCTTGCTTTTGATTTTTGTTAAGTCCTTTGGGACGGTTACATACGCCATTTCATACCTCCTTTCTGCCCGGAATGTAATCTTCAAAGCGGGGAACAGCATAGAAAAGCCGCTTGTTGTTTACCCACCGTTGCAAATGGCGGGTAACAGGCGGGGCGGTTGGACGCTCGTAAATCATCACATACGGGTCAAAGCCCATAGCCCGCAAGGTGTTCACGCGGTATAAATCCTGTTCATGGGTGCTGCCGTAGTTGGTAAGCACATATACGCGCCGCTGGCGGCTGCTCTTAATGGCGGTCAAATCCAAAAAACGTTGGAAATACCCGGTCAAGTCCTCGTCGGGATTATCCCATGCAAAATGTACCGCTTTTATCCGTACCCGATTTAACAGGCTGACATTATCCCTGTTCACAAGGCGAATATCCAGCCCTTGCGAAAAATCCACCCATGCGCGGCTTCGTATAAGCTGCTCAATGAGATTTTCATGGTCGGAACAGGCAAGCAGATTAGCGTCCATGATCTTTATTTCCGGCTGCCATTTCCAAAACTCGGATAAATCCGCAACCTTAACGCTTTTGCGCCCCTCTTTACCGCTGACAATGCAAAACCCGCAATTTCTCGGACAACCCCGGCTTAAAAAGCCGTAGGCAATCCCGAAAAACTGCGGGTAGATAGAATAATCCGGGTAACTGTGTTCCACTTCCGGCGGCAAGCGGTTTTTCGTGTCGTAGCCCGTACCGCCGAAAATGACCTGTTCCGCGTTGGTAACGGTTATTGTGTCTTTGGAATAAGTGTCCGTAAAGACGCGGCTTTTATATACAAGGTCGTACCGCCCCTTTGCGTTCCACCATTCCACCGTATGCGTCTTTGCTTTATGATACGCGGATAGCTTCATCAAGCAGAGGTTGGGGAAATTATGGCTATCAACGTCGATTAAACCGATTTTCAAATCATAACTCACCCCCTTAATGCGCCGAAAAGACACTTTTTGCAAGGCTTCCCGTTTTGAAAAGGGTAAAGCACAAGAGAACGGTATAACCCATGCAAGACCAGATCGCGCCGGATATATCGTCGGTGGCTGCGATTGTCTGTATCAAGACCGCATAAATGCCGACGCACACCAAAATCAAAAACGCTTGAAAACCAAGCGCAAGCAAAGATTTTAAGTAATTCTGTCCCATGCTGCCCCATTCGTGATTTACCATTGTTGCCATAGGGATAGGGGCAACGCTCGTTACAAGGTATATTTCAATCATGCGCCCATACACCACAAGCATAATGCAGATTGACAGGGCTTTCATGGTAAGCCCTACAAAAAGGGATTGAAACCATAGTCCTAAAAGCCCGCCCACGCTCATAGCGTCGAGTTTTGCTTCAATGTCGGTAATGACGGTGGTAACGTCTATGCTTGTATCGGATATGATAACCCCCGCGCTGTCGTTGACGACGCTCTGTGTAACGTCGAACACTCCCATAACGATATTCCAAGTATTTGTTACCAGCAGCACCGCAACAAAGGTTTTGAAAATCCATTTGAAGAAAATCCAAGTGTCGAGATCGTGCAGATTATTTTTTTCAATTACAAGCTGGATTAGTTCATAGCACATGACAAAGGTAATGATAACACCCGCAATCGGTACAATGACGTTTTCCGAAAGGCTGCGTATCATGTTGAATATGCCCGCGTTCCACCCGGCGGGGGTCGTGCCAACTTGCGTTGCGATTTCTCCAACCTCTGTATTTACGCTGTCAAATAAGCCGGAGAGGTTCGATAATATCCCGTCTGTCAAAATGCCACGAAACCAATCTTCAATCATCTGCCATATCAAAAGTTAATCCCTCCTTTCCCGCGCCCTCCCGTTTCCGAGAGGGCGCGGCGGGTGGTATTTGTTTTAGGCATTATCCAAAAAGTTGAGAAAGCAGGGGAACAAGGGTGCCGCCGATCAAAGCGACGCCGCCGCCCGCCATGAGCTGCTTCATGCCCTGGCTCTTTGCGCCCGGATTGTCGTTGCCGTAACCCTCCATGAGGTTAATGGCACCCCAAATGCCAAGACCTGCGCCAAGCGCGATAACCAAAGTCTGCAATACACCAACTGCGCTGTTAAAGAAATCCATATAAACCTCGCTTTCTGCCGCTTTGCGGCTCAAAAAATGTTGTTGAAAATGAAAATGCCGCCGTTATTCCTCGGCGGCTGCGTCCTCGTCGGACAAATCTATTTCGTATATGTCAAAGGCTTCATCGGGCTTTACGATTGCCGGACGGGTAGACATATACCGTTCCACGTCAAAAGCGTTTTTCTTGTCGAAGTCGGAAAGGTATTTGTAGTTCGGGTGTTTCGTTATATCGTATTTGTCGCTTAAAAAGGGACGCACACCGCGTAGCTGCAAAATACATTTCCCACCGTCCATAACTGCTATTTCGTCCTGTGTCATCAACTCCTTTCCTAATTTTTGATAAGTAAGTCCATGAGAAACCTGCGTACCGCGATTTTCGGAAGTATTGAAACTGTCGATTGTTTCCCGTCCCAAATTATCCGAAATATCCTTTGCATTTTTCCCACGTCCTCCCAAAAACAAGGTGCTGTCGGCATTATCAAGTATGATTTCTGCCGCGTCCTTGTAAATGGCTTTTAGCTGGCTCTGCGATTGCAGAATGATAGAAGCGGACATTTCCCTGCTGCGAATGGTCGCAATTAACTTATCAAAGCGGGGTATCTGCCCGATGTTGGCAAATTCATCAAGCAAAAACCGGACATGAATAGGCAATTTGCCGTTGTATTCGTCGTCCGCTTTATCACAAAGCAAATTGAAAAGCTGCGATTGCAGAATAGCGATAACAAAATTAAAGGTGTCGTCGGTATCGCTCATTATGAGGAAAAGCGCGGTTTTCCGATAGTCACAAAAAGATCACCGGAAAGCACATCGTCAAGAATACCGCTCACGGCATTGAACACCGCGTCGA
>ENA-UESS01001601-UESS01001601.1-human-gut-metagenome-genome-assembly--contig:-NODE-1601-length-10010-cov-18.443270_pt1 | contig 10010 bp, 7 predicted proteins | sample MGYA00243004_ERZ508005 | MGnify/ENA primary metagenome ERZ508005 (study PRJEB26167, sample SAMN06115471) | human gut metagenome | host: Homo sapiens | place: China:Guizhou | collected 2016-06-29...
CCAACGTTCCCACGCTCTTTCGTTTGGTGCGGAAGATGGGACTTGAACCCACACGTCATAGACACACGCACCTCAAACGTGCCTGTCTGCCGATTCCAGCACTTCCGCTTGTTGCATTGACTGCAAGAAATATTCTAGCACAAACACCCCGGAAAAGTCAAGGCTTTTGCCGAAAAAAGATTTTGCAAAATCCCTGCCTTGTAAAGACTTGTTGGGAAGGGTAGAATAAAGGCAGCAAAAAAGGGGAAAACTGCCATGCAAAATTTAATTTTCAGCCTGAACGCGACCCTGCCGGTGTTCCTTGTCATGGTGGTGGGGTACGCGCTGGGGCAGCTCGGCTTTCTGCCGCCCGCGTTCTGCAAGGCGTCGGACAGGCTGACCTTTAAGGTGACTTTGCCGCTCATGCTGTTTCTGGACATGGGCAGCGTGGACATCCTGCACGACTTCCGGCCCAGGTTTGTGCTGTTCTGCTTTGCCGCCACCCTCGTCGGCATCCTGACCGTCTGGGCGGTGGCTAAACGTTTTTTGAAGGACAAGACGCTGGTGGGCGAGTTCGTGCAGGCGGGCTACCGCAGCAGCGCTGCCGTGCTGGGCGTGGCGTTCATCCAGAACATTTACGGCAGCGCCGGCATGGCCCCGCTCATGATTTTGGGCAGTGTGCCGCTTTTCAACATCTTCGCGGTGCTGATCTTGATGTTGGAATCGCCCGAGCAGCGCGGCGTGCCTGACCCGAAGCAGCTCTTGCGCGGCGTGGCCACAAACCCGATCCTGCTGGGCATTGTGTTCGGCACGGTCTATGCGCTGTTGCCGTTCACGCTGCCGCAGATCGCGACTAAAACCATCAGCAGCATTGCGTCGCTGACCACGCCGCTGTCGCTCCTGTCCATCGGCGCGTCGTTTGAGGGGACAAAGGCCATCAAAAAGCTTGGTCCTACGCTGGCGGCGGCGTTCATCAAGACCGTGGGCCTTGCGGCGGTGTTCCTGCCCTGCGCGGTAGCGCTGGGCTTTCGGAATGAGGAACTCGTCGCACTGCTTATCATGCTGGGCAGTCCCACGACGCCGAGCGCCTATGTCATGAGCAGGAACATGGGCCATGAGGGCGTGCTGACCTCGAGCTGCATTGCCCTGACGACCCTTCTCTCCGCCCTGACGCTGACAGGCTGGATCTTTGTTCTGCGGAGCGGGGGATACTTATAACGGAAAAAGGCTTCCCCATCGGGGAAAGCTGTCCGCGAAGCGGACTGATGAGGGCCGCGTTGCCGGCAATATCCCGTTTACGGGAAACAGCGCAAGCTTCGCCCTCATCCGACCTCGCTTCGCTCGGCCACCTTCCCCCGATGGAGAAGGCTTTTTATTTTTTATTGCTTCTCCTCCGGCTCGGCTACGGGCACGCCGCGGTGCTCCACGGGCGTCGAAAAGACGATCTGCGTCCGGGTGCGGCCAAACTGCTGCAGGTGGTTGATGAACTGATCCAGCTCCTGCGTCGTACCGAACAGCACCTCTATCAGCATACTGTAATCGCCGGTGACGCAGTTGCATTCCACCACATGTGGGCAGCTCTGGATATAGGGGTAAAACTCCGGCTTGCGCTGGGGGTCCATGTCCAGATTGATGAACGCCTTGACCATGTAGCCCAGCTTCGGCGCGTCGACCTGTGCCTGGTAGCCGGTGATGGTGCCGGAGCTTTCCAGCCGGGCCATGCGGGCCGACACGGCGGGGCTGGACAAAAACACATGGTCGGCAATTTCTTTTAACGGTGCGCGGGCGTTGTTTTGCAGAAGGTCGATGATTTTACGGTCAATGTGATCCATGGTAACACCTCATTTTAGGCAAAAAGCTCCCGTTCGTGTGCGCCATTGCACCTGAACGAGAGCTTAGTCAGCTTTACTATGCAAAGAATTTTACCATACGGAAAGCAAAAAGTAAAGCGATTTGCAAAATAAATTAAGTCGACAACGCGGCAGCAGCCTGTCTGCCTTGTGCCTTACATATCCGGGAACACATTCCGCGCACTGATAAGTGCATTGTTATAGTACATCTCAAAATGGCAGTGGGGACCCGTGGCGGCGCCGGTGGCCCCCACATAGCCGATCAGCTGCCCCTTTTCCACGGTCTGCCCGGCCTGCACGACAAAGGACGACATGTGGGCGTACAGCGTTTTGTACCCGTTGCCGTGGTCGATCTCCACATAGTAACCCCAGCTCATGGTGGGGTGGTTGTGCCACTGGGCGGCAATGACCGTGCCCGCGTCGGCGGCATAGATCGGCGTGCCGTAGGGGGCCGTGATGTCCACGCCGCGGTGTCCATAGGGCAGACTGGCCCACCGGCTGATGCCCGAATACCCCGGCACCGGCCAGAGAAAGCTGCCTGTGCCCAGCCTGCCGATCATACCGCTTTTCAGCCGTGTGCCGCGGTGAATGACCTCCGGCACGGAGGCCTGCACAAGCTGCACATCCACTACGCGGGTGCTGACGACCTCGCCCGCCACAGTTGTGATCTCGCTGGTGACAAGCTCGCTGCCGTTCTGCCCGGCCTGTACGGTCTCAGTTTTGCCAAAATCCAGCCCCGCGTCCTCGATGGTCTGGGTCTCAAACGGCAGCTCCCGGGTCACGGTCTCGTACCGCACGGCCTTGACCTGCAAAAGGTCGTCCGTCCGCAGTGCGGCGGTCAGGTCGCGGTACGGCGTGATGGCCGCGGCAGGGTAGATGCCGTCCACCAGCCGCAGAGCGTGGACAAAGTCGGTCTGCACACCGTCGGTCTGCCACGGCGCACGCACAGCGTACAAAAACTGCCGCAGGTGGTCGCCCTCGTCGGTGACGAACCGCAGCGCGCCGTCCAGATAGACGGCGGTGCCCTCGGTGATCTCGCCGCCTGCGGCGCGCAGGATGGCATCGGCGGTCTCGCGCTCGGTCATGGGGCGGGTGTAGGCGTCGGCTATGACAAGGGTGTACGCGGGTTGGACGTCCCAGCCGGCCACGCCGGTCAGGCGGGCCTGTACGTCGGCGCGGGCTGCGTCGAACGCCTGCTCGTCTGTGACATAGCCCACGACCTGCCCGCCGACCTCGACCCGCAGCACAAAGGGCCGCGCCAGCGCGGTGCGCACGAACCATGCCAGCACCCCGGCGGCCAGCAGCGGCACGGCGTACCCCGCCAGCTGTCGCGGATGGGTGAGCGCTGCTTTAAAGCTGTCCGCCGCCCGCACTGCGGGCCGCAGCACCACAGCCAGCAGCGTAAGCAACGCCCGCGCCGCGCCGTGTGCCAGCGCCGCCAGCCCGCGTCCAACGCGCACCGCGGTGTATTCCACATGGAAGCCTGTGTAGTATAGAAAATCTCCGAAGGTCAAAGCAATACACGTTCCTTTTAGCTTTCCCGTAGGGGCCGGGCATGCCCGGCCCCTACGCGGCATTTAATGCGTCGGCACAAACCCCAGCGGGTCTACTCTGCTGCCGTCCACGCGCAGCTCCAGGTGCAGATGATACCCGCCGCCCGCGCCGTAGACATTGCCGGTGTTGCCCACATACCCGAGCAGGTCGCCCTTCTGCACGGCGGCCCCCTGCGCCACGGCGATGCTGCTCATGTGGGCGTACAGGCTGTCGTACCGGTGGCCGTCGTCCGCGGTGCCGTGGCTGACCTGCACGCAGTTTCCGTAGCTGTTCATCGTCCGCGCGGCGCTGACGACACCGTCCGCAATCGCATAGATGGGCGTGCCGCCCGGCGCGGCAAAATCGGTGCCGCGGTGGGGGATGCCCCAGGGGTCCGGCTCGGCAAACTGCGTCGTGATGCGCCCGTAGCTGTCCAGCGGGCAGCGGAAGTCAAGGCTCGTCAGGTGCAGGTCCGCCGTTGTGTAGCGTCGGCTCTGCTCCCGCACATAGGCGTCCAGTGCGGCGGTGGCGTCCTCATAGGCCTTTTTCGCGGCGTCGGTCACGGCGGCCTGTGCCTGGGCCGCGGCCTGCTGGGCGGTCAGCGTGCTGTTCGCGTCGAGCAGTGCGGCCTCCAGCGCGGTCTGCGTGTCGGCCAGCGCCGCCTGCTGCTGTTCGAGTGCCGCCTTGGCATCGGCGGCCTGCCGGGCAGCCTCGTCCGCCGCGGCGCGGGCCTGCTCCAGTGCGGCGGCCTCGGCGTCCAGCTCGGCCAGAACCGTGCTGTTCCGCGCACTCATCTGCTGCAAAACCGCGTCGAACGTCAGCAGCTGGTACAGGCTTTTGGCCTGTGCCAGCAGCCAGACGGCTCCGCCGCCGTCCAGCCGCTGCATCGCGCGCAGCTGCTCACGGCAGACGGCCAGCCGCGTGTCGTACTCGGCCTGCTTGGCGTCCAGTGCGGCGCGGGCGGCGTCCGCCGCGGCCTGCCGCTCGTCCAAAACGGTCTGTGCATTTTGCACGGCGGCGGTCACGGCGGTAATTTGCCCGGCCAGCTCGGCGGCCTGCCCGGTCAGGGCGGCAACCTCGCTCTCGGTCTGCGTCTGTTCGTTTTGCAATTCTTCCAAGGCCGACTGTGCGGCTTCGTACTCCTGCCGCGTATCGGTCTGCTTTTGCGTTAATTCGCTCTTTTTATCATCCGCGTAAGCGGTCAGGCCCGAAAAAAGGGTACAAAAAAGCAGCCCCGCCGCCAGAGCAGCGGCGGGGAAGTGCCTGTATTTCATCTTGTTACTCCGCTAATAGGGCAGTCCCGGTCAGGTCTGCGGGCGCGCTGTCCTGCCGTGCCTCAAAGTGCAGGTGCGGCCCGGTGGAATTGCCGGTGCTGCCCACATATCCCAAGACCTGGCATTGAACCACGGACTGCCCGGCAGAGACGAGCGACGACTTCAAGTGCTGATACTCCGTTTCCAGCCCGCCGCCGTGGTCAAGCACGACATAGTTGCCCTTTTCAGCATCGTAGTCGGCGGTGGTCACGATGCCATCGGCAACGGCGTAAACCTCCGCGCCCTCCTCAGCGGCAAAGTCAATGCCGGGGTGGCCGTTTTCGGGGTCATAGCCGCTGACCTGCGGCGGGGGCGCGACCGGCAGGGTAAAGAGCTCCACGCCGGAAAGGGCTGCGGCTCCATCGGCGGCAGTTACTTGGTCGGAACTCGCATTGCGCACAGCTTCGGCCAGGATTTCATCTGCCTTTTCCTGCGTCAGTTCGGCGGCGTCGCTGCCCCGGTAGGCGGTAAAATACCGCGGTTCGACCAACGTGCCGTTGACATGCATCTCAAAATGGCAGGCGTTGCCGGTGGTGTGCCCGGTGGAACCCACGTACCCGATAACCTGACCGGCGGTCACGGTCTGCCCGGGCACAACGGCGCAGGACTTCATGTGGGCGTACAGTGTGCCCCAGCGCAGACCGTCGGCGTCGGTACCGTGGTCGATCTCCACAAAATTGCCCCAGCTGTAATGCTCCTGCGCGGCCAGCACAACACCGTCCGCGGCGGCGTAAATCTCGGTGCCCTCGGCAGCGCACAGGTCGTCGCCCCGGTGGCTGTTCTCGGTGGCAAAGCGGGAAATATATTTGTACTGCACCGGGCAGACAAAGCGCGGGCTGTTGGCGGCGTCACTTAACGTCGGCAGCGTCGCGGCGGGCATGGCTGCGGGCGTCTCCGTGGGCGCAGGTGTCGGTGTCGGCTCTGCAGTCTCGGCAGTAGCGGCGGGCGGCTCCGGCGCGGCGTGGGACGCTTCCACCTGCGGACGCACCATACAGGCTGTCACGCTGACGCCCACGGCCACGGCGCAGAGCGCCAGCGCCCCCGCACCCAGACGGCGGTAGTGCAGCAGGTGCACAATGCGCTCCTTCACGCTGCCCTGCCCGAAGGCAAGACTTCCGGGTGTTCGGATGGGGCGTCCCTGCATGGCAAAATGCAGCAGGCTCTCACAGTAGGTGCTGCGCTCGGCCAACGTGCAGCCCTGCACGGCTGCCTCGTCGCAGGCGGCCTCCATGTCATGCTCAAAGGCGCGCAAGGCCAGCCACGCCAGCGGATTGAACCAGTGCAGGCAGACGACGGCATAAAACAGCGGCTTCACCAGCGGGTCGCGGCGGCGGATGTGGGTCCGCTCATGCAGCAGCACAGCCTGCCGCGCCGGGCCTTGCAGGCTGTCCGGCAGGTAGATGCGCGGGCGCACAAAGCCCAGTGTGAACGGCGTGGGCACGCACGCCCCGCCGTAGCAGCCGTCGGGCGTTTTGCAGGCCAGCGCCACACAGCGCTTTAATTTCAGGTAGCCGATGCTCCCGCACACAGCCAGCACCAGCACACCGACCAGCCAGACCGCCGCCAGCGCGTGCCACGGCGTCAGCCGGGCGTACCAAGGCAGCGGGGCCGCAGCTGCGGCTGCGGCGGGGGCAGGGGGCAGCAGCGGCAGCTCGCCCAGCTCCTGCACGGTGTCGGCGGCAGCGGCCAGCGGGGCGCTCTCCGGGCGGGGCAGCTTCAGCGGGATGCCCCACGGCAGCACAAACCGCAGCCCTACGGCCAGCCACAGCCAGCACAGGAACCGACTGGGCGCATGGGCGCGGCGCAGGGCCCTACAGACCAGCCATGCGGCCAGCGCGGCCACACCGCCGCGGGCGCTCAACAGCAAAAAGGCAAGAACGGTACTGCGCATGGCTATTCCTCCTTATAGCGGGCGGCGTCGAGCAGTGCACGAATCTCGGCGGCCTCGGCGTCACTGATGGGCTTTGAGTTCAAAAACGCGGCCACGAACCGCGGCAGACTGCCGTCAAAGGTCTTGTCCACCACTGCGGCGCTCTCGGCCTGCTGGACGTCCTCCTTTTTAATAAGGCTCGTCACGCGGCCATCGGCGTTTTGCAGCACGCCGCGCTCACAGAGCTTTTTTAGAACGGTGTAGGTCGTGCTTTTTTTCCAGCCCAGCCCCTCGGCGGCCAGCGCGACCAACTGCCCGCTGGGCAGCGGCTCGTTGTCCCACACAAGGCAGGCAAAGCGGTATTCGCCGTCAGCAAGGCGAAGCGGTTCATGATTCAGCATAGGGAAAACCTCTTTCGGTTTATTGTAATAGACCTATCTCTGCCTATAGTCTACTACGATAGACCAAAAATGTCAATAAAAAATCCCCGCCGGTGGTGCACGGTGGGGGCATCAAATCCGGAAATGGAATAAAAATTTATGTATTATTCGATGCTTTTGAAATTTTTATCCTTTATCCGTAATTTCTGAGTTCGCGCGCTGGGGAATTTCCATTATAATATAGGCAGTAAATTGAAAAGGAGTACCCAGCGATGCGAGCAATAAACCTGAAAACGAATCATCTTACCGCGCCACTTGGCATGGATGCCGGGCCGCTGTTCTTGTCTTGGCAGTGCGTTGACGGCGTGCGCCAGACTGCCTATGAAATTGAACTGGCCGCGAACGGCGAGACTGTTTGGCACAGCGGCAAGGTGCAGAGCGCCGCCGTGCACGCCGATGCCCCGACTGTGGGCGGCTCCCGCGTGCGTGGGTGCTGGCGCGTGCGCCTGTGGGACGAAAACGACACCCCCGGCGCGTGGAGTGAGGCGCACTTTGAAACGGGCTTGGCGCAAAGCGACTGGCAGGGTAAATGGGTAGACCCCGAAACGGAAGAAATCGACATCCCCGGGGATGATGCCATCAACGCCTTTGCCCGCCCCAACTGGGAGCGCAAGCAGGCGGAAAAAGAAGCCGCAGGCAAGGGCGCAGCCGAGCCGTACAAGCCCCATCGTCCGGCATCGTACCTGCGCAAAACCTTTACTGCAGCCAAGGGTGAAGCGCGGCTGTACATTACCGCCAAGGGGCTGTATGCGGTATGGCTGAACGGTGTGCGTGTCGGGGATATGGTTTTAGCCCCCGGCAGCTTTACCGGCAACAAGCACCTTGCAGCACAAACATACGATGTAACGCAATATTTGCGTGACGGTGAAAACGAGCTGCTGATTGCCCTTGGTGACGGCTGGCGCCGCAGCACAGGCGGCGTTGACGGTGACCGCGACTTGTTCGGTGATACACTGGGCGTGCTGTTTCAGCTGGAGGTGAACGGCCAAGCCGTCTGCGTTTCTGACGGCACGATGCAGGCAACGCAGTGCGGGCCGATCCGCCAAAACGATATGCAGCAGGGCGAGGTCTATGACGCACGGTTCGAAGGCAGCTTGACCGGCTGGCACGGTGTGCGCGCCTACCGCGACGACCTGCCCATCACCGGCATGAATACCGTGCCGATTCTGGAACACGAAGCCTTCCCCGGCAAGCTGCTGCAAACGCCCAACGGCGAGACCGTGCTGGACTTTGGGCAGAATATCGCCGGCTATGTGGAGATGGCGCTGACCGCCCGCGCCGGGCAAAAGGTCAAGCTGACCTGCGGCGAAGCGCTGGACGAAAACGGCAACTTTACCCAGGAAAACTTTCAGGACCGTGCCCGCCACAAGGAGGGCGGCACCGCCCAGATGCTGGAGCTTGTCTGCAAAGAGGGGAAAAACCACTTCAAGCCCCACTTCACCATCATGGGCTTCCGCTACGCCAAGGTCGAAACCGACGCCGACTTGACCGATGCTGTGTTTACTGCCCACGCCGTCTACTCCGATATGGCGGTGACAGGCAAATTTACCTGCGGAAATGACGCGGTGAATCAGCTTGTCAAGAACAGCATCTGGAGCCAGAAGGGCAACTTCTGCGACATCCCCACCGACTGCCCGACCCGCGAACGCGCAGGCTGGACAGGGGATATGGGCGTGTTTATCGAAACCGGCCTGACCCTGATGGACTGCTACCCCGTGGCGGAAAAATGGCTGGCGGAGTGCCGCCTGAACCAGTACCCGGACGGGCGCATGGCGAACATTGCCCCGCCGAACGCCCGCCCCGGCTATATGACCCCGATGCTCTGCATGTCGGCAGGGTGGGGCGATGCGGCGATTCTGGTGCCGTATGCCCTGTACAAACGCACGGGTGACCGCAAAATTCTGGCGGACAACTACGAGATGATGCAGCGCTGGTACGGCTTTTTGCTGGGACGCGCACAGCAGACAACCGACGAGCAGCAGGGCGGTGATTACGCCAAGTTCACCGTTTTAAACGGCATGGACTACGGCGAATGGTGCGAGCCGGGCATCACCCCCATGCAGGCGATGATGAACCCGCGCAAGAGCGTTGGCACGGCGTATCTGGCCTACTCCGGGCGCTTGCTGGCGGAAGTGGCGGAAGCACTGGGCAAGGCGGACGATGCCGCCAACTACCGCGGCACCGCCGCCAACGCGGTAAAAGCCTACCGCGCGGCGTTTACCGAGAACGGCGTTATCAAGTCTGACCGCCAGTGCGAGTATGTCCGCGCCATTGCTTTTGCCCTGCTGGGTGAGGACGAAAGCAAAACGGCTGCCGCAACGCTGAACCAGATGGTCATCGAGAACGGCTGCCACCTGAACACGGGCTTTTTGTCCACGCCGCTTTTGTGCGATGTGCTGGCAAAATACGGCTATACGGACACTGCCTACAAGCTGCTTTTGCAGCCCGACGCCCCCGGCTGGCTGTATGAGGTCGGCAAGGGTGCGACTACCGTATGGGAGACATGGACGGGCATTGACGAAAACGGCAAGCCCCACGAATCCCTGAACCATTACAGCTACGGTGCCATCTGCGGCTGGCTGTTCGGCGGCGTGTGCGGCATTCATTACGCGGACGGCACACTGACGATCGCCCCGACACCCGACAAATCGCTGGGCTGGGCGAAAGCTGCCTATGATTCCCCGGTCGGGCGCATTGTAAGCGGCTGGCGGTATGACGGCGATGCGGTAGCGTATGAGTTTGAAATCCCCGCCAATCTGACCGCCGATGTCACCCTGCCCGATGGGCGTAAGCTGACCCTTGCCCCCGGAAAGCACACAGTATAAGAAGAAAGCGCCTGCCCTGCCGTAAAACTTACGGCAGGGCAGGCGCTGTTTTTGATAAACTGGAAGTTGTTGTTACAAACGATTCAGAAATTCATTTGCTTCCTTTCGCTCCTTAAAAATGTAAATGTCTTTATTCGCATATTGATTTAACAGTTCCATCACCCTTGGTCTGTTTTGGCAATTATAGTTTTTTACAAATT
>ENA-UESS01001602-UESS01001602.1-human-gut-metagenome-genome-assembly--contig:-NODE-1602-length-10010-cov-8.976241_pt1 | contig 10010 bp, 9 predicted proteins | sample MGYA00243004_ERZ508005 | MGnify/ENA primary metagenome ERZ508005 (study PRJEB26167, sample SAMN06115471) | human gut metagenome | host: Homo sapiens | place: China:Guizhou | collected 2016-06-29...
AAGAAAGCGGATGTCTGCGACTGGTCCATCTTTTTCCCGATAGGGTAGATACCTTTATGCTGGAGGATGCCTTTCACTTCTTCTTTGGTGATGAAGCCGGCATAAGTGGTATCCTTGATGACCAGTTCTACGTCACGGCAGGTCTGGTCGGCAGGCTTGCGGTTGAAAGCGGTGATGGCTATGCCGAGGTAGGCGATAAGCATCAACATGACGATAGATAGAAGGATTCTCTTTACCATAGTTTTTATTTAATTGAAAATTGAAAATGAAGAATTGAGAATTGGCTGCGCGACTGTATGATGTAGCGTAGAAATTCTTAGTTCTTCGTTCTTCGCTCTTCGTTCTTCATTTTTTCCAGTTCTTTCTTTATTTCGGGGACATAATTGTCTATGTCTCCGGCTCCCAGAGTTATTAATACTTCAATGTTTTTATCTTTCAGAATGTTCAGTATATCTTCCTTTTTGCACATACTTTTTTCGATGCCCGGACGGAGGTTGTCGTATATCAGCTTGCTGGTGACACCGGGGATCGGTGTCTCGCGGGCCGGATAGATGTCTACCAGAATGACTTCGTCCAGTAGTGACAGGCTATCGGCAAAGTCCTGATAGAAGTCGCGGGTACGGGTGTACAGGTGCGGCTGGAAGATGGCTGTGATCTTCTTGTCACGGATGCGCACTGCCACACCGTCACGGAGTACGATGCAGTCAAAGCTGTCCGGATAGTGATAGCTGTCGCCGCTGGTGGGAATCTCATCCCCTACCGTATAAGTCCGGCTTACCGGGTTATACTTCAGCACGTTCAGGCTCTCGGTATCATAGTAGAATTCCTCGAAGATGTCGCCTCTTGCCTTGAGGTCGCCGTACTGGAAGGAATTGCGGTCGGCAGTGCTGCTGACCTTTTCGCTGACCGCATCGACAACGCCGCAGGCAGATGTCATATTGGTAACACGGTCAATGAGGATCAGTTCGCCCAGTACCTTATGGTTGGAGAACAGGTCTGCCACAATGCCCTCTGTCAGCAGGATCTCGCAGACAGCGATGCCGTTCTTTTCCAGGGTGTCTGTCTCCTGGTGCGCACCGGTGTTGACATCGATGGCATATTCTACCTTTGTCAAGATGCCGGGGATCAGCTTGGTTCCCAGTTTTACCAGATAGTCCTTACCGATGCTCAGCGGCTCGTCGTCCATCCACAGCAGAGAAACGGTCAGTTTCTTATACACTGCCACATCTGCATCCTTGACGAAAACGCATCCACGGGAAACGTCTACTTCCTTGTCCAGCGAAATGGTGACCGGCTGTCCCTCGAATGCCTCATCCACGGACTTGTCCGTCATGAGGATGCCCTTGACAGTAGCAGTTTCATTGCTGGGCAGCGTGGTGATGGAATCGCCCACGTGAATCGTGCCAGCCTCGATCTGACCCTGGAATCCACGGAAAGTATGGTCCGGACGGCACACACGCTGTACCGGCATATAAAAGCCCTTTTCGTGGCTGTCCGAATGAATGTCCACATTTTCCAGGTATTCCAGGAGCGGAACGCCGTCATACCACGGAATATTCTCCGACTTCTTGGTCACGTTGTCGCCCTCTGTTGCAGACAGCGGAATGATGTATACATTTTCCAGATCCAGTTCCTTGCGGAGTTCTGCGATCTGTGCCTCGATCTCACGGAAACGCTCTTCACTGTAGCCCACCAAGTCCATCTTGTTTACCGCAAAGACGAAATAGCGGATACCCATGAGCTTGCAGATCCGTGCATGGCGTCTGGTCTGTACCAGAACGCCCTGGGATGCGTCCACCAGGATGACGGACAGGTCAGCGAAGGATGCGCCGACTGCCATGTTACGGGTATACTCTTCGTGACCCGGTGTATCTGCAACGATAAAGCTGCGGTTGTCAGTGGTGAAATAGCGGTATGCCACGTCAATGGTGATACCCTGTTCCCGCTCTGCCATCAAACCATCCAAAAGCAGAGAATAGTCGATCGCACCGCTGCGGCTGCCCACCTTGCTGTCCAGTTCCAGGGTCTTTTCCTGGTCTGCGTACAGCAGCTTTGCATCATATAGAATGTGTCCGATCAGTGTGGACTTTCCGTCGTCTACGCTGCCGCAGGTAATAAATTTCAATAAACCTTTCATTAGAAGTATCCCTCCCGCTTTCTGCGTTCCATGCTGCCGGCTGCCTCATTGTCGATAACTCTGGAGGTACGCTCCGAGGAGACAGAACTCAGTGTCTCGTCAATGATCTCATCCAGTGTGGTAGCCGTTGATTCAATACCGCCGGTCAGCGGATAGCAGCCCAGGGTACGGAAACGAATGGACTTATACTCCGGCTTTTCGCCCGGATTCAGCGGCAGACGATCGTCATCCACCATGATGATATTGCCGTCCCGGTAAACCACCGGTCTTTCGGCTGCGAAATACAGCGGCACAATGTCGATGTTTTCCCGTTTGATATACTGCCAGATGTCCTTTTCTGTCCAGTTGGAGATCGGGAATACCCGGATGCTCTCACCCTTTTTGATCTTGGTGTTGTAGAGCTTCCACATTTCCGGGCGCTGGTTCTTCGGATCCCACGCCTGTGCCTCATTGCGGAACGAGAAGATACGTTCCTTTGCACGGGACTTTTCCTCGTCACGTCTGCCGCCGCCGAATGCTGCGGTAAAGCCGTACTTGGTCAGCGCCTGTTTCAGCGCCTGGGTCTTCATGATATCGGTATAGGCTGCGCCGTGGTCAAAGGGATTGATCCCCTGCTTGACGCCCTCTTCATTGGTGTAAACCAGCATCTCAATGCCCAGTTTCTTTGCGGTCTCATCCCGGAAACGGATCATGTCCTTGAACTTCCAGGTGGTATCAATATGTAAGAACGGGAACGGCGGTTTTTCCGGATAGAATGCTTTCATCGCCAGATGCAGCATTACGGAGCTGTCCTTGCCGATCGAATACAGCATAACCGGCTTTTCGCATTCTGCTGCGACCTCACGGATGATATAGATCGCCTCAGCTTCCAGTTCGTCAAGATGTGACAATTCCTGCATAAGGTTTTCCTCCTTAGTATTGGTTTGACTGTTTGGTATTGATCCGGATCTCCGAAGTTTTCCCGTTGGGATGATCGACGATCCAGCGTAAAATATCGCCCTCTTTTTCTGTGTGTACCAGGCTGCCCATGCCGCCCATATCTGCACCCAGATAAAAGCGGATGGCGTGAACGGCACACTCTTTCAGACAGGAAGTACATCCCCAGCAATCCTTGGGATACTTGATGAATGCCTTTCCGTCCTGGTTCATGTGAATCAAGCTGCCGGGGCAGACCATGCGGCACTTTCCGCAGCCGACACACTGCTTTGCATCAATTGCAATGCTCATAGTTCTGTCCCTCCTCGACCAGTTCCCGGAAGACCACTTCCAGCTTGCCGTTTCGCATCCGGGAATTCACATATTTGCGCCAGTTCTGATCGTCCTTCTCCGGATGATCCAGATTCTCAGCGAAACTGTGCCAGCGTGTTTCTTTTCTCGCCTTCAAATGTGCGATAACGCTCCGGCACACCAAAAGCCGCTCCCGCAGCTCATATATATACATCAGTTCCTGATAATCGTCTGCGTGCAGCTGATCGGACAGTTCCGTCAGCCGTGCAATCTTATCATCAGCAATATCCAGTTCCTTTTCGTGGAACCGATAGTTTGTGCCAATGCCGCCGGCATAGGTATCCATCACCGTCTGCATGGCATCTTCCAGCTGCTCGGTATCGAACAGACCGCCGGCATCATTCAGAAAATGTTCCAGTTCTGCCAGATGCGCCTGAACATCCTGTTCCTCCGGCGACTGCGGCTGGTTTTCTTTCAGAAATTCCAGAACAGACTCCGCAGCGATCTCGCCCTCTGCCAGAGCGCCGGTCACGTACTTCTGGGGACATCCGCCGGCAACGTCTCCGGCGGCATACAAGCCATGCACTGTCGTGGCACGCTTGGTATCGACCCAATAGCCGCTGGCGGTATGACCGCCCACAATGTAAGGCTCTGTTCCCTCGATCTCCACATTCTGCTGTGAGGGATTTTTTCCGTTCTCGATCCATTTCAAGGTCTGGGACGGTGCCATGTTCAGATACGCTTTCATCAGCGAATCGTCCTGTTCCGGTGTAATGCCCTCTGTCCGCAGATAGCAGGGACCTCTTCCGGCAAGGTTTTCGCTGACCGTGCCGTAGACACGCTCCGAAGTGGTCAAACCGTATTTGGTCTCATACACTTCGCCCAGCGAATTCACCTGCTTGGCGCCAACACCCTGTGCCAGCGTTCCCGTGGGAGCGATAGTGTCCTTGCAGCGCAGTGCAATGAAACGCATTTCAAAGGTCGTCATCTCTGCGCCGGCACGGATGCCCATGGCGTAGCCTGCTCCTGTGTTAAACGGCGGATACCACATTTTGTGCCGGGAAAAGCCGGGATGATTGGGCTTGTACAGTCCGGCAGCGCCGCCGGTTGCGATAATCACCGCATTCGCCTCGATCACATACACGTTGTCATCCTGGATGCCAAAGCCGAACGCACCTTGAATGCGGTTGTCCTTGACGAAAAAGTCTGTGATGTTCACGTGATTCTTGATCGTCACCTGGGGCAGGGATTCCACTGCCTTTGCCAGGATCGGTTTCATGTTTTCACCGTTGATCTTCAGATTCCGGTTGCCACGTGCCACATACTTTCCGTTTTCATCCTTGAGGATGACCAGCCCCAGACGTTCCATGTGTTCCGTCACCTTGTTGAGCCGTTCCGACATGGTGAGCAGCAGATCTCCACGGACGATGCCGTCTGCATCCTTCCGGGCATAGTCCACATAATCCTGGGGCTTTCTGCCCTCGGTAATATAAGCATTCAGCGCATTGACGCCAGCCGCCAGACAGCCGCTCCGCTTAATGTGCGCCTTTTCACAGATCAGCACTTTTGCATCCGACTGCTCTGCAATGGTCAGCGCCGCATAGCAGCCTGCCGTGCCGCCGCCGATAATCAATACGTCTGTTTTGCAGCGTTCTATTTTCATCTCATCACCATCTTTTTTCATTCTGCAGCAGATACTGTTCTGCCGATGCCACGCAGTTTGCACCGTCTGCCGCAGCGGTAACCACCTGCCGCAGGAGCTTTGTGCGGACATCTCCGGCGGCAAAGAGTCCATCCAGAGAAGTGATGCCGTCCTCGCCAGCCTTGACGTAACCGTGTGCATCCAGGTCAGCCAGACCACGCAGCGGCTCTGTGTTCGGCACACTGCCGATCGCCACAAAAACGCCGTCCAGAATAAGCTCCTCCGGCTGACCGTTATGGTCGATCCGCAGTGCCGAAACACGCTTTTCGCCCACAACCGCAGTCGGAACTGCATTTGTCACCAGAACAATATTTTCCGTCTGCTTTACCGATTCCTGCAATGCTGCATTGGCACGGAAAGCATCCCGGCGGTGTACCAGATAGACAGTCTTTGCCATGCGTGCCAGATACAGGGCATCTCCCAGCGCCGTATCGCCGCCGCCGATGACTGCAACTGTCTTTCCCTGGTAGAATGCACCATCGCAGGTGGCACAATACGACACGCCCGGCAGTTCCGCACCCGGCACATCCAGCTTTCGGTAAGATGTGCCGGCAGCATAGATCACGCTCTTTGCAGAAACAGTCGTACCATCTGCCAGTGCGATCTGAAACACGCCGTCCTGCTTGGTCAGCCGCTCTACATCATTTTCGCAAATTGATGCGCCCAGCGACTCTGCGTGTTCCCGGAACTTTTCTCCCAGTTCATAGCCGCCGATGTGCAGCAGTCCGGGATAATTGTCCACCTGCTCTGTCACAGCGATCTGCCCGGCACCCATGGTGTCACGCTCCAGAACCAGCGTCCGGAGTCTGGCACGGCTGGCGTAAATTGCCGCCGTCAGTCCGGCAGGACCGCTGCCGATGATGATGATGTCGTACATAGCTTACTCCTTGATCTGCAAGTTCTCTTTTTCTGCGTCAGTTCCTTCGATATGGAAGGAGTTCAGCACCGGATTTTCCCGATCCATCAGAGAGAGGATCATATAGCTTGCCTTGCTGTCATACGCCAGCCGCTTATCTTCCTCAGAAGGTCTGGACGGCGACTCCGGATGAGAGTGCCAGTTGCCCAGCGGAACCAGCCCGTTGGCACGCATATCCTTGACTGCTGCCAGCTGTTCCTTCGGGTCCAGGCTGAAATGTTCATTGGAATGGTCGATGTTCGTCAGCAGGTAGACCTTCTTGACGATCTTATCCGTTCCGTTGATCTCGCCGGCGATCAGACCGCAGGCCTCGTCCGGCAGTTCTTTTCTGGCGTGTGCCAGCATTTTTTCAAAATCTGATTTGTTCAACTGAATCATAATCCAACACCATCGCATTCTGCCTGTTCATAGTCGATCAGTTCTGTGATTGACGGATGTGTACCGCATATTGCGCAGCCGGATGTTTCAGACGGCAGCTTGACCTTGCGGAATTCCATTTTCAGTGCATCATAGGTCAGCAGATAGCCGGTCAGCAGGTTGCCGATGCCCAGGATGTACTTGATTGCCTCCATTGCCTGGAGACTGCCGATCACGCCGCCCATTGCGCCGATAACACCAGCCTGTTTGCAGGTCGGTACGGCATCCTTCGGAGGCGGATTCTTGAATACGCAGCGATAGCAGGGACCTTCTCCCGGCACATAGGTCATGAGCTGACCCTGGAACCGGATGATTCCGGCATGGGAGAACGGTTTCTTTGCCATAACGCAGGCATCGTTGATGAGGAACTTTGCCGGAAAATTATCTGTGCCGTCAATTACGAAATCATAGTCCTTGATAAGATCCATGATGTTTTCTCTGGTGACGAAAGTCCGGTAGGTATTGACCTTGACAGCCGGATTGATCGCCTCCATAGTTTCCTTTGCAGACTGTACCTTCGCCTTGCCCACATCAGCGGTAGCATGAATGATCTGCCGCTGAAGATTGGACAGGTCTACCTCATCTGCGTCTGCAATGCCGATAGTACCCACGCCAGCTGCTGCCAGATACATTGCTGCCGGAGCGCCCAGACCGCCTGCACCAATAATCAGCACCTTGGCATTCAGCAGCTTCTTCTGTCCCTTTACGCCAACTTCTTTCAGAATGATGTGGCGGGAATAGCGCTCGATCTGTTCGTTGGTAAATGCCATCTTACTGTCCACCTCCCATGAAATAGAGGAACTCTACATTGTCGCCGTCCTTGAGGACAGTCTTTTCAAATGTACCGTTCTCTACGAACTCATCGTTGATGGTAACGGTAACGTACTGCGGTGTTTCCACATTCTCATCTACGATAAGCTGTGCAACGGTCAGACCGTCTGCGACTTCCTTCTGTACACCTGCAACTGTGATTTTCATAATGATATACTCCTTTATGTACCGGAAAGGATTCTCATAGAACGAAATGCTTTTCTATGAGAACCGTTTCCTTATTTCAGATTCTCTACAATTTCCGTTAATTCTGCTTTTTTTACCAGACCTCTGCGTCTGTCCTGCTCTGCTCCGTTTTTGAAGAAGATCAGCGTCGGCGCTGCGGTCACTTCGCATTTTTCTGCCAGCGGCAGATCAAAGTTGATATTGACCTTTACCACTTTCAGCGCATCGCCGTAAGTTTCTTCCAGTTCCGCCAGAACCGGTGCGAGCCGCTTACAGGGAACGCAGCTGTCCGCGTAGAAATCCGCCAGAACCAGACCATATGCCTCAAGCACTTCTTTCTGGAATGTCTCCTGGTTTACTCTTTCTGCCATTCAATCACCCACTTTCTTGACGATCAGATCATACGTTCCATCCTCATTCTGTAAGAGTTTCAGAATCTTGTGACCCTCTTCCTTGATGCTTCTCGGCACGTTCTGTACCGGTTCGCCGTCATTCATGTGAATGGAAAGGATCTGTCCGTCGTCCAGTTCTTCCAGTGCCACCTTTGCCTTGACAAATGTCACCGGGCAAACCACATCTGTGATATCTACTGTGTCGTCAATATGAAATTCAGCCATTGTAAGCCTCCCAGATCTTCTCTTCGAATTTTTCTCTGCCTACCCGTTCCAGTGTGAACTGGAATCGTTCGCCAGCCTTGGCGTTGTCGTCAAAAAACTGCACGGTCGCATCGCAGACCTTCATCAGCTTTTCCTTGTCTGCAATAAACGGAATGATCGGTTCACCCTTGTGGATGCTGTTGCCGAACAAGCCGCCGAAGGAAACAATATAGCCATGCACCGTGTCCCACGCCTCTGTCGGACAGGCTTTCACGCAGCGTCCGCAGAAGTTGCACTTGCTTTCGTCTACCACGATCTTATCCCCCTCATGGGTGATCGCACCGCTGCGGCAGGCTTTGACGCAGACACCGCACTGAATACAGTCCTCTTCACGCCATTTCACCTGGATGCCGCCTTTGATGCCCAGGTCGTTCTCCTCGGATTTCAAGCAGTTGTTCTGACATCCGGTGATGCCGAACTTAAACTTGTGGGGCAGCTCCCGTGCAAAGTACCGCTCATCCAGTTCCTTTGCCAGCGCATAAGTATCAATACAGCCGCTGGGGCAAATCGCCTCGCCCTGGCAGGCAGTAATGGTACGAACTCTCGGTCCGCAGACACCCGGTTCTACATCTCCCTCAGCCAGCGTTGCCTTGACCTCTTCGATCTGATCCAGTTTCACAAACGGGATCTCTACGCTCTGCCGGGAAGTCAGATGTACGTGTCCGTCACCGAACTTTTCCGCAACCTCTGCGATCTTCGCCAGCTGCTTTGCGGTAAGATTGCCGCCGACCACACGAAGCCGGAGGGAAAAGTTATTCTTTTGTTTCTGCCGCATGAATCCGCCCTTTTTTAGGGTCGCATAATCAACTGCCATTTAACATTCCTCCTGCATCTTCGTGATTGCCTGTCCGAAGTCCTCGATCAGGTCTTCAATATCTTCAATGCCTACGCTGATGCGGATGGAATCCTCATACACGCCGGCACTTTGTTTCTGTTTTTCATTGCTGTGTGCGTAAATGGTGCTTGCCGGATGGATGACCAGCGTCCGCACATCGCCGATGTTTGTCGCATTGGTGGCATACTGCAAATGGTTAATCAGACAGAATGCCTTTTCCTTGCTCCCGGCACGGAGCGTCAAGATTGCACCGCCCTTGCCGCCGAACTGTTTCTGCACCAGCGGATAATAGGGACTCTTTTCCAGCGCCGGGTAGTTGACTTCCACGCCGTCCACGCTGTCCAGGAACTTTGCCAGCTGCAATGCGTTGTCACACAGCCGCTCCATACGCAGTCCCAAGGTTTCCAGTCCCACGGAGTTGAGGAACGCATTCATCGGAGACAAACATCCGCCTACATTTCGCCAGATGGCATTCCGGAGCTTTGCCAGATAAGCAAACTTGCCGTACTTGGCATACGGTTCAAATCCGTCATACCGGCTCATATCCCAGTGGAAGTTTCCGCTGTCCACGATCACGCCGCTGATGGCATTGCCGCCGCCGTTAATGTACTTGGACGAGGAATGCACGACCACATCTGCGCCGTATGCAAACGGATGGATGAGGTACGGCGTTGCGGTGGTGCTGTCGATAATCAGCGGAATGCCGTGTGCATGAACCAGTTCAGAGACCGCTTTCAGATCCACCACATCCAGTTTCGGATTGCCGATCAGCTCTGTGAAAACCACCTTGGTGTTTTCATTGATGAGCGGTTCGATCTCTTCGACCGTTACCGACTCTGCAAAGCGTGTGGTGATGCCGAAAGCTTTCAGATCTGAAAACAGGTCGATAGTTCCGCCGAACAGTCCCGAACCGGCGATCACTTCGTCTCCGGCGTGGAGAATGTTCAACAGCGCCATGGTGACTGCCGTCATGCCGGAGGAACAGCTCACTGCGCCGATTCCCTGTTCCATTGCCGCCACTCGCTTTTCAAAAGCATCTACTGTCGGGTTGCTGATTCTGTTATATGCAAATCCCGGCGCTTGATTATGAAAAACTTTTTCCAGTTTTTCTGCCGTCTCATGTG
>ENA-UESS01001608-UESS01001608.1-human-gut-metagenome-genome-assembly--contig:-NODE-1608-length-9987-cov-8.865388_pt1 | contig 9987 bp, 9 predicted proteins | sample MGYA00243004_ERZ508005 | MGnify/ENA primary metagenome ERZ508005 (study PRJEB26167, sample SAMN06115471) | human gut metagenome | host: Homo sapiens | place: China:Guizhou | collected 2016-06-29 | study...
GAGAGGAACAGTCCTTGATTCCCGTTGCTCCACAAGGGCCGGTATGTGATGTTGGGGCGTATGCAGTGCAGATGTGCAGGTAAGTATAGAGGTATCAGATGAGAATGCCACAGGAGTTGCATCAGGAATAAAGAGCGTAAACTATACGGTAACAAATATGGGACAGCCGACACAGGATGGAACATTATATAGCTATGATAAGACAGCAGTGGGCTTAAAAGATCTGGAAAATCATGTAACAGAGCAATTTGACATAAGCGCGGCTTCAAACAACAGTAATGAAGTGCGTATAGATGTTACCGCAACAGACAATGCAGGAACGGCATACACAGTAACAAAATACATAAAAATAGATACAACAGCACCAACAGTGCAGGTAAGCTATGACAATAACAGTGCAGATACATCATTTGGAGACACAGCATACTTCAAAGCACCGCGAACAGCAACCGTAAAAGTAACAGAGCGTAACTTTGATGCATCAAAGGTAGCAGCGGAAATAAAAGCCGCAGCAGGTAAGGCACCTGCTCTTTCAGACTGGAGCACAGAAGGTGGAAGCGGTAACGGTGATGATACAGTACATGTTGCAACAATATATTACGGACATGATGACGATTACACATTTGGAATCGGAGTAAAAGACATTGCGGGAAATGCCGCTGCAGGAGTGGATTATGCAAATTCTCTTGCACCGACAAAATTTACAATTGATACGACAGCACCTGTTATTTCGGTAGCATATGATAACAACAGTGCATCAAACGGAAACTATTATAATAACAAGAGAACAGCAACTGTGACAATCACAGAGCACAATTTTGATACAAGCAGAATAGCACTGAGCATGACTGCGCAGGATGCAGGAAAATCAGTAGCAGCACGGGCATTTGGAAGCTGGTTAGATAAAGGTGATATACATACGGCAACATTAAGCTTTGATGCGGATGCCACATATACATGGTCACTTGCATATACAGACAAAGCCGGCAATAAGGCAAAAGACCTTGCAAAGCAGGAGTTCTGCATAGATACGACAAAGCCTGTTGTAACAATCAAAGGTGTAACCCCGGGCTCAGTAAACAATAATTCAGGAAATATGTCATTTGTAATAGAGTGCACAGATACTAATCTTGAATCCTTTTCACCGGTGCTTACAGTTGAGGTATATGAAAATAGCAGATTCGTAAGAAAAACGATTACCGGAAATGTGATATCAATTTCAAACGGACAACGTGTAGAGTTTAGAAATCTCAATGAGGATGGAGTGTATTCACTGACATGCCATGCACAGGATAAGGCCGGAAATTCTTATGAAACAGTCAATATTATAGATGCAGGCGGAAAGCAGGTGACAGAGACTGCAGGGCAGGGAGAAAAATTGATGGATTTCTCCATAAACAAAGGCGGTTCAATCTTCTCGCTGGATGACAATACGATGAAGCTTGTAAAGGATTACTATGTGCAGAAGGTATACCATGATGTGGTAGTCAGAGAGATAAATCCGGATGAAGTTACCAGCTGTACTGTCAAAGTAAATGGAAAAGCACTTAAGCAGGGAACAGACTTCAGTGTGAATAATGTAAGTGAAAGCGATGGCTGGCATAAGTACGAATATGTGATATCAAATGCGGTATTTGAAAAAGAGGGTCAGTACAATATCGTTGTGGAGACAAAGGACAAAGCAGATTCAGTTGCCTACAGTGATGTGAAGAGTGTAAATATTGAATTTATTGTGGACAAGACAGCACCTACATATACATTGACAGGCGTAGATGAAAACAATGAAAACTATATTGGCTCAAAGAATGCAGTATTGATGCCGAAGGATGATGGCGGAAAGCTTGGACGTGTAAAGATTACTGTAGTGGGCAAGGATGACAAAGAAAAAAAGGTTATCAAGGAAATGTCGGGAGACGATATGCTTGACTATCTGGACAAGCATGACGGAAAGATAGAGTTTGAAGTACCTAAGGAGGTGCTCTCTGCAAAAGACGGTGATTCAAGGCTTATGGTAGAGTGTGCAGACTGTTCTGTTGACGAAGGTGGAAAGACCAATAAAGTGAAAAAAATATATGGTAAGGATACAGAAGCAGATACAGAGATTGCCGAAGATGATGTACCTATGGAATCAAATTCGTCAGATGTCAAATCAGTAGAAACAAACAATGATAAGGCAGTATATATAATTGGAGCAATAATATTATTTGTACTTATAATTGCTATATTGATAATCGCTTATTACATGAGAAAAAAGCTGAAAGAAAAAAAAGACAATGATGAGCAATAAGATAATTATCTATGTGTTTACATCACCATGTGGTGGTGTGGGAAAAACAACAATGTCTGTGGCATGCGCGAAAGCGCATGCCCTTCAAGGCAGACCTGGCAACGAAGATTTTGAATTCTGGGAGGAGTGTGTATGAGATTTGAAATAGCAGCTGACACGGACAGAGGAATCGTAAAAGAAACTAATCAGGATAGTCTGCTGGTAAAGTGCTTCTCAACATGCAAAGGAGACATGGCATTTGCAGTATTATGTGACGGCATGGGCGGCTTATCGAAGGGTGAGCTGGCCAGTGCCACTGTAGTCAGGGCATTTGACAGATGGAGTGACGAGCAGCTGCCTGAGCTCTGCAAATTGTCGAACCCGGATATTGACAGTCTGATTCTGGAAAGACAGTGGGATGAAGTAATACAGCAGCAGAACGAAAAAATAAAAGCATATGGCAAAGCACATGCAGTAAACATGGGAACAACAGTGGTAGCGCTGCTTGTCACGCAAAAAGCCTACTACATTATAAACGTGGGCGATTCCAGAATATATAGCCTTTCAGACCATATAGAAAGGCTTACGACAGACCAGACATATGTACAGCGGGAAATTATGAATGGAAATATGACACAGGAGCAGGCTATGAGAGATCCGCGAAGGAATGTACTGCTGCAGTGTGTCGGGGCATCAGCAGAGGTAAAGCCGGAGTACAGGACCGGGGCAATGAAAAATGGAATGTCACTTCTGCTTTGTTCAGATGGCTTCAGGCATGAGGTATCAGAACAGGAAATCTATGAGATGCTGAAAACGGCAGCAACTGTAGACGGGCAGAATATGCACGACAGACTGGAGCAGCTCATCAGACTCAGCATGCAAAGAGGAGAGCGCGATAATATAACAGCAGCGCTCATAAAGGCACAGTAGGAGGAATAGATGCTTGAAATAGGCTCTTTAATTGACGGAAAATACAAGATACTAAACGAAGTTGGACACGGCGGAATGAGCGTTGTGTACCTGGCTATGAATGAAAGGGCAAACAAACAGTGGGCAATAAAAGAGGTCAGAAAGGATGGAGTAAAGGATTTTGAGGTGGTAAAGCAAAGTCTTGTTGCGGAGACCAATATGCTCAAAAAACTGAGCCATCCCAGTCTTCCTGATATTGTCGATGTCATAGATGAGGATGACAGATTCCTTATCGTAATGGATTATATAGAGGGAAATTCTCTCAAGACAGCATTGCAGGAGTACGGAGCCCAGTCGCAGAAAAATGTGATAAAGTGGGCCAAACAGCTATGCGACGTTCTTGGGTATCTGCACTCACAGAACCCGCCAATCATATATCGTGATATGAAGCCGGCAAACATAATGCTAAAGCCTGATGGAAATGTGGTGCTTATAGATTTTGGAACAGCAAGGGAATATAAGGAAAATAACATAGAGGATACGACATGTCTTGGCACGATGGGATATGCTGCACCGGAACAGTTTGGTGGAATGGGACAGACAGACGCGAGAACAGATATATATTGTCTGGGAGCCACAATGTATCATCTTGTTACGGGAATGAATCCCTGTGAGCCACCTTACGAAATAAGGCCGATCAGAGAAATTGACCCAACATTGTCAGGTGGTCTTGAACGTATTATTACAAAGTGTACACAGCCGGATCCAAACAACAGATATCAGAGCGCAGCTGAGCTGATGTATGACCTTGAGCACTATACAGAGATTGATGACATGTATAGGAAGAATCTAAAGAGAAAGCTTGCGGTATTTATCACCACATCAGCTTTGACGCTGCTGCTTGGAACAAGTACAGTATTAAGCTATTGTGCGGCAGAACACAAAAAAAATGAAAACTATAATAGCATATTAAAAGAAGCGGATACCTATGACAATTATGACAACGGATATTACACGGCTATAGTAACCGACCCGACAAGGACGGAGGCGTATCTTAAGCTGAATGACAAACTGACAGACGATTTTGTACTGAACAGGGATGAGGCGCAGATATTGAACAGGCTGATGGTAGGTATAGATTGCAAGGACCACAATGGCCGGGTGCATACATATGATGTCATGGCAAAGCTGAAAGAAAAAAATCCAAAGGGATATGAGGATGTATGCTATAAGATTGGTGAAAGCTTTTTATTCTACTACGAAATCAATGTGGAAAAAGACAGATACTCCAGTGCGGCGCAGTGGTTCAAGGAAGTAAAGGAGAATCATCCGGAGGCAGGAATATACTGTGAGATATCAGATTGTCTGACATTGATTAGCCAGTATGATGGAGCAAAGATAAAACAGACAGAAAAAACATATGAAGAATACAAAAAGCTATGGAAGCAAATAAATGAGCTATATGCAAAATCAGAGAATTTTGACAGCTTAGACGCAAAGATTCAGGTATGGAATGAGATAGATGATATAGTTGACACAAATATCACATCATTTATAGCAGTGACAGATAAGGATAAAGTTATGGATTTATTACAGACAATAAAGGACAAAACAGAAAAGCTGGATAAATCCATAATGCGCGAGCAGATAACAGGATTGCAGGATAATATAGACAAAACAATTGAGAAGGCACAGAGCGTGAAGGAGGAAAACAAAGATGACTTATAATCAGTACAGGATGATATTTTACGTATCCTTCACCGCATTTGCCATAATGCTTATAGCTTCAATAGTCGTACTTATAGTGCTTGAAATACCTAAGGTCATAGGTGCACTTACCGGAAAATCTGCCCGGAAAGGAATTGCAGCAATTGTACAAAAGCAGACAGCGGGACATATTGACATAACATCGTCCGGTCCCATAGCACCGTCATATAACCTGGCAGGGGAGAATAAGAAAAAGCCGGGATATACACAAAATATAGATGAAACTACTGTGCTGGATGCACCGACAGAAGTATTGCAGGATGAAACCACAGTATTGGAAGATATAACCGAAAAGCTGCAAAAAACCAATATCAGGTTCGAAGTAACAAAGAAAATAGAATTTTTACATACGACAGAATGTATCTCATAAGGAATGGAAAATAGCGAATGTCTAAATTAAAAGTAAGCATAAAAAAATCGACCGTTACTGCCATGATGAAGGCAGGACGAAAGGAAAGAATAAATGAAACCGAACTAAGCCAGCTAGCCAGAATAAAACCATGTGGAATCATGCATGTGACAAAAACAAAAAAAGACAGTGTCATATATACGTGCCCTGCAAATATAAATCTTACCGATAGATTGAAAAAAGCCATAAGCAAATATGATTTCTTTTTCATGATTGAGCAGATAGTAATAATGGTTGAGGATGTATACAATAACGGACTGAACGTAAACAGTGTTCGTTTTAATATGGATGACGTATACATAAACGAGATGACAAAAGAGATGTACTTTATATATTTTCCGATAGTAGGAGGACAGGAAAGTGCAGATATTGTCGGGTTTATAGAAAACATAATTTATACAATGACACCTGTTATCAATGAGGATACGAATTATATATCCAGATTTATGTATTATGTCAGAAGCTTCCATGGCTTCAACGGCAATGCAATAGAAAAATATATCTCACGCGAAGAGCGTGCAGTTGTGAACGTGCTGAAAAACAAAGCAGTGACAATGCAGCAACAGATAATGCAGCAACAGACAATGCAGCAACAGACAATGCAGCAACAGATAATGCAGCAGGTAATGCAGGGCAGCATGGATGGAACTACAGTGTTGTCAGATGATGGCATATCCGTACAGCAGATACAGCAGATGCAACCGGTGAACTATCATTTTGCAAGTCTTACAAGGCAGGTAACAGGTGAAAAGATAGAGCTTGGCAAACCATCGTTTGTGCTGGGAAAGAATCCGGAAAAGTCAGATTATGCGGTAGCAGACAATACGAATATCAGCAGGGTGCATGCAGTGATAACCATGCGAAACGGACGTTATTATGTAATGGACCAAAATTCTACCAATGGCACATTTATCAATGGAAGGATAATAAAGGCGGGGCAGGAAACAGAGATATTACCGGGAGACTGTCTGATGTTAGCTAATGAGGAATTTATATTTAATGAATAGCTTTAAATATAAAAGGTGAGGAGAATAATACTATTATGGAACTAAAAGAATTAAGTCGCAGAATATCAAGGTACCGGGCAAATGTAGAAAATCTGCAGCTTGAGAAAAACAGGCTGCTTAATGAAATAGATGCTTTGGATCAGGAAGCATTGAAAATAAAGGAATATAAATGGCAGGCGCAAAACAGGTTTAAATGCAGAGTTGATAATATAGCCGGCATGGACAGATATAGCAGTCGTAATATAACAAATCTGAAGGGCAGACTTAAGAGTATTAATTCATTAAACGACGGAAAATCGTATGTAGCCAATGCGATGAATGCTATAGATTCAATGCTGAGAGATGTAGAGAATGCAATCAGGAGCAGAAATGACAGGATATATGAAATAAATCAGCAGCTGTGTACATATGAGGACAATATAGAGCAGCTGAGAATAAAAAAAAGAAGAATGGAGAGTAAGTAATGGGACAGTACAATTTAAGGTTTGAGCAGGAGGAATTTACAGAACTTGTGCGTTTATACTCAGAACTTGCAAAGATTGCAGATAGACAGATGAACGAATATCAGATGATACTTGATATTATAAACACAAATGCAGTTATAAGCGGTGAATTGCACGATAAGCTGGAAGTGTACGAGGATGCTGTTCATACATATCAGAGTATACTGGGGGAATCCTTCAAGGAAATGTCAAAAAAACTTAATGAATTTGTGAGAGATGTAGATGAGGCAGATGGAGATATATATGGTATAGGAACATATGAAGCGTATTAGAAGGATGGGTGACGCATAATGAAATTTAAGGATTTTACGCAGGAAGCATACGATGACATACAAAGCTATATGGGAGGAGAAGAACAGTGGGAGGAAATAAACAAAACCTACGGTGTAGTGGAAACCAAAGGTATATTTCAATATGATTATGAATCACAGCTAAGAAACGCGGCAACAGAATATCAGAGACAAAATGAAGAGGCAAGCAATAGTGTAAGAAGGATGTTTGATAATGTAAATGGAGTGGATGATCTATATGCAGCCAGGTTTCGGGACGAATATATGGATTTGGAAAGATTCAGCACTGCAATTAAAGAACTGGCAGCTCTGATTAATGTAAGATCCGTTGAGAATATATATACGATGGATTGCCGGACATTGAAAACAAAAGCTGGTAATATACAGGCAAAAGTGGACTCGAAGATAACAGAGTATTATAAAGAGCGATTCTATTCAGTGGATTCTAATGGAAAGACAGTTATGAACTGGGACGAAATAAACTATGAGATGCGGAAGGAATTTGTACCAGATGCAGAGCTGCAGGCACTTGTATCAGTATTTCCAAAGCTGTCCACAGATGATGAGGAAGAAACCATAGCAAATATAGAGAACATGCTGCGCGCAGGTTATGGAAACGCCAAGGATGATGAGTGGATAGATAATGCAGATCTGGAAGACCCTAAGTATTACAGTGTGAGTGTCACGAATACATTTAAGAGGGCGGTGGATATATATAAGACAAGTATGGATATAATTGACTATTACAGCGAAAAATGTGCATACAGAAACGACGAGATTAGTGATGAAGCGCTTGAAGAGATGAAAGAGCAGTACAGAGTGTCATCCCTGTTTAAAGCAATGGTTGATAGCTACCCGACAATAGGAGTTGCATATAATGGAAAAAACGATGGATTTACAATACATTCCGATAGAGAGAAAAATGTGACCGTATCCGTATGCTTGAAAGAGCTGCCGTTTGATGTAAGCATATGCAAGATTACAGACAGCAATGACAGGGAGATATTGGACAAATATTATAACGTCAAGGTAACAAATGGAACTATCAATGAAAAAGTAGGAAAAGAAAATGAGAAGGTCAATCAGATAGATGCGTATGGAATGGTAGATAATCAGATTGTAAGCCATGTACTTCCACACGGCATGATTGAGAATACAAAGCAGAATCTTGAAAATCAAAAGGAAGAGGAAAAGACTGAATGCAGAGTATTTTTTGATGTAACAAGTAATACTTTAAAAGGTAAGATTATTGATGAAGCTATAGGCCTTTCAGCGGTAATAATAAATGAAACCGTAGGAGATAAGATTAACAAGGCTAACGTAGCAATAAATTATTTGAATGACTTAAATGCAGCATATGATGAAAATAATGAAAATGTACAAAATAATGCAGAAATTGATGAAGCAAAAGACAGACTGACAGAAACAGACTTTACATGTCAGGACATGATAGAAGATGCCAATTATTTCGGCATGGATATGGAGATAACCAGGGTAGGTGACACCTATATCTGTGAGAATATCACGACGGATGTGGAGAAAGTGACGAAGATGGTGGATGCATATAATGCACAGGCAAAGCCGGATATGAAGGTAAGTATTGATGACTTGGAGGACTATGCCAGGGGAGCAGGTGATAAAAATCAGAGAGAGGATGACGAAAGTTATAAGGATTTATGTCGAAGAGTGTCAAACTATATTGATTACGTTATAGAAAATTGAGATAACAATAAATAGACATGAATGCAACGCAGACGGAAAGGAAAATTTATTATGAAGAAAGCAATATCAGTTCTTATGGTAGCGGCATGTATGTTATGTATGGTGACAGCATGTGAAAAAAAGAATAAAAAGGAAAATGACACATCAGCAGTTCAGGCAACAGAAACAGATTGCACGGCAGCAGAGCTTGTGACCACAGAGCCGGAAGGTGAAATCACGATATCAGAGATGATAGATCAGAGGATTAAAGAGGAAGGAAAGATAACTTTATATAGGATGCGTATTGCCGAATCAAATTCACCTGTAGAAATAACAGAGGATTTAAAAGTTAAGATTATCTCATATGATGGAGATAAACTAACAGGCTATAAGAATCCTGATGATTTCCTTATGGAGACCAGACTTGGTGACATAATACATAATAAAGTGGATTATTCAACATATAATATAGGCGCATATGGTGGAAACTGGAAAAGATATGATAATGAGTTTGGAGATGAAAAATATGTGGAAGAAGAAGGCTATGTACAGCGCGAAATCACTACAGATGATTCGGGAAATAATGCCCAGCTGGAGACACTGTATTCGTATTCAAAGGGAACTCTTTATACAAGAGAGGAGGAAAGTGAGGTATGGAACCAGACAGAGAAAAACAATAACCTTCCGGTAGTATCATTTGGAACATTTGAGAGGATAAAGCTGGATGGAAAAACATACATGACATTCTGCGTAAGAGATGATCTGGATTTGATAGAGTATGATATAATTCCGGACAATAAATTCACAGAGAACAAGACAGTTGTATATGACACTCCGGGAACGGAGGGAACCTCAGTCAATACAGTGGATTACCTCAAAGAATACCAGGCGGTTCCTCAAGAAGAACTGGAGCAGATGATAGTTTTCCCAGGCAGTAAAAAAGCGGAAAGCTCACAGGCTGCAGATTAAATACGGTATGATTGCTTATGCAGTTATATATAAAAATTATTTTAAGGAGGACATGAAAATGGCATCAGGACAGATCAGAATGACACCTGACACAATGAGAGAAAGGGCAGGAGAGTACAGGACAGGAAAGCAGTTATTATACATATTATTTTATGGTACACATGGT
>ENA-UESS01001617-UESS01001617.1-human-gut-metagenome-genome-assembly--contig:-NODE-1617-length-9948-cov-14.957249_pt1 | contig 9948 bp, 8 predicted proteins | sample MGYA00243004_ERZ508005 | MGnify/ENA primary metagenome ERZ508005 (study PRJEB26167, sample SAMN06115471) | human gut metagenome | host: Homo sapiens | place: China:Guizhou | collected 2016-06-29...
TTCAGGCATTGCAGGGCTTCCCGCCTTGCCTGCTCCTTCTGTTTGTACAGTTCATCCAGTTTGGCTTTTTCCTTGTCGTATTCCCGCTTGCACCGTTCGTACCTTCTTTCCAGCAGTTCCTCTTCCTGACGGTCATGCTCCCTGAAGCCTACCGCTTCCAAAGAGCCGTTGGCTTCCATGAGTTCCCGGTAATATCCGTTTGTGACTTTCATCTGTCTGTCGATGTCCCAGTCAAAACGGCTTTCATGCCGTCGGCAGACGTATTCGGTATCGAGACGGTCGAAAAACTCCCTGCAGGCGTTGTAAGTCGAGATGTTGCTTTCAATCTCACGTTTCAGGCTGTTCAGCAATATGGAGAAGTGTGCGGCGTCCATTTCAAGCATGAGGCTGATGAGTGCGGTTTCAAATGTCTGCGTGTCCCCGTACTCTCCGTAAAAGCCGGAAATGAATTGCTGCTTCTCAAAAGAGAAACTGCCGCCGGACATTATTTCGGTATATATCTTGTTGAGTTTCCCGTAGTGGGGTATCATTGATGTTATTCTTTCGTCCATAGTTATATCAGATTAAATTTAGTCATAGCGTTGATTTTGATTTCATCCGCTATATCAATATAGGGCTTCATCGCTTTGTAATCGCTGTGTCCCGTCCATTTCATTACTACTTGTACTGGAATGCCAAGTGCCAAAGCATTACAGATAAATGTTCGTCTTCCGGTGTGAGTACTTAATAATGCGTATTTAGGTGTAACTTCGTCTATTCGTTCATTTCCTCTATAATATGTTTCTCGTATTGGTTCATCTATTTCTGCCAGTTGTCCCAGTTCTTTTAAAAATTCGTTCATCCTTTGATTGCTTACAACTGGCAATGCCCTGTCATTAGGGAACGGCACACCTTTGTACTTTTCGAGTATTGCCTTGCTGTGGTCATTTAATTCAATAATAAGACTGTCTGCCGTCTTTATGGTAATAACTTCGATATGACCGTTTTTAACATCACTACGTTTCAAATTATACACATCGGAGTGACGTAATCCGGTGAAACAGCAAAATAGCAATACATCCCTTACTCTTTCAAGGTATTTCTTTGTTGGTGGTATTGGGCAGGTTCTTAGTTTATTTATTTCATTTTGGGTGAGAAATATCACTTTTTTGGGTGCACTCTTCATTTTAGGCGTGAATTTATCATAAGCCATGTTTTGGTGATACCCTTTTCGATTACTCCAACGTAAGAACCATTTTACGAATTTGATTTGTTTGGCAATGGAAGTGTTGCGCATGTTTTTTTCTGTACGCAAGAATTCTATATAGTCATTGAAATGTTTTTCCGTCCAACTGTCAAACGTAGTATTAGGGTCAAATGTATAAATGTGTTTTTTGACTGTTGCAAACTTTTTGAGGGTTGAGGAAGACCAGTCATTTTGTTTGCTACATTCTGCTACAAATTCATTGAAAACTTTCATGAAGTCTAATTCAACCTTTTGCTTTTCCTCATGGTTTTCTTTCTTTTCCCCTTTTGTCTTTAGGTTGAACGCTTCCTTAATTTGTGCAGGGGTGGGTATTACATCTTGCACCTCGAATTCTTTGAACACATTCTGTATTTCGGTGTATTGCCGTAATAGTTCGGCGTTGATTTCGGATGCACTTTGCTTTAGCTTGTTGGTACAACCGTTTCTAACCCGTTGCTTGTCTGTGTCCCATTTTTCTACATCGATTCTATATCCCGTAGTAAATTCGATACGCTGACTGGCAAAGATAACACGCATACGGATTGGCACATTCTTTGTGACTGGAATACCGTCTTTTTTGCGGCTTTCCGGTGCGGCATATTGCCTTCCACTGCATCCACAAGAAATACCACCGGAAACTCCAGACCTTTGGCACTGTGCAGTGTTGTAAAAACAACCGCCTTTGCTTCTTCTTTCTGCTCACTGCTCTTTTTCTGCATTATGGACATGGAACTGCCGTACTCGGCGTCAGACAGTATTTTCTTCATGTTGCCGAAATTGTCCTCACTATGGTTAAGCAGGACATAAAAGCGCCTTCCGGTTTCAAAAAGGACAGCCCTGACATTCTTGTTCATCAGGGGCGCGTCGATTATGCCTGCGCCTGTGCTTATATACTTCCTTGATGTTTCAAGACAGAAAATATCATATTCAGTATCTATCTTCTGATAATCGAAATGAGGTATGATTTCATTCGTGCGAATTTCTGACATTATTTATGCACCTTCTTATTACTTCTGCGGCTTCAACATTTTCAGTGACCGTGGTTCCATTGTCGGTCATTATCGAGGGACAGCGCACAATGGTTATTTCACCGTCATGCGTTACCCTTGTGTCATACGAGCCGTCCGCAAGGATATTAGATATAATAACGCATTCTGCCCTGCATTCCCTTGCCTTTCTGACTACCTTGTTCATGGTTCCTTTCTCATCAAAGCGTGTGGTATCGCGCCAGTTCTTGAAGTCCACATACACAGGCAGTCCGGGCACCTTGTAATCAAACAGCTCGAACAATGCCGGCTCCCGTATCATATCAAGCTGGATTCCGAGTACATTTCTGAACCACACCCAGCCTGCCGCCTCTCCCAGAGCGCCCTTGTAAATATTATTGAATAGAGCCGGGGACATAATATACTCATTCGGTGCAAAAGTCAATGCACGCCCCTTTGCCGTGAAATACTCCGTCATTCCGCTGAAAAGAAGAATCCTGTCCAGCTTCGCGGCTTTTGCAGACACCTCGCACGGGAAATCCCGCGAGGGAGCGAATCTGATTTTTATCCGGTTGTAGTCCTCTTCCTGCGAATAGTAGTATTTATCCGCCGGCTCGCTCATCTGTATATAGGACTGGCTTATCGTGAAATTCTGATAATCTTCCTTTGTTGCAGTAGGAGTTTTCAATACAATTTCGCGCAGTTTCTCCCACTGCTTCATCTTATTTCTATCCCATTCCTCACGAATCATGCTGTTAATGAACTTGTTCACGCGAACCGAACACAGCTCTCCCTGTGATATCAGGTCGGGATCCGGGATTTCCGCCGCGCCGTGCTCATTTATCTTATCTATCAGCGCAGTGACCTCGCGGTTAAGTAAACGGTTTTCAGCTATCCCACCACGGAAGTGCATCTTCTTCCACCGAAAAATTTCTACATGCCGTACACCCTGCTTTTACCGTTATCAGTGTCGGCGCAGACAACGATTACGGACACCCCGCACAAAAAACACTTTCCCGCTTGGAAGCACAGGATATTCAAATCCTGCGTACCGATTTAAGCGGAACAATCACAGCTTACAGCACCCCCGACACCCTCACCTGGAGTACCGGACGGTGAGGGTGCGGTCTGATAAAACTCAAACCTTAAAACATCCCCCGCCAACAAATTCCCTTACAATCGAATTAATCGGTATGTTTTCACTGGTATACGGCAGGAAGTACGCAAGGAACTTTAACAGGCGCTTTGCTTCCTGATATTCCGGTTCGTCCTCTCCGACTGAGAATAACAGCGGTTCTACATACGGCTTTAATACGGACAGTTCATACGGCATTGCCGAATTAAACATCGCATCTGCATGCTCCTGAAACGGGAAAATATTTTTTTCTTCGCCCTTGCGCACAGATTCCCACATGCCGAGAGTACGTGCAGCACTCGCACCACGGGTTCTGCTGTCACGCACCAGACGGCGGATTAATCTGCCGTCGGTTGTTGCCACACGGTTATGTTCATCCACATTTAACTGTGTCAGCGCACTGATGTAAATTTTATATTTACTTTCTTTCGGAAGCATATAGGACATTTCATCGTTTAAGCAGTGAATTCCTTCGATAACAAGAATGTCTTCCGCTCCAAGCTGTAAATAATCATTTCCGTATTCTTTTTTACCCGTCTTAAAGTTAAAGGTCGGCATACAGACACGCTTTCCTTCCAGAAGCTGCTCCATGTGCCGGTTAAACAACTCGATGTCAATCGCATGCAGGTCTTCAAAGTTATAATTGCCGTCTTCGTCAAGCGGTGTCTGCTCACGCTCTACAAAATAGTTATCCACACTGATTGGATGCGGCTTGTATCCGTTTGCACGAAGCTGAATGGACAGGCGGTTTGCAAAGGTCGTCTTTCCGGAAGATGACGGTCCTGCAATCATTACAAATTTTGTACTTTTTCTTTTTTTAATAGAGTTGACAATTTCAACAATTTTCTGTTCCTGAAGAGCTTCCTGTACAAGAATTAATGAGTTCATATCATTATTTGTAATATGCTCATTTAATGCGCCCACAGTATCAATTCCCAGCATATTTGCCCACTGGGTTGATTCTTTTAATACCTGAAACAGTTTTTGCTGCGGTGCAAATTCCGGTACAATTTCCGGTGCTTCCTTAACCGGCAGCTGTAATACAAAGCCTTCATCATACACAAACAAATCAAAAATACCTAACATTCCGGTAGACGGTGCCATATATCCGTAAAAATAATCTTCAAAGCCGTCCAGGTTATAAATGTTTACATAAGAGCTTCTGCGGTATTTAAACAGCTTGGTCTTATCCTCCATGCCGTATTTTTCAAACAGCTTTACTGCTTCGCTCGTCTGAATCATGCGCTTTGTAATCGGAATATCTGCCGCAACAATTTCCTGCATCTTTGTCTTTACCCTTGCAAGGAACTCTTCTGTAACCTGAAAATCTGCCTTTAAACTGCAATATAAGCCTTTGCTGATAGAATATTCAATTGTCACACGATCAATTGAATGTTCCGGTGCCGTCTGATAAATTGCATGCAGCATTAAAAGCACTACACTTCTCCGATAGGTTTCGTTGCCAACGGCAGCTGCCGTTGTAATATATTCTACCTTTTCATTTTCAATTTCCATATCTTTTAATTCATGAAGTTTTCCATCAACCTTTGCCAAAATAATCTGATGCGGATAATCCGGCTGTGCCTGCTTTGCCAGTTCAAATAATGTCTTACCCATATTTTTTCTCCCATCCTGCGTATTTTACGCAAAATTATAATATTCTAATGCAAAATCAATGCAATCCAAATCCTTCCGTAACTGCCCTAACCGCTCCTGTACTGCCGCTTCCTGTCCGTTTCGTGCTGATAACTGTGTGTAAATTCCTTCTGCTATCCGCTTTTCTTTATATAAATATGCTTTCAGGCTCTCGTTTTTTTCACGCAAAAGCGATTCTCCGTACCGAAGCTTTGCTTCCTCGATCGTCTGCGGTGCATAATCCGCACCCATGTATACACATTCCATAATGACATAAAACTGACCATCTTCTGTCATCATATGTTCTTCTAAAACAAGAAATCCCTTTTCCTTTAAAAATATCCGGAATTCCCGCAGTTCAGACTGCGGCGATACAATCAGCCGTGTTGATTTGTCCAGTTTTTCCATACCGTTTGTAAGAATCGACTGTATCAGTCTTCCACCCATACCGGAAATGGTAACGGTATCTGCCTCACCCTTTTCAAGTGCTGCCAGTCCGTCCGAAAGTCTTAATTCAATCTGATCGGACACACAAAATGCCCGTGTATTGTCTTCTGCTTTTTTTAGAGGTCCTTTTCTGACGTCCATTGCTATCACACGGTCTGTAATTCCACTCTTTACAAGAAAGATTGGCAGATATCCGTGATCGGTACCGATATCTGCCACTTTACTTCCTTTTTTTATCAAACCGGCAATCAAACGCAGTCTATCTGATAAATTCAGCTCTTCCATAATTGTTCCTATATTAATATTAGTCTAAGTAATCTTTCAATTTGCGGCTTCTGCTTGGATGTCTTAACTTTCTAAGTGCCTTTGCCTCAATCTGACGGATACGTTCTCTGGTAACATTAAACTCTCTGCCGACTTCTTCAAGGGTTCTTGCTCTGCCGTCATCCATGCCGAAACGCAGTCTTAACACCTTCTGCTCTCTTTCTGTCAGCGTTCCGAGGACTTCTACCAGCTGTTCCTTTAACAGTGTTGAAGCCGCTGCCTCTGCAGGAACCGGTACGTTATCATCCTGAATGAAATCTCCTAAATGGCTGTCTTCTTCTTCACCGATTGGTGTTTCAAGTGAAACCGGTTCCTGTGAAATCTTCTGGATTTCGCGTACTCTTTCTACCGGAATATCCATTGCCTCTGCAATTTCTTCCGGGGACGGCTCTCTGCCTAATTCCTGTAATAACTGTCTGGACACACGCACCAGCTTGTTAATCGTTTCTACCATATGCACCGGGATACGGATTGTTCTTGCCTGGTCTGCAATGGCTCTTGTAATCGCCTGACGAATCCACCATGTCGCATACGTACTGAATTTATAACCTTTGCGGTAATCAAATTTTTCTACCGCTTTAATTAAACCTAAATTACCTTCCTGAATTAAATCCAAAAACAGCATGCCACGACCTACATATCTTTTGGCAATGCTGACTACCAGACGAAGGTTTGCCTCGGCAAGACGCTTCTTTGCTTCTTCATCGCCCTGTTCCATGCGCTTTGCGTATTCGATTTCTTCTTCTGCGCTTAACAGCGGCACTTTACCGATTTCCTTTAAATACATTCTGACAGGGTCTTCAAGCCCTACACCATCCGGTACGGATAAATCAATTTTTTCAATATCAATATCATCTTCATCATCTAAAATAATTTCATCGTCGTCTGTATCATCATCCGCCATCTTAACATCGACATTATTATTTTCAAGGAATTCAAAGACTTTTTCCATCTTATCGGCTTCAAAATCGGTATCGAGGAAATAATTCATAATTTCCTGATAATCAAGTACATTTTTCTTCTTTTTGGCAATCTGAAGCAGTCCCTTACATTTTTCATCAAACTTCGCAGCGATTTCAGCAGCAATTTCTTCTTCTGTTTTTTCTACTGCTTCTCCTTCGGTCTTTGCCTTTTTGGTTGTCTTTTTTACTGTTTCTTCTGCGATATTCTCATTTTTCTTAGCCATGATTGTCACCTTTCTATTCTCTTATAATGTAATATGAATTGCTGATAATTTGTTTTTCATTGTATAAAGCTGCTGGATTTGTGCAGGGTCTGCCGCCTGGTCAATCTGATACTGTATGCTGTTATTTTTGACCTTCAGTACGGTATCATTAAGTGCTTTTTCGCGTTCATTGTGATTCAGCCGGTTATCCAGTTCCATGCTAAACATCGCCGCAACTTCACTGTGCGTTTCCTCGGCATCGTATGTACTGATAATTGCCGCGGGATTTAAACTGCCGCTTTCATACTGTGCATACAGCTTGTCCGCCACATCCTTAAACAGCGGGTTTACAAAATCCTGCGGTGAAATGTATTCTTTCACCTTTTCAAAAATTCCGGCATCTTCAATCATCCATGTCAGCAGAATTTTCTCTGCCTGACGAACACCGTCTTCTTTTTTCTTCTTGGGTGCCGCAGCACGCTGCTGTCCCGGTGCCGCCGGATAATCATTTCTTCTTAAAATGCCTTCCTTACTGCCAAGAGATGCGACCAGCTCCCGCATGCCCTGCAATTCAATGTGGAAACGGTCGCAGACCGCACGCATATAGTTTTCCCGCTCCAGCTTTTCCCGGAACGTCACCAGCTTTGCCGCCGCTTCCCGCTCAAACTTCGTAGACTCTGCCGGGTCAGTTCTGTCATATTCTTTCTCAAGAACACCGATTTCATACATGAAACTGTTTTCCGCCTTGTCTATCCGCTCCTGAAACGCTTCCGCCCCCAGTGCCTTGATAAATTCATCGGGGTCTTTATACGGCTGCATATTAATAACCTTCGTGGTAAGCCCGGCTTCTTTTAATATCGGAATTGCCCTAAGCGCTGCCTTTACACCCGCCGCATCACTGTCATAGGTAATCAGGACATTATCCGTATACCGCTTCATAAGTGCCGCCTGTCCCGGCGTCAGCGCTGTTCCGAGGGACGCCACTGCCTGCGTAAAGCCAGCCTGATGCAGTGAAATCACATCCATATATCCTTCACAGATAATCATATTGGACTTTCTGGATATGCGCGCCGCATTCAGCCCATATAAATTCCTGCTTTTATCAAATAATTTGGTTTCCGGTGAATTGAGATATTTCGGTTTTGCATCACCCATGACACGACCGCCGAAACCGATAACCTTGTTGTTAATATCCATAATCGGAAACATCACGCGGTTCCAGAACTTGTCATGGATTCCCCGCTCATATGTAAACAGTCCGGTTTCTTTTAACAACGCATCATCATAACCTTTGCTTTTTAAATACTGATACAACGCATTGCCGGTCTGTCCGGCATATCCTAATCCGAAGCGGTTTATCGTAGTATCGCTTAACCCTCTTTTTTGCAGATAGGACAGTCCGATTTTACCGTTTTCAGCTTTAAGCTGATGGTAATAATACGTTGCCGCTATTTTATTAATCTCTAAAAGCTTTGCCTTTAAGTCCCTGTTTTTCTTTTCTTCTTCCGAATAACTCGTTTCGGGAAGCTGCATGCCTGCTTTGTCTGCTAAGTATTTTACGGCTTCAAGAAACGTATAATTTTCGTATTCCATAACAAATGTAATGACATTGCCGCCCACCCCGCAGCCGAAACAGTGATACAGCTGCTTTCCCGGTGATACGGAAAAAGACGGAGATTTTTCATTATGGAACGGACACAGCCCGACATACGAACTGCCGTTTTTCTTCAGTTTGATATATCCGGAAATAATATCCACTATGTCGCTTCGCGATACAACTTCATCAATTACTTCACTTGCGTACATCTGTTTTCACCAACCTGATTCATCCTTCCTCTTATACTTTCCACGATGTCGGAACAAATATTTCTTCAAATTTGGCAACCGAATACTGGTCGCTCATGCCTGCTATATAATCGCACACGACACGTTCCGGCGTTTCGCCGCACTCTGTAATAAATCTTCTGTAATTGTCCGGCAGTGCTTCTATATTATCCATATAATATCCATACAGTTCCGTAATCAGCTTGTCTGCCTTTGCTTCTTCACTTTTTGCAAGTGGATTCTGATAAAGACTGCCAAACATAAATTTGCGCAGCTCCATCATTGCCTGATGCACTTCATCAGACATACAGATTTCATTCTTCCCGATACTGTTATGAATAATATCCTGTATCATCGTATTCAGCCTTGATTTTGTAGTATCTCCAAGCACTTCTGTAAAGGCTTTCGGAATATCCGTTTCACTGAATATTTTTGCCCGGATTGCATCGTCAATATCATGGTTAATATAAGCTATTTTATCGGAAAGCCGGACGACTTTTCCTTCCAGTGTGGACGGCATGGACGATGTCTGATGGTTTAAAATACCATCACGCACTTCTTTTGTAAGATTTAACCCCTGTCCGTCTTTTTCCAGTTTTTCCACAATGCGGATACTCTGTTCTGAATGGACAAACCCCATCGGACAAATTCTGTTTAATGTCCGTTCTCCGGCATGTCCAAACGGCGTATGTCCTAAATCATGTCCCAGTGCAGCTGCCTCTGTCAAATCTTCATTTAACCGCAGCGCCCTGCTGATTGTTCTTGCAATCTGGGACACCTCCAGTGTGTGCGTAAGCCGCGTTCTGTAATGATCCCCCTGCGGCGACAGAAAAACCTGCGTCTTATGCTTTAAGCGCCGAAACGACTTGCAGTGTAAAATTCTGTCCCTGTCCCGCTGATATGCAGGGCGCACCGTACAGGGTTCTTCCGGTCTGTCCCGCCCCTGCGATTCATCACTGAAGCTGGCAAATCTGCTTAAATGCTCATGCTCGTATTTTTCCTGTTCTTCCCTGATATTCATTCAAAGCCTCCTATCCGGTAAACAGTCCATCCTGTTAAAAGCGCCTATACTTTATATATTCTGCAAAGAATCTGATTTTCCTTTAATTTTTCTTAATAAAATTTCAGCACTGACGCAATCCGGACATCTTACAGTACAGCTTTAATCCTGACATTTCTGTTATTTTATTCAGGCGTTGCAAATGCT
>ENA-UESS01001619-UESS01001619.1-human-gut-metagenome-genome-assembly--contig:-NODE-1619-length-9943-cov-6.166532_pt1 | contig 9943 bp, 9 predicted proteins | sample MGYA00243004_ERZ508005 | MGnify/ENA primary metagenome ERZ508005 (study PRJEB26167, sample SAMN06115471) | human gut metagenome | host: Homo sapiens | place: China:Guizhou | collected 2016-06-29 | study...
GAAGTGTAATACTGCATCTGCCCAGTTCCAGGCTGAGAAGGCTGGAATGGTAGATTTCATCGGTGATGAGGCTGCTATCTTAGCTGATATCCGTAAGCTGATCACTGTTTTACCAGCAAACAACGAAGAAGACATGTCTTATGAGGAGTGCACCGATGATTTAAACCGTGTATGCTCTGATCTGGCAAACTGTGCAGCAGACGCAGCACTGGCATTATCCAGAATCTCTGATGGCAACTTCTTTATGGAAGTAAAATCCGCATTTGCACCATCTATGGTAACTGGTTTCATCCGTCTGAACGGCAACACCGTTGGATGTGTAGCAAACCGTTCTGTAAGCTACGATGAGAATGGCGAGAAGGCAGCTGAGTATGATGCAGTCCTGACCGCTGATGGATGCAAGAAAGCAGCAGAGTTTGTTTCCTTCTGTGACGCATTCAACATCCCTGTACTGACACTTGTAAATGCAAAGGGATTTGTAGCAACTGTATCAAACGAGAGAACAATCGCAGATGCAGCAGCCAAGCTCACATACGCATTTGCAGATGCAACAGTACCTAAGGTAACCGTTGTGATGGGCGATGCGTTTGGAACTGCTTACACGATCATGAACTCCAAGGCAATCGGCGCAGATATGGTATACGCATGGCCATGTGCAAAGATTGGTACGATGGATCCAGAGATGGCTGTCAAGATCATGTACGAGAAGGAAATTGCAGAGGCAGCTGATAAGGTTGCATTCATTGCAGAGAAGAAGAAAGCTTATACAGAGCTTCAGTCAAGCGCACTTGCAGCAGCAAAGCGTGGATATATCGATGATATTATCGAGCCGGATGCAACAAGAAAGCGTGTGATCGCTGCGTTTGATATGCTTAGCACAAAGAACGAGGAAAGACCATATAAGAAGCACGGAGCAGTATAAGGAAAGGTGACAATGAAATGAAGAAAAAATTATTAATTCTGATTTCCATGTTAGCTATGATGTTTTCCTTGACTGCCTGCAGCAATGAGGTTGAAAAGCCGTTTGACTATGATGACAGCCAGATCGTCATCGACACGATGTATCTGTTCAACCAGTATCAGAACGTGAGCGATGAATATGCTGATTATTATATTCAGGATGGAACCGAATTCGAGCAGTCCGCAGTAAAGGGTATCAAGCAGGCACAGGAGACCGATAAGGTTGGAGAATTCCAGGATTTCTCTCCTTATATCAACGGTGTTGGCATGGATTTAAATGATGTCAATTACAAGATTGAGAATGCCGCAGACTCTGTATCGGTAACTGTTACAAACAAGGCAGCAAACAGAGATGTGGAAGTAACTGTAAAGTTTGTTGAGAATCCAGATTACTACATCAAGCTGGATCAGGCAAAGCAGACATACAATGCAGATGCAGTCCGTCAGGAAATTGCGATGTACTATGGCTCAGAAGAGGAGTTCTTCTCCCAGTATGGCAGTTACTATTCAAGTGTAGACGATGTTGTACAGCAGGGCATCGACAATGAGATGCAGGGCGTATATCAGTATCTTCCAGAGGAAATGGTTGTTTCAGCCGTATACTCTAAGGCAGAGCTGATGAAGCAGGCAGGTATGAATACATTGCTCGGTATGGGTACTGTATTTGTAGTTTTGATTTTCATCTCATTTATTATTTCACTGTTCAAATTCCTTCCGGCACTTTTCGCAAAGAAGCCGAAGATCGAAGATCTTAAGAAGGAAGAGAGCAAGCCGGCAGCACCAGCAAAGGCTGCTACACCGGCACCAGCCGCAGGCAATCTGATGAACGATGCAGAGCTTGTAGCCGTTATCACAGCCGCTATTTATGCTGCTGAGGGACAGGCAGGCAATGGTGCAGTAAGTAAAGATAAACTCGTTGTACGTTCGATTCGTCGTGCAAGAAAATAATTGATATATTAGGAGGAAATTAACATGAAGAATTATAGAATCACTGTAAATGGTACAGCTTATGATGTAGCAGTAGAAGAATTAGGCGCAGGTGCAGCTCCGGCAGCCGTAGCAGCTCCAGCACCAGTTGCAGCCGCAGCACCAGCTCCGGCAGCTCCAGCAGCTCCAGCCGCAGCAGGCTCTATCGAGGTTGCAGCTCCAATGCCAGGTAAGATCCTGAACGTAAAGGCAGGCGTTGGTACAGCCGTAAAGAAGGGTGATGTGATCCTGATCCTTGAGGCTATGAAGATGGAAAATGATGTGGTAGCTCCAGAAGACGGAACAGTTGCAAGCATCAACGTTTCTGCAGGTGATGCAGTAGAGGCAGGCGACGTATTGGCTACTTTGAACTAATCAGAGTTCGTAAGTAACTGGTTCCTACAATAACAGGAGGTAAACATAAGTGAGTAGTTTTGCAGATGTATTTAAAAATCTGGCTCTCCAGACAGGATTTGCAACCCTGACATGGAAGCACTATGTAATGATTCTCATTGCATGTGTGTTCATGTATCTTGCAATCGTGAAAGGCTTCGAGCCGTTGCTTTTGGTTCCAATCTCCTTCGGTATGTTCCTGGTTAACATGTTCCCGGATATCATTGCTGATGGTGGATTGTTACATTATTTCTATTTGTTGGATGAGTGGAGTATTTTGCCTTCCCTCATCTTCATGGGTGTTGGTGCCATGACAGACTTCGGTCCGTTGATTGCGAACCCGAAGAGCTTCCTGCTTGGTGCAGCCGCTCAGTTTGGTATTTATGCTGCATACTTCCTTGCATTCCTGATGGGATTCAACGGAAAGGAAGCAGCAGCAATCTCTATCATCGGTGGTGCCGATGGCCCTACATCTATCTTCCTGGCTGGTAAGCTTGGAATGGGTGGAACTCTGATGGGACCGATTGCAGTTGCCGCATATTCTTATATGTCACTGGTACCGGTTATCCAGCCACCTATCATGAAGCTCCTTACAACAGAGAAGGAGAGAAAGATTAAGATGGCTCAGCTCCGTCCAGTATCAAAGATGGAGAAGATCCTGTTCCCAATCATCGTTACATTAGTTGTTGTATTGATTCTTCCTACAACAGCTCCGCTGGTTGGTATGCTGATGCTCGGTAACCTGTTCCGTGAGAGTGGTGTTGTTAAGCAGTTGACAGAGACAGCAAGTAATGCAATGATGTACATCGTTGTTATCCTGCTTGGTACATCCGTAGGTGCATCGACAAGTGCAGAAGCATTCCTGAAGACAAGTACATTGAAAATTGTATTGCTTGGTCTGATCGCATTTGCGTTCGGTACAGCGGCAGGTGTTTTATTTGGTAAGATTATGTGCAAGGTTTCACATGGCAAAGTTAATCCGCTTATCGGTTCAGCAGGTGTTTCTGCCGTTCCTATGGCAGCCAGAGTTTCACAGAAGGTCGGACAGGAAGCAGATCCTTCTAACTTCCTTCTCATGCATGCGATGGGACCTAACGTTGCGGGTGTTATCGGTACAGCTGTAGCTGCCGGTGCATTCATGGCTATGTTTGGTGTTATGTAAATAAATACATAAATTAAGGAATTATAATTTAATTAATATTTGAAATAATTTGGAGGATTTAAAGATGGCAGAACAGGTTAAAAAACCATTAAAAATAACGGAAACCGTATTGCGTGATGCACATCAGTCATTGATTGCCACAAGAATGACAACAGAGCAGATGCTTCCAATCATAGATAAAATGGATAAGGTGGACTTTGATGAGGCTGTCAAGGCTGGAAAGATTGAGTACATATCAGATGATGTTCTTACAGCATTTATCGAGAAGGTTAAGAGTCAGTCAGTATTATTCGGTGAGGAAGTAAACAAGGATGTATCTATTGTATACAGCCCTCTTAATGGTACAGGTTATATTCCTGTTACAAGAACTCTTGAAGAAATGGGATATACTAATATCACTATAGTAGAGGAGCAGCGTTTTCCAGATGGCAACTTCCCTACATGCCCATATCCTAACCCAGAGATTAAGGAAGCTATGGCACTTGGTATGGATTATGCCAAGCGTAACAATGCAGACCTTCTTCTTGCAACAGATCCAGACTGCGACCGTGTAGGTATAGCTGTTAAGGATAAGAATGGTGAATATCAGCTATTAACAGGTAATCAGACAGGTATGTTACTCTTTGATTACATCTGTTCACAGAGGACTAAGCATGGCAAGATGCCAGCAGACCCAGTTATGGTTAAGACTATCGTATCTATGGATATGGCAGAGCAGATTGCTCTGCCATAGAATATTGGAGAATCTTTGACAGGCGAGAGACTGTCAGATTGGAACATCTGTGCCTGCAGATGTGCACACAGATGATGCGGTAGTGCAGCGGATGACGAATTGTTTGGGAAAGGTACGGTGGAGAATCAATGGAGAATTCCAGTTTGAATCATACAGAGAATCATAAGACAGAGGAGAAGGAGACGAAGAGAACGCCGATTAAGCAGAGAAAAAAGGAGAATGAGGTTCTCCGATTTATCCGGGAGCACATCCGGTATTTTGCGGCGGGAGCGCTGGTGGTCGTTTTAATCCTCGTGCTTGCCATGTGTGCGAAGCCGAAGGGATCCGACTCTGATGTCGTGGTGAATGCGAACGCGACGGAGAGCACGCAGGCGACGGAAGAAGCCTATCAGGTGGATGCCTATGAGAGTATCAACACACTGATTACACAGTATTACACGGCGTATGCGGCGGGAGACATTACGACTCTCTCTTCGATTGCGACACCGATTTCTGCAAATGAGCAGAGCTACATCGGATTATTTTCACAGTATGTGGATGAATATCAGAATATCAAGTGCTACACCAAGACAGGGCTGGATGCGAACTCTTATCTGGTTTCCGTGTCGATGGAGATCAAGTTTACGGGAGTGGATACCACAGCGCCGGGACTGGATTTCTTCTATGTCCGTACGAACGATGACGGCACGCTTTATATTGACAACCTGTACAGCCAGTACAACCTTGCCAATCAGGAGAATGCGCTTGACACCAGCGTACAGAGCCTGATCGGTCAGTTTGAGAGCGAGTCGGATGTGGTGGAGCTGCAGAGTGAGGTGCAGACGAGATACGATGAGGCGCTTGCAGCGGATGAGAATCTGGCGAATATGATTCAGACGACGATTCCTGCAGCAATCAAGGACTGGGTGAGCCAGGTGGCGGCACAGGCGGCAACCGAGCAGACCGAAGCGACCGAGGCGGCGGAACAGCCGGAGACCGAGCAGCCGCAGGAGACAGAGCAGCAGGAAGAGACTGTACAGCAGACAGAGACGCTTGCGACGAAGGATCGTGTGAATGTCCGTGCCGCAGCGGATACGGAATCTGAAAAGCTCGGCACCTTAGATCAGGGAACCGTTGTCACCCGTACAGCGGTGGACGGCGACTGGAGCGTGATTGATTACAACGGTACGACAGGTTATGTCAAGAATGAGTTTTTGACCTATGATCTGCCGGATACGACGGCGGACAATAATTCGGACAGTTCATCGGATAACAGCGACAGCACAAACAGTGCTTCCATCGCAGAGGGAACGGTGATTATGCTGGAGAATACCACGAATATCCGCTCGGGAATGAGCGAGGATTCCAGCAAAGTCGGAACGGCTTATGCGGGAGAGAAGGTCACAGTTGTGATGAGTTATGCGGAGGGCTGGACCAAGGTAAAATGGAACGGCGAGACCGGTTACATAAAGACATCTTTATTACAGTAAGCGGTGTGGCCTGGCTGATACCGGAAAACGGAGACTTTTTAAAAGGAAGTCTCCGTTTTTTCACAGAGAGAACATTTGAAACGGAGAGATTATGGACGAACAGGGAGTGCGGATCAACAAATATCTGAGTGAGGCAGGGGTGTGTTCAAGACGTGAGGCGGACCGTCAGATCGAGGCGGGTGCAGTCACCGTGGACGGAGTCTGCGCCAGGCCCGGGACAAGAGTGCTGCCGGGGCAGACGGTCTGCTTTCAGGGGAGAAGCGTAAGCCAGGAGGAAGAACGCATCCTGCTCGCGTTTCACAAGCCGGCGGGAATTGTCTGCACAGCGGAAAAACGCGAGAAAAACAATGTGATCGACTATATTCATTATCCGAAGCGCATCTACCCGGTCGGAAGACTCGACAAGGACTCGGAGGGGCTGCTCCTTTTGACGAATCAGGGCGATCTTGTGAACAAGATTATGCGGGCGGGAAACATGCACGAGAAGGAATATCTGGTGACGGTGAACAAACCGCTCACGGAGTCTTTTCTGCGCGGAATGGCAGGCGGCGTGCCGCTCGTGGAGCTGAATGCGACAACACGCCGGTGCTTTGTGGAACGCATTGGCAAGCGCGAGTTCCGGATCATTTTAACGCAGGGATTGAACCGGCAGATCCGGAGGATGTGTGAATATTTCGGCTACCGTGTGGAAAAGCTGGTGCGCGTGCGTATTATGAATATTGAATTGGGCAGTTTAAAGAGTGGAACATACCGGAATGTGACGGAGGAGGAGTATCACGAATTGCTCCGCCTGACCGCGGATTCGTCCAGCGATCCGGTGATGCCTGCAAAAAAGACGGGGGAGAAAAAGAGATGACACCGGAAGAACAGATCAAAAACCTGCGGGAACAGATTGCGTATCACAGTGACCGCTATTACAATCAGGATAATCCGGAGATATCCGATTACGAGTTTGACCAGCTGATGCTGGAATTAAAGCGGCTGGAGCGGGAACATCCCGAGCTGGTCACACCGGATTCACCGACCCAGAAGGTGGGCGGCACAGCGAAGCGGACGGCGGGTGTGCTGGTAAGGCACAATGTCCCGATGCTAAGCCTGCAGGATGTGTTCTCAAAGGAAGAGATCTATGATTTTGTGGCACAGATGAAAGAACAGCTGGACGATCCGGAGTTTGTCGTGGAGTATAAGATCGATGGACTTTCGATGACGCTGCGCTATGAGAACGGGGAGCTGGCGCTCGCGGAGACGCGCGGCGACGGCATCAATTTCGGCGAGGATGTCACGGCGAATGCAAAGGTGATCGGCGACGTGAAAAAGAAGCTCCGGGAGGCACCGGAGTATCTGGAGATCCGTGGGGAAGTCTACATGAAGAATGCGGATTTTGATGCCGTGAATGAAAAACAGGAGCTGCTCGGGAAAAAGCCGTTCGCCAATCCGAGAAACTGTGCGGCGGGCACGCTTCGCCAGCTGGATTCCGCGATCACGAAAGAACGTAAGCTGTCGCTGTTTATATTTAATATCCAGCAGGTGCGGGGAATGCAGTTTGACACGCACACACAGGGATATGAATATCTGAAGAAACAGGGAATTCATGTGATTGACGATTACCGTGTCTGCAAGACGGCAGATGAAGTGTGGGAGGCGATTACCGCCATCGGCGAGAACCGCGGCAACCTCGGCTATGACATCGACGGAGCGGTGGTCAAGATCAACCGTTTCTCGGACCGGGAGAAGCTCGGGGCAACCTCGAAAGTGCCCAGATGGGCGATCGCCTACAAATATCCGCCGGAGGAAAAAGAGACAAAGCTTTTGGATATCGAGCTATCGGTCGGAAGGACAGGCAGGATCACGCCGACTGCGGTATTTGAGCCGATACGGCTCTGTGGAACGAGCGTTTCGAGGGCGACGCTTCACAATCAGGACTTTATCGATGATCTGGATGTCGGAATCGGGGACACCATCGTCGTCTACAAATCCGGCGAGATCATTCCGAAGGTGAAGGAAGTGCGGAAAGAAAAGCGCCCGGAGGGCTGGAAGCGCTTTGTGATACCGGATGTCTGTCCGGTGTGCGGGGCGAAGACAGAGCGGGAACGCGATACGGCGGACATCAAGTGTACATCGCCGAACTGCCCGGCGCAGCTGGAGCGCCACATCATCAATTTTGTCGGAAGAGACGCCATGGACATCAAGGGGTTCGGAACGGTTTATATTGAAGAACTCGTCAGAATGGGTTATATTAAAAATGTCGCGGACATTTTTTCGCTGAAGGAGCACCGAGAGGAACTGATTGCACAGGGAACAATCGGCAAGGAGAAGAACACGGACAAGCTTCTGGAGGCGATAGAAAAAGCCAAGCAGAATGATGCGTACAAGCTGTTGACCGGTCTTGGGATACCGAATGTCGGAAAGGCGGCAGCGAAGGCGATCATGAAGCATTTTAAGACCATGGAGCGGCTTTCGGAGGCATCCGAGGAGGAACTGACGGCAGTCGGGGACATCGGAAAAGTCAGTGCGGACTGCATCCGGAGTTATTTTTCGGATGAGAAGAACCAGGTGGTGCTGCAGAGACTCGCACAGGCCGGCGTCAACATGACGGCGGAGGAGAGCGAGACCGTGGACTCTGTCATTAGCGGAAAGACCCTTGTGGTGACGGGAACCCTGCCGACGCTTGGCAGAAAGGAAGCGCAGACGTTGATCGAGCGGTATGGAGGAAAGGTATCCGGATCTGTGTCAAAGAAGACGGATTATGTCCTCGCGGGGGAGAGCGCGGGAAGCAAGCTTACGAAGGCGCAGGAACTCGGCATCAGAGTGATCAGTGAGGACGAACTGTACGACATGCTGCAGATAGAGAGGTAACATTTTTATGCCAATCAGAATACAGAGTGATTTACCTGCAAAGGAAATACTGGAGAAGGAAAATATATTTGTTATGGATGAGAATCGTGCGATGCATCAGGACATCAGACCGATCAAGATCGGAATTTTAAATCTGATGCCGCTGAAAGAAGAGACGGAACTGCAGCTTCTGCGTTCCCTGTCGAACACGCCGCTTCAAGTCGATGTGACATTTGTTGCGGTGTCCAGCCATGAGTCCAAGAATACGTCGATGAGTCATCTGAATAAATTCTACGAGAGTTTTGCGGATATTAAGAGACGCTATTTTGACGGGCTGATCATCACCGGGGCACCGGTGGAGCAGATGGAATACGAGGACGTGGATTACTGGGAGGAGATCTGCCAGATCTTTGAGTGGACGAAGAGCCATGTGACGTCCACCCTGCATCTGTGCTGGGGGGCACAGGCGGGAATGTACTATCACTACGGTCTGAAAAAGTATCTCCTGCCGCAGAAAAAATTCGGTGTCTACGAACATCGTGTGATGAACCGGAAAGTGCCGCTGGTGCGCGGTTTTGACGATTACTTTATGGCGCCGCACTCCAGACATACCGAGGTGCGCACGGAGGACATCCGCAAAGTCAAGGAGCTGACCATTCTTGCGGAGTCTGAGGAGGCGGGTGTATTCCTCGCGATTGCGGACGAGGGCAGAAGAATCTTTGTGATGGGGCATCCGGAGTATGACCGCTACACGCTGGATAAAGAATACAAGCGGGACAAGGAGAAGGGGCTTCCCATTGAGCCGCCGGTCAACTATTATCCGGACGATGACGATACGAAAAAGCCGAACCTGCAGTGGCGCTCGCACGGCAATATCCTTTACAGCAACTGGTTAAATTACTACGTCTATCAGCAGACTCCTTATGAGTTCATTGATACGGCGGAGATTATAGGAAAGTGATGCGGCGTTTGCCAAGGCACGGAAAAGAGGACATAAGATGGCAGATACAATGAAGATGGAATACAAGATTTTCCTGGAGGCGGAGGACGTGTCGCAGTCGCGGATCCTTTCCTGTGCTTCCTACATGAAGCGTGTGTTAGAGAGCTGTAATAATCCTTATATCAGCAGGGCAGAACTTGATGACGAGAGCGATCTGGATGATTTTGTGCTGCGCCTTTTCGTGGAGGAGGAGATCGAGGAGAAGGAGTGCACCAACCCGGCGATGGCGGAGAGCTTTATCGAGGATATGGCGGAGCTTGTGACGGGGATTGCTGAAGCACATTCGTTCCTGGATCTGGAGGGAAGCTTTTCTGTCACATGGAAGGGAACGACGAGCGCATATGCCTTTGTTTCCCCAGGCGGTGATGATGGATGCGATTTTCAGGAACTCGGTGTGCCCGAATAATTTAATACTTTTTTTGGTT
>ENA-UESS01001623-UESS01001623.1-human-gut-metagenome-genome-assembly--contig:-NODE-1623-length-9921-cov-11.939456_pt1 | contig 9921 bp, 5 predicted proteins | sample MGYA00243004_ERZ508005 | MGnify/ENA primary metagenome ERZ508005 (study PRJEB26167, sample SAMN06115471) | human gut metagenome | host: Homo sapiens | place: China:Guizhou | collected 2016-06-29...
GACGATCTGGTCATCGCTGCTCAGAAGCAGAGCACCCTGCTGTGCGAGAACTTCCTGCGCGGCATGAACGAGTTCAAGCTGAAAGACCTCATCAACGCGGAGGCTTTCGCGGCCCCCAACTGGGGCGGCGACCTGGCCTCCCTGCGGGAAGATCTGGACCCGCTGGTGGAGCAGGGCTATGCCATCGCGCTGTTCGCAGGCACCCCCAAGGGCGCTGCCGCCCTCACCCGGGACCTTTCCGACAAAGGCTATGCCGTCAGCATGAGCCGGGACGTCCGCCCCGCCAAAGGGCTGGTGCAGATCCTGCCCGGCCACCTGACGGCCGGGTGCACGTTTCCCTTTGCCCATGTAGCGGTCCTCTCTTCCCGCCGCCATGGTCTGGATGAAGCCAGCGAGGCCGCCAAGAAACGCAAAAAGAACAAAAACGCCCTGTCCAGCCTTTCGGACATCAAGCCCGGCGATTATGTGGTGCACCAGAGCCACGGCATCGGCATGTACGCAGGCATCCAGCGGCTGGAAGTGCAGGGTGCCACCAAAGATTACCTCAAAGTGCAGTATTCCGGCTCCGACGTGCTGTATGTGCCCGTCACCCAGCTGGACCTGCTTTCCCGCTACACCGCCCCCGGCGATGAAGAAAAGGTCAAGCTGGCCAAGCTGGGCGGTGCCGAGTGGCAGCGCACCCGCGCCAAGGTCAAAAAGGCCACCGAGGAGATGGCCCAGGAGCTCATTGAGCTCTACGCCCGCCGCCGACAGGCACAGGGCTACGCGTTCCCGCCGGACGGCGACTGGCAGAGCGATTTTGAGACCCGCTTTGAGTACGACGAGACCGACGACCAGCTCAACGCCACGGCGGAGATCAAAAAGGATATGGAAAAAACCTACCCCATGGACCGCCTGCTCTGCGGCGACGTGGGCGTGGGCAAAACGGAAGTGGCCCTGCGGGCCGCGTTCAAGTGCGTGATGGGCGGCAAGCAGTGCGCCATTCTGGCCCCCACCACCCTGCTGGCCTGGCAGCACTACAACACCATCCTCTCCCGGCTGGAGGCGTTCCCGGTCAAAGTGGAGATGATGTCCCGCTTCCGCACCGCCAAGCAGCAGAAAGAGACCCTGCGGGGCCTGCAGGCCGGCAGTGTGGACATCGTGGTGGGCACCCACCGGCTCCTCTCCAAGGACGTCCGCTTCCACGACCTGGGCCTTGTCATCATTGATGAGGAACAGCGGTTCGGCGTCAAACACAAGGAGAAGCTGAAAGAAAACTTCATCGGGGTGGATATGCTCACCCTTTCGGCCACACCGATCCCCCGCACCCTGAACATGGCCATGAGCGGCATCCGCGACCTCTCCACCATTGAGCAGCCGCCCTTTGAGCGCCAACCCGTGGAGACGTTCGTCCTCGAGTACAATGATGTCATCCTGGCCGAGGCCATGAAGAAAGAGCTGGCCCGGGGCGGGCAGGTCTACTATCTGCACAACCGGGTGGACAACATTGAGTCCACCGCCGCCCATGTCAGCCAGATGGTGCCCGGCGCCCGGGTGGGCATCGCCCACGGCAAGATGACCGAGGACGAACTCAACCCCGTCTGGCAGCACCTGCTCAACGGCGAGATCGACATCCTCGTCTGCACCACCCTCATTGAAACAGGCATCGACGTGCGCAACTGCAACACCCTCATCATTGAGGATGCCGACCGGATGGGCCTGGCCCAGCTGTACCAGATAAGAGGCCGCGTGGGCCGTTCCGGCCGCAAGGCCTATGCCTACTTCACGTTCCGCCGGGACAAGACCCTCTCGGACATTGCTCAGAAGCGGCTCTCCGCCATCCGGGAGTTCACGGCGTTCGGCTCCGGTTTCCGCATCGCCATGCGCGATCTGCAAATTCGCGGTGCGGGCAGCCTGCTGGGCCACAGCCAGCACGGCCACATGGAGGCCGTGGGCTATGACCTCTATGTCAAGATGCTCAACCAGGCCATCGCCCGGGCCAAGGGCGAACCGCTCCAGCGGGACAAGAGCGAGTGCCTGGTGGACCTGCGGGTGGACGCGTTCATCCCCGAAAAGTATATCGCGGATGGGCCGGGCCGCATCGAAGCCTACAAACGCATTGCCGCCATCCAGACCCCCGAGGACGCCGCCGATGTGCTGGACGAGCTCATTGACCGCTACGGCGACCCGCCTCCCTCGGTCAGCGATCTGGTCAATGTCTCCCTCGTCCGGGTGCAGGCCGCCGCCGTGGGCGTGTACGAGGTCACCCAGAAGAAAGACACCCTGCTGCTGCAGGTGGAGGAGCTGGACCTTGGCATGATCCGGGGCCTGCTCATCGCGTTCAACGGCCGGGTCACGGCAGGGGCCGGGGCCAAGCCCTACCTCTCTGTCACCCTCCAGCCCGACGAAAAGCCGCTGGAGCTGCTGCAAAGTATCCTCAAGGCCATGGGCGAGATTTCAAACGAGCCCAAGCCTGTGAAAAACCAAAAATAAACTTCAGGAGCAACCAACTATGAAACAGAAACTTCTTGCACTGGTCTGTGCGCTGGCCCTGGTGGTCAGCCTGGCAGGCTGTGTCATCTCCACCCCGGACACCGTGGGTTCCCTCGGCGATTACGAGATCTCCTCCGGCCTGTATCTGCTGGCCCAGTACGACGCCTACCAGAAAGCCGCCGACCTCGCTTCCTCCGACCAGGACGCCGCCAACGTGAACGCTTTTTTGAAGCAGACCATCACCGTGGACAGCGACAGCGGCGAGACGGCCACCGTCAGCGATTATGTCGCCCGGAAAACGCTGGAGAACCTGCAGACCTACGCCGCCACTGAGCTGCGCTTTGACGAGCTGGGCGGCCAGCTGACCGCCGAAGAGGAACAGCAGGCCGACAGCTACGCCCAGCAGCTGATGGACCAGTACGGCGACACCTACAAGGCCAACGGCATCGGGCTGGAGACCGTGCAGCACTTTGAGCGCATCCTGCTCAAGAGCAACGACCTGCTGACCCTCGTTTATGGCAACGGCGGCGAGACCCCCGTCTCGGACGCCGACCTGACGGAGCATCTGGAAAACAACATGGTGGAACTGGCTTATTACGTCATCCCGCTCTACAACACCAGCACCTATGCCTTTGCGGATGACGACCAAAAGGCCCAGATGCTCACGCTGGCCCAGCAGGCCGCCACGGCCGTCAATCTGGCCTCCAATCAGAGTGCTTCGGAGCAGGTCAGTGCCCTGAACGCCGCCGCTCAGGCCGCCCTGCCGGACATCTACGCCGTGCTGGGCGGCACAGCCGACAACACCAGCCCCCAGACCGAGCTGCTGGGCTCCTCCACGCTGGACTCCACGTTCACCCAGAGCGGTTCCGCCGATACCATCCGGAACCTTGCCTACGGGCAGGCGGCCGCCGTGCAGTATTCCAGCTATGCCATAATGCTGGCCCTGCGAGTGGACCCGCTGAGCGTTGCCTCGCTGGACGACCTGCGGGATCAGGTCATCACCGACATGAAGACCAGTGAGCTGAAGACCGCACTGAGTGATTACGGTGCCTCCCTGGAGAACCACCTCGACGCCTCGGCCATGAACAAACTGCCCATGACCAAGATCGTCAACAAATAAGTTCCGTAAAAGCACAACAGCGCCCTGCCCGGAGAAGCTTCTCCAGAGCAGGGCGCTGTTTTTGCTCTCTTATTTTGCAGTCACCTTTGCAAACTCCGCCGCCAGCGCCGCATTGCAGGAGCGGACGGCAGCGGCCTCCGGCTTGAGGGCCGCGCGGTCGTAGGTAAACAGGCCGTTCACCTCGTCCTCCACGTCGGTCAGCTGGGTGTACACCAGCGCCGAGAGGCCCCGCCCCAGCTGGGGCAGAATGGTCTTCCATTGCAGCATTTTATAGCGTTTGGTCAGGTCGGCTTTGTCTTTGGCGGTGCCGTAGCCGTAGGTCTTGCCGGGCGGTTCGTGGCCGGGCATGGGCCAGGCAATGCCGCCGTACTCGCTCAGGGCCACCGTCCGCCCGCCGGGCCGGATGCGGAGCGGGTAGAAGTAATTGTGGCGGGAGTCCACATCTCCCCCGCCCTGGTCGTACCAGCCGCTGGCTTCGTCGATCAGGCGGGTGTCATCCAGCGCCCGGAGGGCCGCCGTGGCGGCGCGGGCATCAAACTGCCCCCACCCCTCGTTGAACGGCACCCAGCACCCGATGCAGGGGTGGCACCGCAGAGCCTCTACAGTGGCTTTTAATTCGGTCTGATAACTTTCCCGGCTGGCTTCCGTCTCGCGCCCCAGCAGCCCCCACAGGGGCTTTGCGTCGGGTGTATGGCGGAGCAGGGGCAGCAGGGCGTTGGTCAGGTAGGTGACGTACCACTGGTTCATCTTCCCGCCGCCGTTCACCATATCCTGCCAGACGATGAGGCCCAGCTTATCGCAGTGGTAGTACCACCGCTGCGGCTCGATCTTGGCGTGCTTGCGCAGCAGGTTGAAGCCCAGCTCCTTGACCTGCTCCAGCTCATGCACCACCGCCGCGTCCGAGGGCGGGGTATACAGCCCCTCCGGCCAGTAGCCCTGGTCCAGCAGGCCGTTGAGGAGGATGGGCTTTCCGTTGAGGCAGAAGCGCAGGATGCCTTTCGCGTCCGGCTCACAGCTCCATTTGCGGAGGGCAAAATAACTGTGCACGGTATCAAAACCGTCTTCGTCCCCCTGGGTGGTACCCACGGTCAGGTCGTAGAGGAACGGGCGGTCCGGACTCCACGGAAAGAAATGTTTCTCCGGGATGTTCAGCGTCACCTCGCCGTCCTGGTCGGCCTCGTCGCCGCCCCAGTCCTCGGCAATGGTCACGCCCCCGGCCCGCACCACAGCCCAGAGATTTTTTGCCCCGCCGGGCTGGGCCGTGTGGGCTTTTACCGTCACGGTCCGGACATCGTAGTCCGGGGTGACAGTCAGCTCCGTAATGTAATTGTCCGGCACCCGCTCCAGCCAGACGGTCTGCCAGATGCCGCTCTGGGCATGGTAGAACATCCCGCCGGGGGTCAGGGTCTGCTTGCCCCGGGCCTGGGTGCCATTCCCGGTGGGGTCCTGCACGGCCACCCAGAGGGTGTTGCGGCCCGGCCGCAAATAATCGGTGATGTCCAGCGTAAAGGGCCAGTAGCCGCCCCTGTGGCCGCCGGCCAGATGGCCGTTGACCTCCACGGCGCAGGCGTAGTCCACCGCTCCGAAGTGGAGCAGCACCCGTCCGCCCTGCCCCGCCGGGGGCGTAAAGCCGCGGTGGTAGTGGAGCCACTCCCCGGGCTGCAGCGTCCGCCCCACTCCGGAAGCCGGAGCCTCGGGCGAGTAGGGCACCCGGATGGTCCCATCCCACGCCGTGGGGAACTGTGCCGCCTTGGTAAACGCGTATTGCCACGAGCCGTTCAGGGACTCAAAGCTGTCCCGCCGCAGCGCCGGGCGGGGGTATTCGGAAAGTGGGTGCTGCATTTTGCCCTCCTGTTTCCTCTATTGGGCTCCCCTGATCGGAATGACTCCCTCCGGCCGGAGGGAGATGTCGCGTTCGCGACAGAGGGAGGCCAGCTGGACGCGCCAAAGCGCGGCCTGAGAGGTTTTATTTTGGATCAAAGCGTTTGCAGTTACTTGCGGTATGCTGCCGCCAGCTTTTCGAGGGCGGGCAGGCTCCGCTTGACTTTCTCGGTGTCGATGCAGTAGGCAAAGCGCACATAGCCCTTGACACCAAACGTATCGCTGGGCACCAGCAACAGGTCAAACTCCCGGGCTTTCATGCAGAACGCGTTGGCGTCTTCTTCCAGCGCCTTGGGGAAGATGTAGAACGTGCCGCCGGGGCGCTCCACCTCAAAGCCCAGCTCGGTGAGTTTGTCGTACAGCAGGTTCCTGTTGGTCTCGTAGACGGAGAGGTCGCTGGTGGCATCCAGGCAGCGGCTGACGGCTTTCTGGATGATGCTGGGCGGGCAGTTGTGGCCCGTAAAGCGGGAGATCTGGGCCAGAATGTCCACCAGGATGTCCGCCCCCTCGCAGGCCGGGTTGACCGCCACATAGCCCAGACGCTCGCCGGGCAGGCTCAGCGTCTTGGAGAACGAGAGGCAGGTCAGGGTGTGGGGGTAGAATGCCGCCGGGTAAGGCACGGTCTTGCCGTCAAAAACGATGTCCCGGTAAGGCTCGTCGCTGACGAGGAAGATGTTGTGGCCGTACTCCTTGCTCTTGGCGGTCAGGATCTCGGCCAGCCGGGTCAGGGTCTCCGCCGAGTAAACCACGCCCGTGGGGTTGTTAGGGGTGTTGATGAGGATGCAGGTGACATTCTCGGTCAGCATCTCCTCAAAGGCGTCCAGATTGGGCTGGAACGTGGGCGGCTGGGGCGGCACCACTTTCAGCACGGCGCCCGTTCCCCGGACGTAGGGCCCGTACTCCGAAAAATAGGGTGCGAACGTCAGCACCTCGTCGCCGGGCTTGGTCACGGCGCGGATGGCGTGGGCAATGGCGCCCGCGGCACCCGTGGTGGGGAAAATATGCTTCTGCTCATAGGGCAGGCCGAACGTTTTGGCCAGATGGGCTGCCGCGGCGGTGCGAAACCCCGGGTCGCCCTGGCTGGGGCAGTAGCCGTGGAGGGCAATGGGCTCCTCCGTGGCCAGCAGGTCCTGCATGGCCGCCGTAAACCGCGGCGGGCAGGGCACGCTGGGGTTGCCCAGCGAGTAGTCAAACACGTTCTCATAGCCGATCTCGGCAGCCCGCTGTTTGCCGTACATAAAGGTCTCACGGATCACGCTCTTGTGGGCCAGCATCGCGCGGTAGGTTTCGTTCAACATCATGATTCCCCTCTCGCTTTTCGGATCTCTTTTATTTCTTGTCCGGCAGTGCAGACGCATAGCTCTGCTCTACCTTGACGACGCAGCAGTATTTCGGGTCCTGCTCTTTGACGAACTGGCACATCTTTGCCAGCATCTGGTCGATGTCCCCGGTGTATCCCGCCGGGAACACCAGATCAAACAGAACATTGGTGTGGCTGTCCCCCGGCACGATCCGCAGATCGTGGATGGAGAGCCGCGGGTCCAGCTGGCGGGCATGTTCCTTCAAACGGGCCCGCAGCACCCCCACCGACGCGTCCGCCGTGACGATGGGGTCGTAATGGATGGTGACCTGCAGCCGGTCTTTTTTGAGAAAGTCGTTCTCGATGTTGTCGATGACGTCATGGGCCGTCAGCGGGTCGGTCTCGGCCGGGAACTCCACATGCAGGGAGGCGAACTGGTGCCCGGGGCCGTAATCGTGGACCATGAGGTCATGCACGCCCAGTACCCCGGGATAGCTCATGACGGTCCGCTCAATGTGCTCCACCAGCTCGGGGCTGGGGCTCTCGCCCAGCAGCGGGCTCAGGGTATCCATCACCAGGCCCCATCCGGACCAGAGGATGAACGCCGCCACGCCCACGCCCATAATGCCATCCATGATGCCGTAGCCCGTCAGGCTGCACAGGATGGTGGAAAGGAGGACCGCTCCGGTGGTCAGCACATCGTTGCGGCTGTCGGCGGCGGTAGCCATCAGGGTCTCCGAGTTGATCTTTTTGCCCACGGCGCGGTTGAAGCCGCTCAGCCAGAGCTTGACGAGGATGGACGCCGCCAGCACCCCGATGCTGAGCCAGCTGAACGCCACCGGCGTGGGGTGGAGTACTTTCAGAGCCGATTCTTTCAGCAGCGAGAGGCCGATGGCCAGAATGGTGACGCTGACCACGAGGCCCGCCAGATACTCGTACCGGGCGTGGCCGTAGGGGTGCTCCGCATCCGGGGCCTTGGCCGCCAGCCGGAAGCCAATGAGGCTGACCACATTGGACGAGGCATCCGACAGGTTGTTCAGGGCGTCCGCCATGATGGCGATGGAGCCAAACAGGGTGCCTGCCAGCAGCTTGCCGATACAGAGCAGGATGTTGCAGGCCATGCCCACCAGACTGGCCAGATTGCCGTAGGCCGTGCGGACAGCGGCGTCTTTCACATCATCCGGGCGCTTGATGAAGCAGCGGATCAGAAATTGAGTCATATCATACCTCCCGGCTGCCGCGGCAGCCACATCTTGTTCAGTATAGCACAGCACTTCACGGTTTTAAAGTGTTTTTGTAAATTTTCTTCTCCCTAAGCCAGATCCCCCAGATAACAATCCCCCCGGCGGGGCGGGAATGCCTCACCGGGGGGTGGAAGTTTCTGGTTTCAGGGGGGCTCAGACCTGCTTGGCCGAGGGCTTGCTCAGATCGAGGCTGCGGACGATCTTGCGGACGGGCAGGATGCTCTTGGCGTTCATCGAGAGCTCGTCCACGCCCATGCGGAGGAATGTTTCGGTCAGGGCGGTGTCCGCGCCCAGCTCGCCGCAGATGCCCACCCAGATATTGTGGCGGTGACCGGCGTCAATGGTCATCTTGATGGCCTTGAGCACGGCAGGGTGATGCGGGTCAAAGAACGGCTCCAGCTTTGCGTTCTGGCGGTCCAGCGCGCAGGTGTACTGGGTGAGGTCGTTGGTGCCGATGGAGAAGAAATCGCACTCCTCGGCCAGATCGTCCGCAATGAGGACGGCGGCGGGGGTCTCGATCATGGTACCCACTTCGAGGTTCTGGTCAAACTTGACGCCCTCGGCGGTGAGCTCCGCGCGGCACTCGTTCAGCACGGCCTTGGCGTCCTGCAGCTCCCGCAGGCTGGTGATCATGGGGAACATGATGCTCATGTTGCCGTAAGCGGAAGCCCGCAGCAAGGCCCGCAGCTGGGTCTTGAAGAAGTCTTTCCGGGTCAGGCAGATGCGGATGGCGCGGTAGCCCAGAGCGGGGTTGTCCTCGTGGTCCAGCTGCATATAGTCCACGGTCTTGTCCGCGCCGATGTCACAGGTGCGGACGACTACTTTCTTGGGGGCCAGGCTCTCCACCACCTGCTTGTACGCCTCAAACTGGTAATCCTCGGTGGGATAGTCCTTGCAGTTGAGGTAGACGAATTCTGTCCGGAACAGGCCGACGCCGCCGGCGTCGTTCTGCTGCACGGCACCCACATCGCCCATGCCGCCGATGTTTGCATACACGTTGATGGTCTTGCCGTCCAGCGTGGTGTTGGGCTTGCCCTTGAGCTCCTGCAGCAGGACCTGCTTTTTCTGATCCTCTTTCTGGCGGGCGCGGAGGCTCTGGAGCAGGTCGGGGGTGGGGTCCACATACACGCAGGCGTTGTAGCCGTCCACCACGGCCATCTTGCCGTCCCAGTCGTCCTGGATATCCTTGCACTGGATCAGGGCGGGGATGTTCATGCTGCGGGCCAGGATGGCCGTGTGGCTGTTGGAGCTGCCCTCCCGGGTGATGAAGCCCAGCAGCAGGCTCTTGTCCATCCGGACCGTCTCCGAGGGGGCCAGGTCGTCCGCCACAAGGATACTGGGCTCGGTGCCCTGCAGGCTGGCGTTGTCCACCCCCTGCAAAATGTCCAGCATGGCCTGCGCGATGTCGATGACATCGGCGCTGCGGGCCTGCAGATAGGGGTCGTCCATGGCGGCAAACACGGCGGCCTGGTTGTCGCCTGCCGTCTTGACGGCATACTCGGCGCAGCGGCGCTGGCCGTTGATGATCTCCTTGATGGCGTCCACGAAGTCGTCATCATCCAGCATCATGGCGTGGATGTTGAACACTTCGGCGATGTCCTCGCCTGCCTCGGCAAGGGCTTTCTCGTACAGGGCGGTCTGCTGGTCGATGGCCTTGGCCCGGGCGTCCTCAAAACGCTCGACCTCCGCGGCGGCGTCGGCCACTTCGGCCGCCGAGATGGCCGTATTCTTTTTCTTGTAGAGTTTCAGCTTGCCAATGGCAATGCCGTTCAGAATGCTTTTACCGGTACCCACCTGCATCGTTCATTTCTCCTTATCACTCAAATCTCTTGCGTCTGGGAACGAAAAAGCCCCCGCAGTCTCCCGCGAGGGCTTCTCATCACGACATTACACGCGATCAGACG
>ENA-UESS01001635-UESS01001635.1-human-gut-metagenome-genome-assembly--contig:-NODE-1635-length-9890-cov-9.851727_pt1 | contig 9890 bp, 9 predicted proteins | sample MGYA00243004_ERZ508005 | MGnify/ENA primary metagenome ERZ508005 (study PRJEB26167, sample SAMN06115471) | human gut metagenome | host: Homo sapiens | place: China:Guizhou | collected 2016-06-29 | study...
CCGCCGTGGATATGAAAAAACGGAGCCCGGAATATTACAAACTAATCGATAACCTATTCGATACCTACCTAGGCAAGCTTCCGGAGAAATTCACCTATCAAGGCAAGGAATATACCCCGAAGACATTCGCCGCCTCCCTAGGGTTGAATATGGACGATTATATCGAGCTGACAAGCTTCACGCATCATCCGTATTACCAGAAATTCGAGGTAGAGGTTCCCGATAACTGGGAGCATGCGCAAATGTATAACCTACCATTGAATGAAATGATGGAAGTAGCGGATTATGCGTTGAATAACGGTTACACGGTATGCTGGGATGGCGACGTGAGCGAGAAAGGCTTCTCTTTCAAGAATGGCGTGGCGATCAACCCGGAGGTAAAGAAGGTGGAAGATTACTCGACTACCGACCGTGCCCGCTTCGAGAAAATGGACGAGAAGGAACGTCTGGAGGAAGTCTACAAATTCGAGAAACCTTTCCCGGAAGTAAACGTCACCCCGCAGGTCCGTCAAGAAGGCTTCGAGGCGTTCGTCACGACCGATGACCATTTGATGCACCTTACCGGCATCGCCAAGGATCAAAACGGCACGAAATATTATATCACGAAGAACTCTTGGGGAACCGAACGTAATACATTCGGCGGTTACCTCAACATGTCAGATAGCTTTGTCCGTGCCAAGACGATTTACATCATGGTGCATAAGGACGCAATACCGAAAGAAAAGATAAATTGTAGATCGAAATTTCAGAATCAAAAACTAATAGATGAGTTTATAAAGATTGGGGAACAATGCCAGGTATTCGCTCAGCTTTGTACGCTTGCTGGAACCCGGATCGTTGATGATAAAGTTTTCTGCGGAGAACGCAGTGCCTTTTGAACCAGTGTAACCGGTAATCAGCACGTAATGCTGGCTGCCGTTGGACTTCTTTGCACCGATCACAACCGGTGTGTTGTTCAGCAGCTGATCGTAGATCTTCTGCATCACCTTCTGTGAAATGCTGCCACTGACATCCTCTACCTGGTATCCCAGCTTGGTGCAGGACGACCAGATCAGATTGTCACTGCTGTAGGTCAGCTTGGACACCATCTTATCCGGTGTAGTATTCGTGCCGGTCTGGTAAGAATACTTCATCGCCAGCGCTGTGGTCACACAGCCTACCTTTCCGATGGTAGAATAGTTGATAACCTTGTTGCTCCACTTGGAGTCGAACTGTTTATAGTCCACCACGTTCAGCTGTACTGCCTGGTGACCAGTCTCTGTCATGATGCCGGTCGTCGGATCGAAGTAACGGGAAGTGTCCCCTACGGTCACCCAGCCAGTCTGCATGAAAAATGTGGACGGGTTAAAGTAATAAACGTCTCCGTTAATGGTAATGAGTCCGGATGCTGCGCCGTTCTCTGTCATATAGAGCTTGCCGCCGTCCTTTGCAGTCCAGCCGGTATATGCCGCGCCGCTCTCCGAATTGAAGTAATACAGTTTTCCGCCGATCTCCTGCCAATCTGTAAGACGAACGCCTGTCGCAGCGTCAAACCCGTAAACCTTTCCGTCAATGGTCTGTACGCCAGTTGCCACGCCGTGGGTGGTCAGATACAGCATGCCATCCTCTGTCTCCAGCCATCCTGTGTGCAGGGCACTGGTAGAAGGGTCAAAATAGAACCGTGCGCCGGCGATTTCCACCCAACCGGTCTGAAGTGCGCCGGTCTCTTCGTTGAAGTAATAATAGCTACCGTTGATCTCCTGAAGTCCGGTCTGCATTACGCCGTTGGCGTCCGCATAATAGGTCACGCCGTCAATGGCGCATATGCCGGTCATCAGATAACCCTTTTCACTAAAGCAATAGGTCTTTCCGTCGATCTGTGTCAGTCCGGCAGCGAGAACGCCGCTAGCATCTGCCCACATGGCAGAAGAGCCGTCTTTGATCCAGCCGGTCTGCATCAGCTTGTCTGCGGAGAAGTAGTAGTCCTTGCCGTTAATGGTATAACGTCCGGAAACTGCGCCCTTGTCCGCTGTGAGGTAATAGGTTCCGGCATCTGTCACTGCCCAGCCGGCAGCCACGGTAGCATCCTCGTTGTAGCAGTACAGCGAGCCGTCATCATACGTGATCCAGCCGGTCTGCACACAGCCGTATTCATCGAAGGTATACGGTGTGCCGTTGATGCTCTGCACGCCGGTCAGCTTTCCGGCATCCTGGTCAATGTAGTACAGGGAATCCTGGTAGTTCATCCAGCCGAACACCGGTGTGCCGACCTCTGCGTCATAATAATAACGCTTTCCCTCGACCGTCTGCCAGCCTGTCCGCAGTGCGCCGTCCGAGGCGAACAAATAAGTATATCCGTCGTCCAGCGTGGTCTCTTCCTGGGCACAGCTGCCGTCGTTGTAATAATAATAAAGGCTGTCGTCATCCGAAACATACCAGCCTGTCTGTGTGATCTGGTCTGCGTCACAGCTGCCCGTCAATACACGGTTGCCGCTGTCTGTCACAATAAAACGGTTCAGGTGCAGTGTCGTTTCCTGCACATCCGTCTCCTCTGCCGAAGCAGAAACTGCACCGATCAAAAGCGATGCGAGCAGTCCGCTGGCTGCGGCAAGGAGTATTTTGCGCATCGGTTGCGCCATTGGTTTCACGTCCTTTCGTGTCAAAGGAACACACGCCCGCCCGGGCAGCATTCCTTTCTAGCGACCGCTGTTTCCATTTTGCAATCGCTGTCGTCTGCGTTCGTATCCAATTGACAAAAATTCGCCGTCAATTGTAATCGATTTGTCATGAATCCACTATTTATTATACCGATGTTTGATGCTGCTGTCAATCAATTTGCCGCACAGATTGAAAAAAGTGTCGAATTTTCGGCGCACTGCACAAAAAGCAGATGACACGCTCGCCCATTCTGCACAATTTTTCAAGCTAATAAAACCCATTATCTGGAATATTCAAAATGAAATATTGGTAACAAAACAGTTATTTCGGCAAAACTATCGCTGCCGGACTGCTGATCGCACCGTAATATTCCGGCCGTCTGTCCCGGAATACGCCCCAGCTCATACGCATTTCTGCCATTTCATCCAGGTCATAGGTCTGCATGGCAATGCCTGCCTCGTCCCGTCCCAGCTGCTGCATCACAGCGCCGGTGCAGTCCGTCAGAAACGATGTGCCGTAGAACGACAGTGCCGAGGACTGCTGCTGGTTCTCTTCGTCCGGTGTGACCGTCTCTGTGCCGATGCGGTTTGCTGCAATGACCGGCATCAGATTTGCTGCAGCGTGTCCCTGCATACAGCGCTGCCAGTGGGGCGCACTGTCCACCTCCAGGATCGGCTCAGAGCCGATGGCAGTGGGATAGAACAGCAGTTCTGCGCCGGCAAGCGCCATACAGCGTGCCGCCTCCGGAAACCACTGATCCCAGCAGATGCCCACGCCGATCTTGGCATACCGGGTGTTCCACACCTTAAATCCGGTATCCCCCGGCGTGAAATAGAACTTTTCCTGGTAGAAGTGGTCGTCCGGGATATGGGTCTTGCGGTAGATGCCCAGGACGGTGCCGTCCGCATCAATAATGGCAACGGAATTGTACAGCACATTGCCTGCCTTTTCATAAAAGCTGACCGGCAGCACCACGTTTAATTCCGCAGCCACCCGACGCAGCTGCTGAATCGCCGGATTTTCTGCCGGCGTGGTCGCCAGGTCATAGGACGCATAGCGGCGTTCCTGGCAGAAATAAGGGTTTTCGAACAGTTCGGGCAGCAGAATGATCTGTGCGCCGTCTGCCGCCGCCCGGCGCACCATAGTTTCAGCGGTGCGGCGGTTTTCTGCGGCATCGGGGACGCACGCCATCTGTACAGCGGCAACAGTTACTTTACGCATGAGAATTGCTCCTTCCTTCCGGTATCTGCTGTGTGATACAGTGAATATTGCCGCCGCCCAGCAGAATTTCTCTGGCGGCAATGGGAATGATCTTTCGTGTGGGGAACTGCGCCGCCAGGATCTCGCAGGCAGTCTTGTCCATCGGGTCGCCGAACTGCGGCACAAGAACGCTGTCGTTGGCGATATAGAAATTTACATAGGATGCCGCCAGACGCTCATCCACGCTCCGGGTCGGCTCGCCGTCCCAGAGATCCAGCGCATCGCATTCCTCCTGGGTGACGCAGACCGGCGTCTGCGGAATGGGCAGCTGTGTCACTTCCAGCTTTCTGCCCTTTGCGTCCGTCTGCTGTTCCAGATAGTCGGCACAGGCTTTGGAAAGGGCATACTGCGGGTCGTTTTCGTTGTCCGTCCACGCCAGAACCACCTTGCCGGGCGCAGTGAACGCACAGACGTTGTCCACGTGTTCGTTGGTCTCATCTCCGTAGATGCCTCTGGGCAGCCACAGCACCTTTTCCGCACCCAGCATGACGCAGAGTTTTTCGGTGATCTCCGCCTTTGTCATCTGCGGATTGCGTCCGGCGCTGCACAGGCAGCTTTCCGTGGTGAGGATAGTTCCCTCGCCGTCGCTGTGGATGCTGCCGCCTTCCAGGATAAAGCCCCGGCTGTCGTAGGTGTCCGTCCAGAACAAGTCGCAGACCTTCCGTGCCACATGGTTGTCCTTGTCCCACGGAAAATACAGCCCGTCCTCCAGACCGCCCCAGGCGTTGAAACCCCAGTCGATGCCACGAATGCCTCCGGCAGCGCTGCGGACAAAGGTGGGACAGACATCTCTCGCCCAGGAGTCGTCCGTCTCCATTTCCACCAGACGGATCTCCGGCGGCAGCATGGCACGTGCCGTCTCGTACTGTGCCGGAGAGACCAGCATGGTGACGGTCTCTGACTGTGCAATGGCAGACGCCACCGCCACGAATGCCTTTCGTGCCGGCCAGCCGCCGCTGCGCCAAGAGTCGCCCCGTTCGGGCCAGATGAGCAGACAGCCTGCGTGCCGTTCAAATTCCGCCGGCATGGAAAAACCATCCGTTTTTGGTGTTGTATGTAAAATGTGCATGGGATCGCTCCTCTCTGAATTGCAAGGAATATTATAACATATTTTCTTTGGGAATGCAATCGAATTCTATGGGCGGTTTTTCACGAGATTGTGGAAATGGTGTAGATTTCGTGGAAGGCAGGCTCTGAATCCTGTATAAAATCTTTTCGGCGGCACACAATACGTTGGGAGGTGATGCAAAATGACAAGCAAAGAATTGCTATACGTGGAGGATGCACTGGGACATGAAAAGTATTTTCAGACCAAGTGCAATGAGGCTGCGCAGCAGATCCAGGACGAAACGCTGAAACAGTGCGTGATGCAGATGGCAGAAAAACACCGCCAGCTGTTCCGGACATTCTACGGACTGCTGTAGCGTGTGTTCCCATAAAATGGAGGAAACAAAAATGGACGACAAAAACGTAATGGAAAACATTCTGCTGCTGGAAAAGGGCGTGTGTGACCTGTATATGCACGGCACCATCGAATCCTGCACCAGCAACGTACACCAGGCGTTCAGCCATGCGCTGAGCGACTCTCTCGCCATGCAGGATACGCTGTATGACCAGATGGCTGCAAAGGGCTGGTATCCCACCGACCGTGCCGAGATGACAAAGATCCAGGCGGTCAAGAAAAAGTTCCAGTCCATGCAGGGCTGACCCAGACGCAAAAAAGCTGCCGTATTTCTGCGGCAGCTTTTTTCATTACGGAATCAAAAGGTTCTCCCATTTCAGCGAAAACACCGGCACGTCCTGCATCCCGGCATAGGAGACCATGCTCCGGTTTGCACTTCTCGTCCCGAATATCACAAGCAGATCACTGGCGCTGCACATGATGCGGTCTGCCGCCTCATAGCAGTCCGCCGTTTCCTCCGGCTCGGCGCAAAAGACTTCGTCCGCCTTTTCCAGAATCTGTTGAAAACGTTCCCGGAGTTCCGGTTTCCACCCGGCGTTGTGTTCCGGATAAGGCTGCACCAGATGCAGGCGCAGCGCCGGATGGTAGAGTTTCAGCGCACAGATCATCTCCGCCGACCAGAACGGGATGCCGTATGCGCCGTTGACATAGAAGTCTGTATATCCCTTTTCCACCAGGGCGCAGAGGATCTCCAGCAGATTGCACTTGAGAATGGACAGCGCATTTTTCGGAAAGCGCTCCGGCGGAGCGATCTGCAGTGCCAGCAGCAATTCAAATCCACGTGATGTAATGGTACAGGTCATCGCAGCACTCCCCTTCTGTCGATTTGCACCCGTTTTTTCAGAACAGGTCTGCATCTGTCAAGCCGTGAATAACAGTTTCCATTTAACTATACCACAAAATTCCCTTTTTGTCAACTCAGCTGAGTTAACCTTTCATACGCCAGATTTCTTATAATGAACAATGAGGGATTCGCTGGAAAGTGCCGTAAGCGCCGGTTTCAGCGATTTCCTTACCATATTTATTAGCTACGATTGAACGGATGAAAGCATGGATTTCCTGTGCTTGTTCCGGAGTAGCAGTTTTTCCTGTACCGATTGCCCAAACAGGTTCGTAAGCCAAGATAATCTTAGAGAAGTCTTCAGCAGACAAAGAGAATACAGATTCCATTTGAGCAGCTACTACTTCGTTCTGCTTGTTAGCTTCGCGTTCTTCCAACACTTCACCGATACAGAAAATCGGAGTCAGACCGTTAGCCAAAGCCAATTTTACTTTTTCTTCAAGGATAGCAACTGTTTCACCGTAGTATGCACGACGTTCAGAGTGTCCCAGAATTACATATTTTGCACCAGTAGAAGCAACCATTTCAGCAGAAACTTCACCTGTATAAGCACCTGATGCTTTGTCTGCACAGTTTTCAGCACCTACACCAATCTTAGCAGCGTCTACCAACGGAGTAACAGAAGCCAGGTGGATGAACGGAGTACAGATGATTACATCACAGTTAGGCTTTTCGTTAGCCAATGCTTCGTTCAGTTCTTTAGCCAAAGCGATACCCTCTTGAAGGGTTTTGTTCATTTTCCAGTTTCCTGCAACAATGTTCTTTCTCATTTTGTTTTTTTATTTTAAAGGGTTAATAAATTTACGATCGGACGATTGACGATTGAACGATTCAGGTTAGTGTTCGTTACAGAGGGTCGCTCGTTATCATTTTTTCTTATTCTTGTTCTTCTATTCCTTGATTCTTTGTTTCCGGTTCTTTGCTTTTTATCTCTTCTTCTTGTTGCTTCCGCTTCGCAGTTTTCCGTTCCCGGCGGCGAACGACCAACACATCCACCCCAAGCACTAACAACAACGGAATAACAAACCACAGAAAAACATATCCTACCGTATGAGCGTCACTGCTCACTTTCTGCTTTCCTAGCGGCAGATTCTCCAGCTTGTCCGTCAGTACGTATTCATCCGGTATATCCTCATCGCTCCATTTATTCAGAATGGTTCCGTTCTTAATCAACATCAACCCCGGGTTGGAGCGAACCATCGTCTTTAATGTAATATCATCCATCTGACAGAAAGGATATTCGGCTCCCGTCTTGTCCTTCCACAATTCGATCTGTTCTTCCGGTGAAGAAGTGAGGCAATAAAACTTATAGCCATGCTCCACCGAGTAATCATAGACTTCATTAATCAAGTCTATATTACTGTCATCCGCTTCTTCAATCCGGTGGGCGACCAACAGGAATGTGTACCCCATATCAGTCAGTACATCTTCCGTGATGTCCTCTCCCGTATTCAGTTCTATCATAGAGAAATCATGAATAGCCGGCTCGTATCCTTTTTCTTTGAGTACAGTGCGTGTATCAACAAATGTCCATGTGCTATCCGGATAATTCTCCAGTGTAAATTCTTTCTTTTCTCCGTTCTTCTCCAAAATAAAGACACTTTCATATACACTCGGTTTCGCTCCTTCCGGCATCGTCATTCCTTCCAGTATATTCTTTCCTACCTTGTAGGGACGGAAGTCCAATACCGGCAAACGGTCAAGACAATAGAACGACAACGTAAACACAAAAAACAGCGTGTACAGAGAAACAAGCCATTCCATTTTTTGACTGATAAAGCGGACCAGCATCTTCCTGCCTTTGAACGCTCCGATTGCAGCAAGCAACAAGAGTACGTTCTTGATAAATGTCTCCCAATTAGTCAGCACCCAAGCATCTCCAAAACACCCGCAGTCGGACACCGGATTGAAGATTGCCAGATACAATGTCAACGGTGTCATAAAACTCATCAACATTAACGCCAACGTGGAAGCCACTGTTCTCCGGACACCAAAGAACAAAAAGATACCGATTGAAAACTCTATGGCAGATAATGCGATACCTCCCAATAACGGGAAGAATGAAGGAAACCAGGAAGCCATTCCGAATGCAGCCAGATAGTCCTGTATCTTGTACTGGAATCCCAGTGGATCTACTGCCTTTACAAATCCGGAAAAGATAAATGCAGCCGCCAAAATAAAGCGACTGATATTCGCTATTACCTCCTGAATGATATGTAAATTCTTAACCTTCAAATTCTATCTTAATCAATCCGAATACAGAGTAATTAATCATATCCATGTAATTGGCGTCGATTCCTTCGGACACCAACGTGTTGCCAGACAGACTATTGAAGAGAGGATGTTGTCTACCCTCAACTTCAAAACTTCTCTTTTTGAGGGTATCCTTGATAATGGTGAAGATACCATCTTCTTGGAAAACAGCAAGTTCGACAAGATGATGGATAGTCTCAAGGTGGTGGCCGAACCGTCTGAAGAAGTGGACGGAGCGCATAATCGTATGGCGGGCTGCAGTATTGATTTGAATGATAATGAAGAGAAAGTTGTGGAGGAAACGGCTGTTTTGCAAACGACGGACACGGATTCATTGGCATTGCTTGAGGAAGAAACACCTGAAGAAGGAGTAACAGAGGTGAGTACGGAAAAGAAGTCTTCTGTATCTGCGGCAGATAATAATCCGGAGCAATTGCTTCAGCAGGGATTTTCTTTCCTTAGCGGACTGGCACGTACGCTTAGTTCGCCAGAAGCTACTCAGAGATTGGTTGATTCTATTGTAGAGGAAGATAAGGAGACAGGTCGGACTAGTATTCGGATACCTGTATCTGATAAAGAGAGTGTAGTGGGGATTCTGAATTTGTTCGGGAAACTGTTGGCGGCAGGGAATAAGACATAAAAAAAGGAGCAACGCCTTGCTCCAACCTTTGTTAACCTTAAATCTAATACTATGAAAAAAATCACATGACAAATATAAGCCTTCTTCTTGCCCTTTCCAAATAATTTTGTTGTATTTGTTTCTCTTTTGAATTCTTTTACGGATTTTCACTGTTAACGGGCACAATATGCTTCCATTCCCAGTGATGTTCGAGATTCTGTATAGCTTTATTGCTGAGTTTGCTTTAAATTTCTTCACATACCGGCATATCCATTCCCTTATACACCACCACAATCTTATGAAGTTGTGTGGCATCGACCGCATTCTTCACCGTCTCGGTTTCTGCATAGCGGTTAGCTTGTGTAATCCCTTCCAGACGCAGTTCTTCCACACGGCTTTCGGGGTCTTTATATTTGGCGTATTTCAGTTCTACAATGTAGCTGTGCTTCATGCCAGAATAGATATCCAGTAGCGGACAGAGGAAAATATCGACATATCCTGCCTGTGTATCCTGTTCGGAAATGGGACGGTAGAAGCGGTTCTGTGCCGTCATGGCAAGCGTAAAGCCGTGGACAAAAAGTTCACCTTTCTGTTTGTCGCGTTGGGAAGTGTAACGTTTCAGGCAGTCGGCAATATAACCGAAATAGGCTTTCCAGTTAGCGTGGTAGGCAAGGGTGCTGGCAGTTCGTTCTTCTCGTAACCGCTGAAACTGAGATCGGCTTCGTCATAAGTACTCAGCAGATAGGTGTAGATTTCTTTGCGGACTATCTGATTAAGGATGGTAAGTTTAGTCTTTCCTTCATACATACTACTGATAG
>ENA-UESS01001646-UESS01001646.1-human-gut-metagenome-genome-assembly--contig:-NODE-1646-length-9858-cov-14.352622_pt1 | contig 9858 bp, 8 predicted proteins | sample MGYA00243004_ERZ508005 | MGnify/ENA primary metagenome ERZ508005 (study PRJEB26167, sample SAMN06115471) | human gut metagenome | host: Homo sapiens | place: China:Guizhou | collected 2016-06-29...
CGAAACGTCCTGTCGGATTGATATAAATTTTCGTGTCATCATCTACCATACTGTTGTCTACAATGGCATCAAATACATATTTCTTGATATCCGCATGGATCTGCTCCTGCGATACATTCTCGTCATGCTGGGTAGAAAGTACAACTGCCTCTAATCTGCAAGGCTTTCCGTTCTCGTCATACTCTACCGATACCTGTGTCTTACCATCTGGTCTTAAATAAGGAAGTGTGCCGTTCTTACGAACTTCTGTCAGCTTTCTTGCAAGCTTGTGTGCCAATGAGATTGGATATGGCATAAGCTCTGGTGTCTCGTTTGTTGCATAGCCAAACATCATACCCTGATCGCCAGCGCCGATTGCCTCAATCTCCTCATCGGACATATGATTTTCCTTTGCTTCGAGTGCCTTGTCAACACCCATTGCGATATCGGTTGACTGCTTGTCAAGTGCAACGATCACACCACAAGTATCGCAGTCAAATCCGTACTTTGCACGGTCATAACCGATCTCACGAATTGTCTCACGTACGATTGTCTGAATATCGATCTGTGCCTTTGTTGTGATCTCACCCATAACAAGTACCAGTCCGGTTGTTACGGCTGTCTCACAGGCAACACGGCTCATAGGATCCTGCGCTAAAAGCGCATCTAATACGGCATCGCTGATCTGATCACAGATTTTGTCAGGATGGCCTTCGGTTACTGATTCTGAAGTAAATAATAACTTCTCCATTTGTTCCTCCTTTGGAATGCATTTGTCTATGGTTCTTTGTCTCTTTTTCAGCGGCAATTCATAAAAAATAAATCCGGCTGCAAGCAACCGGATTTGAAAGTCGTTATCAAATCTTCTTATTGCTCGACAACTTAATCTAAGTATCGCTCAGGTCGGCACCTTCCGTCTCCGGGGTTGCCGTGGCTTCTTCGTCCCTTATGACTCCACCACTCTGAATAAGAGAGACATGTTTAACATATATCATATATTTCTAATTGTCAATGGTTTTATTTGCTAATCTCGTTGTATTTGCGCATATTCTGGCGATTTTCATTCCTGTGTGCCATGCTTTTTACGGATAAATCGAATCAGCGCCGCAACAAGCATCAGAATCAGCACGCCTACTGCTGCGCCACAGCTATCGAGTAGCACGTCCTTTACCTGTCCGCTCCGTCCAGGAACAAACAACTGATGAAACTCATCCGTCGCCGCATACACCGTCGCAGTTCCCCACGCGAATAACGCAGACACCTTTCGTTTTCTTCGGACATCCAGCCATACACCACAGAGCAGCATTGCAAAGACGGCATATTCCGTCGCATGTGCCAATTTTCGGATCGGATGATCGACCTTCGCTGCAAACGCAAGCTGTGCTTCCTCCGACCAGTTCTTAAAATCCGGATGTACAATGCGTCCAAACTCCATACCGACCGTATAACTGTCCTCCGTCGATTCCTCGCCATTTCTGGCAGAGAAACAGAAGATCATAATCGCGAACAGTACCGACAATACAAGAAACACAATCTGCCGTTTCGACAGCCTCCCCGACTGCGTCTGTTTATCCTTAGATATGCTTCTTGATTGCATCTGCCAGTGCCTTCAAGGATTCTGATTCTGTCTCGCCCTGCTTCCATGTCACCTGTACGTCATCCCCTGCGTGACGTGGAATCACATGCATATGGAAATGATGCACAGTCTGTCCAGCTACTTCGCCATTGTTCTGCACGATATTCAGGCCCTCGCAGCCAGTCTCTTCCTGTACCGCTTTCGCAACGTGGGTTGCAAGCGAAAATACCTTGCCTGCAGTCTCCTCATCAAGCTGGTAGATATTATCGTAGTGCTCCTTCGTCAGAATCAGCGCATGTCCCTGATTGGCTGGTGCCAGATCCAGAATTACACGGCACTCTGGTGTCTCATATACCGTTGCAGATGGAATCTCTCCATTTGCGATCTTGCAGAAAATACAATCATCTTTTTTCATCTTTACTTACTCCTTTTTATTTTAACTACTTATACTTTACCATTTCTGATAAAGCATGGCATCGTTTTGCTCTTAGACCTGGTATCCACGTTTTTCGTAGTTTACACCCTGTATACTCTCGTTCAGGGTTCCTTTCCCATAGGTAAGTCCAGCGTACACCTGATGTACATTCTGCATCACAGCGCCCTCGTTGTCAAGTTCGTGTAAATGTACAAATCCGACACGTAAATCATCGACCATCTGCACACATCGATCCAGTTCATCCGGCTGTCTGCGTACTTCCGAGCGCACAAGCTTCCCATAGATAAATCGCAAAATGGCAACCACATTTCTTCCAAGCGGATCTTCCTTCGAGAAACATTCAATCAGCTCCTGCATCGCACGCCGCGCCTGCCCAATCGTTTGCAGGTATGTGGTCATATTCTCCGCTTCGTACGCTGCCATCGCATCCATGCCGTATGTATGAAATATATCACATAGCACCAGAATCAGACCGCTGTGGTTCTCCTGACTGATGCGTCGTGTAAATTCCTGTTTTTGTTCCTGTGTCATGGTGGTTTCCTCATATTCCTGTCTTATACATATTATCCCAATCCGGTCTGCGCCGCCTACTGCAGCAGCTGTAACAGCGATTCCGGTCTGTCGTTCGCCTTCTGCATCATGGAGATTGCCGCCTGCGACAAAACCTCCTGCTGCGTATATTCTGTCATCTCCTCAGCCATATCCGTATCCATGATCCGCGAATAAGCCTCCGTGATACTCTCACTTTGCACTTCGAGATTCGAATGCACATCATCCAGCCGGTTCTCATACGCACCCAGCTTCGAACGTGCAGCCGAAACTTTCTTCACTGCCTCATCAATGATATCAACTGCCCGACTTGCATATTCATGTGTGTACATGATCAACTCATCCACGCCAAGTGATTTTGCATTCAGCTCTGGAATGTCGATGGCTAACTGCTCACCCTCGTTGGAACCTGTCTGTATTACCATCGTTCCAGCCGACAGCACTTCGATCTCTGCTGTTACAGCTCCACCATTTTCGGCAACAGCGCCCGGATCTGCTTCAATCGTCATAGAGAAGCCGCTTCGGTCTGTGACTTCAATCTTATTTCCATTTGTCTTCAAAGTTGCAGTCGTAGAAAATCCATCTTCTGTGATGTTCAAAGCTGCCTGACAATCCTTGCCCTGCATCATCGTGCCATCTGTCACTCCAAACACCGCTGCCAGCTCCGGATTTCCCACAGAGATGCTGATTTTCTCACTGCTGCCATATCCCTTTGTGCGGAACACCACCGGTGCTCCACTGTCAAAGCTCTCCTCTGTCGTTCCGTCATTCGACGCAAAGACATCAATATTGATCTTGGCAAGGCTGGTCTGGATCTTTCCATATACATCCTCCATCGTCATGCCTTCCTCGATCTCGATTGCAAATCCATTTACCTTCAAAGTTCCTGCCTGCTCTTTTGTGATCACGGCTGTAGAATAGGTAAATCCTGTCGTCATAGATGCCTGCTCTGCATCGGCTGTGACATTGATCGAATAAACACCCGTGCTTACCTCTGATGAAATGTATGTTGCTTTCACACCATTGACGCTGGACAGAGAACGTCTCGTCAGATCCCCATTCAGCAGTGTCTGTCCGTTAAATGCGGTCGTATCGGAAATCTGTGTCAGCTCAGCCGCCAGGGAATCAATCTCCTCCTGAATCGCATCACGATCGACCTCATCATTGACATCGTTTGCCGCCTGCACAGCCAGTTCCCGCATACGTCCTAAAATGCTGTGCATCTCCTCCATGCCGCCCTCTGCGGACTGGATCACAGAGATACCATCGTTAGAATTCAAAGCCGCGCGGTCAAGTCCCCGGATCTGTGCACTCATCTTCTTTGAAATCGCAAGTCCTGCCGCATCATCTGCCGGGCTTGTAATCTTATAACCAGAAGAAAGTCTGGACATCGACTTTGCAACTTTATTATTTATTTTACCGAAATTCGTCGTGGCATTCATCGCCAGCGCATTATAATTAATTCTCATGGTCTGCCTCCTTAAACTCGTTCGTTATGCTTCAGCTATCCAAATGTCTGCTTCTTATCCGGCATCATGTCCGCGGCACATTATACGTCCGCATCCCGGTTTTACTATGTTATATATCGGTAAGTTTCGCCATAGCCTTAACGAAGAATATTGCCGCCCGACACAGTTTTTGTGTGTCCGCTCCCCCGTTCGTTCCACGCGCCGCTGTACGGCTTTCTCCAAGCGCAACTGCCGCATCCGCATATTCACTTCCGGCAAGCAGTTCCCGGAACGCATCCGTCTGTCCAGCAAGCCATGTATTCGCCTCCGAGGAACCGCCAAGAATCTCACCCGTGCATGTTCCCGCTTCGTCCATCCGGATCTGCGCCTGCAGCATACCATGCACCCCTGCCGCCATCCGGATCGTGATGCCGCGGGCTTCTACTCCGCCCGTCTGCATCGTCAGATTCACTACCTTCATACCTGACTCTGTCTCAACCGGGAGCTGATACTGCCTTCTGCCCGCCATGGCTCCCAATATTCGGAATCCTGCCTGCACGACCTTCATGCCCTGCAGCTGATCTGATGTTATATTTCCTTCTTCTGCCTGATCATACATCTGCTCTACCATCTGTTGCCGGATATCCGCATACATCTGCGCCAGATCTGCGTCTGCTTCGATCTGTTTCAGCAGCATCTCCGATTCAAACGGCAAAGCAATCTCCTCTCCTGTGAGGGACTTCGCCATAGCATCCGTCTCTGCGTCAACTGCATCCTCCTTCGTATGGTCCTGCCATCTAATCTGCTTCCATACCTGTGATGCAAATGTATAGAAATTCATGGACGCCTGATGATTGACAGCTTCTGCTTCCGGTCCTACCGACATTCCCTGCAGTATATAATCCGCCGCTTCCAGATTCTGTGCGCTCTCTTCAATATCATTTGCCTGCAGAAGCTGTTCTGCCTGTGCAAGCATCGGAGAATCAGAGATTTTCTCCCATGGGTTTTTATATTCTTCCTGCGCAGCCATCGGTTCATTTCGGCTCATATATTCATCTTTCTCTCCCATGCGGAGCTGTCCGGTCCAGTTACCATCCGCACCAACCCGTCCCGCATATGCACGCGCGATCTGATCATCCATCTTCTCCCCACGTGTCTGCAGATCCGCAAGCATACCGAACGAATCATCGACCACAGCCTCCATCCCGGCGGCCTTCCGGCTTCGCATCGCAGTAATCAGATTACGCACGGTAAGCCGGCTGTTGTTCGCGAACAGATACCCGGCTTCCCGGTCGCCGGATTTCTCTAACTGCTTAAATACCCGGTACAACCCGATATATCCTGCGCGTTCCTCGCTGCTGATCTGTCCACGCTTCTCTACATCACGCAGATACGTTGCAAAATCGTCTGTCTCCTTCACACCTGCTTTGTAATTTTTGTCCCGCAGTGTCTGATTGAGTTCATCGACTGTCATATCAAGCGGGTTGATACCATCCCGGATCATAGACAGCACCGCATTCGGATGGCATGCGGCAAGCATATCATTGACCGCTCTGTCATACTCTATGATCTGTGCGATATTTTCCTCCGTGATTTCCATGCGGTTATACCCGAGAATCTGTACCGCTCGTGTATGTTCCTCATCCACCGGCAGCTCCATATCTGTCAGTATATCTTCGATATTTGAAAATGCTTTGCGGATACTATCTCCCATATCCGCACGCGGGGCTGTACCAAGTGCCTCATATCCGCGCTCCATCGCTGCGAAATCAACGGAACGCCGGATCGTCTGTGTCGATATATCTGCCACCCCATCCGGCACATTGTTATCGGACATCCGGCGTTGCATATCACCCGCCTGTCCACCGATCTGGTGTTCTTCCTGTACAAGCTTCGCAAATCCATGTACCGTCACCGACTGCAGCGCGTCCGTACCCGCCAACACGCCAAGCCTTGTTGCCGGTGCCGTGCCAATCGTCTGCAGATCTGCCTGCATCTGCTGATAGATTGCCTTGTTTTCTTCGGTTGGCGCAACACCCTGCTTCGCAAACATCTCCTGCGTAAGCTGTGCCTCTGCATTTCGCAGCTTCGCCACCACCTGCGCCAGTTCACGAGTATCAATATTGATATCCGCGGAGAGCATCCGTACCGCAACACTCTGTGTCATGGAGAGCCGGATCTCCTCTAACTGCCGCAGTGCCGTTACCTCCCGCAGCGTCTGATTCTGTATGTCGGAACCTGCGCTCCGGCCATCCTGTAACTGTGTACCCTTATCCGCGGTTTCGTCGTATGCTCCCACCGGCTGTCCACCGGTCTGTCCATCCCGTACCCCATCATAATGCGCCGCCACCAGCGCAGCGATTGTAAGCGGCCGCTCTGTACGTACTGCCTGTGCCACATCCTCTGCTGTAATCGAAGCTGCATCCTGTCTGAGCTTTGCCGCTCTCGTCTCAAGCTCCTGTGTCTGCCGCTTCTCTGCCTGCTGTGCCGTCGGCAGTTCACCGATATCCTTCCCGATCTGCGCCTGCATCTGCATATAAGCCCGCACGGAATCCGTCGTGACCGGAATATCATTTGCCAGAAGCAGATTTGCCCCGGCCATACTTGTTTCATCCACGACAAATCCAGCCTGCATGATCACATGTGCGAGCTGCGCCTGCAAGCCGGAATCTGCATTTCCATCTTCACCCGAAGCATACACCGATTGTCCAGCGCTCTGCTGCGGCCTGGATATTGTCTGTTGTGCAGCCTGTTTCGCCACATATGCGGTATCCCCACCGAATTCCTCCACCGTGGCAATCTCTCTTTGTCCACTGTAATGCGCCTTGTAGAGCGTCTCCTGTGTAAGTGGCTGCCGATTCCTCAGCAGATACAAAATGTCCTTGTTCCCCACCTGCAGCTTCACATCTGTCCCCGCTATCTGCGCCCCGCTGCTCGTAAAAACCAGATTCGAGACGTCTCCCTCCCCAATCTGCGCCTGTGCGAGCACATTTGCAAGCACGTCCTTATGCGCATCTGCGCGCATGGAAGTAACCAGCCCTTCTATGTCCGAAAGCGATGCCGAAGCGACATCCACGCCCATCATGCGAAGCTTCTTTATCTCCTCGGAAGTAAGGGAACGCGCAATCTCCCGTGCATCTGCACGCGCCTGTTCTTCGTCGCTTGTCTCTTCCTGCTGTTCCTGCTTCGCCTTCTCCTGCATGTCCTTGCGGTACTCATTGAAATTATCCATGACCGTCTGCGCATTCGTGTCGACCGAAGAATTCCTGTCGTACTGCACCTGCCCGACCTTCTCGAAGGCATCGAGCTGATCGACCGAAGCAGTCTTCATCTTTGTTCCACTGTAAGCATTTGCACTGTCACTATACGCTTTGATGGCATCCTGTGAATTTTTGATATTGATATTCTGCATAAAATGCTCCTGATAAACCATACAGCCATATGTCGGTTCTAAGATTGGCTCTAACTGCGGGCATTCATAAGTTATGTTTCCCGCGTTCTCTTTTCCTTTAATATACTGTGGTATGAAATCCATTGGTCCCGGTCTGTAAAGCGATATACCGGCAATTAAATCCTCTAAACAATCCGGTTTTAACTCTTTCATGAAGTTTCTCATTCCGCCACTCTCTAACTGGAATATACCTGCACATTTGCCCTGACTTATACATTCAAATACAGCCTTATCGTTATATGGTATATTATCCACCGAAAATGCAGGGTCAATCTGCTGTTCACATTTTTCAGTCTGCTGGATTACAGTTAAGTTTCTAAGACCTAAAAAGTCAAATTTTAACAGTCCCAGATGCTCCAGAGTAGGACCTTCAAACTGCGTAACCTTAACATTATCTGCTCCAACTGCAACCGGAACATACTCTCCAACATCCTTCTGACTGATAAGAACACCTGATGCATGAACTGAAGCATGCCTTGGCAGTCCTTCAAGTCTCTTTGCTTTATCTATAAGATCTCTCACTGTCTCATCAGCTTCATACAATGCCTTAAACTCAGCATTTGGCTTAATGTCCCTGTCTGCGTCACCATTCATTGCACTGTCAATCGTAACACCAACCTTCTGTGGTATCATCTTCGCAATGTTATCAACCATCGCATATGGAAGATCCATAACCCTTCCGACATCTTTAATAACGGCTCTTGCTGCCATAGTTCCAAATGTGATTATCTGGCACACACATTCTTTACCATATTTTTCTATAACATAATCAATAACCTTCTGTCTGCCTTCTGGTGCAAAGTCCACGTCAATATCGGGCATGGACACACGCTCAGGATTCAGAAATCGTTCGAATACAAGATTGTATTTAACAGGGTCAAGTGTTGTTATTCCAAGACAGTATGACACAAGACTTCCCGCCGCTGAGCCTCGTCCGGGTCCAACTGGAATATCATGTGTCTTAGCATAATTAATGTAATCCCACACAATCAAAAAATAATCAACATATCCCATTGAATAGATAACTGACAGCTCATAAGAAAGTCTCTGGAATATATCATTCGAATCCTCTGCCTTCTTTATAACAACATCTTTTCTGTCTGCAACTATTGATGCTTTTGCCTGCTCTATAATATCTTCAATGCATACATCTGCGGTCTTGTCCGGATATCTCTCCTTTAACCCCTCATAGCATAAAGCATTAAGATAAACCCATGAATTCTTTCCATATTCTTCTGGCACATCAAACGCTGGCAGCTTTGTAACTCCGAATTCTATCTCAACATTACATCTTTCTGCTATCTTATGAGTGTTCTCAACTGCTTCCGGTGCGTATTTGAACAATTCCGCCATCTCCTCCTCTGACTTTAAATAGAACTGTCCGCCCTCATATCGCATCCTGTTTTCATCAGAAAGCTTCTTACCTGTCTGTATACATAATAATATATCATGTGCATCTACATCATCTGCATAAGTATAATGAACATCATTCGTACATACCAGTTCAATTCCGGTCTCATTATGCATACGCATAAGCTGTGGATTGACATAGTGCTGTTCTGCTATTCCATGATCCTGCAATTCAAGAAAGAAATTTCCCTTTCCGAATATATCCTGAAGTTCAAGGGCAGCATCTCTGGCCGTCTCATACACTATACTGTAAATATATTTATTTGGAGGTCACTTATGAGTGATTTAACTGCTACAAACTGTGGATGTTCAACAGATAACGGATGTGGATGCAATTCTATTATCTGGATCATTCTTCTTCTCTCCTGCTGTGGAAATGGATCTTTCTGCGGAAACAACAACGGATGCGGATGCAGTGGCGGTGGAAACGACTGCTGCTGGCTGATTCTTCTTCTGTTATTCTGTGGCGGATGCAATGGCGGCGGAAACGGATGCGGCGGAATCTTCTAATATTTGTGTTAGAAACGTGTGCAGCAAGGTGCACAACCAAAAAGGGATGCAGTATCTGCATCCCTTTTTGCATATAAAATGCTATCCTTCTTTTGTGGCTTTTTCTTTCTGGATCTGACGTTCCACAGCCTCTTTTACCCTGCATTCCGTGGGAACATTCCGTCGTTTCAGGCATTCTTCATCCACTTCATAAACACTGTTTCCATCAATAATCAGTCTCTCATGCATCTATTTTTTCCTTTTTCTTTTATTGTATTCATACAGACAGGCATTCTCTCATAAAATAATAGAAAAATTATATAGGATGTGTGATCCATGGATGAAAATAAATCCATCACGTATGACGATCTGATCCAGACGAGAAATACGCAGATCTTAAAGTCCATCGTACCATATTTAGACGTTCCGACACAAAAGCCGCTTGCCAATGCCACCGCTACTGTTATCGCCAGTGTGGCAACCGGTGCCCATGTGTCGTGAAACAGTCCGTAACCGAAAA
>ENA-UESS01001648-UESS01001648.1-human-gut-metagenome-genome-assembly--contig:-NODE-1648-length-9851-cov-8.079190_pt1 | contig 9851 bp, 12 predicted proteins | sample MGYA00243004_ERZ508005 | MGnify/ENA primary metagenome ERZ508005 (study PRJEB26167, sample SAMN06115471) | human gut metagenome | host: Homo sapiens | place: China:Guizhou | collected 2016-06-29...
TGTTATTTGCTATGTCATTAGTTTAAACTGCACAATTACAAAAGTAAAGTTGACATTCCTGCCAGACCATGAAATTCGTACACTATCCTACCAATATCATGATATCCCATTGACATTCCCTCTCTCTATCCTATATTATGTATATATATCACAAGAAACGGAACGATTGTATGAAAAACTTATTTAATTTTGCCAAAAAAGACTTTTTCATCTTTGCCTCTACTTATATTGCCATTATTTTGCTGGTTCTTCTATGCCTGTTCCCTGTCTGCCGCGCTTTTGAAGTATCTGAACAGAAGCAGGCACTGGCTGAAATCCGTGATTACGCCTCCAGCATGTTAGGAGAACTGGATCAGAGATTTGCAGCATTTTTGGAGAAGGGTCTGAAGGAGAATCCATTAAAATGTGAGTACTTCCTTCCGTTTGTTGTAGATGAGCTGCTCAAGGAGAACAAAGCAGAGGTTACCGTATTAAAGAGCGTGGACCGCTGGTACGGAGTTACTTATAAGGAAGATAAACAGATGGTAGTGGATGCGATCCGCCGTCTGAAAGACCAGGGACTTTACCCGGAGAAGGTTTGAACAGTCTTATCAAAGGGAGGGGACAATATCAGCAGAGGAGTAAAAACAGCTTGCACAAAAAGAAAAATCCCGGAGTTGCCACGTGTACAACTTCGGGATAGTTTCTTTCCTATTTGTCTGTTCCGTGTTCTTTTTCAAACTTTCGGAGCGTACCTACATCAAACCTTTCCTTTATGAACTCTCGCACATCAGAAGCCCGATAATAGGCTTTACCGCTAATCATCATAAAGGATAGCATTTTTTTGCTTCGCAATCTCTGCAATGTACGGGTACTAACTTTGAACAGCAGGCATAAATCCTGATTATCCAATAACTTATCACCCGGCATTACTTCGGGATTGGTTTGCAGACTCTTTACATCTTTTCCTACTTCGTCTAATTTATCAAGTAGTTTTTGCATCCAGTCTTTGAACTCGTAATTATCTACATACATATTTGCTTCATTTTTCAAGTTATACATAAATGATTACCAATCGATTGATGAAGCAAAGTTCGGCAAATGGAAGCAAAGATATTACGGGGTAACAAGGCTACCCCGTATAAATTGATGCTAAATGCTTGATTATCTATACCCTTTATTTTCATGTTCCTTACGGATAAGGGCTATTAGTCCATTAAGAAATTCCGTTAGTTTGGTAGATTTCCGTTTTATAACATCTTCATGCTTTTGGTGATAATCGCCCAGTTTGATATTGAATAGCCATTCAAATGCTTTGCCTAAGTCCGTTAGGTGAACGGGTTTGCAATTCTGATATATTATGCATTTGGAAAGGAATAAACCGCTGACTATTTCCATGATATTGACAAGGCTTGTTTTGTCAGCTAAAAAGAGAGGGGAAAGAAACAGTTTGTTTGCGTGCTGCTTGAATTGTTCAGGGTACTTAATACGCCATTTGACTATGCGCATTTCATTATTCAATAGTCCTATTGCTTCATCAATCAAATGCAAGTAGGGTATTTTTTTCTTGCTCAAACCGCACACGATACGATTTAAGCCGATGTAAACCAAAGGAAAAATAACGAAGTAAAACGCTATAATCCTGTTCGTTAAAACTAAAATCAGCTAAATGTATAGCCAATTCTTCAATAGCTTCTACAAATTCGGATGCAGAAACTTTACGTTGCGAGTATTCCGATAATAGTCGAAAAAATCTCTGTTCTAATAAATGCTTTAACATAAATATAAATTAAGTGTATATAATAATTAAGTTTTTCCACATTTGCCGTTTGACGAATAAATATCAGTTTAGTTTCTTTTGTTTTTTGCTTTGTGTTACACAAAAAACACCCGTAAACACTAACAGCGCAGATAATAGCTTTTGTATTGAGAATACATCTTGTCCAATTAGGATTGCAATCACAGAAGCTATAATAGGTTGTATATAATTGTACATGCTGACTGTAGTTGGACGAATATGTTTCAAAAACATAGGAATTAACATAAACGCTACAAACGTGGCTCCAAACAACAAGTAGAAGAGAGCATACAACTCCGTTATATTGAATGTTTCTTTATGGAAAGTAGGAACATATTGTACGCATTTGATGCAGAACGGAGCCAAGGTCAGTGCCGAAAATAGAAACATCCATTTCATTATTGTAACTGACGAATAACGTAGAGATAGCGGTTTGGATAATACCAAATAAATACAATACATCAAATTGTTGATAATCAAAAATATCACCTCTCAAACTATTCGTGGAATTTACCGTATGTGTAGAACTGAATACAAGTAATAGACCACCGCTTAACCCCATAAAAACTCCAAATGATTTCTTCGTGGTAATCGGCTCTTTGAGTATGATGGCAGCAAGCAGTAATACAAAAATCGGTACAGTTGTGGCGATGATTGACGCATTGACGGGCGAAGAACTTTTTAGTCCTACGACAAACAGCCATTGATTAATACCAACCCCACAAAGGGCACAAACGAGAAGTGTTATCAAATCTTTCGGCAATACTTTTTCCTTTGGCATGAAAAAAGATACAAGCCAAAACATCATGCAGGCGAAAGTCGCCCGCATGATGGTGATTGCTTCCGGAGGAACATTAGATGTTAAAAGGTATTTAAAAATAGGCATACTAATGCCGAATAAAATATTGGCTGTCAATATCAGGATATGTCCTTTCATTTTTGAGATTACCAAATATTACGATGTATTCTATCCTCTATCCGAATTTCTTTCTGTTTGCAGATATGTGCATTCTCCGCTGCATAGCCGATGGCAAGAAAACAAGTAAACTCGTATTCTTCGGGAGCATTAACGAGGTGTTTTACATATTCCGGTTCGTTACCGATGGGAATACGGAACGCACACGCCAGTCCCTCTGCGGTTGCTGCTAATAAGATATTTTCTACTGCCGCCCATGCCGAAGCGAAATAATTGAGTGAACTTTGGTCTGTCGGGTGACACAGAGGACAATCCTTTTGTCGGAAAAACGGTAGAACAAGGCAATTACTTTGCATTAGCATACGTTGTTGTTTGGGTAACGCATCAACAAACATGGCATATCCGTCTTTGTCCATTATATCTGCGGCGGCTTCAAGTCCGGTTTGTTGAATGTTTTTGGTGTTTTCTGCCACTGGTGATATAAGTCGGGCAATGTTTTCTTGCCCTTTCACGACAATGAACTCAAATTGTCGCAAATGGTCGTTGGTCGGAGCTTTAAAGGCTGCCGATAATACTTTTTCCAGCACTTTATCCGTTACTTCCTTATCGGAAAAGTCGCGGATTGTTCTTCTTTCTCCATACTAACGCCTCAATAATACACAATTTTATATTTATTGTACATTATTTCATATTATTTTATTGTACGTGTTATTTAATAGACTGCATGTCTAGACAGCTTAAGCTGTTGTTCTGTTAACTGCAAACTCCACTTCTATTATTGTTCCTCCTGATGGATTAGGCCTGATTGCAATACTGCCATCGTGTACCCGCACAATTTCATTAACAAGCGCAAGTCCAAGACCAACACCACCAAGCTCACGGCTTCTTGATTTATCTACGCGAAAGAAAGGTTCAAACGAAAGCCAGGGTGCAAAATACCGCAACCTTTCGATTGACTCTTCCTCAAATGCAGGTAAATATGCCTCTGATATTATGGCATTTCCCACAACTATACTAGTTGATAGAAATGGTAATATTGTAGGTGACCCAATGCTTGGAGGAATTGACAATAAGGATAACTATGATACACTTATGAAGCAGATTCAATCTGTAATTGCAGCAGATAGCAATAGCAAATAAATGGTTGAAGAGAATTAAACTATATAAAAATATCATATAAGAATGTAGGTTTTTCTACATTCTTATATGATAAATAAACTACAATTTTATATTGACATTTGCACCATAAACAGGTATGCGGATAAGCCAATATAAGATATAATGACATAACAGGTGTAACGAATTGAAAAATAAAAAACAACTTTAATATTTATTATGTGGACAATTATGTACGATGGTGATAATCACTTTTCGCACGATGGCAAACAAGGCAGATGTGGCAATGGTGAGGGATATAGCTGGGATGATAATGATTACAGACCTGACGGATGTCTGGAACTGCCAAGCACACTCAGCATTGCCTGTCGGTCAGTTGCAAAAAGAAGGGGCTGAAAAGCCTGCTCTTATATATACATATATCTGTCTCCTATTTTTTAACTCCAGCTCATACGGATATCATACATCAGCCTTGTAAGTGCAATACTGTCTTTAGCTGTATATACATCACTGCTGCAATATCCAAGTTTTACGCATCTGCTTACTTCCCTGATTTCATATTCAAAGCCATTTATATCAACCGGACACTCGATTGTTTCCGGTTCTTTTCCTTCCACCTCAAGTATCATGGTCTCGGCGTGTTGGAAATCCGGTAAAAATATACCTCCCTTTGTTCCCTCAATTCTGGCATTACGTTTTAATTCCTGCCCAATTGTCTGGACTGATTCTGCCGTACATCCATCATTATATGTCAGTTTGAGACAGCTGTAATCATCTGTTCCATACTCATTAATATGTACTTTTTGAGTTTCTACATTCTGCGGCTCATTCCCTGTAACAATACGCAGAAATCCCAGATTGTAAATTCCTATGTCCAACAAAGCACCTCCACCAAGTGCAGGGTTAAATTTACGCTCTTTTCTGGCACCTGTTGCAACAAACCCATACTGGCATGAAATATGTTTTATTTCTCCAATTACTCCTTGCTGTAAGATACTGCGTAAACGATCATACAATGGAAGAAACCATATCCAGAGTCCCTCCATGATAAAAAGATGCCTATCCCTTGCCAGTCTTTACAGTTCCTGTGCCTGTTTATCATTTATCGTAAACGGCTTTTCGCACAATACATGCTTTCCATGTTCAAGACATAACCTGCAATTCTCATAATGCAAAGTATTTGGTGTTGCTACATAAACAGCCTCAACATCCTGATCTTTAACCAGTGCTTCATACGAATCATAATATCTTGAGATATCATGCTCATTAGCAAAGGCTTTTGCACTTTCAATGTTACGTGAACCAACCGCTACTAACTGTTCATTTTCTTTACTCATCTGATTTATGGTTGATGCAAATTTTTTTGCAATATTACCTGTAGCCAAAATTCCCCACTTCATCTTATCTCTCCCATCGATTCTATTAATTTATATGTAATATATACCCATTTAACAATTATTAAGGGAAACACATCTATTATACCTTATATCATCACCTTCGCATATCCATTTTCTACCATATTTCATAATACAAAAGGTCAGCCCCGCCAATACTAATAGTTCCTGACGAATCTGACCTTTTACAATTACAAAAAATTATATATTACCCTTCAATCTCTTTAATAAGGTTAACCATCTCAATAGCACCTTCGGCACACTCAAATCCCTTATTGCCTGCCTTTGTTCCGGCACGCTCAATCGCCTGCTCGATTGTATCTGTAGTAAGCACTCCAAACATAACCGGAATGTCGCTTGCAAGTGATACATTTGCAATGCCCTTGGAAACCTCGCTGCACACATAATCGTAATGGCTTGTCGCACCTCTTATAACTGCACCAAGACATATAACAGCGTCATACTTGCCGCTTTTTGCCATCTTTGAAGCTATCAATGGTATCTCAAATGCGCCCGGTACCCATGCAAGGTCAATATTTTCCTCTGAAACATCATGTCTTACAAGTCCGTCCTTAGCTCCTGCAACAAGCTTAGACACAATAAACTCATTAAATCTTGCTGCTACAATACCTACCTTAATTCCACTGTCAACTAACTTACCTTCTAAAACTCTCATTATCAATTCCTCCTTATAAATATTTCATTTTTTTACACCACATTTAAAATGTGTCCCATCTTTGTCTGCTTTGTCTTAAGATAGAACCTGTCAAAGCTGGTCGCATCTATCTCAATAGGCACTCTCTCACTGATTTCGATTCCAAAATCTGCAAGCTGGTATACCTTATCGGGATTGTTAGTAAGAAGCCTTAAGCTCTTAGCACCTAAGTCTTTCAATATCTGTGCTCCTATGTAGTACTCGCGCGCGTCTCCCGGCAGACCAAGTGCCAGATTAGCCTCAAGTGTATCCATTCCCTGATCCTGAAGTGCATATGCCTTAAGCTTGTTGACAAGCCCGATTCCTCTGCCCTCCTGTCTCATATAAAGAAGTACTCCCCTGCCTTCATTGTTAATCTGTGTCATCGCTGACGCTAGCTGCTGACCGCAGTCACATTTCATTGAGCCAAATGCATCTCCAGTCAGGCACTCTGAATGTACCCTGCACAAAAGATTGCTGCCATCACCAATGTCTCCCTTTACCAATGCAACATGATGCTCGCCATTTAACTTATTAACATAACAGTGTGCCATGAATTCCCCATACTTTGTCGGCATTCTTGTAACTGCCACGCACTCAACCAGGTTGTCATGTCTCTTTCTGTATTCCTGAATTGCCTTAATTGTTATGAATTTGAGATTGAATTTTTCGGACATTTCTATGAGGTCTTCTTTTCTCATCATTGTTCCGTCCGCTTTCATTATTTCACAACACAGACCACATTCTTTAAGTCCTGCTATTCTCATAAGGTCTACTGTTGCCTCTGTATGTCCGTTTCTTTCAAGAACTCCATTAGGCTTTGAACGTAATGGAAACATATGTCCCGGTCTTCTGAAATTCTCAGGCTTAGCTTCATCTGACACACATTCTCTCGCAGTAAAGCCTCTCTCCTCTGCCGATATTCCTGTTGTCGTCTTAACATGGTCTATTGACACTGTAAATGCAGTTTCATGGTTATCAGTGTTGTCAGCAACCATCTGTGTAAGGCCTAACTTCCTGCACAAATCTCCACTCATAGGCATACATATAAGTCCTTTTCCATATGTCGCCATAAAGTTCACATTTTCAGTAGTTGCAAATTCAGCGGCACATATAAGGTCGCCCTCATTCTCTCTGCTTTCATCATCTGAGACAAGTATCAGCTTTCCATCCTGTAAATCCTTAACCGCCTCTTCAACTGTGTTATACTCGAACATTTTCTTTTACCTTCCTTTCCCTTTGATATTTTAAAATCCATTCTTTAGCAGGAACTCTTTCGTTATCCCGCTTTTCGGCTTTTCCTTTTCAAATGTGATGAATTTCTCTATGTACTTACCGACAATATCATTTTCAAGATTAACTACATCACCAGCTTTCCTAAGTGACAGCGTTGTCGCACCTGCCGTATGTGGTATTATTGATACTGAAAAGCTCTGACTGTCCGTCTTGGCAACCGTAAGACTTATTCCATCTATGGCAACCGAACCTTTTTCAACGATATATTTTAATATTCCGCTGTCTGTCTTAATCTGATACCATATCGCGTTATCATCTCTGGTTATCGCTGCAACTTTTCCTATTCCATCAATATGTCCTGAAACTATATGTCCTCCGAACCTTCCGTCAGCCGCCATTGCCCTTTCAAGATTAACAGCACTTCCACTCACCAGCTTTCCAAGTGATGAGCGGTTCAGCGTCTCGTGCATTACATCAGCAGTAAATGTGTTATCATACATTCCTGTCACTGTAAGGCACACACCATTGACAGCAATGCTGTCTCCTATATGTGTCCCCCCAAGGACTTTTTCTGCCTGTATTGTAAGGATTGCCGACGCCGTTCCTTTTTTCACATTATTCACATGTCCGATTTCTTCAATAATTCCTGTAAACATCACAACTCTCCTTCTATCAGAATATCGTTGCCAAGAAGACGAACGGTCTTGTTTCTCAACTGATATGCATCAGCTACATTTGCAACCCCCTGACCTTCAACTGCTGTTTTACTGTCTGCCCCACCAAATATCTTAGGTGCAATGTAAGTCTGAACCCGGTTCACAATTCCAGCCTGCAATGCCGAGAAGTTAAGTGTTCCGCCTCCCTCTAGAATCACGCTGTCGATACCTTTTTCTCCAAGTATGTTCATAAGCTCTTTAAGGTCAACGTGCTGCTCTGATTCTTTTGTAATTATCACTTCACAGCCTGCATTTTCATATAAAGATTTCCTGTCGCTGTCGGTACTACATGTAGCAATTATTGTTGGTATCTGCCCTGCACTTTTTACAATTCTGCTGTCCAGCGGAGTTCTCAATCTGCTGTCGCATATGATTCGCACAGGATTGTGTGGATTGCTTACGGCTGTACTTCTACAGTCAAGCATTGGATTATCAGCAATCACAGTGCCGACACCAACCATAATTGCCTCGTATCTGTGACGGTCTGCATGCACATTTTCTCTTGCCTGCTCACCTGTAATCCACTTGGAAAGTCCATTATATGTGGCAATTTTCCCATCAAGTGTCTGTGCTGTTTTCATCACAACATATGGCTCTTTATTCCTTATGTAATAAAAGAATACATAATTCATCGCCAGACATTCTTCATTGCATACACAACCTTCAACTTTAATCCCGTGTTCTTCCAGATATTTAACACCTTTTCCACTTACCAGGGGATTATGATCCATCGAACCTATCACAACCCTGCTTATTCCTGCCTGCACAAGTGCTTCAGTGCAAGGCGGCTGTTTCCCATGATGGCAGCACGGCTCAAGTGTCACATATATGGTTGCTCCTCTGGTATCCTCCATACATCTTGAAAGTGCATCTCTTTCCGCATGAAGCTCACCATATTTCCTGTGCCAGCCTTCACCTATAATTCTGTCATCCTTTACAATTACAGCTCCCACCAGCGGATTAGGATTAACCCAGCCTGTTCCTCTCTTTGCCAGTTCAATCGCCCGCTTCATGTAGAATTCATCTTCTTTTGAAAAATTGTTATTTATTTCCTGCTGCATATCTGCACCTTCTTTCTGTTCCTTCCTGTCCAGCTTTTTTCTGTTCTGATTTTCCCTGTTGCTGTATCTTAACTTCATTCTTAATGTGCTTGCTGTTTCCCTGATTTTACCGGCTCAAAGTCGTGATACCTATAAGTAGTCGCATTTTCAATGGTTTAGTAGGTCTTTTTTTATCTTGTCTATAATATTAAACGCATTTTTATTCCTCAAAAACCTATAAATTCATTGTTTATGACATGTTTAGTAGGTAATTGCTTAAGTTTTCTTCAGTTTTTAGCTAAAATAAACCTACTAAAGCCACAAAAAACTTACATTTATAGGTTTTTACCAAATTTACCTGCTGCCATTCTGCTCTGAATTGCTATAATATGCCACCAGATTGCTCAGAATTGAATTGCCGTAATATGTTGCAACCACAATTGCCAGTTCCAACATTTCAGACCAGACTCCGCCTCAATAATACAGACATCCTAGCACAACCAAAATCCAGCCCAGACATAAAAAAGGCTTCCAAAGCAGTTTCATTTCACCACTTCAGAAGCCATACGCCAAAATATCGAATTTCTATAATCAAATTCTTACTCTGACAATCAAAAAACTCTGAGATAATAATTCATCTCAGAGCCAGTATCCACATTCAAGCCAGCCATTCATTCTACTATGATTACATTATGAATAACTAACTTTAATATCACTTCTTCCATCCAGACTTTACTGTCGGCTTCGGAATTACACCGAATCATGCTCTGGCTTACGCCTCGGCTCGTGGGCTTTACCACCGGTAGGGAATTGCACCCTGCCCTGAAGTTCCATATGTATTAAATTATTTATAGTATACACCTGATTTTTAAAAAATCAAGTACTTGACACATTTATTAATATTATGATACTATACTTCGGCACAATTAAATATGGTTATATTTGACACGACACATCCTCCG
>ENA-UESS01001652-UESS01001652.1-human-gut-metagenome-genome-assembly--contig:-NODE-1652-length-9847-cov-11.528557_pt1 | contig 9847 bp, 5 predicted proteins | sample MGYA00243004_ERZ508005 | MGnify/ENA primary metagenome ERZ508005 (study PRJEB26167, sample SAMN06115471) | human gut metagenome | host: Homo sapiens | place: China:Guizhou | collected 2016-06-29...
TGGTATGTGACGGAGTTATCCAGTACAACGCACCACAGGCGGGAGATGTGATGGTCGGCTTCACACAGAGCAATATTCTTATGATAGCGGACATCGGGAATATGAGCGCGGAGCAGGCAGAGCAGTTTGTGGCCGATAATCAGATAAGGGATGCGGTAAGCTTCAAGGATATAGATGATGGTGACAACAATCATTTTACCAAGCTTATCATAAATGGAACATCGAGAGAAATTTCAGGAAGCGGAAGCGGTGCCAACCCGCGTACCGTTATAGGACAGCGCGCGGACGGAGCGGTTCTTATGCTTGTGACAGACGGAAGAGGAGCAGCAGGACATCTTGGCGCAACGGCACAGGACCTTATTTCAATCATGCAGGAGTATGGCGCTGTCAATGCCGCTAATCTTGACGGTGGAAGCTCATCTGCAATGTACTATAATGGAACCTATGAGATGACCAGTGTTACACTGTATTATTCTACATCTTCATGGCGTCTTCCGACAGCATTTGTTGTTGAAAAGAGAGGAGAGTAGACATGGCGGAAAAGAAAAAATTTCCTGTATTCTGGGTGTGCTTTGCCGTATTGTCTCTACTTATCGTAATGAAACGGGAAATGCAGAGAAGGAAAATGAGAATTGGAAAAGAGGATTACAGGAAATGTCTCCGTTGCAGATCGCTCAATCTGCATTTGAAAAGATTTATCAGGTGGAAATGCCTGAGGAGTTGACGGACTTGTTTCAGGAAGCCTATCTGGCTGCTACACGTAAAGAGGAGGAAGAATGAAGATATTAGCGATACGATTGAAAAATCTTACTTCGATAGAAGGAGCGGTAGAAGTTGATTTTGCAATGGAGCCGTTGAACTCGGCAGGAATATTTGCGATTTCAGGTGCTACGGGAGCTGGCAAATCTACTTTATTAGATGCATTGTGTCTGGCATTGTATGATAAAGCACCTCGTTTTGCAAATTCGGTAGAAAGTATAAATTTGGCGGATGTAGGAGATAATCAGATTAATCAGTCGGATGTAAGGAATCTGCTTCGTCGTGGTACGACCGACGGATATGCAGAGGTTGATTTCTTAGGAGTCGATGGTCATAGATACCGTTCTCGCTGGTCGGTGAGGCGGACAAGAAATAAGATAAGCGGTTCTTTGCAGCCACAAACGCTGGAGGTGAAAGAACTGGATACGGAGAAAGAATTCCAGGGTACCAAAAAAGAGTTGTTGATTCAGTTGGTGGAGTTGGTGGGGTTGACGTATGAGCAGTTTACCCGTACCGTATTATTGGCGCAGAATGATTTTGCAACATTCCTGAAATCGAAAGGAGCGGCCAAAGCGGAGTTGCTTGAGAAGTTGACGGGAACCGGTGTTTATTCTCGGATTTCTCAAGAAGTCTATGCCCGGAATAAGGCGGCACAGGAAGAAGTCACTTTGATTCAGAATCGAATGAATGTGATCGAATTGATGCCGGAAGAAGAATTACTTGCTTTACAAAAAGAGAAAGAGCTGTTGGCCGAAAAGCGTGTGACAGGAATCAAACTGTTGGCAGAGCAGAATGAACAACTGAATGTGGTTCGTTCATTAAAAATGCAGGAAGATCTTTGGAAGAAGAAGCAACAGGAAGAACAGGAGGAACAGGCAAGATTGAAAATGTTACAGGGCGCATTGGCTTCACAAGAAGAAGGATTGGTGCATTTCAAGGCACAATGGGAAGCCATACAGCCGGACTTGAAGAAAGCCCGTCAGTTGGATGTACAGATACAGTCACAGCAGGACAGTTACACACAATCGAAACAGATGTTACAGTCCGCTAATAAACAGGTGTCGGAGCAGGAACAAAAAATGCGGATGGCTACGGAACAGTTGCAGGTTTCTTATTCTTCTCTGAACCGTTTGCTGAATCATGTAGGAATAGAAGAAGCGTTGCAGCTAGAACAGGTGGAAGAAATTCTACGGCAGGAAGAAAATAAACTGACAGCCGGGATAAACACGAATGAAGAACGGTTGTTGCGATTAAACTCTTTCGGATATCCGTTATTGACCGAAGAACAGATGAAGTTGCAAAAAGAGCTGACACGCCAACAGAATATCCGGCAATTGACGGAAACGCAGACGAAAACCAAGGCGGAAGTAGAACGGTTGGAGAAAGAAACAACTGATTGCCTGAAACAATTAACGGAACAAGAAACCGCATTGAAAGTGACTCAACGCCTTTACGAAAATGCACGTATGGCAGTGGGAAAAGACGTGAAAGCATTGCGTCAGCAATTGCAGGAGGGGGAAGCTTGTCCGGTTTGCGGTAGTACGGTGCATCCTTACCATCAGGAACAGGAGGTAGTAGATACTCTTTTCCGGAGTATAGAACAGGAGTATAATGCAGCAGTAGCAAACTGTCAACAGATCAATAACCGGAGCATTGTTTTGCAACGTGATTGGACGCATCAGAAGATGGTGGACGGACAGATTGGAGAACAGTTGGCGGCATTGTATAAAGCTGGGATCGATGCTGGTAACGAAGAGCAGATACAACATCGTTTGACGGAACTGGCAGAACGTATTTTAGAATATCGTAATCTTTATGCAGAATGGCAACGCAGCGATGAAGAAATTAAAAAGATGCGTGCGCATTGTGAAGCTCTTCGTGAGAATGTATCTCTTTGTCGCCTGGCGATGCAGAAAGTATCGTCTGCTAAAGAACAGTTGTTATTACTGCAGAATACTGCTTCAGCCGAACAAAAGAGATTTGAAGTTATAGAGAAAGCGTTGAATGTGCTCCGTCAGGAACGTTCGCAACTGTTGAAAGGAAAAAGTGCGGATGAAGCGGAAGCAGTCGTGGCAAAAAGAGAAAAAGAGCTGAATTTGGCTTTGGAGAAAGCACGCAAAGAGGTAGAGGAGGACGGCGGAAACAATACGAATTGAGATACCTATCGAAGTCGATGATAACACTGGTCCTGGTACATCGAGTGTTGAAAAGAACATGAACAAAGTCAAGGATGCAGCCGACAAAGTGAAAAGCTCTACCGACCAAATGAGTACATCTGCGAAAAAGGCAAATGATGAGGTTACAAAGTTTGACCGGTCGGCACAGAAAACACAGAAAAGTTTGTTATCATGGGCGAAAGAAAAGTATTCGGTGCTGTTGGAGGCGAAAGATAAGATTTCACCAATATTGTCAACAATCAAGGGTGGTCTTACCAGTTTTGGAAGAAAGACCTGGAGCGTGACAATGAAAGCAGTAGACCTTGCCACCGCACCGATACGAGGCGTAATAAACCTCCTAAAAAATCCAATCTTGCAAGTGGGGGCGGTTCTCGGTGTCAGTATCGGATTGAAAGATACGATTGATACATATAAGGACTTCGAGGCCGCTATGTCACAGGTCAAAGCAGTAAGCGGGGCAACCGGCAGTGAATTCGATAAATTAACAGCCAAGGCAAAGGAGATGGGAGCGACCACAAAATTTACCGCCACGCAGAGTGCAGAGGCATTTAATTATATGGCTATGGCCGGATGGGATTCACAGCAGATGCTTGATGGTATCGAGGGAATCCTGAACCTGGCAGCTGCATCCGGGGAGGATTTAGGAACAACCAGTGATATTGTAACAGATGCGCTCACAGCGTTTGGTTTGAAAGCCAGCGATGCGGCGCATTTTTCAGATGTATTGGCACAGTCGGCGGCGAGTGCAAATACCAATGTTTCCATGATGGGAGAATCTTTCAAATATGTTGCACCAATCGCAGGAGCGATGAAGTACAGCGTTGAGGACACATCTCTTGCCCTGGGACTGATGGCAAATGCAAGCGTAAAGGGTTCGATGGCTGGTACATCCTTAAAAACAGCGTTGGCGAATATGGCGGCACCAACAGATAAGATGGCAACCGCCATGAAGAAATACGGAATCAGCCTTACGGATAGCAACGGAAATATGAAAACGCTGAAAGGCGTTCTTGATAATTTACGTTCAAGCCTGGGAGGATTATCTGAAACCGAAAAGACAGCAGCCGCAAGTACCATTTTCGGTAAAGAGGCTATGTCTGGTATGCTGGCAATTATCAATGCGACAGAATCCGATTACAACAAACTGGCTGAATCTATCAACAATGCAGATGGAGCCGCATCTAAAATGTCTGACACTATGCTGGATAACTTAGAGGGTTCAATCACATTGCTGCAATCAGCTATGGATGGAGTGAAAATCTCATTCGGAGAAAGATTATCTCCTTATGTGAGAGGCATTGCGGATTGGCTGACGGAGCAGATGCCGGAAGTTGAGCAGGGACTTAATGAGATGATGGACTGGGTAGACAGCAAAGTGGACCGAATGAAGAGGAAATTCAAAGAATTATCACAGTCGGATGAGTGGAAAAATGCGGATTTCTTCGGAAAAGTGAAACTTGCCTGGGATGATTTCATCGCAGAACCGTTCAGCGAATGGTGGCACAGCACCGGAAAGCAGAAAATCGCAGATATTGCAGGCGATATGGGAACCAGCATCGGAACCGGATTAAAGCTCGGAATATTAACACTTCTTGGAGTGGATGTTTCGGACACTTTGAATGAGGGTGCGAGCGTTGGGGCTTCGTTTGCGAAAGGATTTGCAGAGGGGTTCGATACAGATGCGATAGCAAGCAAACTGTTTGAGGGCTTCGGAAATATGGTAAAGAGCGCAGGAAAGTTACTTCCAGGGGGAGAATCGGCAGATTTATCCTCCATTTTTTCTGCAATTATGCTTGCCAAAATCGCAGGTCCAGTTGCGAGCCTTGGCAAAGGTGCTTTCAGCGTAGGAAAAGCAATTTTCGGTAAAGATGCAGCCACCGGAACATCACTGGCCGGAAGTATTGGAAGTTCAATCATAGGTTCAGCCGCAAAGGGAACCGGTCTAAAAGGACTTGGCGTAACGATGGGTATGATTGGAAACACACTCGGTTCTGGAGCCACTACCGGTGCAGGATTGATTGCGGCAGGAACAGCCGGTACAGCCGGAGGGGTAGCCGCAGGAGCAACACTTGTAAGTGCAGGAATTGATGCATACAAAGCATTGAAATCCGATGATAAAGCCGAAAAGTCAGCTTATGGAGAATCCGCCGCATGGAAAGCAGGGGGAGTTGCAGCCGGAGCAGCCGCAGGCGCGGCAATCGGTAGCATTATTCCTGGTCTTGGTACTGCGGTAGGTGCCTTGGTAGGCGCAGGAGTTGGAGGCATTGCAGGTTGGATAAAGGGAAACAAGGTCAAGAAAGAGTATCAGGACAATGTGGAGGAGATGCAGAAAGAAGCTGAAAAAGCTCAAAAGGTATTCGATGCCACTGGATTATCAATCGACAAAGTAAGATTTGCGAATGATGATTTGAACGATGCAATGAATGACAGTTCCGTAACCGCAGAACAGCTTGCATCATACATCCAGGAGGATGTTGCAAAGGTCGGAAAAGAGGCTTTCGGTAACATAAAGTTATCGCTTAGTGAAATTAAAGACCTTGCGAACAAAATCACGTTTGCTGATATGGGCGATGGAATTACAAAGTTCAATGAGGCAACGGAGAGCGCAAAAGAATCCTTATCATCTTTGGAGAGTTCTGTTTCCACGATGAAAAAGGAAAACTGGAAAGTTGGTCTGGGTATGCAGTTATCCGAAACGGATGTGGATGATTACAAAACATCCATTGATAATTTTGTGAAGTCGGCGCAGGACTACATCGAAAACAGCCATTACGAGGCTACAGTTGCCCTAGAATTGCTTACAAACGGCGAGGGCAGCACAGAGGGGCTTGACAGTATGTATAACAACATGAAATCTCAGATAGAAGAACTATCGGGAAAATTGAGTGATACAGTGAACATTGCCCTGGAAGATGGAGTTATCACGCTGGATGAATCGAAAGAAATCACAAATCTGCAAGAACAGATTACAGAAATTACAGAGAAAGTATCAAAAGCGCAGGAGGATGCATCGTTCCAGACCTTGAAAATCAAGTACGGAAATGGTGCAAGTCTTGATATTGATTCATTCAATCAGTTGCAGGAGGAGTTGCAGGCACAGGTAAGTTCTTTCAAAGAAACTTATGATAATGCGCTTACAGTAACCCTCACAAACCTTAATTTGCAGTTATCCGAGGGAGCTATCACGCAGGAGCAGTACGATGCGGCTGTACAGCAGGCTACCGATGGATATTACGCAAACATCAACGATATGGAGGTGAGAGTATCAAGTTTCAATCTGGATACGATAGCAGAGGCTTGGAATGATGAGCTTGCCGGTATTATGCCGGATATGGAGGGTAGCGTTTCTGAAAAATTGAACGCTGCTTTACAGACTGCATTATCAGAAAAACCGGATATATCAAGCTGGACCCAGGAGGATATGATGGGATGGCTTGGACTTGATGATATGACAATAGACACATCAGCTTTTGAAAATATCTATCAGGAGTTGGTGACAACAGCAGAAAATATGGCACCGACAGCTAAAGAGGAAATCGTGCAAAGTCTGAAAGAATCCATCCCAACGATGGAGGAAGTCATGGCAGAGTACGGTCCAATTTCCAATGAGGCATACGAATCCATAGTAGAGCAATACAAAGAAGCGATGAACAGCTCTTTCGAGAGCGCAGATTTTTCTAGTATTGGCACAACATTAAGCACGAAAATGAGTGATTCGATTTTGAATACTGATACGTCAGCATTCTCAACAGCATTTGCGGAGCTTGGAACGAAATCTGGAACCGATGCGGCAACAGCTTTCCAGGCTGCGGATTACTCCGGTGTAGGTGCGGCTGTTGGAAGTGGAATCAGCAGTGCTATTACAAATGCTGATATGGCACAGATTAACAGTGCGGTAGATGCACTGAAATCAAATACGGATAGTTCCGTAAACAGTGCGTTTGGCGCAGGCGTTTCTACAACAATGCCGGTAAGCGTAACCCTGGACTATTCACTTGTGAATCCGACAAAGACGTTCACGATAGGCGGTGGAGGAAGTGGAAGTACAACACTTACTGTATCGGCTCATGCAAGCGGCGGTTATGTAAATGACAAGCAGTTGTCATGGGTTGGAGAAGAGGGACCGGAGGCAATCATACCTTTAGTTCCCGGCAGAAGAAACAGAGCGCTGGAACTGTACAAAGAGGTTGGGGACATTCTCGGAGTACAGGCAAATGCGAATGGTAACATCATCGGAGAGGCAGCACCTTTAGGTGGAGGAAGTGGAAGTACAACCATCGGAAGTACAGCAACAGAAATGTTTGCTTACAGCTCCATTTCGGACTTTTTATCTCTCAATGATAATTTGTTAGCCGAAGCGATTAGAAACGGAGCCACAGGCTATAACGGATTCACAGAGGGTACAGAAAGCGATTCAGATACCGCAGATGAACCTTTGAGCAGTTCGAGCACAGTGGAAACCGGAAAGACAAATATAAACCTTAATATCCAGATGTCACCGCAGTTCAATATTTCGGATTCAGGCACCGGAAAAATGGATGAGGCAAGCATCATGGCAATTATCCGAAAGAACATGAAGTCAATGGCTGATGAACTGGGAGGAGAAATTGCTGACAGACTGGAACAGGTATTTTCAAATATGCCGGTAGTGAAGGAGGGGTAGGCGATGGAAATAAAACTGTTTGAAGCGGCTGATAAAAAGAAGTCGTTTACGTTCTCTTCGTTGCCGGAGAAGATAAGCGGCAGTCTTGGGACGAAGTATCAGACCTATGATATTATCTCCCAGGGTGCCGTAAAGGTGCCAAAGGGAACAGAAGTGGCGGAAATCTCATGGGATGCCGTTTTCTTCGGACCGGACAGAAAGAATCTGGCGGTTGTGAAAGCGGAAAGTTACCAGAAACCCGATAAGTGCATTAAGCAGTTGAGGGAATGGCAGGAAAAGGGAACGGTGCTGAATCTGCTTGTAACAGAAACATGGATTAACATGGATGTTACGATTGATTCATTTACACCCGACCCTTTTGGTGCTTATGGAGATGTAAGCTATGGCATTAAATTTTCACAGGCAAAAGACCTGAAAATCTATACAACAAACGAATTGAAAATTGCCGCCTTTGTAAAAAAGACAGTTCCGAGAAATGATAACTCAAATAAAGGCTCTTCCTACACGATTGTCAGTGGCGATACGTTGTGGGGGATTGCTTCACGAAAACTTGGAAGTGGTACAAAGTGGACGAAGATTTACGATGCAAATGCTTCAACGATTGAGGCGGCAGCCAAGAAACATGGCAAAAGCAGTTCAGACCATGGTCATTGGATATGGCCGGGAACAACGCTGTCGATTCCGGCGGCATAGGAGGTGCGAAGATGATAGATTTATCAAAAATCGCATACCGACTTACCGTTATGGATAGTGGCGGAAAGCAGTATAACATAAAAGAATTTGTCACAGGTCTTGGCTGGGAAGAAAACAAAAATGAGATTTCTGTCCGAACTTCATTTACAGCAAAGAATGATAAGACATCTGCGGGGCGATTATCAGAGTTAATCAAACCCGGATGTCTTATTGGTATTTTTGCGAGTGATGGAGGAAAGCAGGACAGAGAAGTGGCAAGGGGAACGGTGCAGGAATGGAATCCGCAGGAGCAAAGCAGTTCCAATACCCTAAAATGCGTTGCATATGATTCTCTGTATGATTTGCAGAGGAGCCAGGACAACAAATTTTATTCCGCAGGAACCGGTACAAAATCCATTATGACCGGTGCATTTGACGAGTGGGGAATACCCACAAAAGGATATAGCGGACCGAATGTATCTCACGAAAAAATGAAATACAGCAGTTCGTATGTATCTGATATGTTGCTGGATGTTTTGGACGATGCCTACAAAAAGGGCGGAGGAAAATTCATCATCCGGGCGGCGGAGGGGTATGCAGATGTGGTGGAGCGTGGCACGAACACAGATGTTTATGTGTTCCGGGTGGATAACACAAAATCTATCAGCCAGTCAATAAGCACCGCAAGCCTTGTTACCAGGGTAAAGGTGCTGGGGCAGGCAGACGATGATGGTAATTCTCCGGTCGAGGCAACGGTAGATGGGCTTACAAAATACGGAATCCGTCAGAGAATCTACACCAGAGGAAAAGACGAAAGCCTGGATGAGGCAAAGACAGCCGCACAAAAAATCATCGATGAAGATGGTGTGATTGATGAAGAAATCACAGTGCAGGCTCCAGATGTGCCATTCATCCGAAAAGGCGATTTAGTTTACGTTATGATAGGTTCCGCACAGAATTATTATTACGTGGTTGGAATCCGGCACGATTGCGATAATTACAGCATGACAATGGACCTGGAACTTGCTAAGACCGAAACAGCAACACAGACAACAAAGAAAAAGGATTACAATGTCGGAGATATTGTAAATTTTAAGGGCGGTACGCATTATGTATCGTCCTATTCTGGTTCAAGAGGATATAGCGCAAGAGCCGGAAAAGCGAAAATAACAATCAAAAATGGTTCTGGAAAAACTCATCCCTGGCACTTGATACACACTGACAGTGGCAGCAATGTTTACGGATGGGTGGATGATGGAACTTTTGAATAATGGGAGGCGATAACGTGGAAAATTTCGATGCGAATGCCGGTACAAATAAGCTGGCAAATGTTTTAAGTGACAGGATGCGAAGAGAAAATGATACATCGTTATGCCTGGACTTTGGAGAAATCCAGGGAAACGGCAGCCTCATCACAAATACTTTCCCAGTAGCAATTCCGAAAGGTCAATATTCGGTATGCAGACACGTAGGAGGATTATCTTTTACAACAAGCGGCGGAAAGCATGGAGGACATTCAAGCGGCGATGGTTCACATGGTCACACAATTACGCCTCCACAGATAAAGCCTGGGGAC
>ENA-UESS01001653-UESS01001653.1-human-gut-metagenome-genome-assembly--contig:-NODE-1653-length-9846-cov-17.916368_pt1 | contig 9846 bp, 5 predicted proteins | sample MGYA00243004_ERZ508005 | MGnify/ENA primary metagenome ERZ508005 (study PRJEB26167, sample SAMN06115471) | human gut metagenome | host: Homo sapiens | place: China:Guizhou | collected 2016-06-29...
TTCATGTGTTCTTCTCCTCCTTTCTTGTAAATCCCCGCCCATCCCTCAGGGCGGGGATTTATTTTTTTGTAACCCGGCACCGCGGGCATTTTTCTTTACAATCCCTGGAAATCGTGCTAAAATAAAAGTCGTATGTCCTTACCGTCCTGTACCTGTACAGACTACATATATATAAAGAAGCGTTCAGAGAAATAAGAGAGGGAAACACTGTAACATGGCACAATCTCGTTCCGGTAAAAAATCAACAAAGAACTCCTCCGGCAAAAAGAGCACCGCCTCCTCCCGCGGCACGGGCCGCAGCAGCACCGGGCGCTCCGCATCTGCGCGCAGCAGTGCGGCCTCCCGCAGCCGTCAGCCGTCCCGCCGTGCCCAGCGCCGCGCCGAGACCCCGAACCTGGCCCGCAGCATCCTGCTGGTGGGGCTGGGTCTGCTTTGCGTTGCGCTCGTGCTTGTGCCCGGGCAGAATCTTTGGCGCACGCTGCGCAGCTGGTACTTTGGCGTTTTCGGTATCACGACCTATCTGGTCGGACCGTTCCTGCTGTACCTGGCCTACCTGCTTGCCACCGGCTACCGCGTCGCGCTGTTTGCGGGCAAGGTATCGCTGATGGGCGTGCTCTGCGCCAGCGTGCCGGTCATCTTCTCCAAGCTCAATATTGAGAACCTCAAGGTCGGGGAGATCGTCAAGATGCTCTTTACCCGCGGCGGCACCTACTTCTGGGAGGGCGGCGTCCTCGGTGCGCCCATCGGTGCCACGCTGCTGGCGCTGTTCGGGCGTCCCGCCTCCAACATTATCATGCTGCTCATCTTCCTGCTGGGGCTGATGTTCTTCTTTGCCATCACCCCCGCGGACGTCGTTCTGTTTGTAGACGGCCAGTACAAGACCCTGCAGGCCAAGCGCGAGGAGCGCGCCGCAGCCGAGACCGCCTACGACACCCGCCTGTTTGAGCAGGAGCCCGAGGAGGAGAGCGTCGAGAATCTGACCGGTGCGCTGCCGGACAGCAGCCGCCCGCACCATCCGGTTTACGACGTCATCGCGGACACGAGCCGTTTCCCGAAGCAGACCCCGCCCGCCCCGCAGCGGCAGGCCGCCTACACGCCCCCCGTGGCACCTGCTGTGCCCGAGGCACCGTTTGCCGCCAAGCCCGCCGCCCAGACCCATGCGTCGTTTGACGTGGATCTTGGCCCCAGTGCAGGGGAAAGTGCCCGCCAAAAGGCCGTCAGCGCTGACCCGCTGGAGCCGGTCAGCATCGGCCCGGGCGGCACGTTCGGCATGGATCCGCTGTCCAACCGGGCCAACAGCACACTGCGCCACACCCAGTCCCAGCCCCAGCCCGCTCCCGCACCGAAGGAGGATTTTGAGCTGCAATTGCAGCCTTCCTCAGAGCCTGCCGCGCCGGTGTACAGTACCCCGCTGACCCCGGTCACGCCCGCGCCCGCTGCACAGGCGTCCCCCGCGCCGCAGGACGAGCTGGATGCGCTCATCAACCGCGCTGTCAGCGGCCACGCGCCTTACTATACGCCGCAGGAGGTCAGTGCCGAGACGACGCTGGACCTGCCGCAGCCTACCGAGTTTGAGACCCCGCTGACGCCTGTCCCGCAGGAGCCCAAATTTGACACGCCTCTCATTCCCGTGGAGGACGAGCCCGAGCCGATCCCTGTCGAGCTGCCGCAGCTGGATATGACAGGCCGTGTGCAGGGCGATACGATGGTTCTTTCTCCGGCTGACCTTGCCGCACAGATGGCCGCAGACGCTGCGCCGCTGGGTACGCCCGCCCCCGCAGCTGTGCCCGCCGCACCGGAGGCCCCCGCTGTTTCCGCACCGATCCCGACACTGGGCGGCAGCTTCAGTGATACCGGCAGTGCGGTCAGCGCTGCCTGGCAGTCCGGGCGCTCTGTCTCCGAAATGCTGGATGATATGCTGGCCGAGACACCCGCCGCCCCTGCCCAGCCTGTTGTCGAGGCTCCGGCCCCGGCAGCCGATCCCTACACCGCCGCACCGGCTGCCGCCCCGCAGCCGTACCAGTCTGCCCCTGCCATGACCCGCCCTGCGGCGGAAACGACCCAGAGCAGCTTCACTGCGCCCCGGCAGGGGGAGGCTGCCCGCGTGCGGGTCAGCACCGCTGTCGGCAACTCTGCCGGTGCGCCCATCCATACGCCGCCCTGTGCGGCCAAGGCCGACCCCAACGCTATGCGTCTGCCCACCTCGGAGGAGCAGCCGCCGGAGCCCTACTGCTATCCGTCGCTGAATCTCTTTAACGCCACGCGCCCCGACGACGAGGCCGGGGCCGCCCGCGAAATGAAGAAAAACGCGGACATTCTGGTCAACACGCTGGACAGCTTCGGCGTCAAGACGACGATGCTCGACATCTGCCGCGGCCCGTCCGTCACCCGGTATGAGCTGCAGCCCCAGGCCGGTATCAAGGTCAGCCGCATCACAAGCCTGGCCGACGACATCGCCCTGAACCTGGCCACCGCGGGTGTGCGCATTGAAGCGCCCATCCCCGGCAAGCCCGCCGTCGGCATCGAGGTCCCGAACAAGATCCGCTCCACCGTCAACATCCGCGCAGTCTTTGAATCCCAGAATTATATCAACATGCGCAGCCCGCTGACGATGGCCCTCGGCAAGGACATTGCCGGTACGGCGCAGGTCGCGGATCTCTGCAAGATGCCTCACCTGCTGATTGCCGGTTCCACCGGCAGCGGTAAATCCGTTTGCGTCAACTCCATTATCATCAGCTTCCTGTTCCGCTCCGGCCCTGAGGATGTCAAGCTCATTTTGATCGACCCGAAGGTCGTCGAGCTGGCCGAGTACAACGGCATTCCGCACCTGCTGATGCCCGTCGTCACCGAGCCGCGCAAGGCTGCCGGTGCGCTGGGTGCCAGCGTGGCCGAGATGGAGCGCCGCTACAAGCTCTTTGCCGAGAACAACGTCCGCGAGATCAAGGCCTACAACAAGCTGGCCGCCCAGACCGGCATGGAGCACCTGCCCTATATCGCCATCGTCATTGACGAGCTGGCCGACCTGATGATGGTCGCGGGCAAGGAGGTCGAGGACTATATCTGCCGCATCGCGCAGAAGGCCCGCGCTGCCGGCATCCACCTGATCGTTGCGACCCAGCGCCCCAGCGTGGACGTCATCACCGGCCTTATCAAGGCCAACATCCCCAGCCGTATCGCCTTTGCCGTTTCCAGCCAGATCGACAGCCGCACCATTCTGGACAGCGGCGGTGCCGAAAAGCTGCTGGGCAACGGTGATATGCTCTTCCTGCCCGTCGGTGCGTCCAAGCCCGTGCGTGTGCAGGGTACCTTTGTGACCGATGAGGAGATCGGCGCGGTGCTGAGCTTTATCAAGTCCACCTCCACCGCCCAGTACGATGAAGAAATGATTGCCGAAATGGAGCGCCGCGCCGTTGCCGAAAAGGGCAGCAAGAAGGGCGGCGACGATGACGGAGACGGCGGCGGTGCACTGGACGCCATGTTTGAGCAGGCCGTTGAGTGCGTTATTGAGGCCGGACAGGCCAGCACCAGCCTTTTGCAGCGCCGCTGCAAGCTGGGCTACGCCCGCGCCGCCCGCATCATGGACCAGATGGAGCAGGAAAAGATCATCGGCCCCTATGAGGGTGCCAAGCCCCGCGCCGTGCTTGTGACTAAGGCCGAGTGGGAGGAGCGCAAGCTGAACGGCCAGTATGACGGGTAAGCGCTTTGCCCGCCTGGCCGCGGCGGTTGTCGTCTGCCTGCTGGTGCTTGCCGCGTTCGTCGTCCAGCTTTTGGGCGGCAGGGGCAGTGTTCCCGGCTGGCAGCAGCTGCGCGCCGCGCTCGGCGTGCCGCTCCAAACCGAGGAAAGCGCTCCGCAGACTGCGGACGGCAGTACCGTCGTGTATGTGCTGGATGTCGGGCAGGGCGATGCCGTGCTGCTTTGTCAGGACGGCGCGTACTGCCTGATCGACACCGGCCCCGTCGAGGCTGAGGACGCGCTGCTCTATGACCTGGACGTGCTGGGTGTGCCGTCGCTTGACTATCTTGTGCTGACCCATCCCCACGCAGACCACACCGGCAACGCCCGCGCGGTGCTGCGCACCCTCCCGGTCAAGACCCTGCTGCTGCCGCTGTGGCAGCCCACGGCGGATGAGACCGCCGACTGGCCGCGCCATCTCGCAGAGCTGGCCGCCGACAGCGGAGCAGAAATTCTCACAGCAGAAGCCGGGGAGGAATTCCCTCTTGGCAGCGGCACGCTGCAAATTTTGCAGGGCGGCAGCGAGGATGCCGACAGCGTCAACGATGCCTCGCTCTGCACGCTGTTCACGGCGGGCGATTTTCGCTTTCTCGATACCGGCGACGCAGAGGCAGACGCTGAGCAGCGCCTGGTCGATACCTACGGCCCGACCCTGCATGCCACTCTTTTCAAGGCGGGGCATCACGGATCCTACACCTCCAACAGCCTGACCTTTATGCAGGCAGTCCGGCCCGAGGCCGTGGCCGTCAGCTGCGGGCTGCACAACGATTACGGCCATCCGCACCGCGCTGCCCTGCAAAATTGCGCAGAGGTCGGTGCCGAGGTATGGCGCACTGACCTGGAGGGCAGCCTCACCTTCATCTGGCAGAACAACACCCTCAACGTGGAAACTTCCGCGGACTCCGCCGATTTTGCGGCGTAAAAATAAGGAGTAGAAAATGACGATCACGGAACAGTTCAAAGCCAAACGCTGCGTTTTCTCTATCGAATGCTTCCCGCCGAAACAGACCACCCAGATGGATAAGCTCAAGGACACCTTGCGCCAGATGCAGGCCATGGACCCCGGCTTCATCAGCGTCACCTTCGGTGCGGGCGGCTCTGCGGGCGGCGTCTCCACCGCGGAGGTGGCCGACTACATTCAGAACGAGCTGCATGTCCCCACGCTGGCGCACCTGATTTGCATGGGCAACGACGAGACCCGTGCAGCGGAGATTTTGGATCAGCTGGAATCTGTCGGCGTTCGGGATGTGCTGGCCCTGCGCGGTGACCGCAGCCCGTCCCGCCCGGAGAGCCCCGACTTCAAACACGCCAGCGACCTGACATCCTTTATTAAATGGAAGAAGCCAGAATTTTCCGTTCACGGTGCCTGCTACCCGGAGGGCCACCCCGAGGCCGACAGCCTGTTGCATGACGTTGAGAACCTGCGCATCAAGCAGGCCGCCGGTGCCGAGCACCTGCTGACCCAGCTTTTCTTTGACAACATGCACTTTTACCGCTTTCTGAATCTGGCACGCCGCGCAGGCATCACGCTGCCGGTCTCTGCCGGTGTCATGCCCATCGTCAAGCGCAGCCAGATCGAGCGAACCGTTTCGCTTTCTTCGGCCAGCCTGCCGTCCGAGTTCACCCGTATGATCTCCCGCTATCAGGACGACCCGGCCAGCCTGTACGATGCCGGTATCGACTACGCCGTCAAGCAGCTGCGCGACCTCATTGAGGGCGGCGCAGACGGCATCCACCTGTACGCAATGAATGACGCCGCCGTGGCCGCGAAGGTCTACGACGGCATCAGGGATCTGCTGTAATGGAACGCAGCAAGCCCGCCGCCATTGACCGCGCCACGGCGCTGCGCTACATGGGTGCGTCCGGCTGGACGCCCGATGCCGCCACCGCGGCCCTGCTGGACAAGGCCGAGCAGACCGTGCTGACCGCTGCTGCGCCGCGTGCGGTGTACCGCCGTCTGCCGCGTACCGCCCTGCCGCTGGAAAACTGCGGCAGCGACCTGACGCGCCATCTGCAGGGCTGCGACGAGGTCCTTCTGCTGGCAGCGACCCTCGGGGCCGAGGTGGACAAGTTTTTGCGCCGCATGGAACTGACTGACATTGCCCTGGCCGCCGCGGCAGACGCGCTGGCCTCGGTGCTTTTGGAACAGGTCTGTGACGAGCTGGAGAACGAAATACGCGCTCAAATCGAGGCGCAGGGCGTCTTTATGACCGGGCGCTACGCGCCGGGCTACGGTGACTGCCCGCTGGAGCTGAACGACGCGCTCTGCCTTGCGGCGGACACGGTGCGCGGCTGCGGCCTGGCCGTGACGCCCCAGCACCTTTTGACCCCCCGCAAGAGTACCACCGCCATTTTAGGCATTGCCGACCATCCCGTGACCGGCACCCGCGCAGGCTGTGCGACCTGCCATTTAAAGGAGACCTGCTCGTTCCGCAAGCGCGGCACGACCTGTTTCACACAAGACTGATAGGGGAGAAGCGTATGCAGATTCGTGAAGTTTTTGACCGCAAGCGGTTTGTTTTTCTGGACGGCGGCATGGGCACCCAGCTGCAGGCACGCGGTCTGCAGCCCGGGCAGAAGCCCGAGCTCGCCGCACTTGAAATGCCGGAGGTTTTAACGGCCATCCACACTGACTACGCCAATGCGGGCGCGGATATTCTGCTGGCAAATACCTTTGGTGCCAACGCCAAGAAGCTGACCGGCTGCGGCCACACGGTGGAGGAGGTCGTTTCCGCTTCCATCGCCTGTGCGCGCAAGGCCGCCGAGACCACCGGTGCGTGTGTAGCGTTGGACATCGGCCCTCTGGGTGAGCTGCTCGTCCCCGCGGGCACGCTGGCGTTTGAGGATGCCTACAATGAGTTTGCACAGGTCATCCGCGCCGGTGCGGCGGCAGGGGCTGACCTCGTCTTTTTGGAGACGATGACCGATCTGTATGAGCTGAAGGCCGCCATCCTCGCCGCCAGGGAAAACTGCAATCTGCCTGTTTTCACCTCAATGAGCTTTGAGAGCCGCGGGCGCACCTTCACAGGCTGCACCGTCGAAAGCTACGCTGTCACGGCAGCGGGTCTCGGCGCGGACGCCGTGGGCATCAACTGCTCGCTCGGCCCCAAGGAGATTCTGCCCTTCGCGCAGCGCCTCTGCCGCAGCGTGCCCGCAGGTGTTCCGGTCTTTGTCAAGCCGAACGCCGGTCTGCCGAACCCCGACGGCAGCTACAATCTCGACCCGGATGAATTTGCCGCCGAGATGAAGGAGTACGCCGCCATCGGCGTTTCGATGGTCGGCGGCTGCTGCGGCACGACGCCCGCGTTTATTGCCAGGCTGCATGAGACCTTCAGCCCGCTGACCCCGGCTGACAAAATTCCCATCCGCCGCAGTTGTCTGTGCACGCCGGTCCGCTTTGTGGAGGTCGACGGCATCACTGTGGTGGGGGAGCGCATCAATCCCACTGGCAAAAAGCGGCTGCAGCAGGCCCTGCGGGACGGCGACAGCGCCTACCCCTGCACTCAGGCTGTGGCCCAGGCCGAGGCCGGTGCGCAGGTGCTCGACGTCAACGCGGGCCTGCCCGGCATCGACGAGGCCGCCACGCTGGAGCAGCTTGTCAAGGATTTGCAGTCCGTCACCGACCTGCCGCTGCAGCTCGACTCCTCGAATCCAGAGGCCCTGTCCCGTGCGCTGCGCATCTACAACGGCAAGCCCATCGTCAACTCGGTCAACGGTGAGCCGGAGACGTTGGAAAAGATTCTGCCGCTCTGCAAAAAGTATGGCGCCGCCGTCGTCGGCCTGGCGCTGGACAAGGGAGGTATCCCGCCGACAGCCGAGGGCCGCTTTGCGATTGCTCAACGCATTGTCGCCGCTGCCAACGCCGCCGGTATCCCGAATGAGGACATCTACATTGACTGCCTGACGCTGACCGCCAGCGCCCAGCAGGAGGGTGCCGTCCAGACGCTGGAGGCCCTGTCCCGCTGCAAGCGTGAGCTGGGCGTGCGCACTGTGCTGGGCGTGTCGAACATCAGCTTCGGCCTGCCGTGCCGCGGCTACCTGAACACAACGTTTTTGACGATGGCCATGTCTGTCGGGCTCGACCTTGCCATCATGAATCCCAACACGCCGGAAATGATGGCTGCCGTGCGCGCCTACCGCGTGCTGACCTCGCAGGATTTACAGAGCACCGACTACGTTGCCGCCTATGCCGATGTGCAGATCCAGACGACGCAGACGAGCAAGTCCGCCGCCACCGTGGCCGAGGTCGGCGCCGCCGCACCGGGCGGGGACGCCCTGTTTGAGGCTGTGCGCCGCGGCCTGAAGGCCGAGGCCCGCGCCGCCGCGGACGCCGCGCTGACGATGCGCGAACCGTTGGATGTAGTGAATGTCTCGCTGATCCCCGCACTGGACGCCGTGGGCGACGGCTTTGAGAAAGGCACGGTATTCCTGCCGCAGCTTTTGCAGGCCGCCACCGCCGCGCAGGCTGCGTTCGAGGCCATCAAAGCCAAAATTGCCGCCTCCGGCCAGGCGCAGGGCAGCAAAGGCAAGATCGTCATTGCCACAGTCAAGGGCGACGTGCATGACATTGGCAAGAACATTGTCCGTGTCATCCTCGAAAACTACGGCTATGACGTGCTCGACCTCGGGCGCGACGTTGACCCCGAGCGTGTCGTAGAGGCCGTGCGCCAGACCGGTGCAAAGCTCGTCGGCCTGTCGGCCCTGATGACGACCACCGTCCCCAATATGCAGGCCACGATCGAGGCCCTGCATGCCGCGCACCTTGACTGCAAGGTCATGGTCGGCGGCGCGGTACTGACGCCCGACTACGCCCGGGACATCGGTGCCGACTACTACTGCAAGGATGCCAAGGCCAGCGCTGATTTGGCCAAGCAGCTTTTAGGCTGATTGTATAGAGCCGCGTTTCACGAAGAAACGCGGTTTTTTGCACAATTGTAAAATCTTACCTTTGTCAGCAAATCACCATTGCAGGGAAGTTCCAATTGATGTATAATAGTTGTGTTTACTGTTTTTGGACATTTTCCTTTATTTGTCTGTTTTAGGAGCGTATCTTTTGAAGCACATAGCCAAAATCGCAGCGTTCACCGCGATTTTTCTGATTATAAATCTGATTCTCTGCGGCTTTATGCCGCCCGATAACGGTTCCAGCCTTGACATGTGGCGCAGCTACCACCAAAAGCAGTCCATTGACATTGCCGTCATTGGCTCTTCGCTGGCTTCCTGCGCCCTGCCCGAAGAAGAACTCGCCGCCGCAACAGGGGAGACCGTTGCACTGATGGCAACAAACGCCCAAAGCTTGGATATGTCGCAGATCGCGCTGGAGACCCTGCTTCGGGAGCATTCTCCCCGGTATGTGATCCTTGTCATGGATCTGACCAACATGACAGGCAAACCCTATGCCAAAGCCCAAAAGGCTTTTTTATATGCAGAGCTGCAGACGGATTCCTGGAAGGATAAGCCCGCTGACCTGCTGCGCTACATGACCAGCCGTGATAACTTTACAGGTGCAGATTCCCTGAATGCGCTTTTTCCCTGGCAGAGCGGCAGCTGGCCCACCGATTGGCCCGCTACGATCCAACAGAAATGGAATGCCGTGCTGAATCGTCTGCCGCACCGGCGCGGTGCGGCCCATGCCCAGCCGGAGGATACCGCGGTCATCAACTTTGACACTGTCGGCACGGAGAACACCTGGAGCCAGAACGCCCACGACTTTAGCGCGCAGCACATTGAGGAGCTGACCTCCATGCTGCAGCTCTGTCAGGAGAACGGCACGCGCCTTTTGCTCATCAGTGCGCCCAAGACCACGCTGGATGTCGTGAGCTACGAGACGTATTTTGACGACTACGCCTACTTCAAGCAGCTGACAGCACAGTATGGGGCTTCCTATTATGACTTTAACCTTGCAAAGCCGGAGCTGTTTGAGAACAAAGAGCCCGACTATCACAAGGATTTCACCCACATGAATGCTGCTGGCGGGCATGCGTTCAGCCTGAGCATGGCAAAGTTTCTGGCCATGCTGGACGCCGGGCAGGATGTGGAATCGTTGTTCGAGACGCCGTCAGAATATCTGGCCGCCGTAAACTATATCACCAACGTCTACCTGACGCCGGAGG